>Ga0180218_1000925_pt1 | contig 20651 bp, 14 predicted proteins | sample eDN3rd37CKraftBY_FD_151334 | JGI IMG/M metagenome (GOLD analysis project Ga0180218, IMG submission 151334) | Enriched backyard soil microbial communities from Emeryville, California, USA - eDNA 3rd pass 37_C Kraft BY (version 2) (version 2) | ecosystem: Environmental > Terrestrial > Soil >...
CGAGGCAATGGAAGCCAGCGCTTCGCCGCGAAACCCCATCGAGGCGACGGATTCGAGCTCGTCCAGCGAGTGTATTTTGCTGGTGGCGTGCCGGGTCAGTGCAAGACCGAGTTCGTCGCGCGGAATGCCCGAGCCGTCGTCGCCGACGGCGATACGGCGTATGCCGCCGCCCTCGAGCCGGATCTCGATGCTTTGTGCGCCCGCGTCGATGGCGTTCTCGAGAATCTCTTTAAGAACCGAGGCGGGCCGTTCAATGACTTCGCCGGCCGCAATCTGGCTGACCAGAAGATCGGGAAGCGGGGCAATGGAGCGTCGTTCTGACATGTGAGATTAAGGCGCTGCTCTAACCGAATAGGGCGCCGCCCGCCTGCCAGGCGGCATAGAACAGCACGGAAAAATAGATAACCGTCAGGACGGTGGCCACATAGCCCAGCAGGACGAACAGGCCGTCTCGCTGAAGCATGCCCATGGTCAGCAGCAGAATAGCCACCGCCGGCGCGGTATTGGAGAACGGCACCAGGCCAAAGGGCGCCATCAGCAGCAGGCCGGCAAACACCAGCACCAATCCGTTGAAGCGGGCCATGGGCCCCGTGGTAAGCATCATGATGCGCGGCAATACCCAGGCATCGAGCCTGGACACGATGGCCACGCCCTTGCGCAGCGCCGGCAGAAGCTTGGCTGTTTCGAGAGGGCGGTCGAGAATGCGTTGCGGCAGCCATGGCAGGCGGTTCATGGTTACGGCCACGGCCAGCAGCACGATGGCCGCGCCGAACACCGTGGAAACCCCCGGAATGGAAACCGGAATAAGAAAGGGCAGGGTCGCGATGGCGCACAGCACCAGCAGGCCCTGTTCGCCGATGGCGGTCATCAGTTTGCGCAGCGTGACGGTATCGCCTTCGATGCCGTCGACTGCCTGGGAGAGCGTCTCGCTGAGCGGGGTGCGGGTGTCGCTGAATTGCATCTGGTGTTTGAAGAGTAAGCCGACTCTTATGGTAGCAGTTTTCAACCAGAGGCAAGGAGCGATGGCGGGGCCCGCAGGCCCCGCCGATCAGGCGCGCCGGGCCAGGCCCGGGCCGGAGGCGAAATAGCCGCTTATGCCTGTAAGCATGGCGCGGGCGATGCGGTCCTGATGCGCCGAACTGCGCAGAAGGCGCTCTTCTTCGGGGTTGCTGATAAAGGCCGTTTCGACGAGGATCGAAGGGATGTCGGGCGCCTTCAGGACGGCAAAGCCCGCCCGTTCGACACGCTTTTTATGCAGGCGATTGATCTTGCCGATTTCCGACAATACGTTGCCGCCCACTTTCATCGAATCATTGATCTGCGCCGTGGTTGACAGTTCGAGCAGCACCTTGGCGACCTGCTTGTTGTGGGAGCCCAGGTTGACGCCGCCGATCAGGTCGGCGTCGTTCTCCTTCTTGGCCAGCAGGCGCGCTGTGGTGCTGGTAGCGCCGTTCTGCGACAGCGCATATACCGATGAGCCGCGCGCCGAAGGCTTGATCCACGCATCGGCATGAATCGAGACGAACAGGTCGGCCTTTACCCGGCGCGCCTTCTGTACCCGCACATGCAGCGGCACGAAGAAATCGTTGTCCCGGGTAAGATAGGCGCGCATATTGGGCTGGGCGTCGATCAGTTTTTTCAGGCGCCGGGCGATGGCCAGCACGATGTCTTTCTCGCGCGTGCCTCGCGGGCCTATGGCGCCCGGGTCTTCGCCGCCGTGGCCTGGGTCCAGCGCCACCAGCACAGGACGAGGCGAGGAGTCAGGAGTGGCTGCAGCCGGCGGTTCCGGCGGAGCGGGCCTTCTGGCCACCGGGGGATTCGTGGGCAGCTTCTGGCCATCGACCGAAGGGATGGGCGCCGTGTCGGGGGCGTTCTGCGCCAGGCTTTCCAACACGTCCGCCAGCGGGTCTTCGTCCTGGAACGAATTTGCGATGGCAAGCAGAGGGTCTTGGGCCACCTGGGGGTAAAGGTCGAGGACCAGGCGGTACTTGTATTCGCCGATGGGCTTCAGGGTAAAGACCTGTGGAGCGATGGGCTGCTTCAGGTCAAGCACCATGCGGATGACGTCGGGCCTGTTCTGGCCGACCCTGACCGATGCAATATAGGGGTCGTTGGGGCGGATCTTGGACACCAGGTCGTTGAGCTTGCCATTCATGCTCAGGCCTTCGATGTCGACGACCAAGCGATCGGGGTTTTCGAGCGTGAAATGTTCGGCCTTCAGCTCGCTGTCCATCTCGAGGGTGACGCGTGTGTATTCGTCGGCGGGCCAGGTACGTACGGCGAGTATGGTGGCGGCGTGCGCCAGGCGGGGCAAGACCGGCAGCACCAGCAAGGTGGTGGCGGTGGCTAGGACTCGGCGGCGGGCGAGTCCCTGGGCGGAAATTCCTGCGGGGGGAGCACCATTGAAGTCAGCCATGATTTTCCTTTGTTGCTATAGGCGGTAAGGCGCGCCAGTCGACCGGCGCCCGCATAATCCAGGGATATCTCGAGGTCGGGAGGCGGTAAAAGCGAGCCGGCCTGTTCCGGCCACTCGATCAACACAACTGCTTGTTTTTGCAGGAGATCTCGGAATCCTGCGTCCACCCACTCCCTGGGATCGCTAAATCTATAAAAATCAAGATGATAGAAGTATAAGTTAGAAACTTTATAGGTTTCAAGCAGGGCATAGCTGGGACTCTTGATTCTTCCCGCCACCCCGCAGGCCCGCAACAAGGCCCGCACAAAGTGGGTCTTGCCCGCTCCCAGCTCGCCTTTCAGATGTATCCGGCCGCCGGCCCCGCCCTGTTCGCCAGGTGCGAGCAAAAGGGGGGCGAGCTGCTGCGCCAGCAGGGATGTGTGCTCTTCATCGATCAAATAGATGCTAATTTCTTCTAAAACCTGATAATTTTGCATAATCATTTTTTCGGTGGAAGGGGCGGGACGCAGGCGTCGGCCGCAGTGCATGGCTGCTTGCAGAGGGCCCGTACTTATTATCCCGGACTTTGAATTCCAGACCCGAGGCCGGCCTGGAAAAGAAAAAATTGCGCCCGTTGCCTTATCCGGACATTTGCGCGCATACAACAGCCAGGCGGGATCAGTTCGCCAATACGGCCTGCAATACGATGTCGTGGAAGGTGTCCGCCGTTTCCCGGATCATTTCAGGATGATTGGGCCGAATCCAGATATAGCTGTAGTAATACATGCCCAGCAGCCCTTTCAGGCGGGTCTTGGAATAGGGCCGAAAGCTGCCCGCGGCGTGGCCGGCCTTCAGCGCATGGACCCAGGCGGATTCATAAGCGGCATGAAGCGCCAGGATTTTTTCGCGCCGCTCCGCCGTAAACGACTGTATTTCACGAAAGCAGACGGTCAGCTCGGCCTTGTGGCGGGCGATGATGTCTATCAGGTCGAATCCCAGCTTGCGCAATTGGGCTTGCGGGTCGGATTCCTGCTCGAGTGTACGCCGCGCCAGCACGCCCAGTTGCGACATATAGCTGCTGCAGATTTCCTCCAGAACGTGTTCCTTGCTTTGAATGTGGTGATACAGGGCGCCCCGGCTCAGGCCTGCCGCCTCGCACAGATCATTGACACCCACCGCGTGATAGCCGCGCTCGGCAAAGAGCTTGGCGGCCACCTTGGCGATGCGCTCTTTGGATGACAGTTGGGTTAGGGACGTGTCGGTCACGGGTGGACACCTTTGCGTGGCAGGAAGAATGCTGACTTAGTCAAAAGAATCAATATTTTACCGTCGCTTTCGCACAATCCCGGATTTGCCGCCGGGTTCAGGTAGAGCCATGCAGGGCAAGCAGGTGTATCAGACGAATTGCCTGGCCTGTCATGGCGCCGACCTGAAGGGCACCCCGCCGTGGCCCGCCCTGGTCGGAGGGCAGGGCAGCCTGGCCTCGGCCAAGCCGCTCAAGACGGTCGGAAGCTACTGGCCGTACGCCACGACGCTTTATGACTATATCCGCCGAGCCATGCCTTTCCAGGCACCGCAAAGCCTTAGCGATGAGCAGGTATACAGCGTCACCGCGTACATCCTTCACATGAACGGCATATTGGACGAAAACGCTACCCTGGACGCAAAAAGCCTGCCCCAGGTCAAGATGCCCAACCGCGACGGTTTTTATGTCGACGATCGTCCCGACGCCAAGAACGCGCGCTGCATGAGCGACTGCCTGAAAAAGCCCGCCAGTTGAGCCAAAGGGGATCGATTCAGGTGCGGAACCGATCAGGCCTGTTTTGAAGGCGGCTGGGACTCTATCGAGAGCTGTTCAATGGGCGGGCGGCAAGGCGGGCGCCGCCTCGCCGCCTGCTATACTTTCGCTGCCTCGCCCCTGTAGTTAAATGGATATAACTTTCCCCTCCTAAGGGAAGATTGCAGGTTCGATTCCTGCCGGGGGCGCCAGGCCAGAGGGGCGCCAAGCCAGGGGGGCGCCAGCGACGGGCCGGCGGCGCAGCGCCAACTCGGGCGCTTGGCTCAACCGCCGTCAACCCACCTTCCTGCCAAGCCCGCATTGCTTCATCGCCGCATTGCGCAGCCTTTCGTAGTGGGCGAGGTTGAACGTCGGGTCTTTCACGAAGCCGGATGCCGTTGCGTCCGCCGTACAACTGCAGAACTCCTCCACGTCCTGCGGCCGGTGGCTTTTCATTACTGATACACAGGAATTCCGGGTCCATGCATACGCATTTGTGCGGCTGACGCATTCCTTGCTCACGGGGTGTGTGACCTTCTTGAGGATGGCGTCCAGCCCCACACGGGCCTCGCTTTGCAGCAGCTCGGCCTTGGCGTTCTTCTCGATGCAGTCGCAGTCGAGCATGGCGCTCATGAAAGCATTGCTTTGGCATTTCGCCTTCACGTCTTTAGCGCGCTGGCTGGCTTCCGGCTCTGTGAGCAGGACGACCGGCGCGGGCTTGCCGTCGTCGGTGATTTTTCCGACCCTGGGGTCGCAATAAAGCGCATGCTCCTTTCCTGACGCGGTATCGACGATTTTGATCGGCGACTTCCACCTCAAGCACTCGATGCCTGCGAAATAGCGTGCGCGCTCCTGCGTCGATCTTTTGTACGAGCTTCGCCATGAACCATTCTTCTGCTGGACCTGGACCTCCCAGCCCGCGTCCATTGCTGTTTTCTGTTTGGCTTCCTGTGCGGATGCCGCGCTGCAGATCAGCAAGCAAGCAGCGCCCAGCAGAAAATGTTTTTTGTTCATGATGGTCTCCAGTGCCCGAGAGTTCGGGAGGGCAAAGCCATTCTGTGCTGCACGACCCACTCCCATTGGCGGAGCGGATGCTGCTCATCAGATGATGAACGAGTGCAACAGAGAATCCCATCAGGCATTTGACGGAGAATCGAGCGACGTGGACGCTTGCTTGGGCCCTGGCGACGATCAATGCGGCGCGGAGGGCGGCTTTGTCAGTTCGTCGCGCAGCCGCTGGCGCAATTCATTCTTCTGGATCTTGCCGCTGGCGGTCAGCGGGAACTCGTCCACGAAAACAAAATACTTGGGCACCTTGTGCCGGCTGATGTTGCTGCGGCAGTATTGGCGCAGCTGTTCGGCGTCCAGCGTCGAACCTTTTGACAACCTCAGCACCGCCGCGGCTTCTTCGCCCATGTAGTCGTCGGGCACGGCCACGACGGCCGCCTGTTCGACTTCTTCATGGCGCAACAGAAATTCTTCGATTTCAACGGGATAGATGTTTTCGCCGCCGCGGATGATCATGTCCTTCAATCGGCCGATAACGCGCACATAGCCCTGCTCATCCATGGTTCCCAGGTCGCCGGAGCGAAACCAGCCTTCCGCATCGATCGCCTTGGCTGTTTCTTCGGGCAGCAGGTAATAGCCCTTCATGACCAGATAGCCCTTGACCTGGATTTCTCCGGGCTCGTTGAAACCCACGGGCCCGCCCGTTGCGCTGTCGGCAATTTTCACGCTGGTATGCGGCAGGGGCGTGCCCACGGTCGATGATTTAAGTACGAAGCTGTCTTCGGCTTGCGTCTGGCACACGATGGGGCTCGCCTCGGTCAGCCCCAGCACGACGGTCGGATTTCCGCCGATCTTCCGGTGCACTTCTTCAATAAGGACGACCGGTATCGAGGTACCCCCCGTAATCATCTTGGTAATGCTGCGGGTGTTGAATTTGCCTTCTTGAAACAATGGATCGTTCAGCAGGGCGATCAGCATGGTGGGCACCATATTGATGACCGTGGCATTTTCGGCGTGGATCAGTTCAAGCATCTTCCTGGCATCGAAATAGATGCCCATGATCAGCGTGCCCGAAGTCAACAGGGTGCCCAGTGCATTGACGACGCAACCCGCCGCGTGAAACAGGGGCATGCAGCAAAGGAAGCGTTCAGCCTCGCCCAGGCCCGCGCGGTGCGCGGTCAGCAGGGCGTTATTCAGGGTACTGTGGTGCGTCAGCATCACCCCTTTTGGCTTGCCTGTTGTGCCGCTGGTGTACTGGATCTGGGCGACGTCCTGCGGGCTTACCGAAGCTTGCCGGCGTTTCAGGCGATCGTCGTCCACCAGCGCGCCAAGCGCCACCACGTCGCGGTAGGCCATGCAGCCGGGGTGGGAGCCTTCACCGATCAATACCACGCGCTGCAGGCGCGGCAGGGCGGCGGCCTGCAAGGCGCTGCTCGCCGGGCTCCTATGGCTGGCGAGTTCAGGCACCAGTTCGTCCAGAGATTGCAGATATGAGTTGTTGCGATACGAGCCCACGGTGAACAGGGTGTGTATATCGCCATTGCGCAACAGATACTCCAGTTCGGACTTGCGATAGCCTGTGTTGACAGTAACCAGCACCGCGCCGACCTTGGCCAGCGCAAATTCGAGTGTCAGCCATTCGGGAAGATTCGGCGCCAGCACAGCCACCTTTGCGCCGGCTTCTATGCCGAGCTGCATCAATCCCTTGGCCAGTTGATTCACCCTTGCCTGGAAAGCCCTGTAGTCCAGTCGCAGGTCGATGCCGAGCTCGGGATACGAATAGACGACCGCTTCGCGTTCCGGCGTTTCGGCCACCCGCTGGTCGAACAGGTCGCCGATCGTGCTTTCGAGCAATTCGGTGCCGTCCGTATCCGCCATCCACAATGCCCGGTCCTTTGCCACGCCCATGTCTCGCTCCGCTTTCTATATCGTTATTTGACGTAAATCCACTTGCCGTCCTGGATGCGCGCCATGACCTGGGAACGCTCATCCACACCGTTGTGATCCGTGGGACTGAAGTTGTAGACGGCAGTGGAAGTCGTGACGTCCCGGCTGTTTTCCAGGCTGTCTCTCAAGGCGCGGCGGAATGCCTCGGTGCCGGGTTGTGCCTTGGAGACGGCGTCTGCCGCCGCGTGCTTGAGGATCAGCATGGCGTCCCAGGCCGAGGCTGCGAATATGCCCGCGGTGTCCGGGCTGAATGCGTTTTCATAGCGCTCGATGAAGTCCATGGCATGCTCGCGGATGGGATTGCCGGCGTCCAGTTGCGAAGCCACCATCAGGGGCGACAAGGCAATGAACGCACCTTCCACGTCTTTTCCGCCTACGCGCAGGAAGTCGTTGTTGGCAACGCCCTGGGTCTGGTAGACGAGGCCCTTGTAGCCGCGCTTCTTGAGCTCGAGCTGCGGCAGGGCCCCTGGCGTGCCCGCGCTGATGATGAACACCGCATCGGGCTCGCCCACCGCCAGTCTCGTGGCCTGGGCGGTAACGCTTTGATCCGTCTGGTTATAGCGTTCCACACCCGTCACTTCAATATCGTATGAAGGCGCGAGCTCCTTGAGTTTCTGCACATAGCCCTCGCCGTAGGCCGTGGAGATCGCAATCGCCCCTACGCGGCCGACCTTCTGTTGCTTCATGTGGTCCAGGATCAGGGCGACGGCATATTTTTCGGGTGCGCTGACCTTGAACGCCCACATACGATGTCCCTCCAGCGGTTCGACGATGGCGCTGCCGCCGCCCAGGGAAATGACAGGGGTGCTGTGCCGCGCCGCAACCTCTGTGATGGCCAGGCTCGGGGGAGTCAGGCTGGAGCCCACGATGATGTCCACGTTGTTTTCGGCGATCAGCTTGGATGCCGCCCGCGATGCCTGGCTGACATCTGTGGCGTCATTAAGCACCGTCACGTTCAGCTTGTGGCCTGCGATCGATGCGGGCCACAACTGCACCGCCTTCTGTTCGGGCAGGCCCAGCGATGCACCCGGCCCCGTCAGCGACAGGATGACTCCTACATTGATGTCGGCCTGGGCGGCCATGGGCATCGTTCCCACCACCGCGGCCAAGGCCAGGCGGCGCAATTGCTGCACTAGTTTCATTTTTGTCCCCAATATTTATAATGTCTTGCGCCTTCTCGGTGCTTTGACCAGCGGCCAAGGCATGGTAGCAAGCGCCCGCGGTCATCCATGTCATCAAAAATGAGGACACGTCCCAAGGTCTATACGCTATGAGAAGCTGGGAAGTCACAACTTCGGCAACGTACAGCGCGCAGGCGGTCATGTCCGAACTGGTATTGCAGATGGGCGCCAGCGCCTTTGGCGAGACATTGCTTACCCGTCTCAATCATCTGTTGCCTGCCGGGTCGTTTTCGCTTTATCGGGTCTGGCGCGATCAATCGCCTGTCCTGCTCATGTCGCATAGCCTCCAGCCGCTCGACGTCACGAGGCGTTGTTTCGCTGCTTACCGCAATAAGCTGTATCTCGAAGATCGCTCGTTCGACGAGGTGCGCGCAAGGCACGAAGACGCATCCTGCCTGCTGATGCACATTCGCGCCGACGAATTCAAGAACCCCGAGCACCGCGAGCAGATCTATGTGCGCAACCACGTCCGTGAGCGTTTGTCGGTCGCCCAGAGCACAGGCGATGGCTCTGTCCTCAGCCTCAACATCTATGCGCATGACGGACACAGCTCCTATACCGATCGCCATCTGGGCCGATTTGAAAGCGTGGCGCACGTGCTTTTCGCGGGTGCGCAGCGGCACCTTGCCCTCATCGGAGCGCCCGTCCAGTCCCGGCAGCTGTGCGCCGCGGATGCCGACCTCGACAGGCTATTTCTTTCCGGCTTGGACAAGGGGTTGACGACGCGCGAAATAGACGTCTGCGCCTGCCTTCTGCAAGGCATGACCTATGACGGAATCGCCCGGCAGCTCGACCTCAGCCGGGCAACGGTCATTACCTATCGCAACAGGGCTTTTGCGCGCCTGGGCATCAACTTCAAGAATCAGCTCTTTGCCCAGCGCGCCCGCTACCAGGGCTCGCAGCCCTAGGCGCCGCCGATCGCGGCGCCTGCCGGCGGTCGTTCTTTCGGGTGACAACATGTTGGCCAGGCCTTGCTATGATCGTTCTCGACATAGGGAGACGACGCGCCATGGCAGCCGAGCCGCTACAGTACGAAAAGAACGAACACATCGCCACGATCACGTTGAACCGGCCGCAGGCCCATAATGCGCTGACGCCTGAAATGCTGTGCCGCCTGGCGGACGCCCTGGCCGATGCGCGTGATGACGATACGATACGGGCTGTGATCCTCACCGGTGCGGGAGACAGGGCGTTCTGCGCCGGAGGAGACCTGGGCCGAACCTTGCCGCTGCTTACCGGCGACAAGCCGCCGCAAGACCACTGGGACGAGCGCCTGCTGAACGACCCACAGATCATGCCGGTGTCGTCCCTGTGCGACGGGGCCATGAGCAAACCCGTCATCGCCGCGGTCAACGGCGTCTGCGTGGCTGCGGGCGCGGAGCTTCTGCTGGGCACCGACATCCGTGTGGCCTCGCACGAATCCCGTTTTGCCTGGCCCGAGGTGCAAAGAGGCCTCATACCCTTTGCCGGCTCGCTGGCGCGCCTGCCGGCGCAGCTTTCCCATTGCCAGGCGATGGAACTGATGCTCACGGGCGAGGCGATCGATGCGCAGAAGGCCTTGCAATTGGGCTTGCTGAACTACGTGGTGCATGGCCCCGAGGTGCTTCCCCTGGCCCAGCGCCTGGCGCGGCGCATTGCCGACAACGCGCCTCTGGCCGTTGCCGCCATCAAGAGGACGGCGGTGGACTCGATCGGGCTGCCCGAGCAGGAGGCCTTCAAGCTCGAAAAGCAGGCTTATCGCAAGGTCATGGCAAGCGAAGACGCGCGGGAGGGGCCGCGCGCCTTCATGGAGAAGCGCGCTCCGGTGTATCAGGGCAGATAGTGCAGCCGTGGCGCCTGGCTGTGGGGGGCGACGGCGCGGGCGCCGGGCATGGGAACGAACCAGGCGGTTGGCAGAAGCGGCAGCCGGCGCGCCGTTTCGAATGAATCAATGGGCATATACATGGCAACTGAAATAGAACTCAACGGAAAAGTGGCCGTCGTCACGGGCGGCGGCAAGGGGCTGGGCCTGGCGGTATCGAAGGCGCTCGCCAAGGCGGGAGCGGCAGTGGTCGTCAACGACGTTGACGAGAGCGCGGCCCAAGAGGCGGTGGACGCCATACAGGCCGAAGGGGGCAGGGCGGTGGCCGAGGTCGTGGCCATAGGTTCCTCGCAGGCCGCGCAACGCTGCATCGACAGGGCCGTGGATGCCTTCGGCCGGCTGGACATCATGTGCGCCAATGCGGGCATCTTGCGCGACAAGGTGTTGTGGAACATGTCGGACGATGATTTCGACTCCGTCATCGAGACCCACCTGCGCGGCACCTTCACCTGCGCGCGGGCCGCGGTGCGGCGCTTTCGCGAGCAGGGCGGGGGCGGGCGGCTTATCCTGGTTTCGTCTCTGGCCGGCCAGCGCGGCAACTTCGGCCAGACCAACTACGCGGCGGCCAAGGCCGGCATCGCCGCCTTTGCCCGTACCTGGGCCCTGGAGTGCGACCGCATGGGCGTGACGGTGAATGCGGTGCTGCCCATGGCGTTTACCCAGATGGTGGCCAGCATACCGGCCATGGCGCCTTATGCGGAAATGGTGGCCCAGGGCAAGGCGCTGCCGTCCGAGTTGCGCGCCGGCATGGGCCTGGGTCTGCCGGAAGACGTGGCGCCCCTGTTCGTGTTCCTGGCTTCGCAGGCGGCGCAGGGCATTACGGGACAATGCATAGGCCTGGGCGGCGACAAGCTCTCGCTGTGGAGCCATCCGCAAGAGATACGCCATGCCTACAGCCCGGGCGGATGGACGGCCGGGCAGATTGCGCGGCTGTGGAGCAGCACGGTGGGCACGGAACTGCAAACCTACGGCATTCCCATGCCGGGCCAGAACTAGCCGCGGGCGCTTTGCCGGCTTGCGCGGCCACGGTTGCGCGGCGGTTCCAGAATCGCCCCGGGGCCAAGCCGGGTGCGATCAATGCTTGGGCAGCGCCGCCTGGACCGGCCTGGCGCCCAGCAACTGCACAACGACCGAGGGGGCGAGGCTGATCAGATAGCCTCGCCGGCCGCCGTTCAAGTAGATGACGGGGTAGTCGAGCAGGGACTCTTCCACCCATACCGGCATCTTCTTGCGGGTGGCGAAGGGCGAGGTGCCGCCCACCATATAGCCTGAATGCCGTTGCGCCGTCGCGGGCGCGCAGGGCGCCACCTTCTTTGCGCCGATCTGGCGGGCCAGATTCTTGGTCGAGACCTCGCAGTCGCCATGCATCAGCACGACCAGCGGCTGGCCGTTCTCGTCTTCCATGATCAGCGTCTTGGCCACCTGCTGCGGGTCCACGCCCAGCTGGCGCGACGACTCCATGGCACCGCCATGGTCGACGTATTCATAAGGGTGTTCGCCGAACTCGACCTTGTTCCGCCGCAGCAGTTGCGTGGCGGGCGTTTCCGAGATGTGTTTGTCCTTGGCCATGAGAGGTTCCGGTTATCAGCCGCGGGGATGATGCCTGGCGTGCAGTGTCTTCAGCCGTTCGCGCGCGACATGCGTATAGATCTGGGTGGTGGAGATGTCGGAATGCCCCAGCAGCATCTGCACCACGCGCAGGTCGGCGCCGTGGTTCAGCAGATGGGTGGCGAAGGCATGGCGCACCACGTGGGGCGACAAGGGTACGTGTATGTCGGCCTGCAGGGCGTGCTTGCGCACGATCAGCCAGAAAGACTGGCGCGTCATGGGCGCGGCCCGGGCCGTGACGAAAAGGGCGTCGCAGCGGCGCGAACCCAGCAGCGCTGGCCGCGCCTCGGCCAGATAGCGCTCTATCCAGTGCGCGGCTTCCTGGCCCAGGGGCACCAGCCTGTCCTTGCCGCCCTTGCCCATGTTCACGCGCACCACGCCTTCGTTCAGGTTGACGTCGAGCAGGTTCAGGCCGACCAGCTCGGAAACCCTCAGTCCCGTTGCGTACAGGGTCTCGAGCATGGCCCGGTCGCGCAGGCCGCGCGGCGTGCCGTCGTCGGGCGCCTGCAGCAGGGCGTCCACCTGCTCTTCGGACAAGGTCTTGGGAAAGCGCGCCGCCTGCTTGGCGGCCTTGAGCGTGAGGCAGGGGTCGGCGCCCACCCGGCCCTGGCGCAGCGCCCAGAGGTAGTAGCGTTTCAGGGCCGCCAGGCGCCGGTTGGCGGTGGTGGCCTTGGAGCTTGCGTGCCGGGCGACGAACCAGTCCTGGATGTCGGCGGCCTGTGCAGCGTCGATGTCCTTGCGATGCTGCTCATGCAGCCAGCGCGCGAAGGCGGTCAGGTCGCGCCGGTAGGCGGACAAAGTGTTTTCCGCCAGGCCGTCCTCGAGCCAGACGGCGTCCAGAAAACTGTCGATCGAGGCAGGTGGGGCAAAATCCAAGGCGCGGCCCGTAAAGCAAAAGAAAGGGAATCCAGCAGGCAATTTTACTCATACCCGGGGGCATGCCCGCACGGTACACTTCGCAGCATGGAAACCACGCTGCCTTCCCTGGCGCCGGCTCGGCTGGCCGAGCCCGAAAGCCCCGACACGCTCGTCCTTACGGTCAACAACCGCTATGCCCGCCGCATATTGGCGAACCTGTCCGCAGGGCTCGACGAACAGCGGCGCGTCATGGCGCTGCCCGATATCGTGCCCCTGCGGGCCTGGCTGCAGCAGGCGGGCGACACGCTTTCCTTCGTGCCCGAGGCCGGGCTTGCCTCGCACGTGATCGATGCCTTCGGCGCGCGCAGCCTGTGGCAGCGCGTCATTGCCGACATCGAGGCCGAGCATGTCCTGCTCGATGCCGGCCAGGCGGCGGCGCTGGCCATCGAGGCCGACCGCATGATGTCCGAGTGGCGGCTCTCGCTGCAGCCCGGCGAAGAAACCGTTGACCACCAGCGTTTTCTCTTGTGGCGCGATGAATATCGCCGCCGGCTGCAGTCGCTGGACGCCGAGGACGCCGTACTTGGATTCGAGCGCGTATGCGATGCGGTCGAGGCCGGGCTGCTGGAATACCGCTTCTCCCGCCTGGTGCTGGCGGGGTTCACCGAGTTGTCGCCCCAGTTGCAGCGGCTCCTGGATGTGCTCGCGGCGCAGGGCGTGGAGCTTTACCAGCTAGAACTGGACGCCACGAAGGCCCGGTCGGTCCGGCGCGTCATGGCGCCCGACCCCGATTCCGAATGGCGCCTGGCGGCCCAGTGGGCGGGCGACAAGCTGCGCAGCGACCCCGACGGGCGCTATGCCATAGTTGCCGCCCAGCTCGAGGGCGACGTCGCGCTTGCCCACCGCGTGCTGCGCGAGGCGCTGCGGGGCCAGGGCGGCGAGCCGGCATTCAGCTACAACGTCGCGGTGGCCAGGCCGCTGGCGCAATGGCCGCTTGTCCGGGCGGCGCTTGCCTGGCTCTACCTGCTGGCCGAGATGGCGCGTCAACGGCGATGCGCTCCCTCTGTCGCGGGTGCGGCGCTGCTGGCGGGGCGCTGCGTGGCCGACGCCGAAGAATCGGACGGACGTGCGCGCATCGATGCATCGATGCGCGCAGATGCGGTCGTCAGCCTGGCTGCGGGTGAATTCGCGCGGCGCCTGGCCCAACTGGCGCCCGCCCTGGCCGGCGCCTGGGCGGCATGCTTCGAACAGGTGCTCGCCAACGCGGGCAGGGCCTCCATCGATGTCTGGGTCGGGCGCTTCAGGCAATGGCTGCAGATGCTCGGTTTTCCCGGGCCGGCGGCGCTCGACAGCCATGCCTACCAAACCGTCGATGCGCTCGAGCGCCTGCTCGAACGCCTGGCCCGGCAGACCATAGTCCTGGGCCGCATCGACTTCGGCGCCGCCGTGGCCGCGCTGTCGTCGCTGGCCGGCCAGACGCCTTTCCAGCCGCAGCGCGACCCTTCGGCGCGGCTGGACGTCCAGGGCTTTCTCGAGGCCGAAGGCGGCCGCTGGGACGGTGTGTGGATACTTGGCCTTACAGACGAGGTTCTGCCCTCTGTGCCCCGGCCCAACCCCTTGCTGCCCTTGTCCGCCCTGCGCCGCGCCAACGCGCCGCGCGCGACGCCTGAGCGCGAACTGGCCTGGGCCCGGGCCATGTTCGACGCACTGCTGTGCACGGCGCCCGAAGTCAGGGTCAGCCACGCCTTGCAGGAAGGCGAGCGCGAACTGCGCGCCAGCCCCTTCGTCGCGCCCATCGAAACCGAAGAATACGTATTGCGGCGGCAGGCCGTGCCTACAGTGGCCATGGAACGCATCATCGACGAAAAAGGGCCCGCGCTGCCGGCGGGCGCACCCACCCGCGGCGGCATTGCCGTCATCGATACCCAGGCGCGCAACCCTTTGTGGGCGTTCGCCAGGTACCGCCTGGGGGCGGGCGAGATGTGCGACTATGCCGACCTGGCCGACCAGAACGCGCGCGGCCTCTTCCTGCACAAATGCATGGAACTCGCCTGCAAGTCCCTGACAAACAGCGACAGTCTGCTGGCGCAGGCGTCCGACGGCAGCTTGGCGCAGGTCATCGACGCGGCCCTCGAGCAGGCCGCCAGCGAATGCCTGGCCGACTACGGTGCTGTCGTACGAGAGCTCGAGCAGGACAGGGCCTCGGCCATTCTCCACGAGTGGTTTGCGCTGGAACTCGAACGCGGGCCTTTCTCGGTCAAGGCGGTCGAAGAAGCATTTCTATGGACGCGCGGGCCCTTGCAGCTTCGGCTGCGCCTCGACCGCATCGACGAACTGCCCGACGGCAGGCTGGCCGTCATCGATTACAAGACCGGCGGCGGCAAGGCCGACCCGAAATCCGACTGGATGCGCGAGCGGCCGGTGGGCCTGCAGCTGCCGTTCTATGCGGCGGTGCTTGCCGAGGACCAGGCATCGGTTGCCGCACTGCTGCTGGCCAGGCTGCATGCTCGAGGCATCGAAGTCAGGGGTTTGGCCGATGGCGACTGCGGTTTTGCGGGCCCGGCCACACTGGGCGAGTGGGCTGATTTCCAGCATTTGTCGTGGGATGCACTCATGTCGCAATGGCGCATGGTGATACAGCGGCTGGCCGATGAATACGCCCAAGGCATCGCGGCCAATTCGGTCCTGCGGGCCGACGACCTGGCTTATTGCGACGTGCTGCCTTTCCTGCGCCTGAACGAAGAGGCCGATCATGTCGCTTAGGCCGCCATCCGACGCCGCCGTCCGGCAGGCTGCGCTCGACCCCACCCAGTCCTTCCTTATCCAGGCTCCGGCGGGCTCGGGCAAGACCGAACTGCTGACCGACCGCATATTGGCGCTGCTGGCCACGGTCGAAAGGCCAGAAGAAATCCTGGCCATCACCTTCACGCGCAAGGCGGCCTCCGAAATGCATGCCCGCGTGCTGACCAAATTGCGGGCGGGCAAGGGTGAAGAACCCCCAGAGCCGCATAAAAAGCACAGCTGGCACCTGGCCCGGCAGGCCATGGCGCGCAACGATGCAAAACAGTGGAATCTGCTGGACTACCCGGCGCGGCTCAGCATACGCACCATCGACTCGTTCAGTTCGTGGCTGGTGCGCGCCACGCCCTGGCTCAGCACTTTGGGGGGCTTGCCCGGCGTTACCGAGCACGCGCAAGAGCACTATCTCGAGGCCGCCAAGGCCACTCTCGCGATGGCCGACGACGAAGAGGCCGTGGCCCGGCTCATCGCTCATCTCGACGTCGACATTCGTGCGGCCCAGGAGTTGATCGCCGGCATGCTGGGCAGCCGCGACCAGTGGCTGCCGGTGCTGGGCGAAAGCAGCGATGCCGGCCGCCTGCTGCACAACCTGTCCCAGGCCGTAGAGGCCGACTTGCGGCAGCTTGCGCAAAGCATGCCCCCCGGCTGGTCGCAGGCCCTGGCCCAGCCCATTTCGGCTGCCATCGCCGCCTTGCAGGCGGCCGGAAAACCCTGCGCCTTCGATGCGCTGCTCGATTGGGACGGCGCGATGCTGCAGCCGGCATTCGCCGAACTGGCCCGTTGGCAGGCCCTGGCCAGCGTGCTGCTTACCCAGACCAACAGCCTGCGCCGCAGCATCGACAAGCGCATGGGCTTCGAGGCCAAGACGGCGCACAAAGAAGGCCTCATGCAATGGCTGTCGGCCTGCGACCCCGAAGAGCCATGGATCAACTGCCTGGCCAGGATACGCAGCGCCCCGGTGGGCGGCTACGAGCCGGGCCAACTGGCCGTGCTGGGCGATCTGGTCCAGGTGCTGTGGCTGGCCACGGCGCAACTGAAACTGCGTTTCGCAGAGCAGTCCGAGGTCGATTTCATCGAAGTTTCCCAAAGCGCGCTGCACGCCCTGGGCAGCGCCGAACGTCCTTCCGAACTGTTGCTGAAGCTCGACGCCTCCATACGCCATTTGCTCGTCGACGAATTCCAGGACACCAGCCAGTCGCAAATACGCCTGGTGAGCCTGCTGACGGCGGGATGGGAGCCGGGCGACGGCCGCAGCGTGTTCCTGGTGGGCGATCCCATGCAGTCCATCTACCGCTTCCGCAAGGCCGAGGTGGGGCTGTTCCTGAACGCGCGCGACCAGGGGCTGGGCGAGATCGAGCTCAACTCCCTGCAGCTGACCGACAACTTCCGCTCGCAGGCCAATATCGTGCATTGGGTCAACCGCATGTTCGAGCCCTTGTTTCCGCGGCAGGCCGATCCGGGCATGGGGGCCATTCCGTATACGCCGTCCATTGCCTACAACGAGGCGCTGGACGAAGTCGGGGTCGAGCTGCATCCGGTATGGGTACACGCTTCGCTCGATGCCGGCCAGGCGGCCCGCACGGCAGAGGCCATTGCCGTCGACCTTGCGCGCGAGGCCCTGCACCGGCATGCCGGCAGCAGCCATCCCGTCGCCATCCTGGTGCGCGCGCGCGGCCACCTCGAAGAAGTGGTGCGCAGGCTCACGGCTGAAGGCATTCCTTGCCGCGCCGTAGAGCTTTCTCCGCTGAAATCGCGGCAAGTGGTCAGCGATGCCGTGCAACTGGCCCGGGCCCTGTCGCATCCGGCCGATCGCCTGGCCTGGCTTTCGGTCTTGCGTTCGCCGCTGTGCGGCGTCACGCTGCATACCCTGCACGAACTCTTCGGCACAGATCATCACACCACCGCGCGCGAGCTGCTGCGCCGATGGCTGCGCGACGAGTCAGGGGCCTCCGTGCCGCCCGACGAGGCGCGCCGCTTGCGCCACGCCTGCGCCGTCCTGCTCGACGAAGGCAACGCTTCGGGGGGTATCCCCTTCACGGCCTGGTTGCAGCATTGCTGGGAGCAACTGGGCGGGCATGCCGTATACCCCGGCGCGGGTGACCGTGCCGATGTCGAGAGCCTGTTCCGCCTGATCGAAAGAATTGCGCCCTATGGCGGCCTCGACCCGGCCGAACTCGAGGCGCGGCTCGAGCAGCTTTACGCAGCGCCCGAGGGCGCCGGCCACGCTGTCGAGGTGATGACCATACACAAGTCCAAGGGACTGCAGTTCGAAACGGTCATCCTCATGGGCATGCACCGCCGCCCGCGCGCCGATACCCAGCCGCTGCTTCGCCTCGAGCACAGCGAGGGCCGCCTGCTGCTGGGGCCGATCAGGCACCGGGCCTCGGATACGGCCGATCCGGTATCGACATATCTGGCCGAGCGCGAAAAACAGCGCGCCGCCTACGAGGCGGACCGCCTGCTGTATGTGGCCGTTACGCGGGCATGCCAGCAATTGCATCTTGTCGGCGAGATCGCGCTCGATGAGCAGGGCGGCGTCAAAGAGCCTTCGGCGACCAGCTTGCTGGGGCGTCTCTGGCCCTATCTGCCGCAGCCTGAACCGCCTGAAATGGCCGAGCTGCTTGCCGGTGGGCAGGCTTCGGCCGCAGGCCCTGTGTCGCGCCCCTTGCTGCGCATGCAGATCGCAGCCCTGCCCGCCGGCGAGCCGGCCAGGGCGCCGGCGCAGGCATCGGCCTGGCAATGGACGCCTGACACGGCGCACGAGGCGGCAATCGGCACGGTGGCCCATGCCTGGCTCGAGCGCCTGGGACGCGAGGGGCCCGACCGCTGGCCGGTCGAACGCATAGGGCAAAGCCTGCCCGTGCTGCGCAAGCAGCTGGGGCGTGCCGGTCTGCCGGCGCCGTCGCTGGACGAGGCGGCCGCCGTGGTCAGCGAGGCGTTGCGCGCCACGCTGGCAAGCGAGCGGGGGCAGTGGCTGCTGCGCGCCGCGCGCGCCCATCGCGAGTGGTCGCTGCTTGACGTATCGGGTCGGGTCTCGGTCATCGACCTGGCCATTTCCGACGAAGCGGGCTGGCTGGTCGTCGACTACAAGACCGGAAGGCCCCACGACGGCGAGGGCGCCGAAGCGTTTGCGGCGCGCATGCGCCAGCGCCACGGGGCGCAGCTGCAGCGCTACTGCGAACAGGTTGCGGCGCTCGACGGACGGCCCGCGCGGGCCGCCCTGTATTTCCCCCGGGCCGACTTATGGCTTGAATACTGAAGGCCGATGCAACTCCTGTTAAACTTCTACGTGGCGGGCCCCTTCGCATGGTCCGGCGGCAAACCTGGTCAGGTCGGGAACGAAGCAGCCATAGTCGCTCAGGATCAGTGCCGAAGCCAGGCTCGCCACCCTATTTGCGCCATCCGCCCGCCAGTGCCTCAAGCCGTGTCTAATCCGGTACACTTTTCCTTTGTCTTCCGATCGCCTTCTGATACGGGTCTTCCTGCATGACATATCTGGTGCTGGCGCGCAAATGGCGGCCGCGTTCGTTTGATACTCTGGTCGGACAGGACCACGTGGTCCGCGCGCTGAGCCACGCCCTGGCCACCCAGCGCCTGCACCATGCCTGGCTGTTCACCGGCACCCGCGGCGTGGGCAAGACAACCCTGTCCCGCATTCTTGCCAAGTCGCTCAATTGCGAGAACGGCATTACCGCCACGCCCTGCGGAAGCTGCCGGGCCTGTGTCGAGATCGACGCCGGCCGCTTCGTCGACTATCTAGAGCTCGACGCCGCCTCCAATCGCGGTGTCGACGAAATGACCCAGTTGCTCGAGCAGGCCGTGTATGCGCCCAGCTCGGGCCGCTTCAAGGTCTACATGATCGACGAAGTTCACATGCTTACGGGGCATGCGTTCAACGCCATGCTCAAGACGCTCGAAGAGCCCCCGCCGCACGTCAAGTTCATCCTGGCCACCACCGATCCGCAAAAGATCCCCGTCACCGTCCTGTCGCGCTGCCTGCAGTTCAATCTCAAGCAAATGACAGCCGAGTCCATCGTGGCGCACCTTCAAGAGGTGCTGGCGCAAGAAGGCATCCCGTTCCAGGCGCCGGCACTTCGGCTTATTGCCCAGGCGGCTTCGGGCTCCATGCGCGACGCCCTGTCCCTTACCGACCAGGCCATCGCCTACAGTGCCGGAGACCTTACCGTCGAGGCCATGCAGGGCATGCTGGGCACCATCGACCAGCGCTATCTTGCGCGGCTGCTGCAGGCCCTGGCGGCGGGCAGCGGCACCGAAGTGCTGCGGGTCGCCGACGAGCTCGCCACCCGGGGCCTTTCCTATTCGGGTGCGCTGGCCGACCTGGCGATATTATTGTCCCGCGTGGCCATCCAGCAGCGTATCCCCGGCGCCGCCGATCCGGCCGAGCCCATGGCCGACGCCATTGCCGAGCTCGCCGGAACAATGCATCCCGATCTCGTCCAGCTGTTCTATTCGGTGGCCGTGCACAGCCGCAACGAGCTTTCCCTGGCGCCCGACGAATACGCCGGCTTCGTCATGGCCTGCCTGCGCATGCTGGCGCTCGCCCCCAAGGCGCACACGGACGGTCCGGCTGGCCCCCAGGGCGAGCCCTCCGGCGGCAAGCCTGCGCGGGCAGCATCGGTCGACGGCGGTCCGTCCACCCAGCCGGCGGCCGCTGTCGCCCAGCCGGCCGCCACCGATTCCGCAGCGGCTCCGGCGGGGCAGGCCACAGCTGAAGTCCGGGCCCCCGCCGATGCGTCCGCTGGCTTCAAGCCAGCTTCGGTTCCTGCGGCAGCCCCGGTTGCCGAGCCTGCTCCGCCCTCGGGTCCTTCGCCCGTTGCCGCGCCGCTTTCGCACGGTGCCGCGGCCCGCGCGTCTACGCCTGAAACAAGCCGGCAAGAAAGCCCCGCGCTTGAAGACGCTACGCCGCCTAAGCCGGCGCCCGCCGGCAATTCATCCGCTGAAGCCGGGCCCGAAGCCCGGTCCGATTCAAGCGCCCCCGCGGTCCGTGCCCAGGCGGCCGCGCCAACGCCTCTGGGAACTCCAGAGCAGGTTCGGCCACAGGCAGCGCCGCAGCCGGCGGCCCCGGCCCCTGAAGCCGCTGCCCCGGGCCAGCCCGACGACGTCCCCGCTTGGGAAGACATCCCTCCCGATGCTCAGGCGGCACAGTTAGAACCCTACGACGAGGCCGACTATGGGCCGGACGGCGGGTTCTCCACC
>Ga0180218_1000926_pt1 | contig 20625 bp, 18 predicted proteins | sample eDN3rd37CKraftBY_FD_151334 | JGI IMG/M metagenome (GOLD analysis project Ga0180218, IMG submission 151334) | Enriched backyard soil microbial communities from Emeryville, California, USA - eDNA 3rd pass 37_C Kraft BY (version 2) (version 2) | ecosystem: Environmental > Terrestrial > Soil >...
CGGCAGGGCATGTTTCGCTCGCGATCATCAACGCCGCGGCCGGCCCGGTCAGCGGAGCAAAATGGAAGTCCCGGTAGCGAGGATCGAAGACAAGGCCCAACGCAAGGGCAATGCCGACGATCACCGAGATCGTCAGCACACCGGCAAGAAAGCGCTCCAAGGGCTTGGCAGCGCGCCAAAATAGCGGGTCGAGAACCGTCGCGAACCCCGCCATCGGGCAGTTACGGGCGACTGCGGCGGCGCAGATCGGCGGCACAAGGAAAGCAATACAGATAAGCAAAATCGAACGAGCCCAATCGGTTAAGGTAAAACTTTCCAGCGGGGCCTGCACTAAAGCCCAGCCCAGGAATAGCCCGCTCGAAAGGCCGATACCGGCGATGGGCAGCCACGGAATGTCCTCAGGCGCGTTCTCGCCCGTGCTGCGGGCCGAGAGATAGGCGGCGGCAAAGATCACGAAGGCAAACAGGACACCCAATGCCCCCTGATGGATCCAGAGCGGGTGGTCGCGGACGGGCCTGCCCCATTCGAACTTCGGCTTGCGTGTATCGCTGTCGAGCAGGCCCCAGTGGCCTCCGACCGTGCCTTCGAGCTGGCGTTTCCACGGCTGGTCGAAGGCTTCGATCACGTTGATCGGCCAGTTGCTGCGCCGGGCGGCCGCAATCACCTCGTGCAGCACCCGTGCCTGGTTCGAAAGTGACGGCAAGGCGCCTTCCCGCATCCGGCCCTCGCTCGGCCAGCCGACCTCGCCGATCATAATCTCCTTGCCGGCAAAAGCCGTCGCCACTTGCCGGTAAATATCCGTGACATGGCCGGCGGCCTGTTCGGCAGCGACGGGAAAGTCCTCCCAGTACGGCAGGATATGGATAGTGACGAAATCGACGGCCGGAACGAGATCGCGGTTTCGGAGCCAGAACTCCCAGACATCCGCATAAGTGACCGGCACATCGACCTGGCGCTTCACATCCTGGATGAGATCGCGCAAGTCGCTCGCCCGTAACTCGCCGCGCAGCAACACCTCATTGCCGACGACGAGCCCGCGAATGACGTCGTGATACTCGCGCACGAGCGCGACCGCCGTCTCGATCTCCTGCTGGTTGCGCACCGGATCGCGCCCGATCCAGATGCCTTGCAAAACCTGCAGGCCGTGCTTGCGGGCAAACTCAGGCACCCGGTCGATGCCTTTCTCGACCGCGTAAGTGCGCACACAGGATGTGACGGCGGAGAGCCGTTCGAGATCGGCGTCGATCTGTTCGGGCGGAACGACGAAGTTGGGATCGAGCGGCGATTGGTTACCCCGGAACGGCGCATAGGAAACGCATGGCAATTTGCCATCCGCGCCAAGCGGCGAGCGGGGCATCGTTTTGGGCAAGCCGAGCCCGTACCAGACCAGCCCGATCAAGAGCGAGACGGCGGCCAGCAACATCGCCGGCTGGCGGTTAAGGAAAGAAGTCATGGGAACCCGTCGGAACGCCGCTACCTTGGCTTTTGACTGAGCACGATCTTACCCGAAAACCGCTCACACTTTTCGGGATCATGCTCTAGCGGTCTTACGCCTGTCCGTGAAGCGGGCGGCACCGGGCTCATCAACCGGTTTCGACGAAAGATTTTGCGCCGCGATGCTGACAAATTCGCCGCCCTATGTATGCTTGCAACAAGGGAAATCCGTCCGCGCCAGAGTCTTTGGAAAAATGAGATTGCGCCAGCTGTCATTCGCCGCCGCTTTGGTTGGCGGCCTTTTTTTCGTGTCATTGCCTTCCGCTTTTGCTCAGAGCCAGGGCGGTGAGCAAAAGAACGAGCAACAGCAGAGCGCCGAGGAAAAGGCGCGCGAAGCCCAAATGCGTGAAGCACAGTCGCGCGCCCAGCGCGAGCTTTCGGAAGCCGCCAAGCTTCCCAAAAATGCCGGTCAGCCCGAATGTTTATGGATGGGCCGGCGTGTAACGAGCCTGTTATGGCGTGACGATCCTGAAGCCGCCCGGCGTTTTCTCGAGCTTTATGAGCGCTGGGGATGCCCGGCCGATCACGTCAAACAGGCATTCCGCTGTCTTGTGCGCCTCGGACCGATCGATCAGAAGGCGCAGCAGAAACTCGCCGACCGTGTCCACCTGTGCTGGGTCCGCCCCGATACTCTCGCGCCGTAGAATCAATCGGCTCGGGAACCAAAGCGACGGCTGCGCGTAATCACGGCGTAGCTGCGGCGCGAACATAGAAAAGCCTTCTGGTTCGTTTTTTGCTTAATTCATTGCCGTCCGCGGGGAGACAAAATTAAATGCGCGTGGCAGCCATTATCGTCGCCTTGGTTGCAGCCTTACACGCAGGCATCTGGCTCGTTATTCGCCAAGCTGGCTCGGCCCCAGCGGCCGGAAGCGCTTTCTGGTCGCTTTCCTTCGCCCCCTTCAATCCGGTCGACAAACCCGACAAAGGTGCGCTGACCAACGAAGAGCAGATCCGCGCCGACCTCAAGGTCATCGCGCCCTACACGCACGCCGTGCGTACTTATGCTTCGACCGGCGGTCTGGAGCTTGTGCCGAAAGTCGCCAACGAGTTCGGCCTCAAGGTCACCGCGGGCGCGTGGATCGACAAATTCAGCGACCGCAACGAGCAGGAAGTCGAGAACGTCATCGAGGCGGCGAAGCATAACCGAAACATCACCGCAATCGTCGTCGGCAACGAAACGATCCTGCGTGACGAGATCAAGACCGACGAGCTCATCAAATACATTCAGCGTGTAAAGCGTGACGTAAAAGTGCCGGTAACGACCGGCGAAATCTGGAACGTGTGGCTCGAGCATCCCGAGCTTGCGTCCGCTGTCGATTTCATTGCCGCGCATATTCTTCCTTACTGGGAAGGCGTGCCCGAAGAACATGCGACGGATCGCGCCTTCGAAATCTACGAGAAGCTGCGCGCCGCCTTCCCCGGCAAGAAAGTCGTGATCGCCGAGTTCGGCTGGCCGAGTGCGGGCTACAACATGAAGAAAGCCGATCCGGGCCGCATCGTGCAGGGCCAGATCGTCCGCAGTTTCGTTGACCGCGCCAATTCAATGGGCATCGACTACAACATCGTCGAGGCCTTCGATCAGCCCTGGAAAAACTTCGAAGGCAGCGTCGGCCCTTACTGGGGCGTGTTCGACGCCAACCGCAACCTGAAATTTCCCCTCACCGGCATAATCGACGATCCGACCTGGCGGACACAGGCGGTCGCCGCGGTGATCTTCGGTTTCCTGTTGTCGCTGCCGATCCTCTCGATCATGGGCGTCACCATGATGCAGGCCCTGGTGCTGGCGGCGGCTGCGAATTTCGTCGGCGCGTGGTTCGCGATCGTGCTCGGCTATTGGGTCAGCCACTACTTCGTCTTCGGTGCAATCCTTGCGCTCGGTTTCGGCATGCTACTGCTCGTGCCGCTCGTGCTGATCGCGCTCTATCGCATCGAAGAACTCGCGGAAGTGATCTTCGGGTTGAAGCCGCAGCGGCTGTGGAACGCGCCGGTCAATACCGCGTTCACCGGCCCGATGCCGATGGTCTCGATTCACATTCCGGCGCACAAAGAGCCGCCGGAGATGCTGAAGCAGACACTCGATTCCGTCGCGGCGCTGAATTATCCGAATTTTGAATGCATCGTCATCGTCAATAACACGCCGGAGCCGGAGCTGTGGCAGCCGATCGAAGCGCATTGCAGGCTGCTCGGCGGGCGCTTCAAGTTTCTCAATCTCAATAACCTCAAGGGCTTCAAGGCCGGTGCGCTGCGCGTCGCGCTCGATCACACCGCGCCCGATACCGAAATCATCGGCGTCATCGATGCCGACTACGCGGTCGCGCCGAACTGGCTGAAGGATCTCGTGCCCGCGTTCGAGGATCCGAAAGTAGCGCTCGTACAGGCGCCGCAGGATCATCGCGACGGCAGCAAGAGCGTCGTCGCGGGGTTAATGAACGGCGAATATGCCGGCTTCTTTGACATCGGCATGGTGCAGCGAAACGAGGCGAATGCCATCGTCGTACACGGCACGATGTGCCTTGTCCGCAAGACCGCCCTTCTCGATGCCGGCAACTGGTCGAGCGACACGATCTGCGAAGACACCGATCTCGGGCTTACAATGCTGGAGCGCGGCTGGCGTGCGCATTACACCAATCGCCGCTATGGCTGGGGCCTCCTGCCGGAGAGCTTTGAGTCCTACAAGAAGCAGCGCCATCGCTGGGCCTATGGCGGCGTGCAGATCATCCGCAAGCACTGGCGCCGGTTCCTGCCAGGCGGCAGCGCGCTTACCGCGCGGCAGAAGCTCGAATTCATCGTCGGCTGGATCGGGTGGCTCGGCGCGGAAAGCCTCGGTGTGCTCGTCGCGCTCCTCAACATCGTATGGGTGCCGATCGTTGCTTTCGCCGGCATTGCGATCCCCGAGCGCATCCTGACGATGCCAATTCTCGCGACCTTCCTCGTCACGATCATCCACTTCCTCACGCTTTATCTTGCGCGCGTCGATATTCCGATCAGGCAGACGATCGGCTCGGCATTCGCCGCGATGGGCCTGCAATTCACGATCGCGAAAGCCGTCGCCGAAGGCGTTATCAAGGATCATCTCCCCTTCATCCGCACCGATAAAGGCGGCGTCCGCAAGAAGCCCGGCTTCCCGGCACGGCTTGAAGCGATCCTCGGCGTACTGCTGCTCGCGGGCGCCGCCGTGCTGCTCGCGACCAACAAGGATGAAGTGCGGGAAATTTATATCTTTGCCGCCGTTCTCGTCGTGCAGAGCCTACCGTTTCTGTCGGCGGCATTCATCGCGGCATTAGAGCGCTCGGCATGGAATGACTATGCGTTCTGGCGCAAGCTCGCGGCGAAAATCGCGTGGCTGGTGCCACGTCGAACTCCGCCAGCGAGCCCGCCAGCAATTAGCCAGTAATTACGACGCCGGCTTTCCGGTCGCGTTCGGGAAGAAGAGCTGCTGCCCCGCGATCTGGTAAGCGGCAATGGCTTTCTGGCCTTCCGGGCTTACGATCCAATCGATGAAGGTCTGGGCGAGATCCTTCTTGATGTTCGGGTGTTTCGCCGGATTAACCAGCATCACGCCGTACTGGTTGAAGAGCCGCTTGTCGCCCTCGACAACGATCTGAAGGTCGCCACGGTTCTTGAACGAAATCCACGTGCCGCGATCGGAGAGCACGTAGCTGTTGCTGGCAGCGGCGGTATTGAGCGCTGCGCCCATGCCCTGCCCGATCTCCTTGTACCAGGTGCCTTTGCCGGTCGCAGGATCAATTCCCGCTTCCTTCCAGTGCTTGAGCTCGGCGACATGCGTGCCGCTCCTGTCGCCGCGTGACACGAACGAAGCCTTGGCGGCTGCGATCTTCTTGAATGCTTCGACAACATCCTTCGATCCGGCGATTTTCGCCGGGTCGGATTTCGGGCCGATGATGACGAAGTCGTTGTACATCACCTCGTAGCGCGCAACGCCTTCGCCGTCGGCGACAAACTTCTCCTCGAGCGGCTTGGCATGAACGAAAACAACGTCGGCATCGCCGCGGCGCCCGACATCGAGCGCCTGCCCGGTGCCGAGCGCAATCACTTTCACATCGATTCCGGTTTTCTGTTTGAACAGCGGCAGGAGATATTTGAACAAACCGCTGTTTTCAGTCGAAGTCGTCGACGCGACGGTGATCGATTTTTCCTGGGCAGTAGACGGCGCCGTGACGGCAAGAATCGCGGTAAAGGCAAGAGTGGCAAGTCGCAGTAGTCGCATCGCAGTCTCCTCTAGCTCATTTTCTCAGGTCAGAAGATCGCCGCGCAGAAACGCCGCAGCTTCCGGCGTTTTCGGCGCGGTAAAAAAATCACAGGCAGGCGTGTGCTCGTAGAGCCGCCCATGGTGGAGAAACAAAACGTCGCCCGCGAGCCGCCGCGCCTGGCCAAGATCGTGGGTCGCCATGACGATCTTGACACCCTGTGCGGCGATCTCGCCGATGATTTCCTCGACCGCGCGCGTCGCGGCGGGATCAAGGCTTGCGGTGGGCTCATCGAGAAACAGAATTTCCGGGTCGCGGCCCCAGGCGCGCGCAAGCGCCACGCGCTGCTGCTCGCCGCCGGAAAGCTTGCGCGCCGGCCGCGCGGCGAGATGCGCGAGCCCTACCCGCTGCAACAGATCGGCCGCGCGTGCGTGTGAATTGCGGCCGCGCATGCCATACGCAATATTGGCCAGCACCGAACGGCGCAGCATTACCGGGCGTTGAAAAACGAGCGCAGTCCGTTCGGTCGACGTGCCGCCGTTTCCAGCGCGAACGGTTCCTGCCGCGGGCTTGAGCAAACCGTGACATAGACGAAGCAGCACGCTTTTTCCGGCGCCGTTCGGCCCGAGCAGTATCGTAGGCCGGCCGCTGGCGATGGTGAGCGAAATGTCGCGCAGAATTTCGACGCCTCCCGCGGCGAATGCCACGCGATCGAATACCAGCGGCAGGCTGCAGGCCGGCATTCGCATCATGCACCCGCAAAACGTTCGCCAACGCTGCGCACCATCCATGCGGCAACGTTCACGAGCACAACGATGGTCAGAAGCACGATGCCGAGACCGAGCGCGAGCGCGAGATCGCCCTTCGACGTCTCCAGCGCGATGGCGGTTGTCATTGTCCGGGTAAAACCGTCAATGTTGCCGCCGACGATCAGGATGGCGCCAACCTCCGCCGCCGCACGGCCAAAGCCCGCGAGCACAGTGGTGACGAGACTGAAGCGGCCGTCCCACAACAGCGTGCCGATACTTTTGATGCGGCCTGAGCCGAGCGAGCGAAGCTGCTCGCTGTATTCCGCCCAGAGATCCTCGATCACCTGACGGGAGAGCGCCACGATGATGGGAAACACCAGGAAAGCCTGCGCGATCACCATCGCCTTCGGCGTGAACAGAAGCCCAAACTCGCCGAGGGGGCCGCTGCGTGACAGGAGAAGATAGATCAGCAAGCCGGCGACGACCGGCGGCAGGCCCATCGCCGCATTAAAGATCACGGTGAGTGCGTCCCGCCCGGGAAAGCGGCCAAGCGCCAGCGCCGCGCCAACCGGAAGGCCAAGAATCGTGGCGATCAGGACAGCTGAAAGGCTGACCGCGACAGAAAGGCCGACAATTTGCCAAAAGGCCGGATCGCCGGAAGTCATCAGGCCGAAAGCCAGCCAAATCGCCTGCGAAAAATCACCCATATGCATTTAACCGCATAAATTTGCCTTTAGGGCAAATCTCGGAAAAAATGCAGCGGGGTGCGCAAATGCGTAAGTTTTTGAATGAATATCTCACAACGGCGGAAGCCGCCGACTATCTTCGCCTGAGCGAGCGGAAGCTTTACGAGCTAGTCGCGGAGGGGCGGATTCCCTGCACAAAAGCGACTGGCAAATGGTTGTTTCCCAAGGCCGCACTCGACCAGTGGCTGTCCTCGGACCTCAACGAGCGCAACGAGTTTCCCCGGCCGCCTTGCCCGCCGATCGTCGGCGGAAGCCATGACCCGCTGCTGGAGTGGGCGCTGCGCGAAAGCAAATCGGGCCTTGCCCTCTTGCCGGAAGGCAGCGAGTCCGGCCTGCGCCGGTTGCGCAACAACGAAGCGATGGTTGCCGGCATTCATCTGCACCACAGCGAGGGCGATGATGAAGGCGCCAACCTGATCGCCGTCGCCAACGACAGCGGGCTCAGCGATTGCGTCGTGCTGTCGTGGTGCCGGCGCGAGCAAGGCATTATTGTCGCGCCCGGCAATCCCCTCAAACTGGAAACCATCAGCGACATCGCCCGCAAGCGTGCGCGCATCGCGGAGCGCCAGGCCGGTGCCGGTGCGCAGGCGTTGCTACTTCGTCTTTGCAAACTCGGCAATATCGACTTGCAATATTTACAGCGCGGCGTTGTTGCGCGCACGGGCGACGATCTTGCGCTTGCGGTGCGCGAAGGCCGGGTCGATTGCGGTATCGCGACGCGCGCGACCGCCGCGACGCGCGGTCTCGATTTCGTCTCGCTCGTGTGGGAGCGCTTCGATCTCGTCGTCCGGCGGCGCAATTATTTCGAACCGAGCATTCAGACTCTGCTCGCCTTCACGCGCGATCCCGCTTTCAAGGAGCGGGCCGACGCGCTAACCGGCTACGAAGTGCCGGAAACCGGCAAGGTACTGCTGAACCGCTGATTATTTCCGGCTATTATTTCAAGCGGCTCGCCACCACATCCCAGTTCACGAGCTTGTCGAGCACGTCCTTCACATGCTGGGGCCGCCGGTTCTCGTAATCGAGATAATAGGCGTGCTCCCATACATCAATGCCGAGCAGCGCCGTCTTGCCGAAGGTCAGCGGCCCGTCGCCGCCGATCGTATTCAGCACGGAAAGCTTTCCGCCGTCCTGTACCAGCCATGTCCAGCCCGAGCCGAACAGGTTGGCGGCGGCCAGAACGATTTTTTGCTTGAGATCGGCGACCGAGCCGAAGTTGTCGTAGATCAGTTGCGCAAGTCGTCCGCTCGGCAGCTGCGGGCCACCCGGCTTCAGCGCCTCCCAGTAACGCTCGTGGTTCCAGGCCTGTCCCGCATTGTTGAAGAAGCGCTTATCGACGTCGCGATCGCCTTCGATGATGATCTCTTCGAGAGTCATCTTGGCGTATTTCGTGCCGGGCGTGATGGCGTTGAGGTTGTTGTAGTAGCTCGCGTGGTGACGAAGGTAGTGGAGCGCCACCGTGCGCTCGCCGATCACCGGTTCGAGCGCGGTATCGTTGAACGGCAGCGGCGGCTGCTTGAAAGGCCCCTTCGGCAATTCCGGCGCCGCCGCGGCGGGCGCTGGTGCGGCCGGAGCTGTGGCGGCAGGTGCTGCGGAAGGCGCAGCCGGTTCCGCAGGAGCCGGTTGCGGGTTGGCGGCTGCGCTGGCCGGCGCCTGCTCCTGCGCGAGAGCACTGCGCGCATTCAAAAGGCTTGCGGACACGGCAGCGGTCGCGACGAAGGCACGGCGTGAAATTTTTTTCATGAGTGCGTTCCCTGGATCGGCCACATCTCCTGATCTTGGCGGCAATCAGCGCCGGGAAGGCATTGCATTCTCGACGAGCCGCACGCAACAGGATGGACGGGGCAAAGCTTTATCGTTGAAATCATAGATTTCAGCGCCGGATCAAGCGAAATATAACGAATATATTCGCGCCGATCGCGCGAACCGGCGCTGCGCTTGAGAGCCCGGTTATGCCGGCATCGCATTCTCGACTAGCCGGACCCAATAAGATGTGCCGAGTGGAATAGCCTTGTCGTTGAAATCATAGGCCGGGTGATGAAGGTTCGCCGTATCGCCATTGCCCATGAAGATGAAGGCGCCGGGACGCTTCTCGAGCATGAACGCGAAGTCCTCGGCGCCCATCACGGGGACGGCCGGGTGAACGTTCTGCTCGCCGACGATTTCGCTCGCGACGCTCGCGGCAAAATCCGCTTCCTTCGGTGTGTTCACGACGACCGGATAATCGCGCAGGTAAGTAGCCGTCGCCTTTGCGCCGTAAGCCGCGGCGGTGTGGTGCACAACTTCGATGATGCGCTTTTCCAGCAGATCGCGGATCTTGGGATTGAAGCTGCGCGCCGTGCCGCGCAGATGCGCCGTCTGTGGAATGACGTTGTCGGTGTGACCCGCCTGGAACATCGGAATTGAAATGACGCCGCTCTCGAGCGGATCGACATTACGCGCGACGATGTGCTGAAGCGCGTTGACGATTGCGCAGCTGGCAACCACCGTGTCGATCGCCTTGTGCGGCCGCGCCGCGTGACCGCCGACACCCTCAACGTCGATGCGAATACGATCGGCCGCGGCCATCAGCGGGCCCGCCTTCATCGTGAACGTGCCGAGCGCGATACCGGGATAATTGTGCAGGCCGTAAACTTCCTGAATATTCCAGCGGTCGAGCAAACCGTCCTCAATCATCGCTTTCGCGCCCGCGCCGCCCTCTTCGGCGGGTTGAAAAATCACGACCACGGTGCCGCCGAAATTGCGCGTCTCGCAAAGATGCCGTGCGGCGCCGAGCAGCATCGCGGTGTGGCCGTCATGGCCGCAGGCGTGCATTTTGCCGGGCGTCTTCGACGCGTAAGGCAGGCCGGTGATTTCCTCGAGCGGCAGCGCATCCATGTCGGCGCGCAGACCGATGACCTTGCCGCCCTGCTTCTTGCCGCGGATCACGCCGACAACGCCGGTGCGGCCGATGCCGGTCGCCACCTCGTCGCAGCCGAAGCCCTTCAGCATCTCCGCAACTTTGCCCGCCGTGCGATGCACTTCGTAAAGCAGCTCAGGATGCTGGTGGAAATCGTGGCGCCAACCGGCGATTTCGTCGGCACGGTCGGCAATCCGGTTCAAAACGGGCATGTGGTCACCTCGGATGGCAGCATAATTTGAAGATTGGATATTCGCCAGCGGAAACAATGGTCTCGCGGCAAACCAGTTGCAATGACAAAACCCGGCTGGTATGGGCTAGCGGCTTCGCCAGACCGCATGTTCGCCGACGCCGCTCATCGTGAGGTGCCACGGCAAACGTTATCAGCGCCACGCATTCGCAGCCACGCATGAGATTCTTCAGCATTGAGTCGAGATTGAAGCGCCGCTACCGCGCGGCCTATCAGCAGGCGTCGATCCTCGCGGCGCGGGCTACGGCACACCCTGCCTCCGACTTCTTCGACAAGCAGATAAACACCGACGCATGGCGGCTGCGCCAGATCGTCGTGATGAGCAAGCAGAACACTCTCTACGTCCCTATTCCGAAGAACGCGAATTCGAAAACGCGCCGGATTCTTGCGGAGGTGCGCGGCGTTCGGAACCCCTTCGTTGCCTCCAAGAGCAAGAAATTCAGGCAGGTGTTAACAGCCGCCGATATTTCGATCCAGGAATTTTACCGCATATTGCATTCGCCCGACCGCTTTTCGTTTGCGATCGTGCGCAATCCATACAAGCGGATCGTGTCAGCCTGGGCGAATAAATTTCGCGGCCGCCCGCTTGTCACCGGGCCCCTGTTCCAGAAGCAGCCGACCGAACTCAACCTCTATCTCAGCTTGCGCGAGTCAATCGACCCATCTCTCCCCGCAGGAGCGGATGCAACGCTCGACTTCGACCGGTTCCTCGATTACGTGTCGGCCATCATCGGCAAGCGTTACGATCAGCATATCGAAACGCAATCGAGCTTTCTCGACTTTTCGTTCATGCCGATCGATCGCATAATCCGGATGGAAAACTACAGCAAGGACATGCTGCCCGTGCTCGAGCATATCAAGGCGCCGGCCTCGATTGCTGCGCAACTCGACGAACGGGTCAATGCAAGCGGTCTGGAAAAGACCGAATACGCGATCACGCCCGCGCAGAAGAAAAAGATCGAAGCCCTTTACGGCAAGGACATCGAACGGTTCGGCTACGAAAACTAGCGAAGCCGTTTCCATTTCCGGCGCGCGAAAGCGCTCATGCAACGGAAGAAGCACAAGGACGACTTCTAATGCGCGATCCTGCAGCAACATTCCGCGCCGATAGCAAAACGCCGGGTGCCGGTTCCGGCCTGTTGCGTTTTGTTACCTGCGGGGCCTCGGGCGACGGCAAGTCGTCGCTGATCGAGCGGCTGCTGCGCGATCTCAATGTCACTCCTGTCGATCCAACCGCGCTCAAGAATGAAACGAAGGCGCGCAGCGAAGAAAACGATCTTACCCGCTTGCTCGGCGAGCTAAAGGCTGCACACGAACCGCACCTTGTCACCGGCGCCGCTTATCGCCATTTCCGCACGTCTCGCCGCAGCTTCATCGAGGCCGATACCTCCACCGATGAACACTACACCCGCAATCTGGCAGCCTGCGCTGCGACATCGAATTTCACGGTGGTGCTCGTCGATGCGCGCAAGGGGTTACTGGAACAGACGCTGCGCCAATCGCAAATCGTATCGCTCTTTGGCATCCGTCATGTGGCGCTGGCGGTCAACAAGATGGATCTCGTGGAATACTCCGAAGAAGTCTTCCGCAGGATCGAACGCGATTACAGCGAGTTCGCGAAAGAACTCGGCTTGCAGAGCGCGGTCGCGATTCCGCTTTCGGCGCGTATCGGCGACAACGTAGTCCATCGCAGCAAGACGATGGATTGGTATCGCGGACCGACACTCATCGAACGGCTCGAAACGGTCTCCTTGCCGGAAAACCGAGCGGCCTCCCCGTTCCGGCTGCCGCTGCAGTGGACCGGCCGTCATGATCTCGGTTTCCAGGGTTTTGCCGGCACCATCCGTGGCGGAAGCGTGAAGGTCGGCGACGTCGTGACGATCGCAGGCGCGGCTGCCGAGGCGAAGGTCACGCGGATCATCGACAGTTCCGGCGGCCAGGACAGCGCCAAAGCCGGCGATACAGTGATGCTCGCCTTTGACCGCGAGGTGAAGGCAAGTCCTGGCGACGTGATCTGCCCGCCTGATGCTCAGCCTGCCGTGATCGATCAATTCGCCGCCAATATCCTGTGGCTTGGTCATGCTCCGATGATCTCGGGCCGTTCGTATTTATTGCAGGCAGGCGCCCGCAAGTTGCCTGCGGAAGTTACGTCGCTGCGCTATCGCATGGATATTCTCACCGGCGCGCATATCGCGGCAAAGACACTCAATTCCGACGAAATCGGTTTTTGCAATCTGGCGCTCGACGCGCAGATAGCGGTGGATGCCTTCGCCGATAATCGCGACACCGGCAGCTTTATCCTCATCGATCGCATAACAAACGAGACAATCGGCGCCGGCACTATCACCTTCGCGTTACGGCGCGCCAGCAATATCCACCATCAGAAGCTCGCGGTTGACCGCAATGCGCGCAGCGCGATCAAAGGCCACAAGCCGGTGGTGCTGTGGTTCACGGGTCTGTCGGGTTCAGGCAAGTCCACGCTCGCGAGCCTGCTCGAGCAAAAGCTCAACCTGATGGGCTGCCACAGCTATCTGATCGACGGCGACAACGTACGCGGCGGCCTCAACCGCGATCTCGGCTTTACCGAGACCGACCGCGTGGAGAACGTGCGACGCGTGCAGGAAGTCACGCGGCTGTTTCTCGACGCCGGCTTGATCGTCCTCGTTTCGCTGATCTCGCCCTATCGGCAGGATCGCCAGCAGCTACGCGAGAAGGTCGCGGCGGGCGAATTCGTCGAAGTCTTCGTTGATGCGCCGATCGAGGTTTGCCGGCAGCGCGATCCGAAGGGACTTTATGCCAAGGCCGCGCGCGGAGAGCTGCGCAACTTTACCGGCGTGGATGCTCCCTATGAGGTGCCGGAAAATCCGGAGCTGCATCTCGACACGGCGGGCGGAACTCCCGAGCAGCTCGTCGAGCAAATTCTCGAATATCTGAAAAGATCCGGGGTTTTGGTCTCTGCTTGACGCTGTGCATGCGGTTCGGAACGAGCCGTTCGCGAGAGCAGCCAAGGCGCCAACCAGCTGGAAAGTTGGTGAGCCCGGATGGGATCGAACCATCGACACCGTGATTAAAAGTCACGTGCTCTACCACTGAGCTACGGGCCCGCCGCGCAAACACCTACGGATCGTGCCGCGTCGCGTCAATAGCGCCTGGAAGAATGCATTTTGTCTGGGGATAGAGCGGCTTAAGCGATCTCTCTTTTCACTTCTTTCACTTCCCGCCGATCCCGCGCTCAACCGGCGCCGGCGAAACTGAACAATTCCGCCTCTCTGCCGTTGTTGTGACGGGGGCGCAACGGAGAAGCACATGAAAGCAACGATTGGATTGATCGCGGGTGTACTGGTGATCTGCGGTGCGGCCGGCGCCGCGACAAGTGCGCTGGCCCAGCAAGGCGGCGGTGGCGGCGGCGGCAATACAACCCGGCCGAGCTACGACAATCCCCGCGCCTATGATCGCGATTCGAGCGGCAACGAAACTTACCGGTATCGTTCCTCACCGGATGAAATGCAGCGCGACCACGTCAAAAAACCCAGACCCCGGACCTGATTTCAAATCGTAAAGGCGATCGGCTAGCTGCCGGCTTTGCCGATCGTCTTTCGATAAGAGCGGCGCGGGCCACGCACGTTATGCATCGGGGGGCCGCCTCGCCGCGCGAGCCAGGTGACAAACTGAATCTGGTCGCCGCGATAATGCAGCTTCTCGTAATCGACCGGACGATGTCCGTCCGAATAGGACGTGCGCTCGATCAGAAAGACCGGCTGCCGCTCGCGGATCTGCAACGCTTCGGCAACACTGGCATCGGCCAAGACCGACTCGAGACGATATTCGGCACCGATCAGCGGCACATCGCATTTCGTTTCGAGGATGGAGAAAATCGGCTCGGTTTCGAGATCTTCGGCAATGACCTTCTCGCCCAGTTCGCGCGGAAGATAGGTTTCATCGAACGAAAGCGGCATCTGATCGGCAAGGCGCACGCGCTGGATGCGAATCACGATCGTCTCGACGGGAATGGAAAGCTTGCGCGCGACCACTTCGTCCGCCGCCACGATGCGATGATCGACGACAGTCGCCGTTGCGCTCCGGCCCAAGGACTGCATGTCCTCGACGAAGCTCGTCAGCTCCTTAAGCTCTTGCGTGATCTTTGGGCGGGTAATGAACTTGCCGTTGGTCCGGCTTTCGATGAAGCCGCGCTGCACAAGGTTCTGGATGGTGGTCCGGAGCGCACTGCGGCTCACGCCGAATTCCGCAATCAAGGAATCCTCGGGCGGGAGTTTGTGTCCAGGCATCAGGGCGCCGCTGGAAATGCGCTCGACAAGCGCATCTTCTACATGGAGTGCGGACGTACGAAATTCGCTATCGGCCCTCATGAAGACATGGTGGCATTAGCCCTTTTCGCTGTCCAGATTGGCCAAAACACAGGAACCGGCCTCCCTGTGCCGGCCAACCGGGCATGATTAGGTTGCGAGAACGCGCCCGCCCCGATATCTCCATGCAGCCGGTACGCCGGCTCCCTTTTGGCTGTTCAGGATCAAGACATGAAGACCTATCGCATCGCCGCAATCCCCGGAGACGGGATCGGCAAGGAAGTGCTGCCCGAAGGCATTCGGGTCATGGAAGCCGCCGGCAAGAAATTCGGCATTGCCTTCAAGTGGGATCACTTCCCGTGGAGCTGTGAATATTACAAGGAAACCGGCCACATGATGCCGGCTGACGGGCTGAAGCAGATCGGCAGCCATGATGCGATTTTCCTCGGCGCGGTCGGCTACCCGGGCGTGCCAGACCACGTTTCGCTATGGGGCTTGCTGATTCCGATCCGCCGTGAGTTCGATCAGTATGCCAGCGTGCGGCCCGTCAAGCTGATGCCGGGCATCAAGTCGCCGCTCGCCGGACGCAAGATCGGTGATATCGATTTCATCGTCGTGCGCGAGAATACCGAGGGCGAATATTCGTCGGTGGGCGGCCGCAGCTATGCGGGCACCGATCGCGAAGTCGTGTTCCAGCAGGCGGTGTTCAGCCGCCACGGCACCGACCGCATCCTGAAATATGCGTTTGAGATCGCCAAGAATCGGCCGAAAAAGCACATCACCTCGGCCACCAAGTCGAACGGCATCTCGATCTCGATGCCGTACTGGGATGAGCGCTTCAAGGCGATGAGCGACAAATATCCCGACATCAAGGCCGACCAGTATCACATCGATATCCTGACCGCGCATTTCGTGCAGAACCCGGATCGCTTCGATGTCGTCGTCGGCTCCAATTTGTTCGGCGACATTCTTTCCGATCTCGGGCCGGCCTGCACGGGTACGATCGCGATCGCGCCTTCGGCCAATCTAAATCCCGAGAAGAAATTCCCTTCGATGTTCGAGCCGGTGCACGGCTCGGCGCCCGATATTTTCGGCCGCAACATCTCGAACCCGATCGGTCAAATCTGGTCCGGCGCGATGATGCTGAAGCATCTCGGGCACGAAGAAGCGGGTGATGCTGTTGTGCGCGCGATCGAAAAAGTCCTCGAAGCCGGCCCCCGTACACCCGATGCCGGCGGTCAGGCTTCAACACAAGATGTCGGTAAAGCGATCGCCGACGCGGTCTGAACATCCGCTGCAACACATAAGAGAAGGCTTGATGACAAGCGCTGCGAGCATTCGCAGCGCTTGTTTTTTGCGCGAGATTGCCTTCGCCCCTTGCTCTCGTGCACCAATCATGCGAGTTTCTAGTTGCAAATCATTTGCAACTAGCTTCTCCGCTAAATAGAGCGCAATTTCAATATATTAGCGGCAACCGGGGGCCGGTCGTGCCACAAATAAAGGCGAGCGCAGGTTTGCTGGCGATCAGTCTTCTTGCGTTCACTGCACCCGCGTCCGCGGAAGAGGTCGATTTCGGCGCCGATGGCCTGCCCGTTCATTCGGTGGCGCGCGGTTTATTTGCGCAGAGCGATGTCAACAGCGCACGGCGCACGCTCGCCGAGCGGGGCATCACCTACAACATCTTCTGGGTGAATGACGTGCTCGCTAATGTCAGCGGCGGATTGAAGCGCGGCGCAATCGCACAGGGAAAATTCGACGGAGCGCTGTCGATCGACTTCGAAAAATTGGCGGGTTGGCAAGGCCTCAGCTTCTCTACAAATTTCTTCGCGATCTATAACACCGGCCGCATGCGCCGCGACTATATCGGCGGCATCAACACGATCGCGGAGATCGAAGCGGAGCCAACGGTACGCCTTTCGGAATTGTGGTTTGAGCAGAAGCTTGCCGGCGACAAGGCAAGCATCCGCTTCGGCCAACTCACGGCGGACACGGAATTCTTCTATGCCGATGTCAGCAAGAGTTTTTTGCAAAGCGACTGGCCCACAATTACCGCCCTCAATCTGCCGAGCGGCGGCCCCGCCTACCCGCTCTCGACACCCGGCGCGCGGCTGAAAATCAATCCGAACGAGCAAGTTTCGCTCCTGTTCGCGATCTATAACGGCGATCCCAGCGGCGCTGGTTTTGGCGACAACGCGGAATCGAGAAATCGCTATGGTCTCAACTTTCGCGTCAACGATCCGCCGCTCGTGATGAGCGAGGCGCAATTCAAGACCAATCAGAAGAAAGAAGATGCCGGCCTGGCATCGACTGTTAAATTCGGCGGCTGGGGGCATTTCGGCAAGTTCGACGATCAGCGCTATGCCAATGACGGCCTGCTGCTGGCGGACCCTTTGAGCAGCCGTGTGCCGCTTCTGCATCGCGGCACCTGGGGCGTCTATGCGACCGCGGAGCAGCAGCTCTACCGGCCCAGAGGCGGCGGCCCCGAGGACGGCATCAGCTTGTTCGGCCGCATTGCCTTCAGCCCGACCGACCGCAGCCCGATCAGCTTCTATGCCGATGGCGGCATCGTTTTCGACAAGATGATCGCGGCCCGCCCCAACGACAAATTCGGCGTCAGCGTGATGTATGCGCGCTTCTCCGATCGCCTGCGGCAGTACGATCAGGACCTGATCGACTTCGGCACGCCCGGTTATGTCCGCGATTACGAGATGAATCTCGAGGTCAACTACCTCTGGCAGATCACGAACGGCTGGACGGTGCAGCCGGTCGTCACTTACGTGTGGCATCCGGGCGGCGAACCGGGCAAGCACGCGCTCGTCACCGGCGTACGCAGTATCTGGCGCTACTGACGAGCTTCCCGCTTCCAGTTCTCGCGCGTTTCTGCGGCAAAATCTTTGAACCGCCCGTCGTTGATGGCCTGACGAATGCCTCGCATCAATTCCTGGTAGTAGGCGATGTTCGCCCAGGTCAGCAGCATCGCCCCCAGAATCTCGTTGGCCTTCACGAGGTGATGCAGATAGGCGCGCGAATAATCGCGCGCCGCAGGACAATTGCTTTCAGGGTTGATCGGCGCGGGGTCTTCGGCGTGGCGCGCATTCTTCAGGTTGAGTTTACCGAAGCGAGTATAGGCAAGCGCATGACGCCCTGCTCGCGTCGGCAGCACACAATCGAACATATCGACGCCGCGCTCGACCGCCGCGAGAATGTCGTCGGGCTCGCCGACACCCATCAGATAGCGCGGCCGATTGACCGGAAGTTCCGGCATCGTCTCCTCGATCGTCGCCAGCATCACATCCTGCGGCTCGCCGACCGCGAGGCCGCCAATCGCGTAGCCGGGGAAAACCATATCGACGAGCGCGCGCGCCGACTCTTTGCGCAGCTTCGCATTGGTGCCGCCCTGCACGATTGCAAATAACGCGCGGCCGGGGCTCGCGCCTTCAAAGGCACGCTTGCAACGCTCCCCCCAGCGTAATGAGAGGCGCATGGCGCGCTCGACTTCGCTATCCTCTGCCGGGAGACGAATGCATTCGTCAAGCTGCATCACGATATCGGAGCCGAGCAGATTTTGAATCTCGACGGCGCGTTCCGGCGTCAGTTCGAACTTGGCGCCGTCGAGATGCGAGCTGAAAGTGACGCCTTGCTCGTCGATCTTGCGGAGCTTTGAAAGCGACATCACCTGAAAGCCGCCGGAGTCGGTCAGGATCGGCCCGCGCCAGCCCATGAACTTGTGCAGACCGCCAAGCCTGGCAATGCGCTCCGCGCCGGGCCGCAACATCAGGTGATAGGTGTTGCCGAGAATAATATCGGCGCCCGTCTGGCGGACATGATCGGCGAACATCGCCTTCACTGTCGCAGCGGTGCCGACCGGCATGAAGGCGGGCGTCCGGATCATGCCGCGCGGCGTCGTGATTTCGCCGCTGCGCGCCGCGCCGTCCCGGGCCAATACGTGAAATCCGAATGCTGACATGCGCCTGCTTAGCGGGCGTGTGCGGGGAAAAGCAAGCAGGCGTCGCCGTAGGAGTAAAAGCGATACTCCCTGGCGATCGCATGGGCATAGGCGCGCTGCATGCACTCCAGACCGGAAAAGGCCGCGACCAGCATGAATAAGGTCGAGCGCGGCAGATGGAAATTCGTCATCATCAGATCGACCGCCTTAAAGCGGTAGCCCGGCGTGATGAAGATCGAGGTTTCCCCGCGAAACGGCTGCAAAGTGCCGTCGTCCTGCGCAGCCGTTTCGATCAGGCGCAATGCCGTCGAGCCGACTGCAATAATCCGCCCGCCGGCTTTGCGCACCTTGTTCAGCGCTTCCGCTGTTTCCTTCGATACCTCGCCCCATTCGGCGTGCATTTTATGGCCTTCGGTGTCGCCGCTCTTGACCGGCAGGAACGTGCCGGGGCCGACATGGAGCGTGACGCGGTGAAGGGAGATGCCGCTCGCGTCGAGCGCCGCAAGCATTTCGTTGGTGAAATGCAGCCCGGCTGTAGGCGCCGCGACCGAACCCTCGTGCTTGGCGAACATTGTCTGGTAGTCGTCGCGGTCGCGATCGTCGTCTTCCCGGCGCGCGGCGATGTAGGGCGGCAACGGCATATGGCCGAGCGCCTCGATCGCTTCTTCGAGAATGGGCCCGTGAAAGTCGAAGCGCAGCAGGATCTCGCCGCCCTCACCGATTTCCTCGACATGCGCGTCGAGCGAACCGAGCATGCAAACACGCGCCTCGTTGCCAAAGCGAATAAGATCCCCGGCCTGCAGGCGCTTCAGCGGCTTTGCCAGCGCACGCCAGGCATCGCCGCCTTCGCGTTTGATCAGCGTCGCTTCGACCTTGGCACGGGCATCCTCGCGGACGCGCTCGCCCATCAGACGCGCGGGAATGACTTTTGTGTCGTTGACAACCAGCGCGTCGCCCTTGCGCAACAGCTTTGAAAGATCGCCGACTTTGCGGTCGGTAAGCTCTTTCGCCGCCCCCGGCTCGACGACCAGAAGTTTTGCCGCGTCACGCGGCGTCACCGGCCGAAGGGCAATCCGCTCGGGCGGCAGTTCGAAATCGAAAAGGTCTGTGCGCAAGTCTTCCGATCCTTTTACGATCCTTGCTCCCGCCGTGCTGCGCGTCTACAAGCGCGCCGCTGGGGAGATAAGCCAATGTCATATATGACAAATTTGTTACGGACGATAACACTCGCGGGCACGTTTGTCTTTTGCATCGCGCTAACACCTAAGGCTAGTGCGCAGCCGCTGACGCCGGAGAAAATACAGGCCAAGCAGATGGCGGTCTCATCGCACGCCGCGCACAAACGCGCCTGCAAGGCGGACGCGAAAAAGCGCGGGCTTCATTTCAAGAAGCGCCGCGCCTTCATCAAGGACTGTATGGCGAAGAAGTAGCGGGCCTTAGCCGGCCGCCATCCTCGCCTTCACGATCTTGTCGGGATCTTTCACCGGCTCGCCGCGCTTGATCTTGTCGACGTTCTCCATGCCGGACGTCACCTCGCCCCACACCGTGTACTGATTGTTCAGCCACGGCGAGTCGGCGAAGCAGATGAAGAACTGGCTATCGCCGGAATCCGGGTTTTGTGCGCGCGCCATCGAAACGGTGCCGCGCACGTGCTTGGTCGGCGTGAATTCGGCTTTGAGCTTCTGGCCCGAGCCGCCGGTGCCGGTGCCGTGCGGGCAGCCGGTCTGCGCCATGAAGCCGTCGATGACGCGGTGAAACACGACACCATCGTAAAAGCCTTCACGCACCAACTCCTTGATGCGCTTCACGTGGTTCGGCGCAAGATCGGGCTTCATCGCGATAGTGACGGGTCCCTGGGTGGTTTCAAGAATTAAAGTATTTTCCTTGTCGGCCATGACGGCTCCTCTCGTTCTTGCTTCTTGCGTTACTGCTTATCGGCGGCGACGCGTGCGGTGACGATCTTGTCGGGATTGGTGACGCTTCCGTTCAGCGACTCCGGCCCCTTCTTCAGCTTATCGACATTCTCCAT
>Ga0180218_1000929_pt1 | contig 20578 bp, 19 predicted proteins | sample eDN3rd37CKraftBY_FD_151334 | JGI IMG/M metagenome (GOLD analysis project Ga0180218, IMG submission 151334) | Enriched backyard soil microbial communities from Emeryville, California, USA - eDNA 3rd pass 37_C Kraft BY (version 2) (version 2) | ecosystem: Environmental > Terrestrial > Soil >...
GGCTCATGGTGGCGTCCATGGCGAACACGAGACGGCCGCGGCCGGCAATCGTCGCCGTGCCTAGGGATTTCACCCGCGCGAGAAAGGCATCGACGTCGCTGGTACTGGAAGCCTGCGGCGTTTGCCTCGGGGCGGATGCGCTCGGCACGGTGCCCTGCGAGGCGCCATCGCCCGGGGCGGGCCTCTGCGCATTCGTCCTCGTATTCTTCTTGTCCATGCCCATGTTCAGGACCTCAGGTCCGAGGCGGGCCCAACCTTTGCCCCGCAGGCGTATCCCTCTAGGATGGCGAGCGTCGGACCACCTTTCAACTGTGATCGCCGCAACACCCTAGAATGCCGGGAGTTTCCGAATGACCTCCGCAGCCGCTACGCCACCTGAGCGCCCGCTCATCGACACCGAGGCGTTGGCCGGCCAGCTCGGCGACCCTGGCCTTCGGCTCTTTGATTGTACAATGCGCCTGACCCCCTTGCCGGACAATTCCGGACAGCAGGTGACGAGCGGGCGCGCCGACTATCTCAAGGGGCATATTCCAGGCGCCGCCTACATCGATCTCTCGAGCGACCTTTCCGATTCAGCGAGCCCCTATCGCTTCTCCGCCCTCGGCCCCGCGGACTTCGCGGCGGCAGCCGGACGCCTCGGCATCGGCGAGGGCACACGCGTCGTCCTCTACGATGGCGGCTACAATGCCTGGGCGGCGCGCGTGTGGTGGATGCTCAAAGCCTATGGCTTCGACAGCGCCCGGGTGCTCGATGGCGGGCTCATCAAGTGGCGCAAGGAAGGCCGGCCCCTGGCAAGCGACGAGACCGACTACGCGCCGGCCACCTTCGTTCCGCGGCCGCGTCCTGGCTTCTTCGCCAACAAGGCCCGTGTTGCAGAAGCCATCAGCGCTCGGGATGTGCGCATCGTCAATGCGCTGACGCCAGAGCAGCACGCCGGCAAGGGCGGTGTGCACTACGGGCGTGCCGGCCGCATCCCCGGGAGCTGCAACGTCGCCTCGCGCGGCATTGTCGATCCCGAGACCAATGCCCTCCTGCCCCTCCCGGAATTGCGGCGGCATTTCGGTGATGCGGGGCTTCTCGGCGGCGAGCGCGTCATTGCCTACTGCGGCGGCGGCATTGCGGCGTCGCTGACAGCGCTGGCACTCGCCGCGCTCGGCAAGCCGGACGTCGAGGTCTACATCCATTCGCTGCAGGAATGGGCGAACGATCCGAGCCTCCCGATGGAAGTCGGCTGAGGACGCTGGGAGTTCACATCGCAACGACTTCGTTTGTCGTGGCACGCCAACCGTCGGCGACGAGCCAGGGCGAGCCGCCGGCGTGGCTCGTCTATGCGCCGTTGCGGCCGCTCCTGCCGTTGATCCTGAGCGGGCTGTACCTGCTCGTGCTGCCCTATGGCATGAGATCGCGCAGCCGGTAGGCGGGATGCGCTCAGTGTTACCGCTCCGCCCGCTTCTCGCGCGCGCCTTTGTCGGTGGCCGAGGCCGTGCCCCAGCCGAAGATCTGGCTGAGCTTGCGCTCGCGCTCGGTATCCACGCTCACGGTTGCGGTCATGCCGGCGCGCAGCGGCAAGTCGGTGCCGTTGGCCTCGATACGGATGCGAACCGGGAGGCGCTGCACGACCTTGACCCAGTTGCCCGAGGCATTCTGCGGCGGCAGTAGCGCGAATTCGGCGCCCGTGGCGGGACTGATGCTCTCGACGCGCGCTTTCCACGTCACATCAGGATAGATGTCGAGGACCACAGTGGCCTTCTGTCCGGGCCGCACGTGCGTCAGCTCGGTTTCCTTGTAATTTGCTTCCACCCATGGCTCGGCGTCGCTGACGATCGCGAAGAGCGGTGTCGCTGCGCGGATCTGCTCGCCGGGCAGGAGCTTCGCGTTGACGACGCGGCCGCTGACCGGCGCCAGGATACGGGTGCGCACCAGCTCCAAGCGGGCACGGTCGCGCTGGGCGAGCATCTCGCGTACGAGCGCGTGGTCTTCCGTCTTTTTCTCCGCGTCGCCGCCGAGCTGCGCGAGAATGCGCTTGATCTTCTGCTCGATGACATGAACCCGAGCGCGGGCGACCGTCAGATTGCTTTCGGCTTCCTCGGCGCGGAAGGCAAAGCCGACCCCGCGGTCGCTGAGCTGCTTCTGGCGGCCGTGCTGCGCCTCGAAGAAGGCGATGCGGCTCTTCGCTTCGGCAAGCTCCATCTGGGCTTCGGAGTACTCGGCGCGGAAACCGGCCACGCGTGAGCGCATCTGATCGAGCTCCGCCTCGGCCTTGGCGAGTGCAATGGCATAGGGTTCGGGATCGACGGTTAGCAGAACGTCGCCGACCTTGACCTGCTGGTGCTCACGTACGCGCACCTCGATGATGCGCCCAGGCACCTCCGATGACACCTGGACAATGTCGGCCTTGACGTAGGCGTTCTCGGTCGAGACGTAGCGGCCGCTCCACAGCCACCACAGCCCAGCGCCGCAAACGAGAAGCAAAGGCACCACCACCAGCAGAAGGGGGCGAGTCCAACGCTTGGCTGTCATGGTCATACCGCTCGTGCTGGAGGCGCGACCTGGTCGTCGTCCTCGATACCATCAAAATCTGAAAAATCGGCCCGCGGATCAGAGGCTGCGAGCGTCGTGAGTTGTGCTTTGACCTTGCTCATGAGCGCTACGAGCCGCGCCTGCTCGGCGTGCGTCAGGCCGGCCAGCGCATCACGGATGGTTGCATCTGCGAGCGGCGCAATCGCTGCGTGGATACGCGCCCCCTGCTCCGTCAGGCAGATGCGGTTGATGCGCCGGTCGCTCGGCTCGGCGCGCCGCTCGACCCAGCCCTTTTCCTCGAGCCGATCGACGATGCGGCCTGCTGGCGCCTTCTCGATCTCCATCATCTCAGCGAGTTCGGACTGGCTCACGCCCGGCCGCCGGTTGATGCGGGTGAGCGCCAGCCATTGCGCGCGCGTCAGGCCCACCTCCCGCACGCGCCGAGCGAACACGGTACGCAGCAGGCGAGCCGTATCCGCTGTCAGCCAGCCGAATTGCAGATGGTCCCGATCGGACACTTGGACGTCGCCTTCCCTGGCATATTAGTAATCGCGGTTATTATCACCGGGGTCACAATCGTCAAGTTAACGTCGTGGCATATGAGCAATGCAGACGTGCTGGTGGCCTGAGCATTGCCGACGGCCCCGCATCGGCGCCCCTGTCCGCCACCCCGACGCCGTTCGTCAGGCCCTGCGTTCCGGCTGCCAAACCCCTGCTGATGGTTTAAGCTTTGCGCAAGCGACAACCAGAGGAGACACCACATGGCCGACGCCGTCATCGTTTCGACCGCCCGCACACCGATCGGGCGCGCTTACCGCGGCGCATTCAACAACGTCCATGGCGCCAGCATGGGTGGGCATGTGGTGGCGGAGGCCCTGAAGCGCGCCAACGTCGAGCCGGATGACGTTTCGGACGTGATGATGGGCTGTGCCATGCCCGAAGGCGCTACCGGCGGCAACATCGCCCGCCAGATTGCGGTCCGGGCTGGCCTGCCGGTCTCGGTCGCCGGCGTGACGGTCAACCGGTTCTGCTCCTCGGGCCTGCAGACGATCGCCATGGCTGCCCAGCGCGTGCGCTCGGACGATGCCGGCATCATCGTCGCCGGCGGCCTCGAATCCATCAGCCTCGTGCAGAACGAGAATGCCAACAAGTTCCGTACCCGCGACGAATGGCTGGTCGAGAACAAGCCCGAGATCTACTGGTCGATGATCCAGACGGCCGACAATGTGGCCAAGCGCTACGGCATCAGCCGCGAGACGCAGGACGAATACGCGCTCGAGAGCCAGCGCCGCACGGCGTCAGCCCAGCAGGCCGGCAAGTTCAATGATGAGATCGTGCCGCTGCCGGCCGAGAAGATCATTTACGACAAGGAAGGCAAGGCCGTCGGCACGGAGATGGTCACGCTGACGCGCGATGAGGGCAACCGGCCCGACACGAACATGGAAGGCCTCGCCAAGCTGAAACCCGTCATGGGCGAAGGCAACTTCGTCACGGCCGGCAATGCAAGCCAGCTCTCCGATGGCGCCTCGGCAACGGTCGTCATGAGCGACAAGGAAGCGCAGAAGCGCGGCCTGAAGCCGCTCGGGATCTACCGAGGCTTCGAGGTCGTCGGCTGCGAGCCCGACGAGATGGGCATCGGCCCGGTGTTCGCTGTGCCGAAGCTGCTCAAGAAGCATGGTCTGAAGATCGAGGACATCGGCATCTGGGAGCTCAACGAGGCGTTCGCCGTGCAGGTCGTCTACTGCCGTGACAAGCTCGGCATTCCCTGGGAGCGTCTCAACGTCGATGGCGGTGCGGTCTCCATCGGCCATCCCTACGGCATGAGCGGCTCGCGCCTCACGGGTCATGCCCTCATCGAAGGCAAGCGCCGCGGCGACAAGTACGCCGTGGTGACCATGTGCATCGGCGGCGGCCAGGGTGCGGCCGGTCTCTTCGAGATCGTCTGAGACGAGGCGCGTGATGGCTCTCACCACGCCCGGCTATCTGCACCGCGGACTCGACGAGCTCTTTCGCTTGGCGCGCGAGGATCCGTTGACGCCGCGGTGCACGCGCTTCTTCTTCGTGCGCCACGGCGAGACCGACGGTAATCACGCGCGTATCTTCCAGGCGGCCGATCAGCCGCTCAATGCGCGCGGGCTCGCTCAGGCCGAGGCCGCATCCGAAGCCCTCAAGGCCGAGCGCATTGAGCGCATCGTCTCGAGCACCATGCCACGTGCGTGGGTGACGGCCGAGATCGTCGGTCGCCCGCACAAACTCACACCCGAGCCCGAAGAAGGGCTGCGCGAGCGCTGGTTCGGCGATCTCGTCGGCAAGTCGTCAGCCGACCACGATTGGCGCGATGCGCCACCTAATGGCGAGGCGCTCGACTTCTTCGTCCGCCGCGCACGCGAGGGCATAGATCGCGCCTTGAGCATGGCCGACACGAAACATTCGACGCTCGTGGCGCACGGCGGTATTCTGTACGTGCTCGGGCCGACGCTCGGCATCGACCTCGAGACCCATCACCTCGCCAACGCAACGCCGCTGCTCTTCGAGCGAAGTGGCACGACGTGGCGTGCACGCCGGCTTGCCGACATCGGCGCGGACAGCGACAACGTTTCTTGAGAGCAAGGATCTGAAGCCATGGACATCACCGGCGAATACACGATCAACGCGCCGCGCGAGGTCGTCTGGCACGCGCTGAACGATCCGGAAGTACTCAAACGCACGATACCCGGCTGCAAGGAACTCGAGCAGCGCTCGCCGACGGATCTGGCGGCCAAGGTCTCGCTCAAGATCGGCCCGATCTCCGCGACCTTCAACGGCAACGTGACGCTCGAAAACCTCGACCCTCCCTCCTCCTATGACATCGTCGGCTCGGGCCAGGGCGGCGCTGCCGGCTTCGCCAAGGGCCGCGCCCGTGTCGAGCTGACGGAGATCGATGCCGACACGACCAAGCTCAGCTATACGGCCAAGGCCGAGGTCGGCGGCAAGCTCGCGACGCTCGGCGGGCGCCTCATACAGGCGACATCGAACAAGCTCGCCGGCGAGTTCTTCGGCGCCTTCGCCAAGGAGCTGAACGGCGAGGGCGAGGAAGCCGCAGCTCCCGAACAGAAACAGAGCCGCTGGAAGCGCTGGCTCGGCCGCGGCTGACGCCGCGCGGCGCCGGCTCTCCTTCATCCCGCGTACTGCCATGGACGCCGACGCACCACTCACCGACGACGAGATCCGGGCGCGCTTCGAGCCGCTGCTCGGGGCGCCGATGGCCGTTGCGGTCTCCGGCGGGGCCGACAGCATGGCGCTGATGCTGATCGCCCAGCGCGCGCTCGCGCTCGTCCCGCCGCAACTCGAGACCATGGAGCAACCCGGCCGCCCGCGTCTCATCGTGCTCACGGTGGATCATGGATTGCGCCCGGACTCGGGGGATGATGCGGCCTGGGTTGCATCTCAAGCCGAGGCTTTGAATCTGCCATGCCGCGTTTTGTGCTGGGAGGGCGAGAAACCGACGCAAGGCATCCAGGCGGCCGCGCGTGCGGCGCGCTATCGCCTCCTGCACCAAGCACTGATCGAGGAAGCACGGTCCTACGACCGCCTGGAACGCAATCTGCTCACGGCCCACCACTACGAGGACCAGGCTGAGACCTTCCTCATGCGGCTGGCACGTGGCAGCGGCATTGATGGATTGAGCGCAATGCAGCACGTTGCATTTGTTCCCACCAAGCCGATGCCTGAAGGAGCCATTGACGCTCAACTCGAAGTGATCCGCCCCCTCCTCGATCTGCCGAAGTCGCGCCTCATCGCAACGCTGCGCGAGGCCGGTGTGACCTGGCGCGAGGATCCGAGCAACGAGCGGGACGATTTCGAGCGCGTGCGCGTGCGCAAGGCGCTCGCCTCGCTTTCCGAACTCGGCATCACCAGCGAAGCCATCGCACGCAGTGCAAGACGCCTGTCACGCGCGCGCGACGCGATCCTGCGTCAAGCGGCGGAGACTGCCGATCAGCTCGTCGACTGGCATGACGGCCAGTTCGGCTCAATTCAGCTCGATCCCCTGAATGATCTATCCGAGGAGATCGCAATCCGCGTGCTCATGCGCCTGATCGGCGCCTACGGCGGCGAGGCGCCGGAACCGAGGCTTTCCGAGATCGAGATGCTCGCCGAGCGCATCCGTGCCACCTCCGATCGCGCCTGGCCCGCACGCGCCGCGACGCTCGGCGGCTGCCGGCTCGACTGGCGACCGGGTGGCGATCTTCGTGTCTGGAGGGAGAACGGCCGCGCCGGGCTGCCGGCCATCGCCATCAGACCCGGAGAGCGCAAGGTTGTATGGGACGGTCGCTTCGAGATCAGCACGTCGGCCGAGTTACCCGGTCCGATCGACGTCCGCGCGCTGGGCGCAACTGGCTGGAAAGAACTCCGAGCGGAACTGCCGAACCTCGGCATGCTCCGTCTGCCCCCAGGTGCTGCCGCCGCGCTGCCTGCGTGCTGGCGCGGCGAACGGCTGCTGGCGGTGCCGGGACTTCCGGCACCGTCATCGCCGATGATCAGTGGAGAATTCATCGCCGGGCGCGGCCGTGCTGCGCTCTGAGAGGACCGCGCCCGTCAGTGCACTGCGAGCCTTACTCGTAGTGCTTCTCGAAGGCCTTGGAGGCCGCGACGCTGTGCTCGACGCCGTTCATACGGAGCCGCTCGTACTCGCGCCAAGCCTCGAGGCCGGCGTTGAGGGCCGTCATGTACTCCTTGAAGCGCGCGAAGAGGCTCGGCTTCTTGGCTTCGCCCGGCATGAAGCTCAGGGCGGCATCATAGGTCTTGGTGCTCATGATCGTTCCTTTGTCATCTCGGCATCGCCCCTGTTTTCCGGTGCGTATGCTCTGGTATGCCATATACCGCGAATGGTGCATCGCAACAAGGATGGTGCGCCGCGATGCCGATATGCATTTTTGCATAGCGAGCGAAAATCAAGCCGCGGCAGATGCGTTCTCAGGCGCTGGGACATCTCTGCGCGCCCCTTGATCGCGCCGCGCTTTTCATGATCGGATGAGCGCCGCTGAGCCCTACGGGGTACCCCAATAAAACATCAGGAGAGGAGCGCCGGCATGGCTACGAACAAGGTCGCGATCATTACCGGCGGTGGCACGGGCATCGGACGGGCCGCGGCGCTTCACCTCCAGGCCGACGGCTGGGACGTCGTGGTAACGGGCCGGCGCAAATCCGAACTGGACGGTACGGTCGCTCTGGCCAAGAAGGGCGGCGGGCGGATGCTGGCCGTCCCCGCCGACGTCACCAAGCAGGAGGAGGTGAAGAAGCTCTTCGCCGAAACTGTGAAGACCTTCGGCCGTCTGGATTTCCTTTTCAATAATGCGGGTCGAGGGCTGCCGGCAGGCCCCATGGAAGACATCAAGCTCGAAGACTGGCAGAGCATCGTGAACGTCAATCTGACCGCGAGCTTCCTCTGTGCGCAGGAGGCCATCCGCCAGTTCAAGGCGCAATCGCCGCAGGGCGGCCGCATCGTCAACAACGGCTCGATTTCCGCCCATACGCCGCGGCCGATGTCGGTCGGCTACACAGCGACGAAGCACGCCATCACCGGCCTCACGAAGTGCATCGCGCTGGACGGGCGCCCCTTCAACATCGCCTGCGGCCAGCTCGATGTCGGCAATGCCGATACGGCCATGGGCGGACGCATGAAGGCGGGCGTGCCGCAGCCGCGCGGCGACATCATGCCGGAGCCGGTCATGGACGTGGATCACTGCGGCTCCGCCATCCGCTACATGGCGAGCCTGCCCCTCGACACGAACGTGTTCACGATGACCATCAAGGCGACGAACATGCCGTTCGAGGGGCGTGGCTGAGGAAGGATACGGTCGCACTTCTTCCCCTTCTCCCCGTTCCGACGGGGAGAAGGTCGGGATGAGGGGCGGCCCACTTTCCGACGTTTATGTATGCCGCCGCCCCTCACCCTAACCCTCTCCCCGCAAGAGCGGGGAGAGGGATTCGGATGTGCTCACGGCAAGCTCCAAATCCATAAAAGCGGGCGGGCCTGGGAGGGTGTCCCTCCCGGTAGAGCGCGAGACAAGTCTCGCTCGCGTCGAAGACGCGAAGCTCACGCCGCCTTCGCATCCTCACGGATCATCGCCGCGCCCTTCTCGGCGATCATGATGGTGGGCGCATTCGTATTGCCGGTCGTCACGATCGGCATAACCGACGCATCGATCACCCGTAGACCCGAGAGCCCGCGCACGCGCAGGCGCGAGTCGACCACGGCTTGCGGATCTTCGCCCATGCGGCATGTGCCGACGGGATGATAGAGCGTGCCGCCGGCCCTGCGCGCGAATGCTGCGAGGTCGTTATCCGTGACCACGTCCTTGCCTGGCACGATCTCGCCAACGACGTAGGGCGCGAACGACGGCGCGCCGAAGATGCGCCGTGCGTACTTGAGACCGGCGAGAGAAACCGCGAGGTCGTTCTCGACCGCGAGATAGTTCGGCCGGATCGCCGGTCGGGCGAGTGGATCGGCCGAGGTCGCCATGATCGTGCCGCGGCTTTCCGGTCGCGCGATCGACACGGCGATCGTCATGCCGGGCTGCCGCTCGAGTGTGCCGAACTTCTGCTCGTCGTAGCTCGCCGGCGAGAAGAGAAGTTGTATATCAGGGCTCGCGAGGCCTTCACGGCTCCTGCAGAAGACCTGCGCGCTCGAGACACCGAACGTGAGCGCGCCGCGGCCTGTCGTCACCCAGCGCACCACTTCGCCTGCGAGACGCACGCCATGCGCAAGCTGATTGATCGAGACGGCACCGCGCACGCGCTGGGAAATCCGCACGGTGTAATGATCCGAGAGATTGGCGCCGACGCCTGCTAGGTCATGGCGAACTTCGACGCCGATGGATCTCAGATGTGCGGCCGGTCCGATGCCCGAAATCTGAAGCAGATGAGGCGAGTTGATCGTGCCGCCGGAGACGATGACCTCGCGGCGCGCCCTTACTGTGCGATTTTTGTCGCCCTGGCGGAATGAAACACCCGTGCAGCGGCGACCATCGAGCACGAGGCCCGTCGCCTGCGCGTTCGTCTCGATCTTCAGGTTGGCGCGCCCCCGCGCCTCAGCGAGAAACGTGCGCGCCGTCGAGCCGCGGAAACGCCCGTTACGCGACATCTGCGAGTAGCCGACGCCTTCCATCTGCGCGCCGCTCAGATCCGGCGTGAAGGGAAATCCGGCTTCCTGCGCGGCTTTCACGAAGAGATGCGTCAGTGGGAGGATCGTGCGGTAGTCCTCGATCAGCAGCGGCCCGCTCTTGCCGCGATAGGTACTGTCACCCGGCGCATAGCGCTCGATGCTCTTGAAGTACGGGAGGACGTCCTCGTACGACCAGCCGCGACAGCCCGCTTGTGCCCAGCCGTCATAGTCGGCCGCATTCCCGCGCACGAAGAGCATACCATTGATGGAGCTGGAGCCGCCGAGGACGCGCCCACGCGGCCAGTGGATCGGCCGGTTCCCGGTCGCGGGTTCGGGCTCGCTCGCGTACATCCAGTTGACGCGCGGGTTGTAGAGAAGCTTCAGCACGCCGGCCGGGATGTGGATCATGGGATGCCAGTCGCTCGGACCGGCTTCGAGCAGCACGACGCGAGAGCCATCGGCGCTCAGGCGATTGGCCAGCACACAGCCCGCCGATCCCGCGCCGACAATGACATAATCGGCCTCATCCTCGGCCATGCTGCTTGCTCCCCGCGTGTGCTTTTGATGCGCCGGAGTATGCAGCGCGCACGTCGCATGGAAAAGCCGTGTAGCAATGCGTGCAGCGCAGTTCGCCTCTAGCCAACCGACAATGTCGGCCGATCGCCGTTGCGCAGCCGGTGCACGCGCCAGATGTCGTCGCCCGATGCGCCGATGTCGCGCAGCAGGAAATCATCCAGTTCGCGCAGAACCTGGACGCGCTCGCCTGCGATCAGCAGGCGCAGGGCTGCAAGCGTGACAGAGGCCAGCGCGCCGAAGCTGCTTTCGTGTGTTTCCGTGGTCGCGCGAGTCGGAATATCAGGGTTGCCCATGGCAATGCTCTAAGATGAACCGGATGGTTTTTCCAAATCTCAAAAGACAAGCGGCCGGCTCCAAAGGCGCCGACCGCGAATGCTCTGCCTGGAAGGCACTCAGCTCCAGTAAACGGCCTGCACGTAATGCTTCTCGCGCAGGTTCTCGATCGCTCTGCCGTCGAAGCCAAGATCCTTGAGACGCTCATCGCTGAGCTTGGCCAGATACGGCTGGATCTCGCGCTCCGCGCGCGCCATGCGCGCTGCAATGATCCGATCCATCCAGCGGGCAAAAAAGCCCCGCTTAGCAGTGGCTGTCTCGGCGTGGATGTCGGCCGTAAAGCCGACAGGCGTGGTGGTCGTGGCCATGATCGCTCTCATCTTTCAGTGTCCCGGCAGTCCGGGACCGCTCATTTTGTTAGGTCTGCAGGGCTCGCCCTCTCTTTGGAGGGCTCTTGTGCACCGCAATAGGCTGAACGTAGTGAGTCCTGGCCGGACGTGGTAGTTCGGTATACCAGGCTCAGCCATGCGTTTTATGCATGAATTAAAAATATGCGTTACAATGAGTTAGTATTTCAGATCGCCCCGCTGCGGCGCACAATTATCCGGCGGATTGCACGCTGAACGGCCACCCTCTACTAAGGTGATCATGTTCCAGGATTTTTCCTCATCTGCTGATCCGGCGCTGGGAGCGGAGCGGGTGGCGCGTCTGCGCGCACGGCTCGCGTCGCTTGGCGTCGATGCCGTGCTCGTCCCCCGGTCCGACGAGCACATGGGCGAGTATGTCCCCCCTTCGGCCGAGCGCCTAGCGTGGCTTACGGGCTTCACCGGCTCGGCGGGCCTCGCCATCATCGGCGCGAAGAAGGCTGCGCTGTTCGTGGACGGCCGGTACACGGTCCAGGCCACCGATCAGGTGGATACGACCATCTTCGAGATCATCCAGATCCCCGAAACCGAGCCCCGCGAGTGGCTGGCGAAGAACCTGCCCGAGGGAGCGCGCATCGGCTTCGATCCGTGGCTTCACACCCGTGCCGCCGTGGCGCGCCTCGAGGACGGCTTGTCGACATCCGGCCTCATCCTCAAGTCGCTTTCCCGCAATCCAGTGGACCTCATCTGGGGTGCCGAACGGCCCGCCCCGCCTAAAGGGCCTCTTGCAGTTCAGCCGCTCGAGTGGGCCGGCGTATCCGCTGCCGACAAGATCAAGACCCTGCAGAAGCAGCTCAAAACGGCCGGCGAGGACGCCGTCGTCCTCACGCTTCCGGACTCGATCGCCTGGCTCTTCAACGTCCGCGGCTCGGACGTGAAGCACAATCCGACGCCCCTCGCGTTTGCGATTGTGCCGGCCGCCAGCAAGCCCGAGATCTTCATCGACAAGGCCAAGCTTGGCCCCGAGGTCATGAAACATCTGGGCGCCATCGCGCACATCCGCGCCCCTGATGCCCTCGCCGATCGTCTCTCGACACTGCGCACGGAGAAGAAGCGCGTACGCCTCGATATGGCGACCGCGGCCATGTGGATCTGGCAGAAACTCGGCGGCGCGCGCGGCAACATCAGCGACGCGTCCGATCCCTGCATCCTTCCCAAAGCACGCAAGAACGAAGCCGAGATCCGCGGCGCGCGGATCGCGCATGAGCGCGACGGTATAGCCGTCATCCGTTTCCTCGCCTGGCTCGATCGCGAGGCGCCCCGCGGCGGCATCGACGAGATCACGGCCGTGCGCACGCTCGAGGCCATGCGCGCCGAGACGCAGGTATTGAAGGAGATCAGCTTCGACACGATCTCCGGCTCCGGCCCCAATGGCGCCATCGTGCACTATCGCGTCACGGAGGCAACCAACCGCAAGCTCCGCTCGGGCGAGCTGTTCCTCGTCGATTCCGGCGCTCAGTACATCGACGGCACGACGGACATCACGCGTACGGTGGCCATCGGCACGCCGACCGCCGAGATGCGCGACCGCTTCACGCGCGTGCTCAAGGGGCACATCGCCATCTCGGAGCTGCGCTTCCCGGCGGGCACGACTGGCGCCCACATCGATGTTCTGGCGCGCCATGCGCTCTGGCAAGCTGGCTTCGATTTCGATCACGGCACGGGCCACGGTGTCGGCAGCTATCTCTCCGTGCACGAGGGCCCGCAATCGATCTCGAAGCGCGGCCATGTCGTGCTCGAGCCCGGCATGATCGTGTCGAACGAGCCCGGCTACTACAAGACCGGCGCCTACGGCATCCGCATCGAGAACCTGTTGCTCATCTATCCACCCGCCGCCATTCCGGGCGGCGATCGCGAGATGCTCGGCTTCGAGACGCTGACGCTCGTTCCGATCGATCGCCGTCTCATCGACGCGAAGCTGCTGAACGCGAGCGAGATCGCCTGGATCAATGCCTATCATGCGCGCGTCGCGGCGGTGATCGGACCGCACCTCAACGAGGCCGACCGTGCGTGGCTCGCCGAGGCGACGGCGCCCGTGTAAGCGTGATCGTCGCCGATCACGCGCGTTCACATTCCGCTTGGCAAACTGTCACAGAAGTAATCGGACCCTTCTGCGCCCGGCGAACACCCATTAGACTGCCCATCCCATGACTATCTGGCAGCGATTTCCCAATGTGGCGGCGGGGCTGGCGAAGGCCGGCTCTGTTGTCGCCTTCCTGCGTAATCTCGCCGGCGCAAGTCCGCCGGCCGATCCGCGCAGCACGATTGCCTTCACGATCGGCCTCATTGCGCTCTCCGCCAAGATGGCGAAGTCCGACGGCGTCGTGACGTCGGACGAGGTCGAGGCCTTCTCCCGGCTCATGCACGTCCCGCCCGATGAGACAGCTCGCGTCCGGCAGGTCTTCGACCTCACCAAACAGGATGTGGCCGGCTACGACGCCTATGCGCGCCAGGTCGCCGAGCTGCTCGCCGGCAATCAAGCAATCCTCCTCCAGGTGCTCGAAGGGCTCTTCGTCGTCGCTGCCGCGGACGGCGTCCTGCACGAGCGCGAGGAGACGTACCTCAAATCGGTCGCCGACATCTTCGGCATCTCGGCAAGCGACTTCCGATATGTCCGCGCCCTCTTCGTGCGCGATGCGGGCAACCCCTACGAGATCCTCGGCCTCTCGCCCGCCGCGAGCGATGCCGAGATCAAGGCACGCCATCGCAAACTCGTCGTGCAGCATCATCCGGATAAACTTTCGGGTCTCGGTGAAGGCACGGACCTCGTGGCGGCAGCCAACCGCAAGCTGGCGGCGATCAACGCGGCCTTCGATACCTTGCGCAAGGAGCGCGGCTTCTGATGGACCGCGCCTGCTCACCGCTGGTGCACGCGCTTCATCCCTCGCCGAACTTCGAACCGCGGCGCGGCAAACCCCGCGCCGACATGTTGGTCCTCCACTACACGGGCATGATGAGCGCCGAGCGCGCCATCGCCTGGCTCGCTGAGCCGGCCTCGCGGGTGTCGAGCCACTATGTCATCGACGAAGCTGGCCTTATCACGCAGATGGTCGCGGAAAGCGAGCGCGCGTGGCACGCCGGTGTCGGCTCGTGGGCGGGCGAGACGGACATCAACTCCGCCTCGATCGGCATCGAGATCCAGAACCCCGGCCACGATCTCGGCTATCCCGATTTTCCCGAGGCGCAAATGAAGGCCGTTGCCGACCTCTCGCGCGATATCGTCACGCGCAACGCAATCCCGCCGATGCGCGTGCTCGCGCACTCCGATGTCTCGCCCGGCCGCAAGATCGATCCCGGCGAAAAGTTCGATTGGGCGGGCCTTCACGCGGCGGGTGTCGGGCATTGGGTGGCGCCCGCGCCCATCGATGTGAGCGACTTCGGGGTCGGCGCGGGCGAATGCAGCCCCCTTGTCGCCGAAGCGACGGCGCTGCTCGCGCAGTACGGCTACGGCATCACGCCAACCGATGCACTCGACGCGCGCGGCGCGACCGTCGTGCGCTCGTTCCAGCTCCACTTCCGCCAACAGCGGCCGGACGGCCGCGTCGACCGCTCGACCATCGCGACACTCGAAGCGCTGCTGGCAGCGGTGTAGCTCGCGCCCCGATGTTACATCCCTTCTCCCGGTGAGCCTGGGGAGAAGGGAGCTGTCGCGCTCACGGCAATCTCCAGACCTCGCGCTATGGCCGCCGCGGGCATGGCGAGATGTGCAGGTTGCGATAGCGCCCCTTCCCAGCAGCCCGCGGCACTATAGAAGGCGCAACGCGTTGCCCCTGGGCGCCGCTTCAGCTACAAGGCGCACCAACCCCGACATTCCCGTGACGAGGATCTGCCCCCGATGGCCAACCCGCAGTTCGTCTATCACATGCATCGCCTCTCGAAGACCTACCCAGGCGGCAAGCAGGTGCTGAAGGATATCAATCTCTCCTTCTACCCGGGCGCCAAGATCGGCGTCGTTGGCCTCAACGGCGCGGGTAAATCCACGCTCCTGAAGATCATGGCCGGCCAGCTCGAGGACTTCACGGGCGAAGCCTGGGCGGCCGAGGGCATCAGTGTCGGCTATCTTCCGCAGGAGCCCGAGCTCGACCCCGAGAAGGACGTGCTCGGCAATGCGATGGAAGGCGTCGCGGAAAAGAAGGCGATCCTCGATCGCTTCAATGAGATCGCCGCGAATTATTCCGAGGAGACGGCCGATGAGATGACGGCCCTCCAGGATCAGATCGACGCGCAGAACCTTTGGGACCTCGACACGCAGGTCGAGCAGGCACTCGATGCGCTGCGCTGCCCGCCAGGCGATGCCGATGTGACGAAACTCTCGGGCGGCGAGCGTCGCCGCGTGGCGCTCACGAAGCTGCTGCTCTCGAAGCCCGACATTCTTCTGCTCGACGAGCCGACCAACCATCTCGACGCCGAAAGCGTCGCGTGGCTCGAACGCTTCCTCAAGGAGTACGCGGGTTGTGTGATCCTCGTCACGCATGACCGCTACTTCCTCGACAACATCACCGAGTGGACGCTCGAGCTCGATCGCGGTCAGGGCGTTCCCTACAAGGGCAACTACTCGAGCTGGCTCGAGCAGAAGGCCAAGCGCCTCGAAGTGGAGAAGGGACAAGAGGAAGGCCGCCAGCGCGCCCTCAAGCGCGAGCTCGAATGGATCCAGGCCTCGCCGAAAGCACGCCAGGCAAAGTCCAAGGCGCGTATCCAGGCCTATGAGAAGCTCGCCGACGAGGCCGGACGCGAGGACGTGGGACGCGCCACCATTTCGATCGCGCAGGGACCGCGTCTCGGCGATCTCGTGGTCGAGGCGGAAGGGCTCGCCAAGGGCTTTGGCGATCGCCTGCTGATCGACAATCTCTCCTTCAAGCTGCCGCCCGGCGGCATCGTCGGTGTGATCGGCCCGAACGGCGCCGGCAAGACGACGCTCTTCAAGATGCTCGTCGGTCAGGAGAGCCCGGACAAGGGCACCATCAAGGTCGGCGACACCGTGAAGATCTCCTACGTCGACCAGTCCCGCGCGCACCTCGACGACAAGAAGACCGTGTGGGAGGAGATCTCCGGTGGTCTCGATCAGATCAGCCTCGGCGGCAAGCGCGAGGTGAACTCGCGCGCCTATTGCGGCTGGTTCAACTTCAAGGGCGCTGACCAGCAGAAGAAGGTCGGGCTGCTCTCGGGCGGCGAGCGCAATCGCGTGCACCTCGCCAAGCTCCTCAAGGAAGGCGGCAACCTGCTCCTCCTCGACGAGCCGACGAACGATCTCGACACCGAAACGCTCTCGGCTCTCGAAGCGGCGCTCGAAGATTTCGCCGGCTGCGCCGTGATCATCTCGCACGATCGCTTCTTCCTCGACCGCATCGCGACGCACATCCTTTCCTTCGAGGGCGACAGCCACGTCGAGTGGTTCGAAGGCAACTTCGCCGACTACGAGGAGGACAAGAAGCGCCGCCTCGGCGACGAGGCCGTCGAGCCGCACCGCATCAAGTTCAAGCGGTTCGAGAGATAGGAGCGGGCCATCGCGCCCCATCCCTGCCCTAATCCACGGCCCATGATCCGCCTACGGGGAAGTTCACTTAGGGGGATTTCGATATGGCACTTGGGCCGCGCGGGGCGGACGCGAACGACGTCGCGGTCAGCACGATTGTCCACAAGGACGGCGGCAGGATCGCAACGCTTGTTGCGCTCGTCGCCCTTCTCTTCTCTGCCTACAGCCTCTGGGAAACCTCGCTGAAGCAGCCGGACGTGCGCATATTCGTGCCGCCGGTCATCCAGTTCTCGGCACCGTACAACAACTCGAATTTCGAGGTGATCGCGATCCCGGTCACGTTCGCCAACGAGGGCGCGCGCACGGGCACGGTGCTTTCCATGGAGCTTGCCGTCACCGACCCGCGCACGAGCCAGACAAAGTACTTCTACGCCGCCGACTTCGGCCGCTGGACCATGGAGAAGACGCGCGCGCAGGCCTATCAGCCATTTGCGCCGGTGTCGCTCGCCGGCAATTCCTCACGCACGGAGACGGTGCTCTTCTACACGCGCGGCGATGATCAAAAGCCACCCCAGCTCATTCAGGCGACGGGACCTTATCAGTTCAAGCTGTCGATCGAGCAGGCGGTCGCCGATGATCTCGGCATTGTCGATCAATGGCTCGCCAAAGGCCCCGTCTCCGTGAGTTTCGAGCGTGAGCTACGATTCTACGATGCACGCGCCTTCAATAATGGCACGCTGCCGCTCTACGCAAAGGACTGGCGTTCCACGCAGGGCGGATCGGTGGCGACGGCGAAATAGGGTACATCCTCCCCCCTCCTCGCGCGCGGGGAGGAGGGGCGACGGTATACGCAAACGTCAGTGCTCGTGGCTGCCCATCATCCCGACCTTCTCCCCGTGAGGACGCGGAGAAGGGGAGTTGGCGCTGCAGGCGCGACGTCTCACGTCACCAGCGATATGAGCGTCGTCTGCTCGAGCGTATCGCCGAACCATGCGGTGATGGCCGCTTCGCGTTTGCCGATGTACGTCGGCTTGCCGTCGCGCAACACCATGGGCACATCATGACCCGGCACAAGGAGCGTGTTCGGCTTCTTCTTCCAGAGCTTCCACATCAACTCGATGGACGCCCGCGTGACCGCCGGATCGTATGTCATATCGGCTTCGAGCGTCGTCAGCTCGACGCGGTTCTTGGCGGCATCGCCGGTGAAGATGACGTCGCGCTCGGCGCCTTCGATCGTGAAGATCAGATGACCGGGCGTATGTCCCGGCGCATGATGACAGACGATGCCCGGCAGCACCTCGCTGCCGGGTGAGACGCGCACAAGCTGCGGCGAGCCGGCAAGCTCGCGCACGTAAAGCTCAGGCACAGGCGACGTGCCCCACGGCTCCTTCAATGACCATTCCAGCTCACCCGCACCGATGTGCACGCGTGCTTTGGGAAACATGACCCAGTTGATGGAGTGATCATGGTGGGAGTGCGTGAGGATCACGTCCGTTACGTCAGCGGGCGCGAGGTCGTGCGCCGCGAGCTGCTTCTGGATGAGCGTCCGCTGATTGAACGAGCCGACATCGATGAGGATAACGCGCCCCTCACCCCGCAACAGCGCGATGGTGCTCCAGCCGAGGCTGCCGTGGCACACGGACTTGCCCGGATAGCCAGTCACGAGGATGTCGAGGTTGTAGCTCCCGAATTTCATGAAGGTGGCCGCCCTATTGCGTGAGCACGATCTTGCCGAGGTGCTCGTTGGCCTTCATGTGGGCGAGCGCCTCGGCGGCCTGATCGAGCGGGTAGCTCTTGTCGATAGGAAGCGCGAGCTTGCCGCTCTCGACCGCATCCCAGAGATCGACGCGCATGAGGCGGTTGATCTCGCGCACCTCCTCGACGGAGCGCGTGCGGAAGGTCACGCCGATGTAGTCGATCCGCTTGGCCGCATGCAAATCGAAGTCGAACTCGCCGGTGAAGCCGCCGAGCCGACCCACATTGACGATGCGGCCGAGCACCTTCGCAGCCTTGAGATTGCCGTTGGCGACGGGCGCCGAGATCTGATCGACGATGACGTCAACGCCCTTACCGTCGGTCGCCTTCACCACGCTATCGGGCCATGTGGGATCGGTCGTATCGATCGCGACATCGGCGCCGAATTCCTTGAGGCGCGCGCGCCGGCTTGCATTCGTCGACGAGCCGAGTACGAGACTCGCACCCATGTGCTTCGCAATCTGCATACCCATGAGCCCAACGCCGGAGCTTGCACCCTGGATGAGAATGGTCTCGCCTTTGCGCAGACGTCCCGCGGTCACGACGGCATTATGCATGGTTTGCAGGGCGACAGGGAGCGTGGCGGCCTGCGTGAACGTCATGTTGTTCGCCGGGATCTTGGCGACGCGGCCGTAGTCCGTCACCGCGTATTCGGCATAGCCCGCATTACCCGAGCACATCACGCGGTCACCCGCCTTGATGCCGCTCACCTGCCCGCCGACATCGACGACTTCGCCGGCGAACTCGAGACCGAGAATGGCGCCGGCGCCGCCATGCGCGCCGTGCGGTCGACCCGAGGCCATGATCAGGTCGGCCCGATTGAGCCCGCTCGCCCTGACGCGCACCAGCACTTGAGTCGGGCCCGGCGTGGGCTTTGGCACTTCGCGCACTTCAACGCCGGACGTGCCGACGACAACAGCCTTCATCATGTCGCTTCCTCCACGGTCCGGATCCTTGGCCTTCGAGCCTTTTCCGGTCTTGGAGCCATGATAGCCGATTGGCGCGCGGCGTTAAGACCCGGCGGCGGTTCCGAGCTTGTTTTGGCAGCTCTAGGCTTCGCTGATCGGCGCGTCCGCTCAGCGCTCGGCGTGCCACCACGTATCGATATTGTAGCCGTAGAGCGTCGGGCGCGGGGCGGGTTGGAGATAGGCCCAATAGGCGACCCATTGCCGGCGGGCGTGAAAGAGCGGGATCACGTAGTCGCCCGAGAGGAGCGCGCGATCGAGCGCACGCACGCCGGCCTCGAAATCATCCCGCTCCTCGGCCTTGAGCAGCGCCTCGATCATGGCATCGACGGCGGGGTTCTTTACGCCCGGATAGTTGAGCGAGCGTTCGATATCGGCGGCGGCGCTGCCCCAGCGGTTGATCTGCTCATTGCCGGGAGAAAGCGACGCCGGCCAGTTGGCTTGGATCATGTCGAAATCGAAGGTGCGCAGACGTTCCTGATACTGGGCGCTGTCGACCTGGCGCACGTGCACGTCGATGCCGATACGCTTCAGCGTGTTCGTGAAGCTCAGCATGAGGCGCTCCTGCGCGCGCGTCGCCGCGAGGATCTCGAAGGCGAGTGGGCGGCCGTCCGCAGCCAGCATCTGCCTTCCCTGCAGCGAGAAACCCGCCTCCTTCAGGATGGCGACGCCGCGCGCCAGGTTCTCGCGGTTGTGGCCGGATCCATCGCTGATGGGAAGCTGCCACGTCCCGTCGAGAATATCCGGCTTGATGAGGCTCGAGAACGGTGCGAGCAGCGCACGCTCGCGCGCGTCGGCCGGCCGTCCCGTCGAGGCGAGCGCCGAGCGCTCGAAGTAGCTTTGCGTACGCGAAAAACCGCCGTGGTAGAGATTGCGGTTGATCCATTCGAAGTCGAACATCTGGATCAAGGCTTGGCGCACGCGCACATCGTTGAACGGCCAGCGCCGCGTGTTGAAGGCGAAGGCCGCCATGCCCGCCGGCACACCGATATCGAACTCGGCGATCTTCACGCGGCCTTCGGCGACGGCAGGAAGTGCCCGGCCCTCCGCCCAGCGCGCCGGATCCTCCTCGGGCCTGAATGATATCTGCCCGCTCTTGAAAGCCTCGAAGAGTGCCGTCGCGTCACGATAGTAGTCGAAGCGGATTTCGTCGAAGTTGAAGCGGCCGCGATTGATCGGCAGGTCGCGTCCCCACCAGTCGGGATTGCGCTGATAGGTGATCGTGCGCCCGGCTTCGAGTGACGCCACCACGTAGGGTCCACTGCCGATGGGAACGTCGAGCGAGGTCTGCTCGAAAGTCGCGGCGTCGAGGCTGTGGCTTGGCAGGATCGGCATGAGACCCAACAGCAGTGGCGCCTCGCGGTTGCCGTGGTCCTCGAAATCGAAGCGGATGGCGCGCGGCGGCAGGATCGTGGCTTTGCTCACCGTACGGTAGTGAGCGCGCATA
>Ga0180218_1000930_pt1 | contig 20570 bp, 21 predicted proteins | sample eDN3rd37CKraftBY_FD_151334 | JGI IMG/M metagenome (GOLD analysis project Ga0180218, IMG submission 151334) | Enriched backyard soil microbial communities from Emeryville, California, USA - eDNA 3rd pass 37_C Kraft BY (version 2) (version 2) | ecosystem: Environmental > Terrestrial > Soil >...
TGTTCGATCAATGTCGGCACGGTAAGCGATACCGAGGTGTCCGGCACCTTCACGGCCGACCTGGGCCCCGGCGACAGCAATGGCGACACGAGCCGCCGCAGCGTCACGCGCGGCGCCTTCCACCTGAATCGTCAGTAGCGCGATGGGCGCGAAGGCCGGCATCGGGGTCTTCGCTTCCCTTCCGCCCGAAGCGGGCTGCAGCCCCCGCGCCTATCCGGCCCGGGGGCTGTGTCTTTCAGGGGCGGCCAAGCAGCTCGTTGATTTCCGGCAGCATCGAACGCGCCGCGCGTTCGCCTTCCTCGATGGCTTGCGCCGCACGGTGATAGTCCATCAATGCGAACTTGGCCAGGCGCGGCCGTATCAGCACGTCGGCCGGTTCGCCGGCCAGCCGGCTGCGGGTAATGCGCACCTGCATGATGTTCAGGCTGATGCTCAGCACATCGAAAATGGACGGCATTTCCGTCGAGCTGGAAGGCCCGCTTTTCAGCTGGCCGAGGCCCAGCGGCAGCTTCTCCCAGACTGCCGAGAATCGGCTTGGCGGCGGCTCGGCGGGTGCCTCTTCGGCCTCGAAGCGCCTGCCGATCAGGTCGGAGTTCAGGTCGACCGCAATGACGACGTCCGCGCCCATGGCCCGGCACAGCGACACCGGAACGGGATTGACCAGCGCCCCGTCGACCAGCAGGCGCCCGTCGAGCTGGACGGGAGTGAACAGCCCCGGCAGGGCGGCGGATGCGCGCACGGCTGCCACCATGGAGCCTTCACGCAGCCATACTTCCCGCCCTGACACGAGTTCCGTCGCAATGGCGCCGAACGGCTTGGGCAGGGTGGCGATGTCCTGGTCGTTGAAATGCGTGCGGATGAAGGAAAAGAGCTTTTCCCCCGCGATCAGGCCGCCGTTGACGGTGAAATCGAGCAGGCCGACCACGCTTTGCCATGTCAGGCTTCGAACCCAGGCCTCCATGGGCTCCAGCTGCCCGCCCGCATAGGCTGCGCCGACCAGCGATCCGATAGAGGTGCCGCAGACGATGTCTGGGGAGATGCCGGCCTCTTCCAGCACGCGAATGACGCCGATGTGCGACCAGCCGCGCGCCGATCCGCTGCCCAGGGCCAGTCCGATTCTTGGGGGTGGGCGCTGCATGGCCTAGGGCCTGTTAACACTAAAAGGGCAGCCGCACTGGCCTTTGCCGGCCAGCCCGAAGGGTGAGCGGGCAAATAGCCGTCCCTCTGCGTTGCCCATGCTTGGCGGGGAAACACCCCGACTGCGCTTGGCGCCCTGATGATCAACTATTTGCGTGCTCATGCGGCTGTCCTTTTAGTGTTAATAGGCCCTGACTACAGGAATGTTTCCCTGATGTTCAGAGTGGATTTCTTGCCCAGGTCCTTGAAGTGTTCGGCCAGCCAGCTTTCGGCGCGTTCCCTGCCTATTTCCTTCAAGTGGTCGATGAAATCGCGTTCGGCGTTGAGCTTGCTGGTGGCGCCCAGCACTTTCAGGCTGTCGGGGTCGCCGATCATATGCATGCGCATGTTCTTGTAGCGCGACGCATAGGGTTCCTTCAAGGCGCCTTCGTCGAGCAGGCGCTTTACGAAGGCGATGGCGCGCATCTCGTGCATCAGCGACGAGTTGAAGGCGATCTCGTCCAGGCGGTTGCTGATGTCGGAGGCATTGCGGGGCACTTCGTCACGCTCCAGCGGGGTGATCTGCACCAGCACCACATCCGCCGCTTCGGCTTTGTAGATAAGCGGCCAGATCGAGGGGTTGCCCATGTAGCCGCCGTCCCAATAGGCGTCGCCGTCGATCTCGATCGCCTGGTACAGGTGAGGAAGGCATGCCGATGCCAGCAGGGCGTCTATGGATATGTCATTCTTGTCGAAAATGCGCGCTCGCCCGCTGCGCACGTTGGTTGCGGCGATGAACAGGCGCATGTCCTTGCAACTGCGCACCGCATCGATGTCCAGCTGCTGCTGCAGCACGTCGCGCAGCGGATGGATGTTCAGAGGGTTGCTCTGGTAGGGGGACACGAACTGGCTGAACAGATTTGCCCATTGATAGCTGGGAGAGCTGTCGAAGTTCCAGTTTCCCATCAGGTGGTCGGCCCATGTCCGGCGTATGGGGCTGAAGCCGGCGTATCCGCTGACCGTCAGCCAGAAGTCGTCAAGCGCCGCACGGGCGCCCGCCGCGCCATCACGGACGTAGCCGTTGACGAGCACTGCGGCGTTCAGGGCCCCCGCGCTGGTGCCGCTGATCGCGTCGATGACGATGCGCTCGTCTTCCAGCAATCGGTCGAGCACGCCCCAGGTAAAGGCGCCGTGCGAGCCTCCGCCTTGCAGCGCCAGGCTGATGGATCGGGTGTTTGCCATGAGTCAGTCCTATGTATCCGGCCAACCCGATTTTGACACGAGTTTTCAGCCCGCCGCGGAGCGGGGCGCCATGAAGCGCCTCGATCGCCATATCAAGCCCAAGCCAAGCAGCCAGAGAACCCCCGCCGCGCCTCCTCCGGAGCTCTCCGGTGGGGCGGGCGGCGGTGGCACGAACAATGCGGCGTACCAGGCAATGCCCAGGTTGTCGGCTCCTTGCGATCTCTTGTCGTAATGGCTGTCGGACGTGAATATATGGCGCCCGGTGTTCTTGTCGTAAAAGCGGTACACGGGGTCGAGCCCGGGCCACGCCCTGTCGAAGGCGCCAAACGCGCGGCCTTCCAAGCTCCAGTCGGGATCTTGGTCCAGCACGGCCTGTTCCGCGGGATCAAGCGTGTACAGGCGGTCGCCGCTGGCCGAAGTGTAGGCAAGCACCGGGCTGACGCCGGCCCGGTCGGTTTCATTGGCGAAGGCGACCTGTTCGAGTTCGTGGCTTTGCCCGCCCACCAGTTGATTGGCCCATTGCGAGTCGCTGGTCAGGATGTCGGGTTGGTCCTTCGCACGCAGGCGAAATACCACCGGCAGGTCACTGTCCAGGTCGTAGCCGGCGAGCGACTGGCTGGCGTGGCTGACCGTGCGCGGCTGATCAAGGCTATGGGCGATGGGAAACACCTGGGGCCGGGCGGGCATGGTGTATGTGGTGTCCGGCTGAGGCGTGCGCCCGGGGCCGCCGGGGTTGTAGATGTCGCTGTAGCCGGCCACGCCTGAAGTGGGTATTTCAACCGACTGCAGCAGGCGCACAGCGGCCGCATCGCCCTTGATCACAATGTCGAAATAATTGTCGTGGTCTTCGGAGTAATAGGCTCGGTCGGGCACGCCTTCCGTCGGTGCTCCCACCTCGGCCAGACCGACGATCTCGATTTTCCCGGCGCCCAGATCATAGATTTTGCCCGCCTTGTCCAGGACGATGGGATTTCCGCCGGAATCGAGTGCGTGCAGCCGGAAGAAGGTCTCGAAGTCTGTCGGCAGAAAACCGCTTACGCCGTCGGGCGAGAACCCGCCCGAGGTGAACAGGCGCAGCCGGTACTGGGCGTTGCCGCCGTACAGCGAATAGGCGTCGTTTGGGAACGCATTGCTGAGCGCGGGCGGCGGAAAGTCTCCGGCGGGTGAAAAACGGCTTAGCTTGGCGCCCACCAGAGCCGGTCCTGCCACGTAGGGGTTGCTGCTGGGCGCCGACAGCCCTGTCAAGGACACCGGCCCCTCCGGGCCGACCGCCATCAAGGGCGAGTTTCCTTCGACGAAAGAGACCACCATCGGATAAACCGCGCCCACAGCGTCGGGGGACAGGCGATTGCCGAACTTGCCGAATACCACGATGACGTGGCGCTCATTGTGGTCATAGTTGGGGTTGAGCGCGGCTGCCTGCGGCGTAACGATTTCGCCCGTGTTCAGCGTTATGGCGATGTTGTCGGGAGAGACGGAGCCGGGCAGCAGGGGCCAACTGACTTCGATGGGCATGGCGTCGGCGAACTGCGGAGTGGCGCCAAAGCCCGCCACTGCCGAGCCAAGTACACCGGCGGCGCTGGTCAGATTGCGCAGCGGCGGTATTGGATCCAGCTGCGCCCAATCAAGATTCACCCCGGCTCCGGCTGCAATGGCGCGGGGCAGGTCGTCGGCGCCAAGCAGGTCGGGAACCCCGATAATGTTCTCGAAGCCGTAGTTGGCCGCGAGTATTTCGGGCTTGTCGGTCCAGAGGTCGGCGTTGATCAGCACGGGGCGCTGCAACTGGATGTAGGCGGGCGTTTGTTTTGCCGGATCGGCTATCGCGTGGGCGCTGCACAGCGGCAAAGCCAGCAGGGCGGCGACAAACGTTTTGGATAAGACAGGCTTCATTGGTGTTTTTCCTGTTGGGACAGCGTCGTGACGAGGGCGCCGGCAAAGCCTAGCCCGAACCCGTAGACGTGCGCAATGCTGATAATGCGTCCGCCTATCATGGTTTGTTCCGCCGTCGAGGGGCCGACGCCCCATTGCCAGAGCATCCAGCCGGCAGTGGCCAGCAAGGCCAGGGCCGCCAGCCGGTCGCCGCGCCAGGCCTGGGGCAAGAGCCCCAACACGAACAACCCGTACAGCACGCCGGAAAGGCCCACATAGGCCGATACCTCGGGCGAGCACCACCACAATAGCGCCCCCACACCCAAGGCCAGGCCCGCCGTCTTCAGCCAGACATGGCGATTGAAGAGTTGCGGCGCCAGGGCGCAGCACAGCAGCACGCCCAGCGCGTTGAGTGCGGCATGTGCCCAGCCAAGATGTACGAAGTGCGCGCAGAACAGTCGCCACCACTCGCCGTGCTCTATCGCCTGGCGGCTGAAACGCAAGGCGTCGCGCGCAGCGCCGCCGCCCGCCTGCAGCAGAAGCAGCGCGGCAGCCAGCGTCAGGGCGCGAGTCCAATGGTGGGCAAGTGTATGCATGTAAGGGGGCATATGGATGGATTCGCAAATGTATCTTATGATCGGCGGGCATGTCGACCACGAAAACAACGCGCCGCGCCTAGAGCATCATGTACGAATCAAAGAACCAGCCCTTGCTGCCTCGCATGCGGTTTCTGCGCCGCACCGCCGTGCATGTGCTGTACGCACTGGCGATCATGGCGGCCACCGTCGTGATCGGCGTAGCCGCCCATGTCTCGCTCGAACCCGTGCATTGGCACGAAGCGCTGCTCAACACCGCCCTTATCGTTGGGGGCATAGGCCCATACATCGTGCCTGAAACCGCTGCAGGCAAGTTGTTCTTTGCCCTGTACAGCATGTTCGTAGGCCTGGTGTTCGTGGGAACAATGGGCATCATTCTTGCGCCGCTTGTTCATCGCATCGTGCATCGATTCCATCTGGATGAGGAGGACGGCGATTAAGGCGCAAGGGTTCAACACGCAAAAAGGCCCATCGTTGCCGATGGGCCCTTGCCTTGAATCTGGTGGAGACGAGGAGGATCGAACTCCCGACCTTCGCATTGCGAACGCGACGCTCTCCCAGCTGAGCTACGTCCCCGAAAGCTGGCTATTTTAGCAAAACATCGGCCGCTGTGTGGGCGCCGCGGGCAGAAATATCCGTTGAGGCTTTGCGGGTATGCTTGTCCTATGCCGAACGACTTTGATCCAGAGCCGATGAACCCCAGCGCCGACCCCCCCGCAATGCATTCCGGGCGTGCTTCCAGCCTGCATGACGAGGCGGACGCCTCGGATTCCTCCAGCCTGCGAAACCCGCCTGTTGCCGTGGCCGTCCTCGCGGCGGGCCTCAGCCGCCGCATGGGCGCGCTCAACAAGCTCGTGCAGGAGGTCGATGGCCAGCCCATGGTGCGTCAGGTGGCCATGCAGGCGCTGTCTTCAGGCTGCGACAGGGTGTTCGTGGTGCTGGGCCACGAGGCCGAGGCGGTGTGCGCGGCGCTGTCGGGCCTGGACGTCGAGTTCATCCACAACCCCGATTACCGCGAGGGGCTGGCCGCCTCGGTGCGCGCCGCCGCGCGGGCGGCCCGGCCGGGCGAGGCGCTGATGATCTGCCTGGGCGACATGCCGCAAGTAGGCGCGGCGGTCGTCGACCGGCTCATCGAAGCCTATCGCGCCGATGCCGGTGGCAATGTCCATGGCAACGCCGGCGCCGATCCGAGCGATGCGGATCCCGGCACGCATCCGCCGCCTGGCACAGGGAGCCGAACGACGTCCCGCAGGGTGGGGTTGCCCCCCGCGGCGGCCTACCAGCCCGAATTCGAAGGCCGGCGCGGCAACCCGGTGCTTTGGGCGCCCCAGGCCCTTGCTTCGCTCATGACTCTGCGGGGCGACGAGGGCGCCCGTGCGCTGCTCAAACGCCTGGGTGGGCAGGTGGTGGCCGTACCGGTGCGGGGCGACGGCATCTTCATGGACATCGATACGCCGCAAGCCTTGCAGGCTGCGCGCGAACAAGAGAAGTTTCCGCGTACGTAGTAGAATTTCGTATTCAGATTTTGGCGCACGCAATGACTACCATACTTGAGAACGTTCCGGTCGGCCAGAAGGTCGGCATCGCATTTTCGGGCGGCCTGGATACCAGTGCCGCTTTGCTTTGGATGCGCAACAAGGGCTCGGTTCCCTATGCTTACACGGCCAACCTGGGCCAGCCCGACGAACCCGACTACGATGCCATTCCGCGCAAGGCGCTTCAGTACGGCGCCGAAAACGCCCGCCTCATCGACTGCCGCCAGCAATTGGTGGCCGAAGGCATCGCCGCCTTGCAGTGCGGCGCTTTCCATGTTTCCACCGCCGGCGTCACCTATTTCAACACCACGCCCATCGGGCGCGCGGTAACGGGCACCATGCTGGTGGCCGCCATGAAAGAAGACGACGTCCATATCTGGGGTGACGGCAGCACCTACAAGGGCAACGACATCGAGCGCTTCTATCGCTATGGCCTGCTTACCAACCCGGGCCTGCAGATCTACAAGCCCTGGCTCGACCAGACCTTCATCGACGAGCTGGGCGGCCGCGCCGAAATGTCCGAATACATGCGCGAGCACGGTTTCGACTACAAGATGTCGGCCGAAAAAGCCTACTCCACCGACTCCAACATGCTGGGCGCCACCCACGAGGCCAAAGATCTCGAGCACCTGAATTCCGGCATCCGCATCGTGCAGCCCATCATGGGCGTGGCCTTCTGGCGCGACGACGTGCAGGTCAAGGCCGAGGAAGTCACGGTGCGCTTCGAGGAAGGGCGCCCTGTTGCACTGAACGGCCAGGAATACAGCGACAGCGTCGAGCTCATGCTCGAGGCCAACCGCATCGGCGGGCGCCACGGCTTGGGCATGAGCGACCAGATCGAGAACCGCATCATCGAGGCCAAGAGCCGCGGCATCTACGAGGCTCCGGGCCTGGCCCTGCTGTACATCGCCTACGAGCGCCTGGTCACGGGCATACACAACGAAGACACCATCGAGCAATACCGCGTAAACGGCCTCAAGCTGGGCCGCCTGCTGTACCAGGGCCGCTGGTTCGATCCGCAGGCCATCATGCTGCGCGAATCCGCCCAGCGCTGGGTGGCGCGCGCCGTCACCGGCGAAGTCACGCTCGAACTGCGTCGCGGCAACGACTATTCCCTGCTCAATACCGAGTCGCCCAACCTTACCTACCATCCCGAGCGTCTTACCATGGAAAAGGGCGATTCCGTGTTCTCGCCGCGCGACCGCATCGGCCAGCTCACCATGCGCAACCTCGACATCACCGACACGCGCGACAAGCTCTTCACCTACACCCAGGCCGGCCTGCTGTCGGGCAAGGGTTCGGCGCTGCCGCAGCTGAAGGACGACAGCGAGAAATAGGCCTTTCAGAGTCAGGCCCGCCCAGCCGAGCGGGGCCGATGCACGAAAGGGCATCAAGGTAAAAAAATAGCCGCTACGAAGCGGCTATTTTTTCAGGGGTAATTGCGATAGCAAGGCGGCATCATGGCGGAGCCTGTGCAGGCGATACTCAGTCGCCATGCCTGGAAAGCCCTGGGGGGAGCGGTACGAGAAGCCTACAAATGCCCCAGCAGCAGGAACTCCATCAGCGCCTTCTGCACGTGCATGCGGTTCTCGGCTTCGTCCCAGACGACGCTTTGCGGGCCGTCGATGACGTCGGCGCTGACCTCTTCGCCGCGGTGGGCGGGCAGGCAGTGCATGAAGAGGGCGGCGGGGTCGGCCGCAGCCATCATCTCGGCGTCGACGCACCAGTTGGCAAAGGCCTTGCGGCGCGCCTCGTTTTCATCTTCGTAGCCCATGCTGGTCCAGACGTCGGTGGTGACCAGGTGGGCGCCACGGCAGGCCTCTATGGGGTCGTCGAACTGGCGCAGCACTTGCGCGGACGGCTGGCCGATGCGGGCGGCCTCGAGCTGGTAGCCCTTGGGGGCCGAGACGTGCAGCGTAAAGCCCAGTATCTCGGCGGCCTGCAGCCACGTATAAGCCATGTTGTTGGCATCGCCTATCCAGGCGACCGTCTTGCCCTGGATGGGGCCCTGGTGCTCGATGAAGGTGAAGATGTCGGCCAGGATCTGGCAGGGATGGAATTCGTTGGTAAGCCCGTTGATGACCGGCACGCGCGAGTGGGCGGCAAAGCGTTCGATGCGTGTCTGCTCGAAGGTGCGGATCATCACCAGGTCGACCATGCGCGAGATGACGCGCGCGGTGTCTTCGATGGGTTCAGAGCGGCCCAGCTGCGAATCGCCGGTGGTAAGGTGGATGACCGAGCCGCCCATCTGGTACATGCCGGCCTCGAACGAAACCCGGGTGCGCGTGCTGGCTTTTTCAAAGACCATGGCCAGGTTGCGGTCGTGCAGGGGGCGATGCGGTTCGTAGCGCTTGAACTTGTCCTTGATGAGCTTTGCCCGGTCGAACAGGTACAGGATTTCTTCTTTGGTAAAGTCGCGAAACTGAAGAAAATGCCGCAGGGGGCCTGTTTGCTGTTGCTGGGACATATTAAGCCTTGGGTCAAAGACGACTATTGTAGCTATCATATACAATCTTCGCGCAGCGCCGAAATTTCATGGTCGGCGCGGCGCAAGGATGTTCTCTTTAGTTTTGCAGGTTCGAGATGCCGGAAGATCAACAGCAGGGCGTGGTCAAGCAATTCATCATTCATGGCGTTACCCGCTCGGGACAACGCTTTCGGCCCAGCGACTGGGCCGAGCGCCTGGCAGGGGTCATGTCCCCGTTTCGTCCGGGGGGCTCGGGCGGCGGCCCGCTCAGCTACTCTCCCTATGTCGTGCCCACGGTCGTCGAGGGGTTGCGCTGCGTCGTCGTAGACCATCGCTTGCGCCAGCTCGAACCCCTGGCCTGGAACTTTGTCGAAGAGTTCGCCCGCGACAACGACTTGCGAACATCAGAAAGGGAAATCCCCTCACGAATGCGCCCGGGCTAACCGGGCTTTTTTATTGCCACGGCTTGCGGCACAGGGGTCAGCACCTTGCCGCTGCGCGCATACGATTCCGCGTTCTCGACCACCAGGTTGACCATGGCTTGCCGCGTCTCGAGGGTGGCGCTGGCAATGTGGGGCATCAGCACCACGTTGTCCAGGGCCTTCAAGGCTTCGGGCACGTGGGGTTCGGACTCGAATACGTCGAGCCCCGCGGCTGCGATGGTGCCGTGGGCAAGCGCTTCGATCAGGGCTTTTTCGTCTACGACCGAGCCGCGCGCCACGTTGATCAGCACGCCTTCGGGGCCCAGGGATTCGAGCACGCGGCGGTTGATCAGGTGCCGGGTTTCAGGGCCGCCCACGGTGGCCACCACGAGGATGTCGCACCAGTCGGCCAGGACGAGCAGATCGCTTTCGTAGGTCCAGGCCACGTCGTTTCGGGGCCGCCGGTTGTGATAGCGCAGGTCCATCTCGAACCCTGCGGCGCGCTGGGCCACGGCCAGACCCACGCGCCCCAGCCCCACAATGCCCAGGCGCTTGCCCGTGACCCGCCTGCCCAGGGGCAGGGTGGCCAGCTGGCTTTCCCATTTGCCTTCGCGCACAAAACGCTCGGCCTGGCCCATGCCGCGCAGGGTGGAAAGAATCAGGCCCCAGGCAAGGTCGGCAACGCAATCGTTGAGGACGTCGGGCGTGTTGCTGACCTGGATGCCGCGCGCATGCGCATGCCCGATGTCTATGCTGTCGTAGCCCACGCCGAGGCTGCAGATGGCCTTGAGATTGGGAAGCTGGTCGATCAGCGCCGCCCGGGCAGCATGAAAGGCGCTGGTAAGCAGGACTTCGACTTCTTCGCCGTGGTCGCGCATCAGCTGGTTCGGATCGTCGGCTTCCCACAGCTTGAGGCAGCGGTAGTGCTTTTCCAGGCGTTGCTGGGCATCGGGCAGGACTTTGGGCAGGGCAAGAAGCTGCAGCAGTGTGGGCTTGGTATCGGGCATGGGCGGTTGGCTGGCGATTGCAGGGGCTGGGGGCTATTGCTTCGTCGAAAACTATAACCCGAAAGCAGAAACACGGCGGCCCGGGACCGGGTCGATGTGGGATGGCCCGCCCGGAGCGGTGCCGCTTTGGCGCTTTATTTGCCCGCCCATGCAATAGGGGGAGGGGGCGGCCGATACGCTGCGCGAGCGCAAAAAAAAACAGGACGCCGATGCGTCCTGTTTTATGGGGGCTGGCCCCGAGCCGATTAAACCGAAAGCTGCGTGGCTTTAGGCCAGTGCCTTGACGGCGGCAGCCAGGCGGCTTTTGTGGCGGGCAGCCTTGTTTTTGTGGATGATTTTCTTGTCGGCCACGCGGTCGATGACGCTGGTGGCTTTTTGCAGGACTTCGGTAGCCACGGCTTTGTCGCCGGCTTCGATGGCCTGGCGCACGCGCTTGATCGACGTGCGAAGCATCGAGCGCATGCTGGAATTATGCTTGTTGCGCGCAACCGATTGGCGGGCGCGCTTGCGTGCTTGGGCGGTATTGGCCATAGGTGTTCTGTGGGTCTGTGTTAGCTGCTGCTAGGTTTAATCGGCAAAGACAGCTAGTCTACCCTATAAACCCTTTCTTGTAAAGTGCTTTGGCCTGAACCCGCAGGCGAACAACACGCCGAAATACACGGCGGCTGCCGCCACGAGCACGCCCGCCAGCATCAGCGCGCGCTCGGCCCCGTGTACCGAAGGGCCGACCCAGTCGATGCGGCTGTTGGCCAGCCACAGCAGGCCGCTCAGGGCGGCCATGGCGGGCGCGCAGCGCGCTCCGAAGGCGGCCCAGCCCCGCGAGGGGCGATAGACACCGCGCCGGCGCAGCAGCACCAGCAGCATCAGGGCATTGAAAGTGGCGCCCAGCCCGATGGAAAGCGCCAGGCCCGCATGCTGGAACAGCGGCACGAAGATGAGGTTCATCGCCTGGGTCAATACCAGCACGACGATGGCGATGCGCACCGGCGTGCGGATGTCCTGCTTGGCATAGAAGCCCGGCGCCAGGATCTTGATCGCCAGCAGGCCCAGCAGGCCCACGGCGTACGCCATGACCGCCAGCCGCGTCTGCTGCACGTCCGCGGCGCCGAAGGCCCCATAGTTGAACAGCGTGGCGACCAGGCCTTCGGAAAGCAGGGCCATGCCCAGGGCCGCCGGCAGCCCCAGCAGGACGACCAGGCGCAGGCCCCATTCGAGCAGGGCGTTGTAGCCTTCATGGTCGTCACGCGCGTGCGCGGCCGACAGGCTGGGGAGCAGGACGGTGCCCAGGGCGATGCCCAGCAGGGCGGTGGGAAACTCCATCAGCCGGTCGGCGAACGAGAGCCAGGTGACGCTGCCCGAAGCCAGCCAGGTGGCGATATTGGTGTTGATGAGCAGCGAGATCTGCGCCACCGAGACGCCCAGGGTGGCCGGCACCATCAGGCGCGCTATGCGGCGCACGGTAGAGTCGCGCCAGGCCTGGCGCACATCGAGCGACATGCGCGGGCGCAGCCCCAGCCGCGAAAGGGCTGCCCATTGCACCGCCAGTTGGGCGATGCCCCCGAGCATCACGCCCGCCGCCAGCGCATAGATGGGCACGTCGAAATAGGGCACCAGGAACAGGCAGGCGCCTATCATGCTGAGATTGAGCAGCACGGGCGTGAAGGCCGGTACGGCGAAGCGGCTCCAGGTGTTGAGCACGCCCGAGGCAAAGGCCACCAGCGACATGCACAAAATATAAGGGAACATCAGCCGCGTCATCCATACGGCGGCGTCGAAGGCTGTTTGCCTGGATTCGGCCAGCAGCCCGCTGGCCATGGCCGTTACCACCCAGGGCGCGGCGATGATGCCGGCCGCCGTGACGCCCATCAGTATCACGGTCAGCAGCAGGGCCACGCGGTCGAGCAGCACCTTGACCGATTCGGGCGTGCCCTGGTTGCGCGCTTCGCCCAGTATGGGCACGAAGGCTTGCGAGAATGCGCCCTCGGCGAAAAGCCGGCGCAGCAGGTTGGGAATGCGGAATGCGACCCAGAAGGCGTCGGTCAGGGGGCCCGCCCCGAAAGAACTGGCGATGAGTATGTCGCGGAACAGGCCCGTGATGCGTGAGCACAAGGTAAGGCCGCTGACCGTGGCGGCCGACCGGAGCAGGCTCATGGGTGCTTACTTGGGTGCCATGCGGATGGCGCCGTCCAGGCGGATGGTCTCGCCGTTGAGCATTTCGTTCGTGATGATGCTGTGGACCAGCTTGGCATAGTCTTCCGGACGGCCCAGGCGCGAGGGGAAGGGGATGCTGGCGGCCAGCGAGTCCTGTACTTCCTGGGGCATGCCGAACACCATGGGCGTGCCGAAGATGCCCGGCGCGATGGTGACGCAGCGTATGCCCACCTTGGACAGGTCGCGCGCGATGGGCAGCGTCATGCCCGCCACGCCGGCCTTGGAGGCCGAGTACGCCGCCTGGCCGATCTGGCCGTCGTAGGCGGCCACCGAGGCGGTGTTGATCAGCACGCCGCGCTCGCCGGTGGATTCGGGCTGGTTTTCGCCCATGGCGGCCGCCGCAAGGCGGACCATGTTGAAGGTGCCCACCAGGTTGATCATGACGACTTTCTGGAAGAGTTCCAGGGCGTGGGGGCCGTTCTTGCCCACTGTGCGCGAGGCCGGCGCAACGCCGGCGCAGCTGACCAGGCCGAACAGGGGACCCAGCTTTTTGGCGGCCTCGATGGCGGCAACGCCGTCGGCTTCCTGGGTGACGTCGCAGTGCACATAGGTCTGGCCCAGCTCGGCGGCCAGCTGCTTGCCGGCTTCATCTTGCACGTCGGCCAGCACCACCTTGGCGCCCTCGGCGACCAGCATGCGGGCCGTGCCCGCGCCCAGGCCCGATGCGGCGCCCGTGACGACGAATACTTTGTTCTTTATCTCCATGATTTTCCTCTAGGTGGGACGGGTGTTGTGCCCGCCCCGGCTGCTATGGCGTGCTTCTTACTTGAGCGCGTCGGCGATGCGCTGGCGGATTTCCTCGAGCGAACCCACGCCCGACACTTGGCGGAAGGCCGGGGCGTTGTCGTCGCCGCTTCGGGCCCAGCCGGAATAGTAGTCGACCAGCGGGCGTGTCTGCTGCTGATACACCGACAGGCGGTGGCGCACGGTTTCCTCGCGGTCATCGTCGCGCTGCACCAGCGCTTCGCCGGTAAGGTCGTCGACGTCGGGCGTTTTGGGAGGGTTGAACGTAACGTGGTAGCTGCGGCCGCTGGCGGGGTGCACGCGGCGTCCGCTCATGCGCTCGATGATGTTCTCGTCGGGCACGACGATCTCGACGACGAAGTCCAGGGCGATGTTGGCTTCTTTCAGGGCGTCCGCCTGCGGGATGGTGCGGGGGAAGCCGTCAAACAGATAGCCGTTTTCACAGTCGGGCTGCTCGAGGCGGTCGCGCACCAGGCCGATGATGAGGTCGTCGGAGACGAGTCCGCCGGTATCCATGATTTTCTTTGCTTCGAGCCCCAGCGGGGTCTGGGCCTTGACGGCGGCGCGCAGCATGTCGCCCGTAGAGATTTGGGGAATGCCGAATTTCTCGGTGATGAACGCGGCCTGCGTTCCCTTGCCAGCGCCGGGCGGGCCGAGCAGGATCAATCGCATGAATACCTCCCTGAGTATGCTTTCCAAATTCTTGCTGATGCGGCAATGCAGCAAATTTTACAACGCCGGTCTGATGTCGTGTGCCGGCCGGCTCGCCGCCCTGATGAAATCGCCAGGCACGGCATTGGTTTCGAGGACGATTTATAACCGATTTATGAATATGCCGCGCACGCGCTCCAGGTCGGCTTCTGTGTCGACGCCGGCCGCCGGATGGCTGTCGACGGCCATGACGGCAATGCGGTAGCCGTTCTCCATGGCGCGCAATTGCTCGAGCGATTCGAACTTTTCGAGGGCGCCGATGGCAAGGCCCGGGAAGCGTTTCAGGAAGCCCGCGCGATAGGCGTACAGACCAATATGTTGCAGCGCAGGAAGACCCGCCGCCAGGCGTTGCTGGCCGTCGGCCAGGGCGTCCCGTGCCCAGGGGATGGGAGCGCGCGAAAAATAGAGCGCTTCGCCCCGGGCGTCGCACACGACCTTGACCACATTGGGATTGAACAAGGCTTGCGCATCGCCGATCGGGGCCGCGCAGGTGGCAATGGCTGCTTCGGGGCTGCGCGCAAGAAGCTGCGCCACCGCATCGACGAGCGCCGGCTCGATCAGGGGTTCGTCTCCTTGCACATTGACGACCACGGCTTCGTCGTCCAGGCCCAGATGCTCGGCCACTTCGGCCAGCCGGTCGGTGCCGGTGGGATGGTCGGGGCGGGTCATGAGGGCCTGGAAGCCGTGCGCCGCCACCGCGTCGCGGATGCGCGTGTCGTCGGTGGCCACGACGACCTGGCGCGCGCCCGAAAGCGCCGCGCGCTCGGCGGTGCGCACCACCATGGGCTTGCCTGCGATGTCCAGCAGCGGCTTGCCGGGCAGGCGGGTCGAGGCCGCGCGCGCCGGTATGACGGCAACGAAGCTCACGCTTTGGAGTCCGGCTCGGCGGCCTGCTCGGTACGGCCCTGATCGGCGCCGGCGGCAGGCGGCGGGGCGCTGTTCAGCGAGCGAGCCTCGCTTTCAAGCATGACGGGGATGCCGTCGCGGATGGGAAAAGCCAGTTTGTCGGCGTGGCAGGCAAGTTCCTGAGCCTGGCGGTCGTATTGCAGGCGGCCCTTGCACAATGGGCAGACAAGGATGTCGAGCAGATGGGATTCCACGTGCGCTCCGGGTATTCGTTCGAATATTGAAGTTTAATGCCTTTGGGCCGCGGCTTGGGCAAGCCGCTCCGACAGGCGATCCAGCCACGAGGGATCGGAGAAATTCGCCTCGACATGAACCACCCAGACGCGTGGGTCGGCAAAGCGGCCGCACTTGACGGCGTCCTTGGCGGTGATGGCGATGATTTCTTCGGGCAGGGAACCAAAGGGCGGTTTTTCGTAGGCATCGTGGTCGGGCAGCGCCACGGTGGTGCGCAGCCGCAGGCCGGCCTCGAGCAGCGTGTCGAAAAAACGCTGGGGCTGGCCGATGGCTGCGACGGCTGCCATCGGGCGGTCGCGGTGACGGGCCACCCAGTCGCTCCAGCCCAGGGTGGCGCCGCTGCCCAACTGCTCGGCGCGGGTCGGCTCAAGGCGCATGCCGATACGCTCGGGGCCGCCGGCCTCCGATTTCGACGCCGTTGTAGGCCGGCCGTACGCGGCACCGGATGTTTGTGGCGACGCATGTCCGCCGGCGGCGCGCGGCCCGCCGTTTTCCACAATAAAGGCCACCTCGTCCAGCTTGGAGGCGGGTTCGCGCAGCGGGCCGGCCGGCAGCAGCCTGCCGTTGCCGACGCCGCGGGCGTCCTGCACCACGATTTCCACATCCCGGCTCAGCGCCAGGTGCTGCAGCCCATCGTCGGAAATCACGACGTCCACAGCGGGAAATTGCCGGGCCAGGGCTTCGCGGGCCAGGCTGCGTTGCGGATGCACTGCAATGGGAGCGCCGGTGGCGCGGGCGATCAGCGCGGGTTCGTCGCCGAATTCGGCCGCATCGAGCGCGCCCTGGCCCGTGCGCGGAGCAGGCCCCAGGCTGACGCCGTAGCCTCGGCTGACGATGCCGGGCGTCCAGCCCAGCGCGCGCAACCTGTGCGCCACGGCGATGACGACCGGAGTCTTGCCGGTGCCGCCCACCACCAGATTGCCCACCACCACGGTGGGCAGTGTGGAACGAGGCGCGGGGCGCGACCGAGCCCGGCGCCGGCGCGCGCGTACGACCAGGCCGGTGATCCATGCCAGGGGCAGCAGCGCTGTGCTGGCCGGCCCCTTGTCCTGCCACATGGCATGAATGCGCGCCGCGATGCCGCTCGCGGGTTTCATGGCGGGCTCTGGACCGCGAAGTTGATGCGCCCAACCCCGGCCTGCTGTGCGGCTTCGAGTATGCGCATGACCGATTCATGCGGGCTCTGGGCGTCGGCATTGATGACCAGCGCCTGTTCTGGCGACTGGCGCGCCTGGCGCAGCGCGTTGGCGATCTCGGCCGTGCTGCCCTCGCCGATCAGTTGTCCCTGCAGCGCGTAAAGGCCCTCGCGGCTTACCGCGATGTTCAGCGCCTGGAGTTCGGGCGCCTGGGCCTGGGCTTGCGGCAGCTTGATCTCGAACTGCTGCATGCGATTGAACGAGGTGGTGGCGGCCAGAAAGATCAGAATGACCAGCAGCACGTCGATAAGGGGAATCAGGTTGATGTCCGGTTCGTCGTCCCAGGATCTGCGTCGGAAATTCATGGCGTCGTCGCCTCAGGGCAGGGGCCGGTCGGCATCGTTGGCCAGGACACGGTTGAGTATGCCGGCCTGCCGCTCCATCTGGTGCAGGTAGTGTTCCACGCGCGAACGGAAATAGCGATGGAAGATCAGCGCCGGAATGGCGATGAGTATGCCGAAGCCCGTGTTGTAGAGTGCGATGGAGATGCCCCGGGCCAGCTGGGCGGGGTCGCCGCCCGCCGGCGTATAAGAACCGAAAATCTCTATCATGCCCACCACCGTGCCGAAGAGGCCCATCAGGGGCGCTACCACGGCGATGGTGGACAAGGCTGGAATGTAGCGGTTGAGTTCTTGCGCCACGTCGCGGCCGGCCTCTTCGATGGCAGCCGTTCGATAGTCGCTGGATTCGCCGCGCACTGCCACGACCTCGGCCAGTATGCGCCCAAGCGGCGAGCTGTCCGCCAGGCGCTCGAGGGTTTCCCGGCCGCCGCCGCCGCGCCGGGCCACGTCGACCACGCGGTCAAGCAGCCCCTGCGGCACGATGCGCTGGCGGCGCAGGGCGAGAAACCGTTCGATGATCAGCGCCAGGCCCAGCACCGAAGTGACTATCAGCAGCCAGATGGGCCAGCCGGCCTCGTCAATCATTTGCAGCAAGATGGGTTCTCCGCCGTATCGTCGTGGATGTCATGCTGGGCATTTTACGGTGCGGCCGCGCAAAATGGCGAAAGGCGGAATGAAGCCGGGTGAACGCAGGCGAAGCGCCGGGGGAGCCCGGCGCCCGACAGGCCGCGGTCCAGCAGGAAAGCCCGAGACGGCTGTGCGAGCCCCCGCAAGTATTGCGGAGCCTGGCGTCCAGGGACAAAATCGGCATGGGGCAAGGCTTTCGACAGGGTATCCACAGAAACTGTGGATAATTCTGTGTATAAAGGCTGCGACAAGCGCATTCCCCCGGGCCTGGAGGTTCAGTGGGCATTTTCCGTTCGCCAGGCCACATAAAATATTATTGTTTTAAATCAGTTACTTAAGACTCTAAATTAAAGCTTGGTTTTACGAGTTCCTTCAATTTGATTGATATTTCAATGATTTGACGAACGCAGCGGGCTTGTGGAAAGCCGGGTAAGGGCCGGGACGCCGGCATGGGGTTTGCTATAGTCCTTCTTTTTTAACCTGGGCTGCCATGTTCTCGTCCCCGCCTCCCCTGAACGATGCTGTACTCACGGTGGCTCAGCTGAACCGTCAGGTCGGCAATTTGCTCGAGGGGCACTTCAGCCAGGTCTGGGTACGGGGCGAGATCTCCAATTTCACCCGCGCGGCCTCGGGGCACTGGTACTTCACCCTCAAGGACGAAGCGGCTGCGGTAAAGGCCGTCATGTTTCGCAGCAGGGCCCAGGCCGTCGGCTTTACGCCCCGGCCCGGCGAGCGTTTCGAGCTCAGGGCCAGCGTCACGCTGTATCAGGCCCGCGGCGATTACCAGCTTCAGGTCGAGGCCATGCGGCGAGCGGGCCAGGGCGACCTGCACGAAGCCTTCCTGGCCCTGAAGGCCAGGCTGGGCGACGAGGGCCTGTTCGACCCGCAGCGCAAGCGCTCCATCCCGACCCTGCCCAGGGCGGTGGGTGTCGTCACCTCGCTGGCCGCCGCCGCGCTGCGCGACGTCTTGTCGGCGATGGCACGGCGCGCGCCTCATGTGCGCGTCATCGTCTATCCGGCTCCGGTGCAGGGGGCCGACTCGGCGGGCCGGCTTTGCCAGGCGTTGTCCCAGGCGATTGCACGCAACGAGGTCGAGACCCTGCTGCTGGTGCGCGGCGGAGGCAGCCTCGAAGACCTCTGGAGCTTCAACGACGAAGCGCTGGCGCGCGTCATCGCGGCCAGTCCCATTCCCGTCATCAGCGGAGTCGGCCACGAAACCGACTTCACCATTGCCGATTTCGTGGCCGATTTGCGCGCCCCCACACCCACGGCGGCGGCCGAGCTGTGCTGCCTGCCGCGTCAGGCCTGCCTCGAACGCGTCGACGCCGCAATGCAGTCCATGGCCTTGCACCAGCGGCGCTGGTTCGAACGCGCCGCGCTCAGGCTCGACCGCGCGGTGGGCATGCTGGTTTCGCCGCAAGAGCGGCTGGAGCGCCAGAACGAAAGACTGCAGTCGCTGAAATTGCGCCTGGCCCGCGCGGCCGCCGACCAGCAGCGTGCCCGGGCCACCCGGCTGGAAAGGGCGCAGGCCGGGCTTGCGCATCGCCGGCCCGACCTGGCCGGCTTGCGGGCAGGCCTGCGCGCCCAAGAGAACCGCCTTGCGGCCTGCGCGCCGCATTTGCTGGCCTCGCGCCGGCTGCGCCTGGAATCGGCCCTGCAGACGCTCGAGGCGCTGAACCCGCGCAAGATCCTGAACCGGGGCTATGCCATCGTGCGCGACCAGAGCGGGGCGTTGGTAAAAAATGCGTTAGACTTGAACAAGGGCGACCGCCTGGCCATCGAGCTGGGGCAGGGCGGGGCGGACGTCGAAGTAATCAGACCCATACAAAAATAATCCAAGCCCATACAATAATGGGCGGCATCTCGTTTTTCTTAGTCAACAAGCTTTTTAAGGATACAGAACATGGCTTTTGAGCTTCCTCCCCTTCCTTACGCGATCGATGCGCTGGCTCCCACGATCTCCAAAGAGACTCTGGAATTCCACTACGGCAAGCATCATCAGGCCTATGTCACCAACCTGAACAACCTCATCGCCGGCACCGAATTCGAATCCGCCTCGCTTGAAGACATCATCAAGAAATCGTCCGGCGGCGTGTTCAACAATTCAGCCCAGGTCTGGAACCACACTTTCTACTGGAACAGCCTGTCGCCCAATGGCGGCGGCGAACCCTCCGGCAAGCTGGCCGAGGCCATCAATGCCAAGTGGGGCAGCGTCGCGGCGTTCAAAGAAGCCTTCAATAAATCGGCCGCCGGCAACTTCGGTTCGGGCTGGACCTGGCTGGTCAAGAAGCCCGACGGCTCGCTCGACATCGTCAACACCAGCAATGCCGCCACGCCTCTCACCACCTCCGACGTGCCGCTGCTTACCTGTGACGTCTGGGAACACGCGTACTACATCGATTACCGTAACGCGCGTCCCAAATACCTCGAAAACTTCTGGAACCTGGCCAACTGGGATTTCGCCGCCAAGAACCTCGGTTAAGTCATAGCTGTACAGGCCTTCTCATCATGACCACACATGCTTTCATTTGCGATGCTATTCGCACCCCTTTCGGCCGCTACGGCGGCTCCTTGTCGCCGGTGCGCGCCGACGACCTGGGCGCAGTGCCCATCAAGGCACTGATCCAGCGCAACCCCGATGTCGACTTCAGCCTGCTTGACGACGCCCTGTACGGCTGCGCCAACCAGGCCGGCGAAGACAACCGCAACGTCGCCCGCATGGCGGTGCTGCTTGCCGGCCTGCCGGTCAGCGTGCCCGGCGCCACCATAAACCGGCTCTGCGGTTCGGGGCTCGACGCGGTGGGCAGCGCCGCCCGCGCCATCCGTTCGGGTGACGCGCGCTTCGTGCTGGCCGGGGGGGTCGAAAGCATGAGCCGCGCTCCCTTCGTGATGGGCAAGGCCGACTCCGCCTTTTCCCGCAAGGCTTCCATCGAAGACACCACCATCGGCTGGCGCTTCGTGAACAAGCTCATGAAGGAAAAATACGGCATCGACTCCATGCCCGAAACGGCCGAGAACGTGGCCGATCAGTTCAAGGTGTCGCGCGAAGACCAAGACCTTTTCGCCCTGGCCAGCCAGACCAAGGCGGCCGCCGCCCAGCAGGGCGGGCTGTTGCGCGAAGAGATCACCCCGGTCACCATCCCGCAGCGCAAGGGCGACCCCGTCGTGGTCGATACCGACGAACACCCGCGCCAGACCAGCCTCGAGGCCCTGGCCAAGCTCAAGCCCATCGTGCGGCCCGACGGCACCATCACGGCAGGCAATGCGTCGGGCGTCAACGACGGCGCCTGCGCCTTGCTCATCGCCTCCGAAGAAATGGCCAGGCAGCAGGGGCTTACCCCCCGCG
>Ga0180218_1000932_pt1 | contig 20530 bp, 14 predicted proteins | sample eDN3rd37CKraftBY_FD_151334 | JGI IMG/M metagenome (GOLD analysis project Ga0180218, IMG submission 151334) | Enriched backyard soil microbial communities from Emeryville, California, USA - eDNA 3rd pass 37_C Kraft BY (version 2) (version 2) | ecosystem: Environmental > Terrestrial > Soil >...
CTCGATGGCCGCGCCCTTCGTCAATCCGAAGGTCGGCGCCGTGGCCTCGATCTACAAGGGCCTGCCCTACGGCGGCGCTGCGGCCGCTGATTTTGGCGCGCTCAACATCAGCGATTGGTTCGCGCCCTCCGTGCTCGTCGACGTGGGCCTGCGGGGCATCGACTTCGCATTCGCCATGTGCGCGGTGCGCCGGGAAGCGCTCGACTCCTTCGGCGGCTTCAATCATCTGTCGAACTTCTTCCCCGACGATTTCGCGCTGGGCAACCTCACGGCTCAAAAGGGGTACGAGGTGGTGCTGTCGCCATACTGCTGCGACACCATCGTGGCCGAGACGAGCTTCAGCGAACTTTTCAGGCACGAGATCCTCTGGCAGCGCATGGAGCGGTTCTGCCGTCCGGGCGACCACTTCATGTCGGTCATCACCTGGCCGCTGCCGTTGCTTCTAATCCTGTTGCTTCCGTGGCCCTCCGTTATCGGTCTGGCAATCATCGCGCTCCATCTCACGCTCCGCATAGCGCTTCACTATCAAGTGCGCCGCAGCTTCCGGATGAACACGCCAGCTCAGCCGTGGCTCGTGCCGGTGCGCGAATGCGTCTGCTTCTTTGCCTGGGCTTTCGGCCTCTTCGGCAACAAAGTACGCTGGGGGAAGAATATCTTCACCTATCAAGCCTTCCGTAAGCTGCTCGCGGACGGCCGCAACGCAACGCCCATCGGCGACGGGCGAGCCGCCACCCCGGCCGGAGACAAGGGATGAGCGCGGAGCCCGCGGCCAGTTCGTCGAATTCGCGCGCCGCGTTCTTCCTTGCCGCGATGGCAGGAATTACGTTCGCGATCGGCCTTCTGTTCTATTTCGGCATCGCGGGCGTCTGGGACGCGATCGCGACGGCAGGGTGGCAGGGCATGGCGGCGATCATCGGCGCCTACCTGGCATCGCTCTTCTTCTGTGCCTGGGGCTGGCGCGTGCTCGTTGTCGAAAAGGATTCCTTGCCGCCGGGCGTGTCGTTCCTGTGGGCGCGCTGGATGCGCGACAGCATCGGCAATCTGCTCGCCATTATACCGGGCGCCGGTGAAGCGGCGGGCGCGCGCGAGTTGAGCAAAGGCGGCATGAAAGTGAGCATGGCGGCCGCCACGACGATCACCGACATGACGACCGAAATGATGAGCCAGCTCATCTACACCTTCATGGGGCTCGCGATCCTCTTCGTCTATCACCCCGACGAGGCCGCCGCCTGGTGGGCTGCAGGCGGCCTCGCCATCGCCACCATCGCTGTTGTTGGTTTCCTCATTGCGCAGAATAAAGGTCTGATCCTCTTCCTCGAAACGCTGCCAGCCAAGCTCGGCTTCACACGCGCCTGGGAGGGGCTGTCCGATGCCGACAGCATCCACGAGGCGATCCGGTCGATCTACCGGGACAAGCGAGCGGTCTTCAACTCGACGGTCCTGCATGTGTTCGGCTGGCTCGCGGGCGCCGCCGAGACCTGGATTGCGCTCTGGTTCATGAACCAGGCGCTTTCGGCGGGCGATGTGCTGTCCCTTGAAAGCCTCGTCTTCGCGCTTCGCACGGCGGCCTTCATCGTGCCATGGGCTGCGGGTGTCCAGGAGGGCGGTTACGTGGTCGTGGGCGGCCTGTTCGGACTAGGGCCCGATGTGGCGCTCGCGCTCTCCTTGCTCAAACGTGCCCGCGAGTTGATTACGGGCTTGCCTGGGCTCCTGGCATGGCACTTCTCGGAAGGCCGGCGCTTCTGGCAAAGCCGCCTCGCAGCTTCCCGCAAATAGCGCAACGATAGATCGCCAAGCTGTTTCGCCGGCACGGCCCCAAGGGGCACGCCGCAGCGTTAACACGCGTTTGCGGACGGCTCGAAGCTCCTCCAGCGAGGGGATTCGCACGAGCGATGATCTGTTGTCATCGGCCCTGTAACGCGCTTTAGTACCGAAACGGGGGTAAACGGAACGTCGCAATGCCGAATATCACCCGGAGGTAAACTGATGAGCCAATTATGGGTACCGGTTTCCCAGGCCGATCATATCGACGGCCCGCTCGATGCACCTATGACCTTGGTCGAATACGGCGATTTCGAATGTCCGTACTGCGCGGACAATTACGTGGTCATCAAGGCGCTGCAGGACACGATGGGTCAGGACCTGCGCTTCGTCTACAGGCATTTCCCTCTGACGCGTCTTCATCCCCACGCGGAGCATGCGGCAGAAATTGCGGAAGCCGCCGATACCATCGATCGCTTTTGGGACATGCACGACATTCTCTTCGAGAACCAGAGGTCGCTCGACGACAACCATCTGCTGCTCGACGCCCGCGCCATCGGCCTCGACGATGACGTCGCGCGCTTGGCATTCGAAGGCGCCTTCTCGGATCGCATCAAGCGCGATTTCCGCGGCGGCGTTCGCAGCGGCGTGAAAGGCACGCCGTGCCTGTTTGTCAACGGTCAGCTCTATAATGGCCCTCGCGATGTCGAAACCATCGCGGCAGCCCTTGAAGATACGATGCCGGACTCGTCTGAACTCGACGCATGAGCGAAACTTTGCGGCAATGAACGCCTTTCCCTGAGGTCCAGGTGGAAATCTCGAGAGCTGCTCTGCGCGATCTTCCCTCTGTCGACGCCGTTCTGAGTAGCGAGGCAGCGCCCTCTCTCATCGAGCGGTTCGGACGCGTTGCCGCCATTGACGCCATACGCGCTGTGCTCGCCGATACGCGCGCCGCTATCAAATCTGGCATGCCCGCCGTACCGGGCATCGACCACGTTGCCTTGCTGGCGCTGTCCCGCCTCGCCGAAGAGGATCGCTCAGGCCTTCGCCCGTTGTTCAATCTCACGGGCGTCGTTCTTCACACCAATCTCGGGCGCGCCGTGCTCGCGGAGGCCGCCATCGAAGCCGCAGTGGCGGCGATGCGAGACCCGGTCGCTCTCGAATTCGACTTGGAAACCGGCACACGCGGCGAGCGCGATGATCATGTCAGAGATATTCTCTGCGCGTTGACGGGCGCCGAAGACGCAACCGTCGTCAACAACAATGCTGCTGCGGTTCTCCTGTCCCTCAACACGCTCGCTGCTGGACGCGAGGCGATCGTCTCGCGCGGCGAATTGATCGAGATCGGTGGTGCGTTCCGCATGCCCGACATCATGGCGCGCGCCGGGGCAAAGCTCGTTGAAGTCGGAACGACGAACCGTACCCACACGAAGGACTATATCAACGCAATCAACGAAGCGACCGGCGTCATCCTGAAGGTTCACACCTCGAACTACCGCATCCTGGGCTTCACCTCCGAAGTTGCCGCACGCGAACTCGCGCGCATCGCGGCCGAGAGAAATATCCCGCTGATGAACGATCTGGGATCGGGCACGCTCATCGATCTCTCGCGCTATGGCTTGAAGAAAGAGCCGACCGTCCGGGACGCGGTAGCCGAAGGCGCCGATGTCGTGACCTTCTCAGGCGACAAGCTTCTGGGCGGCCCGCAGGCGGGTTTCATCGTCGGCAAGCGCGCTGCAATCGCAGCCATCAACCGCAATCCGATGAAGCGCGCGCTTCGCGTTGATAAGATCCGCTTGGCCGCGATAGAGGCCACCCTGAAGCTCTATCGCGATCCGGATCGTTTGGCCGAACGTCTGCCGACTCTGCATTGTCTCGCGCGCACACGCGACGAAATCGAGGATCAGGCCCTCCGGCTGTTGCCGGCCGTTCAGCACGCCATAGGCCGCGACTTCGCAGTGAACCTTTGCGAATGCGAAAGCCAGATTGGTTCGGGAGCGCTGCCGCTCGACACGATCCCGAGCGCGGGCCTCAGCATCACCTCGAACAGCGGCGGCATCGCGCTTGAACGATTGGCCGTCGCGCTGCGCGGACTGGGGCGCCCCATTATCGGCCGTCTCGAAGCGGGCAGTCTCATCCTCGATGTCCGATGCTTGACCGATGACGCCGCATTTCTATCTGTCTTAAGTACGCTCGATACATCGAGCGCGGGAAATCCGGCCGATAGAAACAAATGATCATCGGCACCGCTGGCCATATCGATCATGGAAAAACGGCACTGGTCAAAGCCCTGACCGGAGTCGACGCGGACCGCCTGAAGGAAGAAAAGGCACGCGGAATAACAATCGATCTCGGCTTCGCCTATCTGCCTACAGAGGACGGACAGATCCTCGGTTTCATCGATGTGCCGGGGCACGAACGCCTCGTCCACACGATGCTGGCAGGCGCAACCGGCATTGACGTTGCGCTGCTGACGGTCGCTGCCGACGACGGCGTGAAGCCGCAGACGCGCGAGCATTTGGCGATCCTCGATCTTCTCGGCATCGGCAACGGTGTCATGGTCATAACGAAGACCGATCTTGTGAGCGGCGAACGCATCGCCGAAGTCAAAGACCAAATCAAGAAAGTATCGTCAGGCACGGTGCTTAGCGAGGCCGATATCCTGACCGTCTCCGCGGTGACGGGGCAGGGCGTCGACGAACTTCGCGATTATCTAAACGTTGCCGCGTCACTCATCGAAGCGCGACCGGCGGAAGGGCGCTTTCGTCTCGCTGTCGACCGCGTCTTCACGTTGTCCGGCGTCGGCGTGGTTGTGACGGGAACAGTTCTCTCCGGATCCGTTTGCATCGGCGATCACGTGCAGCTGAGCCCATCGGGCCTCGCGGCACGCGTGCGCTCGATCCACGCGCAGAACAGGCCAGCTGAGACGGGACGAGCCGGCGACCGCTGCGCGCTCAATCTCGCCGGACCCGGTATTTCAAAAGATGCGATCCATCGCGGCGATCTCGTGCTCGATCACGAGCTGCACGCGCCAACCGCCCGCATCGATGCGCAATTGCGGATCTTGCCGTCGGAAGAGAAAGCCATAGGACAATGGTATCCGGTGCGCTTGCACCATGCGTCGGCCGAGGCCGGTGCGCGCATCGTTCTGCTCGGCGATAAATCGCTGCAACCCGGCGCCTGCGCCGACGTACAATTGGTCCTCGATCATCCGATTGCGGCGGCCGTGTCCGATCGCTTTATCCTGCGCGATATCTCCGCGCAGCGCACGATCGGCGGCGGCAAATTCATTGATCTGCGCGCGCCATCGCGAAAGCGGCGGACACCCGAGCGGCAAGCTCAACGCGCGGCAATGGCAATAGACGATCCCCACGCAGCGTTGTCGGTCTTGCTCGACACGCCGCCGTTCTGGATTGATCTGACCGCGTTCGCGCGAGATCGCACGCTCTCCGCGAAGCAGTCCGCACAACTGAAATCGAGACTTTCCCTGACGGTGCTGGACGCACGCGACGCGCGAACCGCTCTTTCGCCGCAACGATGGACGTCTTTTACGGAAAGCCTGCTTGAGCGCGTCTCCGCATTTCACGCCGAGAACCCCGATCTGCAAGGTATCGGACGCGAGCAGTTGCGGCTCACGCTCGAGCCACGCTTGAGCAAGCCGGCGTTCGTAGCCGCCCTACAGACGTTGTCCGATGACGGCAGCATCGCGCTCGAAGGCGCCTTCGTTCGCCTCGCGTCGCATCGCGTGCGTTTCGCGCCAGAGGACGAAGCCGCATGGAAGGCGATCGCCGCGCTGCTCGGCGGCAAAGAGCGATTCCGTCCTCCACGCGTTCGCGACATTGCAGCTGGCACCGGCCGCGCCGAACGCGACGTTCGCCGCATTCTGAAGCTCGCCGGCCGTCTCGGATGGGCCGATGAAGTTGCGCACGACCACTTCTTTCTTCGCGAAACCATCCGCGAGATCGTCGGCATCGCGGCCGGCATTGCCGCTCAGTCGGAAGCGAATACGTTCAACGCCGCCGATCTGCGCGATCGCCTCGACAATGGCCGCAAGGTCGCCATCCAGATCCTGGAATTTCTCGACCGGCATGGCGTAACATTGCGCAAAGGCGATCTTCGCCGCATGAATGAGCACCGGCTGGACTTGTTCGGAAGCTCCGTGCTTTCGCCGGCTGCTGCAGATGGAGGTGAATCGTCCCCGGTGGGACGTTCGGACTTCAAATCCGAGTGGGGCAGCGAGCCTGTCCCAGGTGGGTTCGACTCCCATTCGCCTCCGCCAAGCCTTCCCAAGAGACGCGCGTGACGATTGCTAGAAAATGTTGATCCGCGGCTCGCCGGTGCGCACGGAACCGATGATGCGCGCGCTCGGATATCCCGCTGCCTCGATGCTGCTGCGCACGTCTTCACCATGCTCGGGCGAGCAGGCGATCAGTAGTCCGCCAGACGTTTGCGGATCTGTGAGCAGCACGCGCCCTGTTTGCGGAATGCTACTGGGTAAAATCACGTCGTGCCCGTAGCTGGCCCAGTTGCGCCCCGATGCACCCGTCGCAAATCCGGCATCTGCGAGCGCTTCAGCGGAAGCTAGAAACGGCACGCGATCATAAGCGATGTCGATGCTGACACCGCTTGCCCGCGCCATTTCGAGCGCGTGGCCCAGAAGGCCGAAGCCCGTGACGTCAGTGATCGCGTGAACGTGTGGGCTCTCGCCGAGCGTCGCGCCGATGCGGTTGAGCAAAGTCGCGGACGCCATCATCTCGGCATACGCATCCTCAGGCAGCGAACGCTTTTTGAACGCGGCCGAATAGATGCCGACGCCAATGCCCTTCGTCAGAATGAGGTCGTCGCCCGGCTGCGCGCCGGCATTGCGGCGAATATGCTGCGGCTTCGCAAGGCCGATCACCGCAAGCCCATAAATCGGTTCCGGCGTATCGATCGAATGACCGCCTGCGACGGGAATTCCGGCTTCCGCGCACACCGCGGCGCCGCCCGCGAGGATGTCCCGCACTGTTTCGATGGGCAGCTTGTTGAGCGGCATGCCGAGGATCGCAAGCGCTAGGATCGGCCGTCCGCCCATCGCGTAGATATCGGAAATGGCGTTGGCAGCGGCGATGCGCCCGAAGTCGCGCGCGTCATCCACCATCGGCATGAAGAAGTCGGTCGTCGCAATGACGCACTGATCATTGTCGATGTGCCAGACCGCAGCGTCGTCTCCCGTTTCCGTGCCGACCAGAAGCTGCGCGAACGGGCCGGCGCCCGGCTGCCCGGCAAGCAATTGCTGCAGCACAGATGGGGCAAGCTTGCACCCGCAGCCGCCCCCATGCGCCAAATCTGTCAAACGAATAACAGGTCCAAGCATCGTTCGAAGGCCTCGTGGACGAGCCGCGTCACGCGGAGAGTGGGATAATCGTAGTACAATCCGTCGGCGGTTCTCAGCAATATAGGTGGACGATCCGCGTGCGCCATTGCAGATTGGTTTTGCCTGAGCTGCCGTTGGAGGAATGCATGAACGCTGCTCGTCCTCGTCCATCCGATGCGACGCTGAAATGGGCAGTCTTCCTGACGTTGGTGGTCGTCGGGCTCTTTTACGTGAAATGGTTTCCATATTTTAACCGCGCCTTCGTTGCGGCCGACCAGCATTCCATCGGCAATTCGATACTGATGGGCACGGCTTCAGCCCCGCCGGCGCCCTCATGGGACGCGGCGATTGGCTATGCCTGGGCGTACGGCAAGGCGATCTGGCAAGCGATGGTGCTCGGCTTGCTTGTCGGCTCAGGCGTTCAGGCGTTGCTGCCGGCTGATTGGATCGCCCGCATACTGGGCAAGACCGGCTTCGGCACGGTGGCAACCGCCGGCATACTTTCCGTGCCCAGCATGATGTGTTCGTGCTGTGCCGCTCCGGTGGTGGTCGGATTGCGTGAGCGGCAAGCGTCGCCCGGCGCGGCCATCGCCTTCTGGCTCGGCAACACCGTTCTCAATCCCGCGACGCTCGTGTTCATGGGGTTCGTACTCGGCTGGCATTGGACAGCCTTGCGCATCGCCCTTGGCGTGCCGATGGTGTTTGGCCTGGGCTATCTCGTGAATCTGATGGTGACGCCGAAGGAAGCGGCAGCAGCCGAAGCAAAAATTGCGGCGTTGACAGCTGAAACCAAAACGTCTGAAGCGACAGCGTCGAATGCGTTCATGCGCTGGATTGAGATCTTCGTTCGCATGTCGGTGCGTCTCATCCCCGAATACATCGTGCTCGTTTTGCTGCTCGGCGCCGCGCGCGCATTCCTGTTTCCCGAAATCGGCCCGGCCGTTGACAACAGCATCATCTGGATCGTCGCGTTCGCGATCGCCGGAATGCTGTTCGTGATCCCGACGGCGGGCGAGGTGCCGATCATCCAGGCGATGCTTGCGCTCGGCATGGGCGCAGGACCCGCAGGCGCGCTCTTGCTCACCTTGCCGCCCGTGAGCTTGCCGTCGCTCGTCATGGTCGGAGGATCGTTCCGCACGACAGTGCTTCTGATGGTGGCAGGTGGCGTCGTGGTGTTCGGCATCATTGCCGGACTGATGGCGGCCGGACTAGGGCTTTAGAGCTGAGCTAACCGATCATCAGCATCGGGTTGGCGGCATGCCGGGCCCAGCCGGCTTCGCCGATCATGATGTCGAGCCCGAGCGAAGCCAGATCATCGGCATAGGGATCGGCGTTTCGATCCTTAGCCTGATAGATCATCTTCGCGTAGGTTTGGCAGTCATCGCAGGTCTCGGCCTTGACGACGCCCGGTCCGCCTTCGATCTCCTTCAGCGAGACCCGCCGGGTGCTTTCGCATGTGATGCAGATGGCGCGCGTGTGGTTCCACGCGGTCGAGCACAGCGAACAATAGAGGTAGCGAATTCCTGGCGCATCGCCGGCGGCCATGATCATGCCTGAGACCGGTGTCGAGCCGCAGCACGGACAGAGCCCACGCTGCGGCAGCAGGCGCAAGGTCGACGCATCGAGAGTGCCGGCGAGCTGAGTGAAGTAAACCTGAAGCGCCGCTGCAACATAGAGGCAGGCCGCGGCATCGCCGCTGCCGGTCGATCCGCGCAGAAAGCCGTCCGCCAGATCCTCGATCTGGTCCGTCGAAGCGTCGCGCAACCGCGCGATGGCTGAGAGGGCAGGGGAGGGAAGCGTACGAGCCTCGAGCTCATCGAGGATGATGGCGAGCCCCTCGCGCCAAGCCGGATTGCGATGATGGCCATCCGCCGCAAGAGGCGGCATTCGTCCAGCCACCGATCGATCGACCAGGGACCGGTCGATTGCAGGCAAGGGCGGCGAGGTCATCGCTGCTTTGTGCTGCGCCTCCGACACGTCCGCCAGGAAAATCAGCCATTCCGATATGGGCTGATTGCTGGCAAGCGATCTCAGCCGCGCGGCGGTGTTTGAAAAGCGCGTCAACCGATCGGGCAGGAAGAGCGCTTCCGGCGCGCCGACGCCGCCTTGCGGATTGCCGATCCATTTGCCTGTCGGAGGTGCGCCGCCCTGCTTCATTCACCCGCTCTCGGTTGTTCGTCTCTCGTCTCGACGGGGTTCGGTCTCGGCCCAGGGGAACCTGTCGTCACGAGCGAGCGGAACCACTTGCGATGATGCCGCCAAGCCCAACCGGGCGTCACGTACCCTTGCGTCATCGAACGCATCGATCCCCTGATCCAAATGGCAGCATAAACGTGCGTGATCCAGACAAGGATGACGGCAATCGCGCACAACGAATGAATGAGGAGCGCGAGGCGCTGCGTCGGGATGGAAGTCCAACTCGAAAAATAATGCTGCCAAGCGATCAGTCCCGTCAGCAAGAGAATTGGAATCAAGATCACCATCGCCCACAGGACGAACTTCTGACCGGCGTTGAAGCGCCCGACCTCCGGTACGCCTTCTTCCTCATTTGCAAGCACCTGCCTGATCGACATCATCCATCTGAGATCGTCCTTGGCCCAGGGATTGTCGCGCCAAAGCTGAATGACCAAACCTGCATAGCTGACGAACAGCACGATGCCGATCCACGGATGAATTTGGGCCGCCCACTGGCCGCTGCCGAAGAAGGCAGACATCCAGTAGAGAAGCGGATGGAACATCGAGAGGCCGGAGAGTGTCAGCAGCACGAAGCACAGCGCCGTGATCCAGTGGTTGATCCGTGTTGCCAGATCGGCTCGTATGAATGTTCCGCGCGGCCGTGTCATATCGTGTGCTCCGGCGGCGATTTCGGCGCGGTCTTGCCCTCGATGAAACGCTCGGCAGCTTCGTCATCTTCCGGCTGCACTTCATTGGGACCTGCAATCATCCAATGCATGAAGCCTGCGATTGCGGCCGCCGCTATTCCAACGAGCGAAACCGGTTTGATGAGGCCCTTCCAGAAATCGACCGTCGGGCTGATCGTGGGATTCTTCGGCAGGTCCGAGTAGATCTCCGGCTTGTCGGCATGCTGCAGAACGTACATGACATGCGTACCGCCGACGCCGGGCGGATCGTAGAGGCCCGCATGTTCATACCCGCGTTCTGTTTTCAGTTCCTCGACGCGCTCGGCCGCCCAATCTGTCATGTTCTTCTTCGTGCCGAATAGGATGGCGCCGGTGGGGCAGGCCTTCACGCACGCCGGCTCCAGATTGACGGCGACGCGATCCGAGCACAGCGTGCATTTGTAGGACTTGTAATCGGCCGTGCTGATGCGTGGGATATTGAACGGGCAACCCTTCAGGCAGTAGCCGCAGCCGATGCAGTTCTGACTGATGAAATCGACGATGCCATTCTCATACTGGACGATGGCGCCGGGCGCGGGACAGGCCTTGAGGCAGCCCGGGTCCTCGCAGTGCATGCAGCCGTCCTTGCGGATCAGCCATTCAAGATCGCCTTTGTCGTCTTCGTATTCCGCAAACCTCATGAGCGTCCAAACTTCAGGATCGAGGTCCATGGGATTCTTCAAGGTGCCTTCAAACGATCCGACCGGCTGCCGGAGATTGTTCCATTCCATGCAAGCCGCCTGACACGCCTTGCAGCCGATGCACCGCGAAACATCGATCAGCTTCGCCATCGAAGCCTCATCGTTGCGCGCGGCGGGCGGCGTCAGCGTCGTGGCCGATATGCGGATGTAGTTCTGCGACTGATAATTGGTCATGGACTAGACGACTCCGTCAGACCTCGCCTTCAGGCCCGTTGCTCGGTTCGATATTGACGAGGAACGCCTTGAATTCTGGCGTTTGCGTATTGGCGTCGCCGACTGACGGCGTGAGCAGGTTCGCGCCGTAACCCTTCTTCGCCAAACCGGTGAAGCCCCAATGGATCGGAATGCCGATCACGTGTGTCGGCTTGCCCGCAACCAGCATGGACCGGACGCGCTTCGTCACCAGCGCTTTGCAGATCATGGTGCCGCGCTTCGAACTCACGCGAACCCAGCTGTCGTCTGCGATGCCTTTTTCCTTCGCCAGCGCTTCGCCGACTTCCACGAATTCCTGCGGCTGCAGGATCGCATTGATCAACGCGTGTTTGGTCCAGTAGTGGAAGTGCTCGGTCAGCCGGTACGTCGTTCCGACGTAAGGGAACTGCGCGGAGGTCCCGAAATCGGCGCGATCATCGGCGAACACGCGCACCGCCGGATTGTTCTGAACCTTTGGATGCAGCAAGTTCTCAACCGGGGATTCCATCGGCTCGTAGTGCTCGGGGAATGGTCCGTCCACCATTTGATCGAGCGCGAAGAAGCGCCCCGTGCCTTCCGAGTTCATGATGAAGGGGCCGACGCCGTCCGACGGCTTGATGGTAGGGCCATAATCGGGCACGTCGATGCCGACCCAACGGCTGCCGTCCCACTGGATGATCGGCTTGGCGGGGTTCCACGGATTGCCCTGAACGTCCGCACTGGCCCGATTGTAAAGAATGCGCCGGTTGGCGGGCCACGCCCACGCCCAATCCGGCGTGATGCCCTGGTCGCGCGGATCGTACGTTCCGCGCCGGGCCATCATGTTGCCCTTCTCAGTATAGCAACCCGTGAAGATCCAGCATCCGCTTTCGGTCGTGCCGTCATCGCGGAGCTGCCCGAAACTGTCGAGCTGCTGGCCAGCCTTAAGAACGACCGCTCCGGTCTCATCCTTGATGTCGGCGCGAGCCTTACCGTTCAGCTCTTTCGCCAACTGATCGGGACTGGGATCGACAAAGTTCGTGTAGTTCCACGTGAGATTGAGAATGGGATCAGGGAATGCCCCGCCTTCCTTCCGGTAAAGCTCGCGGATGCGATGGAAGAGACCGGACATGATCCAGATGTCCGACTTCGCCTGGGCCGGCGCTTCGGCGGCTTTCCAGTGCCATTGCAGCCAGCGTGCCGAATTGACGAGAGAGCCGTCTTCCTCGGCAAAGCACGTCGTCGGCAGCTGGAAGACTTCCGTCGGGATGTTGGCGGGATCGGACGGATTGAGCGGGCCGACATCTTCCCAGAAACGCGCAGTCTCCGTGTCGAGCGGATCCATCACGACGAGATATTTGAGCTTGCCCAAGGCGCGCCGGATTTTCACCTTCTCGGGAAAAGCCATCAACGGATTGAAGCCCTGGCAGATGTAGCCGTTGATCTCGCCGTGCACCATCATCTCGAAGGCGCGGAGGATGTCGTACATCGGTAGATTGAGCTTGGGCAGATAGTCGTAAGCCCAATTGTTTTCCGCCGTCGCGGCGTCGCCGAACATCGTCTTCTGGAAGCTGACGAAGAACTTGCGGTAGTTCTGCCAGTAGCTCATCTGGTTGGGCCGCAGCGGCTTGAACTGCCGCGTGCTCATGTACTGATCGAACGTCTGCTCCTCGTCCTTGGGCATCGTCAGATAGCCGGGCATCTGGTTCGACAGGAGCCCGACGTCCGTCAGACCTTGAATGTTGGAATGCCCGCGCAGCGCGTTCATGCCGCCGCCGGCCACGCCGATGTTGCCGAGCAGAAGCTGCACCATCGCCATGGTGCGAATGTTTTGCGAACCGATGGTGTGCTGCGTCCAGCCGAGCGCGAAGAGGCTGGTCAGCGCCTTATCGGGCGCGCTCGTGCTGGCGATCAGATTGCAGACGAACAGATACTTATCGATCGGCGTGCCGCAGATGCGGCTCACCATCTCCGGCGTGTAGCGGTCGACGTGCTGCCGCATGAGATTGATGACGCAGCGCGGGTTCTGCCACGTATCGTCGATCTTGGCGTAGCCCTGTTCGTCGAATTCGTATTGCCAATCCGTCTTGTCGTAGCTGTGGGTCTCCGGGTCGTAGCCGTTGAAGAGACCGTCCTTAAAGCTGTAGCCCTCTTTGACGATCAGGCTCGCGTTCGTGAAGGCGCGAACGTATTCGTGCTGGATCTGATCGGTTTCCAAAAGATAGCGGATCACGCCCGACAGGAACGCGATGTCCGTTCCCGGCCGGATCGGAGCGTGATAGTCCGCAACCGCGGCGGTCCGCGTGAATCGCGGATCGACAACGACGAGCTTGGCGCCGTTCTGAATCTTGGCTTCGATCGCCCACTTGAAGCCGCAGGGATGCGCTTCCGCGGCATTGCCGCCCATGACAAGGACCACATTGGCATTCTTGATATCCTGCCAAGTGTTGGTCATTGCACCGCGACCGTATGTTGGAGCCAGACTGGCTACCGTCGGCGCGTGTCAGACACGCGCCTGATTGTCGAAGACAAGCATCCCGAATGATCGGGCCACCTTCCACGTCAGCAGTGCGGTTTCATTCGATGTGGCAGATGCCGCGAGCATGCCTGTCGTCAGCCAGCGATTGACGGTTCCGCCGTGCTCGTTCTTGGCGATGAAGTTGGCGTCGCGATCGTCCTTCATCAGCCGGGCGATGCGGTCGAGCGCAAACTCCCAGGTGACTTCCTTGAACTCGTTGGTGCCGGGAGCGCGGTATTTCGGAACCTGTAGCCGTCCGGGTGAATGCACGTAGTCGAGAAGCGCCGAGCCCTTGGGGCAAAGCGTGCCGCGGTTCACCGGATGATCCGGATCGCCCTCGATATGCATGATGTTCGAGTGCGCGTTCTTCGATCCATCGCCGCTGGAGTAGATCAGGATCCCGCAGGCGACCGAGCAGTAGGTGCAAGTGTTGCGGGTCTCTTTAGCGGCGGCGAGCTTGAAAGGCCGAACCGACTCGGCAAGTGCCGCCCCGTTGCCGCCGAACCCCATCGCGCTCAAGCTCGACGATGCGAGCGTCGCGCCCGAGAGCTTGATGAACCCTCTCCGAGACAGTGTCATCGTGCAGGCCACCCCTTTCGCATTAGCGAACCGGTATATGCATGCAACAAGTATAGGCGCGGACGGTTGCCTGGGAAACTGTTAGTTTCCTCCGAGGGTTGGCTAGTCTGAATGGCCGTTGCGCCGGCCTTCGCGATGTGGAAGGCGGACCGGCAAGGGGACTGCGAGCGGCGAGGCGCCGCTCCATTTCGATGCAATCGCAACAGCGTATTGCCAATCCGCCTGAAAGGCTGTTTAAGGCCCGGTATAGGCTCCCAGGCGCGCGATGCCGGCAATCCATTCATGGTTTGTTCTAAATCGGCGACACGCGGTAGCTAAAACGTAGCAAATTCAACGCAATAGCTGCAAGGACACCTTCTGTCCGAACCGGCGGCCAGGCGGCGTTAGCGCTTTACAGACGCGCCGGCGTCTCCCCACATAGTTTGAGCGGCAAGGTGCTAAGATGGCACCGGCAATAGGAATACGGCGATGCAAGTCACGGAAACGGCAAGAGACGGATTGAAGCGCACTCTCGAGGTGGTTGTCCCTAAGGCAGAGCTCAACAAGCGCTTCACGTCTCGCCTTGATGAGCTCAAGGATCGCGTGCAGATCAAGGGCTTTCGCCGTGGCAAGGTCCCGCTGACGCACCTGAAGAAGCTGTACGGCAAGTCCGTCATGCAGGAAGTGATGGAGCAGACGCTCAACGATACGAGCGTCCAGGCCATCAAGGACCGCAATGAGCGCCCGGCGCAGCAGCCGAAAGTCGAACTCGTCGATTTCAACGAAGAAACGTTCGAGAAAATCGCCAATGGCGAAGGCGATCTCGCCTACAAAATGTCGTTCGAGGTTCTGCCGCCGATCCCCGTCGCAGACCTGAAGTCGCTGAAGCTTGAGCGGCTCGTCGCCGAAGTCGATGACGAAGCCATCACGAAGGCGCTGACGAACCTCGCCGAGCGCAACACCGCCTACGATCCGGAAGAGGGCCGCGCCGCTTCCGAAGGCGACCTCGTGACAATGAACTTCGTCGGCCGCATCGATGGCGAAGCGTTCGAAGGCGGCGCCGCCGAAGGCCAGAGCCTCGTCATCGGCAAAAAGCAGTTCATTCCGGGCTTTGAAGAAGGCTTGGTCGGACTGAAGGCCGGCGACGAGAAGGTCATCGACGCGACGTTCCCAGAAGACTACCCGATGCAGACGCTGGCCGGCAAAACGGCGCAGTTCGAAGTGAAGGTGACGGCGGTCGCAAAGCCCCGGACACCGGCCATCGACGAGGACTTCGCCAAGGGCCTCGGCACTGAAAATCTCGAGCAATTGCGCGGCTTTGTTTCCGAGCAGATCAAGCGCGAGTATGACCAAGCGTCGCGCACGAAGCTGAAGCGTGAGATCCTGGATGCGCTCGATAAGGCGCACGCCTTCGAGCTTCCCCCATCCCTTGTTGATTTCGAATTCAACAATATATGGACACAGCTCGAGAACAATCTCAAAGCCACGAACAAGACGCTCGCCGACGAAGGCAAGACCGAGGACGAGGCTCGCGCCGAGTACCGCGGTATCGCTGAACGCCGGGTTCGCCTTGGGCTCGTGATCGGCGAGATCGGTGAGAAGAACAATCTGCAGGTTTCGCAGGATGAGCTGCGCCGGGCGCTCGTTGAGCAGGCCCGCCGCTACCCCGGCCGTGAAAAGCAGGTGTACGAATATTACGAGAAGACCCCCGGCGCGCTTGCTGAGCTTCGCGCTCCGATCTTCGAAGACAAGGTCATCGACTACGTGATCGAAGAAGCAAAGCCGGAAGAGAAGAAGGTCTCGCGGGACGAATTATTGAAGGCCGTCGAAGAAGCGACCGAACGCTGATTGCCTTCATCTGCAGAGCAGTGAAAGCTAGAGACTGAAGCGTGCGAGTTGGGCCGGCGTGCTGGACCCGCCGGCCGAGATGAGGAAAGACGAAGGCGATGCGCGATCCGGTAAACACCCTGACAAACACATTCTGGCCGATGGTCGTCGAGCAGACGACCCGCGGCGAACGCGGCTATGATCTGCCTTCGCGCCTGCTGAAGGAGCGCATCATCTTCGTGACGGGTCCGGTCGAGGACCACATGGCCGCATCGATCTGCATGCAGCTCTTGTTCCTCGAGTCCGAGAACCCGAAGAAAGAGATCTCCATGTACATCAACTCGCCGGGCGGCGTGGTGACGGCGGGCATGGCGATCTACGACACGATGCAGTTCGTGAAGCCGCAGGTGGCGACGCTCTGCATCGGTCAAGCTGCGTCTATGGGCTCGCTGCTCCTCTGCGCCGGCGCTAAGGGAATGCGCTACGCGCTCCCGAACGCCCGCGTCATGGTCCACCAGCCCTCGGGCGGCTTCTCGGGCCAGGCATCCGACATCGAGCGGCACGCCGAGGACATCATCAAGATGAAGCGGCGCCTCAATGAGACCTATGTGAAGCACACAGGTCAGACATACGAGATGATCGATAAGACGCTGGACCGCGACTACTTCATGACGGCCGACCAGGCCCGCGATTTCGGCCTTATCGACAAGGTCCTCGAAACCCGCGACGAAGTGGATGCTGGCGTATTCGAGACCAAAACGTCAGGCTGACGAGTGTAAGCACAACAAATAAGGCCGTTCGCAGCGCGGGAGCACAAGCTCTGCGCCACCGCGCGCGGACGGTTCGAGAACAAACGCTGCACGTGGCGTACGTTAGGTAAATTTCGCAGTTATATCGCGGTGTTGCCTACCAATTATCGAGTGTGGCAATAGCGCCGCTTGCGACCTAAGGCTGGGTGGGCTCCATTAATCCAATCTTGATCTGCTGAACGCTAGCGTGCTCAGATTGGTTATGGAGTTCACGTCGCCGCAGTATCGGCTCCGCGCCGGACGTGAACGGCGGGCCAAAGCAAGAACATCGCTTTGATGTGGCTTGCACGGAAGGTGAGAACATATGGCTCAAGAGAAGAACACTCTCTACTGCTCTTTCTGCGGCAAGAGCCAGCATGAGGTACGCAAACTTATTGCTGGTCCGACCGTGTTCATCTGCGATGAATGCGTCGAACTCTGCATGGATATCATCCGGGAAGAGAACAAGAACACTCTGGTGAAGTCTCGTGACGGCGTGCCCACGCCGCAGGAGATCTGCAACGTGCTCGACAGCTATGTCATCGGGCAGTTCCACGCCAAGCGCGTTCTCTCCGTGGCGGTCCACAACCACTACAAGCGCCTCAACCACGCTTCGAAGAACAACGACGTCGAACTTGCGAAGTCGAACATCCTGCTGGTCGGCCCCACGGGCTCCGGCAAGACGCTGCTCGCACAGACGCTGGCGCGCATCCTCGATGTGCCCTTCACGATGGCAGACGCCACGACGCTCACCGAAGCCGGCTACGTCGGCGAGGACGTCGAGAACATCATACTGAAGCTCCTGCAGTCGGCCGACTACAACGTCGAGCGCGCGCAGCGCGGCATCGTCTACATCGACGAGGTCGACAAGATCAGCCGCAAGTCGGACAATCCCTCGATCACCCGTGATGTATCGGGTGAGGGCGTCCAGCAGGCGCTGCTCAAGATCATGGAAGGCACGGTCGCTTCCGTACCGCCCCAGGGCGGCCGCAAGCATCCGCAGCAGGAGTTCCTGCAGGTCGACACGACGAACATCCTGTTCATCTGCGGCGGTGCGTTCGCCGGTCTCGAAAAGATCATCTCGCGCCGTGGTAAGGGTTCATCGATCGGCTTCTCGGCCCGCGTCAACGGACCCGACGAGCGCCGCACGGGCGAAATCCTGCGCAACGTCGAGCCGGAAGATCTGCTGAAGTTCGGCCTTATCCCCGAGTTCATCGGCCGTCTCCCCGTCATCGCGACGCTGGAAGACCTCGATGAAACCGCGCTCGTCCAGATCCTGACCGAGCCGAAGAACGCCATCGTCAAGCAGTACCAGCGCCTCTTCGAAATGGAGGACGTGAAGCTCACGATCACGCTCGATGCTTTGAAGGCGATCTCCCGCAAAGCCATCGAGCGCAAGACGGGTGCTCGCGGTCTCCGGTCGATCATGGAAGGTATCCTGCTCGACACGATGTACGATCTGCCGACGCTGAAGGGTGTCGAAGAGGTCGTCATCGGACCCGAAGTCGTGGAAGGCTCGGCAAAGCCGCTCCGGATCTACTCGGATCGTGCCGAGGAGAAGGGATCCACAGCCTAACCCATCGCGACAATAATGGCCTTCCGGGGGCTTGGTCCCGGGACTTGTTTGCGGGGCGCCGGTCCCCATTTGTTCGGAGGGAGTGGCGTCAAGCAGCCAGCCGAGGAAATCCGTGGAACCGGTGTCTTGAGCTTGGGTCTCACCCCGCGCTCGCGCTCACGAGCATGTCGACCGTCGCCACAAAAAGGGGCGGGAAACGTGGCTCTTAAGTGGAACGAGTGTGGAATGCGTCAGTAGGCTGTGACAAGCTTCCGGCGCACGGCGAATAGGTAAGTGAAATGAGCGAAGACAAAAAGTCCAAAGACAAAGCCGGCGGCAAGGAGCTGTTTCCGGTCCTGCCGCTTCGCGACATCGTTGTGTTCCCCTACATGGTCGTTCCCCTCTTCGTCGGTCGCGAGAAATCGATCGCGGCGCTCGAGGAAGTGATGCGCGCCGACAAGCAGATCTTGCTTGCCGCGCAGAAGAACGCCGGGGACGATGATCCGGCTCCCGACGCCATCTATGAGATCGGCACGCTGGCGTCCGTGCTCCAGCTTTTGAAGCTGCCCGATGGTACCGTGAAGGTTCTCGTCGAAGGCAACGCGCGCGCCAAGATCAGCCGCTACACCACGAACGCAAACTACTTCGAAGCCGAAGTCGAGCGCGTCGCGGAAGTGCCTGGCGCCAAGGATGAGCTTGAAGCCCTCGCGCGCTCCGTCGTGACGCAGTTCGAGAGCTACGTGAAGCTCAACAAGAAGGTCTCGCCCGAAGTTCTGAGCAACGTCGGCCAGATCGAAGATTATGCGAAGCTCGCCGACACCATCGCCTCGCACCTCGCAGTGAAGATCTCCGAGAAGCAGGACGTTCTCGAAACGGCCAGCATCTCCGAGCGTCTTGAGCGCGTCTACACGCTCATGGAGAGCGAGATTTCCGTTCTCCAGGTCGAGCGCAAGATCCGTTCGCGCGTGAAGCGCCAGATGGAGAAGACGCAGCGCGAGTACTATCTGAATGAGCAGATGAAGGCCATTCAGAAGGAGCTTGGCGATTCCGACGAACGCGATGACATCGCCGAGTTCGAGGAAAAGATCGAGAACACGAAGCTGTCGAAAGAGGCCAAGGACAAGGCGCTGGCTGAGCTGAAGAAGCTCAAGCAGATGTCGCCCATGTCGGCCGAAGCGACGGTCGTGCGCAACTATCTCGACTGGCTCCTGTCGATCCCGTGGGGGATCAAGGGCAAGGTCAAGAAGGACATCGCCGAAGCGCAGACGATCCTCGATCAGGAGCACTATGGCCTCGAGAAGGTCAAAGAACGCATCCTCGAGTATCTCGCGGTGCAGGCGCGTACGAACAAGCTGAAGGGCCCGATCCTTTGCCTCGTCGGACCTCCGGGCGTCGGTAAGACGTCGCTCGGCAAGTCGATCGCCAACGCGACCGGCCGTGAGTTCGTGCGCATGTCGCTCGGCGGCGTTCGCGACGAAGCGGAAATCCGCGGCCATCGCCGGACCTACATCGGCTCCATGCCGGGCAAGGTCATCCAGTCCATGAAGAAGGCGAAGCGGACCAACCCGCTCTTCCTCTTGGACGAGATCGACAAGATGGGTCAGGACTTCCGCGGCGATCCGGCAGCGGCATTGCTCGAGGTTTTGGATCCTGAGCAGAACGGCTCGTTCAACGACCACTATCTGGAGGTCGATTACGATCTCTCGAACGTGATGTTCGTGACGACGGCCAACACGCTCAATATCCCGCCGGCCCTGATGGACCGTATGGAGATCATTCGTCTCGCGGGTTACACCGAAGACGAGAAGCTCGAAATCGCCAAGCGCCACTTGATCCCCGAGCAGTACACGGCTCACGGGCTCGAGCCGGGCGAGTGGTCCGTCGAAGACGGTGCGTTGAAGGAAGTCATTCGCCGCTACACGCGCGAAGCCGGCGTCCGCTCTCTAGAGCGCGAAATTGCCAAGCTCGCCCGTAAGGCGGTGAAGGAGATCCTGACGTCGTCGAAGACCTCGATCGTCGTCACGGCCGAAAACGTCCGCGACTTCCTCGGCGTGCCGAAGTACCGCTTCGGTGAAGCCGAGCTCGAGGATCAGGTCGGCATCGTCACGGGCCTCGCATGGACCGAAGTCGGCGGCGAATTGCTGACGATCGAAGGCGTCATGATGCCGGGCAAAGGCAGAATGACGGTCACGGGCAACCTGCGCGATGTGATGAAGGAATCGATCCAGGCTGCGAACGCCTACGTGCGCTCGCACTCCATCGATTTCGGAATTCATCCCTCGCTGTTCGAGAAGCGTGACATCCACGTGCACGTGCCGGAAGGCGCAACGCCGAAGGACGGACCGTCAGCAGGCATCGCGATGACGACGGCGATCATCTCGGTTCTGACAGGCAT
>Ga0180218_1000933_pt1 | contig 20485 bp, 17 predicted proteins | sample eDN3rd37CKraftBY_FD_151334 | JGI IMG/M metagenome (GOLD analysis project Ga0180218, IMG submission 151334) | Enriched backyard soil microbial communities from Emeryville, California, USA - eDNA 3rd pass 37_C Kraft BY (version 2) (version 2) | ecosystem: Environmental > Terrestrial > Soil >...
CTTAGTGGATACTCTGCAACGCTGTGCCTTAAACCATTCACCGAAAGCATCTACCAGCGGCGCGGTTCGAGCCTGGCGGGCGGACAGCCGCTCGTCCGGTGAGGTGCCGCGGTTGTCGGCCTCGACAGCATAGAATTCGGCGATGCGACGCAGCCCCTCGGCGGCGATCTCGGAGCCGTCCCGGTCGAAGACCTCCTTCCGCTTGCGTCTTGCGTGCGCCCAGCAATGGCCACCCGAATGGGACCACCGCCCTTGCGAGAGGGTTTGGTCAGCCGATTGGAACCTTGATAGCCATCAATCTGCAGAATGCCGTCGAACCCGGTCAAGAAGGTTTCGGCTTCTCGCCCGCACGACCGGGGGCGCAAAAGTAGACCACGCCAGGTGGGTCCTCGCCGCCCCATGGCCGGTCGTCGCGCGCCAGTGCCTAAAAATATCCGGTTTTTGTCCTCCCACGCCCCGGATCCAGCACCGGGGCCGTGGTTTCATCCATGAACAACTTGCCAGATCGCTTCAGATGCTCGGCCATCCGGTTAACCACGGGTTTCAGGTGAAAGGCGGCCTTGCCGTCCCACTCCGTCAGCACGGCGCGGTGCAGATCAATGCCTGCCGGGGCCAGTATTTGGCTCTGGCGATACAAGGGCAGACGATCCGGCATACTTGCGAGGTTTTGCAGCCACGCAGAATTAACGTGTAAGGGAAAGAATCGCGAAATCGTATTAGCGGCGCAAGTGCTGAACTTACACCGCATGGAATACGTTCTAAGGCGCAAAAATATGAAGCCGCACGGACGTCACTCCGCTCGATATCGGCCCAGGCCTGAACACCACGCCTCATTGGCAGGTGTAGCGACGGCCGTCTTGGTGGGCTATGCCTGCTGCCGGCTTCACAATTTGGGTCATTGGATTGGCTTTGTCCTCTATACAGTGCAGGGCGCAGGCTGCGCCCACGGCTGGGCAGACCGTCGCTTCTACCCAATGCTGCTATCTGCCAGACGACCGAGATAGGGCTTTGCACGCGGTGGCGCGTAGCTGCCAATCCGTGATGTCTGCAGATTAAGCGATGCGAGGCCCTCTGCTATCTTGATAGAGCAGCTGACCCCGTCCAGCACCGGCAATCCGATATCTGCCGAAAGCCGTGCCACAAGATCCGTCATCCCCGCGCAGCCGAGCACGATTGCCCCGCAATGATCGTCGTCACGTGCCCTCATGGCCTCTGCACGAATTTTCTCATAGGCACCGCTTTCAGGATTCTCGAGCTCCAGCACCGGAACATCGCTCGCCCGTACCGATGCGCAGCGGGAAGAAAGGCCGTAGCGAACCAGGTTGTGGTCGATGGCGGCGATCGAGCGGGACAGCGTCGTCACCACGGAGAACTTTCCGGTGAGGAAAGTCGCGTAGTGGAAAGCGGCTTCGCCGATGCCGATGACCGGAGCCTGAACCACGCACCGCGCTGCATCGAGGCCAGTGTCGTCAAAACAGGCGATCACATAGCCGTCGAATTCCTGGTTCTGGCGCAGTACGTCGAGGAGTCCCGGGACCGCATAGGCCTCATCAACAAAACCTTCTATGGAGACTGGACCATCCACCGGATTGGTGGCAGTTACCGTAGTGTCCGGTGCGGCGACGGCACGGGCTGTGGCTTCGACCTTGCGCGTCATTTCAGCGGTCGTATTTGGATTTACGATAAGAATCTTCGGCATGTCAGGCCACCTGCGTCTGCTGCGCCGTCTGAGCTAGCCATTCGGCATAGAGCCGGATGCCTATTGGCAGCGTGATTTTGGGTTTGTAGTTCAGATCCCTTACGGCACGTTCGATGTTAAACCGCTGCTGGATATCATCTTCCGGATCGGGCCCGTCGCCAAGCGTAATGCGTACAGATGGAAACGCCTCCCGTAACATGGCTGCCACCGCGTCGAGCGTGTGATACTCACCGCTTGAAATGTTGTAGGTCGATGACCGTGGCGCAGTCGGCCCGAGCGCAGCAATGATCGCGTCCACAGCGTCATCGATATAGACGAATTGCCGATGGAACCCTTTGCCGAACGGTATCCGGCACTCGGTGCCTTGCAGCGCATGCTGAAGCATCTTACGGATGACGCACGGGGTAGTCCTGCGCGGGCCATAGATCCAGCAGAACCTCAGGTTGACGACCTGCAGGCCGAACAGCCTCGCATAGCTGTCGGCGAGGACCTCCCCGCAGAGCTTGCTTGCGCCATACATGTCGGACGGAACCGTGGGGTGTTCTTCCGTCACGTCGTTATCGCGCGTCGTGCCGTAAACACCAGCTGACGAGCAATGGATAAATTTCGGAATGGCTAAAGCGCGGGCCAGTTCAAGGACGTTGAGCATACCGCCGACATTGGTGTTTATCAGTGCCGGCGGATTATCGCGGGAGAGCATGGGCCCGGAGAGCCCCCCGCATTGAACGACGGCGCTGATATCGCAGTCCCTGGTGGCGGCATAGAGGCGGTGCACATCCGTGAGGTCACAGAGCCTGTTCTGCGGGCGATCGGAGGGCGTCCGGTCCAGCCCGATTGTCTGACGCCCCGCCCTCTCCAGCGCATCCTGCACCGCCCTACCGAGGAGACCGTTTACGCCGGTGATGAGTACAGCGTCTTCGGTCACAGGAAAACGTCCCCGCCATTGGGCGACAGCGTCTGGCCGACGTAGAACGCGCCGTCCTCGCTCGCCAGCAGCACAGCGGTTGGTGCGATGTCGGCTGGCACCCCCATGCGCCTAACGGGCAGCGAGGAGAGTTTGGTCTTCTTCCACTCGTCTGAAAGCAGGTCGTTGAGCCGCGTATCCACCAATCCGGGGGCGATCGCATTGACGAGGATGCCACTGGGAGCCAGCTCCATGCCGAGAGCGCGCGTAAAGCTGACGATGCCACCCTTGGACGCGCAGTAATGCGCAAGACCCGTGGCACCCGCATAGGCAAGCTGGGACGAAATATTGATGATGCGGCCCCAGCCGCGGGCCTTCATCGCCGGAACCACGAGCTGGCTCAGGCGGAACGGTACCAGCAGGTTGATGCCGATCATCGTTTCGAGCTGATCTGAGGAGATCTCCTCGAAGCTGGTCTCGCCGCTGATCCCGGCATTGTTGACGAGGATGTCAACTGGACCAAAATGCTCCACCACCCGAGCATGAAATTCCTCAAGTGACGCCTTGTCTCCAAGGTCGCAATAGAACCCTGCGACCCTGCCACCCCAACCTTCACATACGGTCTGGGCCTCGCTTTCGGTGGCGTTGTGGCAAAAGGCAACGCTTGCGCCCTGCTCCGCGAATGCACGTACGATCGCCGCGCCAATCCCCCGGCTGCCGCCCGTTACGATGGCAACCCGATCCTTCAGTTTGTTCGTCATTGATATTACCGTTCATTGGGCCGGCGCCAGGCCAGTAGTTTTCTTGAAGCGTAGGAGCAGAGGGCGTAGCTGGCGGCCGCGTAAGCGGTGATCACGATGGCAATCAGCGCCATTCGCCCAGTCTGGCTCATGAATTGAGCGAAGGTGAGTATCCGGCCAAGCCCCGTGTCGATACCGACATATTCTCCGGCAACCACAGCTGACCAGGCGAGGCCAAGGCTCAGCGAGATGCTGGAGAGCAGCTCGGGAATTATCGCAGGGAGCACGACGCTCATGTAGATACGGGCTTCGCTGCAGCCGAGGGTGCGCGCGTAGTCCGTATACTTCACCGGCACGTTTGCGATCGCGTTGACCGTGCCCACGAAGAAGACGGTACCGGTGCCCACGATAACAAATGTCACCACACCCTGCGTATTCGTCCCGACCCAGAACTGGAAGAGCGGGATCATCGCCAGAAGCGGCACCATGCGGAACATGTTGATCGGCAGGCTGAGCGCCTGACGGAGCACCGGAGACCAGGAGGTCACCAGTCCGAACCCCACCCCAATGACAAAGCCACCGGCAAGCCCCATGACGAGGCGGGATATGGTGACTGCCGAATGGTAACCGAGTGCAAGGATTGCACCGAGATACGTCTGCTGGCCGCCCATGGACGTGTTCGGAGCCCAGAACGGAAATTTCCAGTAGTCCGCCATGCCCAGCAGTGAGCGGCCAAAGATGTCGGTGAACGAGGGAATGATCGCTGTCTGCGCCAGTGCCGTCTTCGGGCTGAACTGGGCGCATACTTCCCAGATCACAACCAGCGAGACGAGTGTCAGCACCGACAGCAGGCGTATCTGGCCATTGGTCCTCGTCGTGCTCATTGGTCGGCACTCTCCAGCATCGGTTGACGCCCGATCCCCAGGTGGCCGATGATCGCCTTGCGCAATCCGACCGCCTTGGTGCTACCCAGAACGTCCTCATCCCTTGGGCGGGCGAGATCACAGGATAGATCGTCCAGAATCCTGCCGTCGGAGACCACCAGAATTCGGTCGCCCAGCACCAGCGCTTCTTCGATGTCGTGCGTCACAAACACGACCGTCGTGCCGGAGGCGCGCCACAGGTCAAGCAGGATTGCGTGGATGTTGGCTCGCGTGACGAAGTCCAGCGCGCCAAAAGGCTCGTCCATGATGAGAACGGGCGAACCCATGGCGAACACCGTTGCAAGCGCAACGCGCTTGCGCATGCCACCGGAGAGTTCCCGCGGCCAGGCTTTGGAAAAGTCCGCGAGGCCGACGGCCTGCAGCCATTTCTCGATGCGCTCCCGCTTCTTCTCAGGCAGAAGGCCCTGCAGGCCAAAGCCCACGTTTTCGTCCACGCGCATCCATGGAAAGACGGTATCTTCCTGGAAAACCATGGCGCGGTCCCGGCTCGGGCCGGTGACCGGCTGTCCGTCAACGGTCAGTTTCCCTCCGGTTGGAAGAGTGAGGCCAGCAAGCGAACGAACCAGCGTCGACTTGCCGCCGCCCGACTTTCCAACGATGCAGACAAACTGACCCTTCGGGATGTCGAGGTCGAGGCCCTTCAGGGCGGTGAACTGCCGGCCGTTGCCAAGCGTGAACTCGACAGCGAATTTTTCGAACTTGATCAGTGTCATGAAATTTTCCAGCGCAGAATATAGCGGCGGAGCGCCAGTAGAAGAATGTCCAGCAGGATTGCCATTGCGCCGAGCAGCAGGACTACGGCCATGATACCGGTGAGGTCATAGACTGCGCGAAGCGCGGTGATGACGCGTCCCGATCCAAACTGGGCGCCAAGCATTTCGGTGACAGCTGCCAGACCCCAGGCACCGGCAAAGGCGATGCGCAGGCCGCCGAATATTTCCGGCAGCGAACCCGGCAGGCGCAGATGGAAAAACTGGTCCCATCCCCTTGTGCCGAGGATCGATGCGTATTCCAGAAGTTCCTTCGGCATGTTTTCCGCGCCGCGTTTTGCGAACAGGTGCAGTGTCGTAGCCGTGTACATGGCCACAAGAGCGAACTGCGCTAAGCCCGACAAGCCAAACCACAGCAGGAAGAACGGTGCCATGATGACGATCGGGACGGTACCGATAAGCGTTGCGATGGGAGAGGCAACGTCACCGAACCTCTGGCTGGAAGCACTGAAGAGGCCGGAGATGGTGCCGACAAACGCTCCAACCGTCCCGCCCAGCAAGACATTCAGAGCCGTGGAAACCACGTGGGGAAAATATCCGCCCTTCGGCAGGCCAATCCCCGGAAGGCGGTCACTTGAAAACAGGTTCGTCCATATGTTGGTCACCACTTCTTCCGGCGAGGGAACATTGCCCCTCGCCTCAGAAATCAGGTGCCAGGCGGCTACCGTTCCCAAAATTCCCACCAGGCCAGGGAGCCACCTGAGCAGAGCGACAGCCTGTGGCCGCATCGGGGCGGATATGGATGATATCTGTCGATCGGCCACAGCTTCACCCATCAGTCAGCCAGGGCCGCCTCGAGGAAGCGAACTGCGTCGAGGAAGTTGTACTTTGTCGCCCAGACCTTGCCAGCCTCGGCCAGCGCACGCTTTTCTTCCGACAGCCCAGCAGCATCGGCCTTTGCCGCCAGCTCCTCTGCCTTCTTCTTCATCTCGACGGCTTCGAGATAGATGGCGCGGGCCGGGAACAGCTCGTCGAGATCGTACTCGCCTTCGGCGATTGCCTTATCCTCCATGAACTTCTGGATCTGATAGGAATAGACGTTCTTGTAGTAGAGTGGATCGTTCTCATCGAGCCAGACGCGGGCCTGTCCTTCCCAGGTGAAGAACGGATCGAGCTCCTCGAAGATGAACTTGATCGCCGCTGCATCGAGGCTGGAGCCGTTTGCCGCGTTCACGTAGGGAACCTGCTTCTCAAGCTCTGCGATTTGGTTGGGGCCGAACATCTCCGCCATCGTCCGGTAGAGGGCGGAGTTGAAGCGATGGATCGTATCCTTGTGCTCGTTGATGTAGTCGGTGTTTGCCGCGAAGCCGTCGAAGTTCAGGATCTTCTGGACGGGTGCGCCATCCGGCCCACCGGCGTACTTCACGAGCTGCCTCGTGCTGATCAGCGGACGCCAGTTTGCCTGGTACTGCAGCTGGTAGATCTGCACTGCACCTGCAGGAGCGGCAAACTTCACGCCATTGGAGACGGCAAGCTGGACGGCATTCGGGTCCTCGAGCATGACGAGTTCGGAGTCTTCAAGCTTCAGTCCGCCGAAGTCATAGATGAACTCCAGCCACGGACGGGTCGAAATGGTCGGCGGAACGGTGAGCTTCTCGCCCTTCAGCTGCTCCACCGTGAGCCTGGCTGCTTCAGCGAACGACAAGCCTTCGGCCACAAAGTCGTCGAGCGTCTTGATGCCGTTGTCGGGCGCGGTCAGGATCGTGTTGCCCTGCCAATAGCTGTGGATCAGGAACGGACGCACATCCTTCAGGCGGTCAAGCACTGGCGTCAGCACGCCGACGAAGATGGTCGCGATATCCAGCTCGTCGTTCTGCAACAGCGGGACGGTCTGGTTTTCGAAGATGATGCGCCCGTCGGACGGCTCGAGCGTAATGCCCACCTCTTCAAAGTAGCCGTTGCGAATGCCGATGATCGGCCAGGTGTGGTTGGTGTAGGAAACCAGACCCGTCTTTGCCACGACGCTCGGGATCTCTGGCGCAGCCGCATAGGCCAGATCCAGGGCGAGGGATGACATAGCCACGGCCGCGGCCGTGCCACCTAGTAATTGCATGAACCGGCGGCGATCCAACATCTGGCGGTTAATGACTTCGAACACTTGCGCTCTTCCTTCCTGCATGAGTTCCCCAGAGACGATGTCTTGGGCACGTCTCGTAGGTCCATACGGACAGGATTCCGGGAAAAGCTTCAAGACTACTTTTTAGGCATTCTACCACATTGCCTAATCCGTAATCGCGCTAGCGTCGCTTTTGACGAACAAATTTCGCCCTTAATGTCGTTTATATCCGTCAATTAGTCTGTTAGGGACATTTTCGCGCGACACACAGAGTGGCATGTGTATTGCTTTTTATGTTCCGGATAGAACCGGAACGGCAGAATGAAAGCAGCGAAATCACACCAGGACGTACTGGTAACCCCAATCCAGCGAGCGCTGGTCAAGTTCGGCAGCAATATTCGGATTGCCCGCCTGAAGCGGAACATCACTGCAGCGCAGATGGCTGAGATGATGGGCATCCATCGCTCGACCTATAGCCGCGTAGAGGCTGGCGACCCGTCCGTGGCACTGGGCGTTTACGCAGGAGCCCTGAGCATTCTCGGCTTCGATCCGTCCTTTGCGTCGCTCGCAGATCCGTTTGATGATCGCGAGGGCCTGAGCCTCGACCTGCAAAGACTCCCCAAGCGAGCATCAGCCTCCGCAAGGCGCAGCGCAGGACGTTCCCGCTCGGCCCGTCCGAGCGTAACACCGGACGTGCTGCGGATCGGGGTCATGGGGTCGATGAGCGGACCGGCCGGCGTATGGGGACGGATCAACCACCGGTGCGCCGCTGTCGCGGCCGAACTCTATAACGAACAGGACGGGTTTAAGATCGACGGCCAGAAGATGCCCATCGAGATCATCCCATGGGATGACCGGCTGTCGCCCAGCATCGCCGCCGAGGGTGCGCGCAGCCTGATCGAGGATCATGGCGTGCGCTATATCATCGGGCCGAACGTCGAGCAGACGCTGATCAAGGCCCTGCCCATTGCCGAGCGCCATGGCGCGATGCTGTTCGCCTATTCCTTCACCCGCTCGCTCTACAGCGCCCCACATCGCAACGCTGTGCTGGCTCAGATCGCGGGTTACCAGGCCGTGCCTGAGGTGCTTCGCTATCTGATCTCCACCTATGGTGCAAAATCCATATCGCTCATTGCGCCCAGCACCCCGGAGGGCCTGCGGCAGCGTCAGGTAAACAGCCAGATTGCCACGAATCTGGGTCTTCAGGTCCTTTCGCGCAGCGCCACCTATGGTATCGGCTCGGAGTATCTGGAGCAGGCCCTGTCGCCGGTCGTGGCCGAAGCCCCGGACATCCTTTCGCTGTCAAACGTCGCGCCGGACGATGCCATGCGCATGATACGCTTCGCCCGTGAAGGCGGGTTTCGCGGGATCATCACCACGGAATCGGCTCAGGATGTGGAAGGCCTGATCGACAAGCTCGGGGAACATGCGAATGGCCTTGTGCTTCTGGGCGGTGCCTCGGTTCCCGAAACGCGCAGCGATCACATGAATAAGTTCGTCAGCCGCTATGAACAGAAGTTTGGGGTCTGGAACGACGAGGCTGGGACGAAGGCCTATGCGCTTGAGTTCATCCTCGGCACTCTGGCAGCAGCGGGCAAACCAGCTCTCCGCGACACTACCGCCTTCAAGGCGACCATGCCGACATTCACCATGCCAGACCCTTTGCGCTCCGACGGACGACACCTTGCCTATTTCGGCGACCGCGACTTCAGGCACAAGCGCCAGGTTGGCATCCCTCTTGTGGTTAATACGGTGGTTGAAGGGAGACTGCGAACGGTGTTCTGCCGATCGCCTGAGGAAATATTGAACTAGCTTGGCAACTTAGAATGCAACTTGGTCTCTGGTTCTATGGTCGATCAGCGGGCCAACAGCAGGCAATTCACCGCAACAATGTTAGCTTGGCGATTTTGAACGCCTGAGGAAGATGGTGGAAGGCCATCAGCGCAAACGGCTTTTCCAGCGGTACTCTGAGACGGTCGGAAAGCGTATCGCTGCACCGTGCAGCTTTTGACGGTGGAGGACCCATCCCCCATTGGTTACGATGAGTGGCACGAAGCTATGGCTCAGGTTTAGGATACTTGACTGCACCCCCATTCCGGGGCACAGAGGTGATGCACAAATTATGGCACGGCCACCTCGGCAGAGCGAATCTTCAAGTGATCTCAACGAGATGGCTGGGGAACCATTTTATATATGCTGGAAATCCAGGTCTTCCAGGCAGCCTGTTTTGAACCGATTTTCCGATCCAAAAAGCGCAGCGATCTCAGGCAGGAAAAAGCGAAGCTAGAACAACAGGTTGTACGATCTCAGCCGCGGTTCTTCATACGACCCCAGTGGTCAAACGTCCCTGAGAAATTGGCTGGGGGTCCCCGCAAGAAACGCCACAACGGGGCCGGAATCTAGTGGCGGACATCGCGATGGGAGAAAGGTACCGCTGGCATTGAAGCACATGTTGCTGTTGGGTCAATCGGCGCAGAACATCGACTCCCTTAACGGCGTCTAAACTCAATATTCCACGCCGAAACACACCCTTCAGCAATTCCTGGACAGGAGGGTGATCCCCGAGGTCCTCAAAATCGTCGGACACCCAATCAGAACTTGGAGGTGGCTAATCCACCCAAAGCCCTGCATTGGCGGCGTCCACTCGAGCTTCTGAAGCAGGGAAACGTTCATACTGCCTTGGAGACAGCTGAGAGCGATTTCGGACAATGGTAATCTCATCCAGCGCATTAGCCCGCACGCATCGAAACCATCTATGCAGCGATACTCTATACCAGCATCGTATAAGGTCCCCAAAATCCCGCCTTCTGAAAGACCTCCCCACCGCCGTCCTCAGCGTTTACCGTAAGCCTCCGGCACCCGCGCGGCCCGCAGCCGGCCTTGGCGACGGTCGCGCTCTGGCTAGATAACGTCATTCAGCAGCTCCTCGGCTTTGGCGGCTGTCACTAGGGCTGTGAGGAGGTGGGGCACGGGAGTTGATCGGGGCTGGCGATCAAGCGGTCACGGCGTCTACAATCTGGATGCATCACCGCGTTGCTCCGCAATTTGGCCTCCCCAACGGCACTGAGATGAAGCCAAACCATGCCAGCACGTCAGGTCAGGGAACGAGCACAACAGTTCGCATGAGATTGGGGATCATGTCCACCGCCTCAGTCGAGCCGCGGTGATTAGGGCATCTGCTCGCGCGGCGGCAGCAGGATTTCCATAGCCAATCAAGAAGCCTCGTTCCTTCCTCTCTGTTCGGCTTGATCTCCCTAGAGAAAGACTCCCCATTATCATTACCATACCACCTCTTCTTATTTGGGTTTGATGAATGTGCGGCAGATGACCAATTCTGTTTCAGCCCTGGCCATGGCTCGATATATCGCGCTGGTCTATGATAACGATGCAGATCATCCAGTTGCCGTCTCATCACGCAGAACGAGGCGACGAAGACGTCCCACGATGCCCGCGCCTCTGGCAACGTCGACGCTTCTTGTCTCTATGATAGTATTGCGTCGTTGATTGTGAAACGTCCCTGGACCGCCAGAGCCCGAGAGTTCTCTGGAAGGGATAAATGAATCTTTAAAACCAAGGCGTCGGTGAACATCCCCGGTATCAAGCGCATGGTCAGCCGAGATGCTCCACCAGCGGCGCGTAGCTGAAATCTGTTAGTTGCCGCGCCGACATCCGGGCCAGAGTTCCGGATAGGGTTTCCGGTACCAGTTGAGGACTAAGCCGTCGTCACCCAACGGCTTCACCAGTTTTACCTTGGCACTGAACTAGACGATAACAGGTCCGGCAGTCCCGTCGCTATCGATGGCACGATCGTAATTATGAGCAATGCTGCGCACATCAGTAGAAAGAACGGCAGACAAGCGCGCGCAACTTTAGCGATGCTCTCGCCAGTCACGGCGTTGATAACGAATAGATTGAGCCCTACCGGAGGCGTCATAGCTCCGAGTTCGATCATGATCACCATGTAGATTCCGAACCAGAGCGGATCGAAACCTGCCGCAACGACCATTGGCAAGACAAACGGCAAGGTCATCAGCATCATCGACAGGCCTTCCATAAAGGTCCCGAGAACGATGAAGAAGAGCGTCAGCAACAGCAGCAGGATGTAAGGGTTCAGGTCCAGGCTGGCGATCGCATCGCCCAGATCTTGAGGAAGATGCATGTAACCCATGGCAGCGGTAAGTACCGCGGAGGTGACAATCAAACTCATGATCATTGCCGACGTCATTGACGCCCGTACGAGAGCATCTACCAGTCGCGCAAGCGTCAGGCTACGAAAGCAGATGATGAGGGAGGCAAGCAGGCCGATTGCAGCAGCCTCTGACGGGGTCGCTATGCCGGAGTAGATCGCGCCGATGATCGCGACGATAAGAAGCGATACCGGGAGCAGATCAGGTAGCGCCCTGAATTTGTCACGCCAGCTGGTGCTTTCATCGTCAGGCGCGTTCTGCGGGTTCAGTTTTGCCGCCACTGCAATGTAGCAGGAATACAGCACCGCAAGCAGCAGACCAGGCAGAAGTCCGGCCATGAATAGCTTGGCAATTGAAACCTCAGCCTGCACGCCGTAAACAATGAGCGGGACAGAGGGAGGGATCAAAAGCCCAAAGCTTCCTGCTCCCGCCAGCGATCCTAGCGCAAGCGAACGGCTGTAGCCGCGCTCACTTAGGGCGGGCAGCGTTATCCGCGCGATGGAGGCGGTGGTGGCGGAACTCGTGCCGCTAACTGCGGCGAAAATCGTTGCGCCGATAACGTTGGTGTGCAGCAGCCGCCCCGGTATTCCTTGCACCCAGGGAGACAAGCCCTTGAACAACCGCTCTGCGACGGTTGAGCGAACAAGGATTTCACCCATCAATACGAACATCGGAATAGCGGATAGCTCCCATCCGCTGCTGCTTGTCGTCAATATTTTTGTGCCAATCGTACCTATGCGATCAAGGGGAAACCCTATCGACAAGAGGGAAACGACTGAGATTGCGAGGAGACCCAGGAATATCCAAAGTCCGGCACCGAGAAAGCCCACCATCAGAACAAAGAGCAGGAGGGCGGAAGTAACCACATCCATCTGAGAATCCTATTCCGCCGGGGCGTGACTCGGAACCCGAGTGCGATCCGCCAGGAGCGCCAGCGCCTGCGTAATTAGCGTGATGAGAAGAATGATGAGCCCGCCGAGAATGATGACGGAAGGTACCCAGAGTGGCACGGCTACGAAACCGCCTGTGGTCGTCCCCCGCGAGACAGCGCGCAGAAAGTCGATCCAGAAATGGCAGCAGAAAAAGCCTGCTACCGCGGCTCCAACAGCGTTCACCGCTATTTCAAGTACCCATCGAGGTCCCGGCTGCAAGCGATCAGCCAGCAGTGCGACGCGGATCAGATCACCGTGACGCAAAGCGTATCCCAGCGGACCGAAGGTCATTATTGCCATGCCGTAACCGACAACGACCTCCATCAGGTGGGTTGAGGATTCCAGGAACCAGCGAAACCCTATCTCGACGATCATCAGCGAACTGGTGGTGATGAGGGAGAGGATGGCCAAAGCCATCCCCGCCGCTGCCGCCGCATCTGCGGTTGCATCAAGTGCCTTGATTAGCCGAGCATACATCTCAAGCAAGAGCCTTGCGGTAATCTTCAATCAATGCAGCGCCAGCAGAACCAGCCCGTTCCAGCCACGTCTGCTGGGTCTGTTCACCTGCCGCCCGGAGGTGATCTGTCAGTTCCGACGAGAATTCGCCGACGAGCGTTGCTCCTTCGGCAACGATCCGCTGGTTGGCAGCATCAATGCGCGCCTGCTGGTTCTGCCAGACGTAGGTCTGCAGTTCATCTGACACCGAGAGGACGGCTGCCTGCTGCTCAGTACTCACTTCGCGAAGAACATCCGCGTTGACATGCAGGCTATGCAAGGGCATCGAATAGTTCAGCTCGTTGAAGTACGGCGTGTACTCCCACAACGAGATCAGCGTGCCGCCCTCGGCAGAGGTCAGAACAGCATCGATTGCGCCGGCGGCGAGCTGTGGCACGACGTCCGCCCATGGAAGCTGGAACGGCACGGCTCCGGCAGCCGCCATGGTACGGGTGCTGTTCGCGTCAAAAGTACGGATCCGCAGTCCTGCAAGGTCCGCCTTTGTCTGGATAGGCTTCTTGGCCCAGATGCCGGAACCGGGATCTGTCTCCGCAAAGAGCTGTACCTGATTGTTCTTTTCAAAGACCGTGCTGAGGTGGGTTCGCGAGCAGGATGCCAGTATTTCCGCTTCCTTCAGGTTCATCGCCAGGAACGGAAGCGATGAAATCTCGAACAACGGATCAATTCCGCCAAGCCCCGTAAGAAGCGTGAAGCCCATCGCCAGCGCCCCATCGGCCACAGCGTAGAACTGGTCTGCAGACTTGTATCCCAGCGATGCGCCTGGATGAATGGTGATAGCAACCTCGTCCTTTGTAGACTCCTTCAGCAGGTCAGCATATTTCTGCGCGAGCTGTACCGGATAAGACGTGGCATTGTATTCGCAACCAAGATCCCAGCTCGCGCCGGCAAAGGCCTTGCTGGAGATCAGCGTAGGAACTGCCAGCATCGGCAGCGTTGCTCCGGCGTACTTCAAGAACTGACGGCGGCTTGTTATTGGAGACTTCATTTTTTTCCCTCTGAAGTTGAATTGGTATCTGTTGTTACGCCTGGTAGGACGATCAGTGGAAGCCAAAGATGGATTTGATCTCCAGGAAGTCCGCGAAACCGAACTTCCCCCACTCCCTGCCATTGCCAGATTGCTTGTAGCCACCAAACGCGCCATCGTAATCGCCGGGCGTGCCATTGATGTGCACCATGCCTGAGCGAAGTTGACGTGCGACGCGGCGGGCCCGGTCAATATCCCCCGAGCTGACGTAATTCGTCAGGCCATACACGGTGTCGTTGGCGATATTGATGGCCTCGGCTTCATCGGAATAGCCAATGATCGTGATCACCGGACCGAAGATTTCGACGCGTGCGAGGTCCATATCAGGCGTAACGTCTGAGAAGACCGTCGGCTTGATGAAATAGCCGCGATCCAGATGTTCCGGGAGCCCGAGACCGCCGGCGACCAGCGCTGCACCCTGCTCGATACCGCAGGCGATCAGGGCCTGGATCTTGTCGAACTGGAGGCGGGACACAACCGGTCCCATTTGCGTCGCCTCATCCATCGGATCTCCGATCACCATGGAAGCAACATACTCACGGGCGAGCTCAGCGGTCTTCTCCATCCAAGCAGCAGGCACGAGCAGACGCGATGGCGCATTGCACGATTGCCCCGAGTTCTTGAAGCCCATACGGAGAGCTTCGCGGATCGTCGGCAGGAATTCGACGTCATCGAGAATGATGTTCGCGGATTTACCGCCCAGTTCCTGATGAACACGTTTCACCGTATCCGCAGCCGCCATTGCAATGGCCACGCCCGCACGCGTCGACCCTGTAAAGGAAACCATGTCGATCCCTTCGTGCGAGGAGATGGCTGCTCCTACTGTCGGACCATCCCCGTTCACGAGATTAAACACGCCGGCCGGCACGCCGGCCTCATGCATGACTTCCGCAAACAGCATGGAAGAGATGGGGGCAATTTCGCTAGGCTTTAGCACCATGGTGCAACCAGCTGCAATAGCAGGCGCTACTTTACAGGCAATCTGGTTGATCGGCCAGTTCCAGGGCGTGATTAGTCCGCAGACGCCTACAGGCTCGTGCGTGATCAAGGTGTTGTTGATGCGCTCATCCGCACAAAAGCTCTCGAGCGCCTTTATTGTGGCCTTCAGGTGCCCCTCACCTGCCTCGGCTTGCTCGGCACGGCTAAAGCGAATTGGCGCGCCCATTTCAAGCGTAATCGCTTCGACAAACTCGTCATAGCGGACCATGTATCGCGCAAGGATTGCACGGAGCAGTTCTACACGTTCGGTCTGGCTCGTCTGGGAGAAGCTCGTGAACGCACGGCGTGCAGCTGATACAGCGGCGTCGACATCAGCAGCCGTACCGAGGGAGATCGTGGCGAAGGCTTGTTCGGTTGCGGGATTCAGCACCTCAAGGGTCTGCCGCCCTTCCGGCATGATCCATGCGCCGTTGATATAGAAGTTCTCGTATCTCTTCATTTGACTAGCCTTGGATCAAACGGATCAATGCGCCGTCTGTCGCGGCGAGCGGTAGGAATCCCTTGTCATCAACGGGAAGCGACTGGACTGTCTCGGAGCACCGGAACGTGACGGCGAACAGACCTGGGCCGCGTCCGGCGAGACGGGTCATGGCGTGGCCATCTCCAGCAGGCTGGCAGAGCACGACGTCACCCTGATTGGCCGCCAGTCGAACGCAGCCGCCTCCGAGCGCTTCGTCAGAATACCGATCCTTTACAACGAACCCGTAGCCCTCGACGAAGATACGTTCCGCCGCTACGGCATCCGTTGTTACAAGAGCTACTGAATCGATGGTGAACGCACCGGCAGGATGCGAAGCAATCACCTTGCGTTCGCTCAGGAGGTTACGCCGATCGGCTGGACCGACATTGCGTTCGATGACGATAGGCAAGGGTACCGGACTTTCGGGAAGGGTCGGATAAATGATCCGCGACCGGGAGATGAAGCCGTCGTCCTGGACACGCTGCATATCCACGATGTCGCCGATCTCTGCACCCAAGGACTGAAGGCTTTTGATAGCCTCGTCCAAATCGTCAGCCTCGACTGCAACGCCTCCAAGGCCGTTTCCGCGCTCGATGAAGTCGATAGCCGCACGGCAGACCGCAGAGCCACCGTTAAGTGCCTCGTCCCGGTCATGGATCGACAGCATCTCGATGTAGAACAAATCGAAGTAGCAGAGGTTGTTGGCGCTACCGAAGCCCTTGTGATGCCCGCCGGGGGTCGCGTTAAACCCCAGCGCGCTGTAAGCTTTTGCCGTGGCGTCGCGATCGCGCACAAACTGCGTTACGTGGTCCAGACGAATAGTCATGCGTAAATCTCCTTGGCACGCTCTGGTGACACCAGTCCTTCCTCGACATCCTTCTTGACGAGATCGCTGGATCTGGCCTTGGGGTCACCCCATCCGCCACCGCCCGCAGTTTCCAGGATGAGCTGGTCGCCCTTCTCCAGCTGGAGATAGGTCTTTGCCGATACGCGTTCGCGCGCGCCATTGCGAAGCAGGTAAACGTAAGTGCCCCGGGCTGCGTGCCCTTCTTCCACGCCCCAGGGAGCATTGGCGAAGCGATCGGTCGAAATCATGCACTCGACCCCTTCATCGAGGATTTCGAAATGCCGGCGAATGCCGAAGCCGCCGCGGTTTGTTCCAGGGCCTTCAGAATCGGGCACCAGGCCGTACTCGAGTACCCGTACCGGCAGTGTCGTCTCCAGCACCTCTACCGGTGCGTTCCGCGTGTTGGTCATGTGGGTTTGAACGCCACTTGCCCCGTCTGCGCCATGCGTAGCGCCATAACCGCCGCCATAGGTCTCCGGATGCACAAAGTACTCGCGCGTCGATCGACGGAAGCCACCGAGCTGCACGCTGTTCATCGATCCCGTAGAGGCTGCGCAAACGCGCTGCGGCACAGCCTTGTAAAGCGCGCCTAGCAGCACATCGACCATACGCTGCGCGGTCGGACCATTGGCAGCATTTGTTGCGGCTGGGTGACGTGCGTTTGCGATAGTCCCTTCGGGCGCGATAATTTCGACGTTCTGGAACGTACCGTGGTTGGGTGGAATTGTAGGATCAGTCACCGCCTTGACGACGTAGTAAACTGCTGACGCCGTGATCGGCATAACCGCGTTCACCGGTCCTCGCACCTGCGGGCTGCAGTCCGAAAAATCGAATGTCAGACGTGAACCGCGGCTGCGCACCGTCACCGCAATCGTTATGGGATCGCCGGAAATGCCGTCGCCCTCGAGGATATCGGAGAAGCTGTAATCGCCGTCCGGGATTTTCTCCAACTCCGCGGCCATCCGCCTGCTGGTATATGCTGACAGAGCCTCTATTCCGCGCTGCACCGCCTCGATCCCGAACTCCTCGAAGAGTTCCGCAAAGCGCCGGGCTCCCACATTGTTAGCCGCCATCTGAGCGAACAGATCACCACGCGACTCCTTCGCAGTGCGAACATTGTTTGCGTGGATGCGGAGAATTTCCTCGTCGAGTACACCCGCCTTGCAGACTTTTACCGGGGGAAAGCGGATGCCTTCCTGGTAAATTTCACTCGCTTTAGGGGGCATGCTGCCTGCAACCATTCCGCCCATGTCGGAATGGTGCGCCATGTTACCAACGAAACCGACCACACGCTGATCGTGGAATACGGGGGCCACAACGATCATGTCTGGCAGGTGCGTGCCGCCAACGTAGGGATCGTTGTGCATGATCACGTCGCCGGGCTGTAGCATGTCTCGATCAAAGGCGGCAATCGCGCCGCGGACACCGAACGGCAACACTCCGAGATGCACCGGGATATGCTCGGCCTGGGCGATGACATTCCCTTCCGCATCGAACAGGGCGCAGGAGCAGTCGCGACGGTCCTTGATGTTGGTGGAGTACGAGGTGCGAACCAGCGAGATGCCCATCTCTTCAGCAATGGCAGCAAACCGGTTGCGCATAACTTCCAAGAGGACCGGGTCAAGAGTCATAGTCATTATGCTACTTTCAGTGTCTGAGACGATGCGTTCACGGAGACGTCAAGCGCGCCATGTGGCGTGACGGTGAGAACGTCGTTGGGGAACAGGATGAAGGTTGAACCATTCTCTTCGATGATCGCTGGCCCAGTGATTGCGGCGCCCGTGGCAAGCGATTCCCGCCAGTAAACCGGAGCCGAATGCCAGACGCCATTGAGGTAGATGCGACGCGTTCCGATACGTGGCTCTACCTTGGTCTCGATCACCTCGGCAGCTTGCACGCGGCCTTGCGCTGTCGGCACCTTACCCACAACCCTCAGATTGACAATTTCCAGCGTGCTGTCGGGTCTGCAGAAGCCATAGAGACGCTCGTGAAGCCCATGGAAAGCCGACCTCATCCCCTCGATCGCGACGTCATCGATCGCACCCAGGTTGACCGGCACTGTGAGTTCGTACGCCTGACCCCTGTATCGAAGATCGGCCTTCCGCTCCCAGACTATCTCCTCGGCAGCGCAACCTTCAGCAAGAAGTCGCTGCGCGACGCTCTCTGTTAATCCGTCGAAGCGCGTTGTTACATCGGATAGCACCAAGGTGTCATCGATGAACCGCCGGTACGTCATCACCTCGTCGCACAAGATCGGAGCGGCCAGCACGCCAAACGCGGAGAAGTTTCCGGGCGCTACCGGCACGGTGAGGCTTTCCATTCCGAGTTCATGCGCCACGTCCGAGGCATGAAGCGGGCCCGCGCCGCCATAGGGCAGAAGCGTGAACCGTCGCGGATCCTGCCCGCGCTCCACGGTGATCAGCCGGATAGCACGGCACATTGCCGCCTTTGCGACTCGCAATATTCCTTCGGCTGCATGTTCGACAGAAAGACCAAGCGGCTGCGCGATCTTCTCTTCGATCGCCTTGCGTGCTGCCTCGATATCAAGCGTCATGGTACCGCCGAGGAGCGACGACTCCCCCAGCCAGCCGAGGACGGCGAAGGCGTCGCAGACGGTGGGTTCAACGCCACCGCGTGAGTAGCAGATGGGCCCTGGTTTTGCTCCAGCGCTGCGCGGGCCGACCCGCAAGCCGTCACCAGCGTCGATCCAGGCGATGGAACCGCCGCCCGAACCTATCGTGTGGATGTCGATGTGCGGGAACTTGATCGAAAAACCTTCAGCGCTGCCTTCTGTCCGCAGCGATGGTTCGCCGTTTTCGACCACCGCCACATCGAAGCTGGTTCCGCCCACATCGGCGGTGATGTAGTCCCGACCACCGGTCTGTGCGGAGAGGAAGGTCGACGCCAGCACACCTCCGGCAGGACCTGACAGAAGAGTATTGACCGCTCTGGATGCAGCTGCTTCAGCGCTCATCATCCCGCCATTCGACTGCATCACCATCAGAGGCGCGCTAATCCCCTCCTCGACAAGCTTGGTGGTTAGGCTGCGAAGATAGCGGTCCATCGCACCGTGTACGTAGGCGTTGATCACCGTGGTGCTGACACGCTCGAATTCCCGGAACTCCGCCAGAATCTCATGGGAGACGGAGACCTTCATGTCGGGCGCAACTTCGTTGATCACCTCGGCGGCAATCTTCTCGTGCACCGGATTGGCGTACGAATGGAGAAAGCACACGGCAATTGCCTCAATCCCGTCCGCGACGAGATCTTTCACGAGAGCGCGAACCTCTTCGCGATCGATTGCCACTTCAACGTTGCCATTAGGAGTGATGCGTTCGTTGATCTCTCGACGGAACCTGCGGGAAATCAAAGGCTCGGGCCGCTCGGCGGTTAGATCGTAAAGCTTGGGACGGTCCTGCCTCCCGATGTGCAGCACATCCCGGAACCCCTTGGTCGTTATCAGCGCAGTCGGAGCACCTGCACGTTCCAGCAGAGCATTTGTAGCAACAGTCGTTCCGTGAACGATTTGCGATACATCACTCGGCGTCGCTTCGAAAATCGCGAGAATCTTGCGAATGCCGTCAATGACACCTTCGCTCTGGTTATGTGGGGTGGACGGTGTTTTCGCAAAACGAATGAGGCCGTCAGCGTTCATTCCGACCACGTCAGTGAACGTGCCGCCAACGTCAACGCCAATACGCAATTTACTCATAGTCAAACTTTCATTGGTGATTTGCAGGTTTCTGAGTGTGAGACGCGGGAGAACTGCACAAGGCAGCCCGAACGTTCTTCCAGAAGGTGAATGGATATGCCGGGGAGACTATTGCGGGTGCTGATCGCCTTGACATCGAACTTGAACCGTCGAAGGTTGCACTGGTCTGACCCGGCATCAGTGGCCAGCGTACGCAAAGGCACCGTCCAGGTGCTCCCCTCGTCGCAATGCGCAATTGTGAGTTCGTAAAGTCGACGTTCCAATCCCCCGGTGAGAGAGAAATAATCCGCACTTACAGGCGATGGATCCCCGCTCAAGAGAAGGTCATAGGCCCATTGGCTCAGGGTAACCGTGATCCCGGACATCTGAGGAGTGCCCGTGCTACAGGTGCGGTAGTTTACGATGTAGTCGTCAAGCCAGGAGACCCGCGCAGAGGAACCGGCGTCCTGCTGACCGATGCTGGTTTCTATCTGCGCGTGACGGAGCCGGTATAGAGCGTTCATAAGCCCTTCGTAGCCCTTCACCCCGGTGCTGCGCCTGGTCACCCGCAACAGGTTATGTGCTCGCACTGAGAGGACACGAGAGGTGGAGCGTCCAGCGAGTAGATGGCTTGTGATGTAGATGATGATGTCCCGGTCCCAAATCGTCGGCACACCTGTTTCGCAAGGCTTGACCCGGAACGAGGCCCCGCTTCC
>Ga0180218_1000935_pt1 | contig 20469 bp, 22 predicted proteins | sample eDN3rd37CKraftBY_FD_151334 | JGI IMG/M metagenome (GOLD analysis project Ga0180218, IMG submission 151334) | Enriched backyard soil microbial communities from Emeryville, California, USA - eDNA 3rd pass 37_C Kraft BY (version 2) (version 2) | ecosystem: Environmental > Terrestrial > Soil >...
ACCAACTCGCGCAGGTGTGCCGGGCAACGCCACGGCCGGTGCTCTGCAACTGGTGGAGCTCCACGGAGCCGTGGCCCTCGCTGGAGGAATATGCCGCGCTGGGCGCGCGCGTCGCCCTGTTTCCCACCATTGCCAGCATGGGCGGCCTTCAGGGCGCGTGGGATTTGCTCAACGATTTCAGGGCGCATGGTCCGCAGGCGCAGGCTGCCTGGCGCAAGCGGGCCGCCGCCAGCCCGCATGGTGCGGCCGATTATCGCAGATTCACGGGACACGACCGCGTCGCCGCGCTTGAGCGGGATTTTGTTGCGTCTTTCGAAAAATCCGAAAGTTGAAAAGAGTTAACGTTGCGATACCTCCCCATCGGGCTATTTTGTTCCGCCCACCGATGGGCTACATGCATGCGCATAAGCGCATAACCAGAGGAAGCACCCCCCATGACTGTTTCAAGGCGTGATGTTCTGATTGCCGGCGCCGGGCTTGCCGGCACTGCGGGCCTCGGTCTGACCCCTGGCGCGGCTCTTGCCCAGAATTTCCCGAGCCAGGATTTCACCTTCGTCTGCGCTTTTCCGCCCGGCAGCGGCGCGGACGTGCTGGTCCGCTATTTCGCCGAGGAATTCCGCAAGCGCGCCAACCGCACCGTGATCGTGGAGAACAGGGTCGGCGCGGCGGGTAACATCGCGGCGGTCTATACGGCGAAGGCCAAGCCGGATGGCTACACCATTCACGTCCATGCCGGCAGCTCGACCGCAGCGAATTTCCACCTGTTCAAGAACCCGCCGATCAACCCGGCCAAGGATCTTCGCGTGGTCGCCACGCTGAACCAGCAGCCGTTCATGGTCGTGGTGCATCGGAACAGCCCCTACAAGACGCTGAAAGAGCTGACCGAGGCCATGCTCAAGAAGGGCGATAAGGCCAGCTATGCCCAGTCCAACACCACCGGAAAGGTGATGGGCGAGCTTTACAAGGTTTCCACCGGCGTCAAGGCTGTCGATGTGCCGTACCGTACGGCGGCGGATAGCGTGAATGACTTTGAGAGCGGCGCTGTGGACTATGGCATGATGGACCCGCAGTCCTCCATGGCCAACATGCGCGCTGGCCGCTGGCGGCTGCTGGCGATCAGTTCCTCAAAGCGCCTCTCGTTCATGCCCGATCTGCCGACCATGACGGACGAAGGCGTGAAGGGCGTGGAACTGTTCGGCTGGTTTGCGGCGATGGTGCCGAGCGCGACCCCGGAGCCGGTTGCGAAGCAGCTCAACGCCTGGTTCAACGAGGTCGACGGGACGCCGCAGACCCGGGAGTTCCTGAACGCTCAGGGCGGCGACCCCTGGGTCAGCGAGCTTGGCGTGGGCCAGGAGCAGATGATCAAGGACATGGACGCCTGGCAGGGCTACATGAAAACGGCGCGGATCGAGCCGCAATAATCGGCGCACGATACGCAGCGAGGAAACGGCGCCCGCGGGCGCCGTTTTTTATTTCATGGTGGCTTGAGTTTGATGTTCCGCATGGTTGCCGTCCCGGCGGATCGAAGCGGCTGGCTGCCATCGGCATGGGTGTGTTGCCGGCGGCCGAGAGATGCAAGGGCAGCCCATCGGTGGCAGCCTTCCGGCCCGGCGTTCCCGTCCCCTATGCTGTTGGAGTTCGATCCGACCCCGCTGCATCAGGGCTGCTGGCTATCTTTTCGTGAGAGCGCGATCTTGCCAAAAGCCGGCTCTCGCTTTCGGGATCGTGCTCCAAAGGGGCTGGACCCGTCAGGCGAAACACCTTATATCGGCCCCTGAAACGGGCGCGGTTCCTGCTGCGGAGCCGCCTCTCAAATCACCTCCGGCGAGGCGATTTGGGGAATAGTTCAATGGTAGAACAGCGGACTCTGACTCCGTCGATCTTGGTTCGAATCCAGGTTCCCCAGCCAAATCTCACTTTTCGCCGGTTTGGCCGCCTCGCCCGCCTCGGCACGGGCCGCGGCGGTTGCAATTTCTGCAAGCATGTCAAAGGGTTGACGGAAGGTCGCGACCACTTCGCCATCCTCCCAGGTGCAGTTCGATAGCAGGAAGTTCAGCAGGCGGCGTTTCTCGCGCGGTTCTTGGTTTGCGAAAAGCCGTTGGGCATTGCGGGCGAGGTCGAGAAGCGCAACACCTTCATCCAGATAGGACTTGTCGGCGTTCTGGTGGCGCTCGATCTCGCGCTGGCAGCGATTCTGCTCCTCGCGCCACTGGTTCGACATTCGATCGTAGAAGACCGTGTCCACCAGCCCGTCGAGCTTATCGACATACATCGCATGAATGCGATCGTTCAGCCGATTGTATTCGGCCTGATGGCGCTTGATCGCTTCCTCGTGCTCCCGCCGCTCGTCGGCATGGCTCGCGTGCAACGCCTCGCGCACCCATTCCAGAACCTCGTCGTCGAACCGCAGTCGGCCCAGCAGTTCCGTGAACTGCCCTTCGAGCGCTTCCTCGCGGACATGCTTGCGTCGGCAGGAAGCCGGATTGCCCTGGCACTTATCGGCGTAGCCGGTGCAATGATAATAGACGTAGCGCTGCTTCTTGATCTCGCCGACCACCGCGCAGCCGCAGGCATGGCAGGCGATCAGGCCCGAGAAGGCGAAATCGTGCCGGCCGCGCTTGGCCTTGCTGGCGAAGCGGCCGTCGAGCACGCCCTGCACGCGCTCCCATAGCTCGACCGGCACCAGCGCCTCGTGCTTGCCCTGAATGAGCTTGCCGTTCCATTCGAACCAGCCCGTATAGAGCCGGTTGCGCAGGATGGTGTGAACAGTGCTCGCCGGCACCTTCGCGCCGCTCTTGGGATAGGTGAGGCCGGCCGCGTGCGCCTTGCGCGCCGCTTCCTTCAGCGAAATGTCGCCGCGCGCATACCATTCGAACAGCTTGGCGATCAGCGGCGCAATCGGCGGATCGCTGGCGATGATCTTCTTGCCGTCCGGCCCGGTGACGTTGCGATAGCCGAGCGGGCACTTGGTCGGCCAGATGCCCTGCTCGGCCTTCTCCTGCATTCCCTTGCGGGCTTCCTCGGACAAATTGTCGATGTAGTTCTTCGCCATCAGCACCTTGATGCCGTGCATGAACTTTTCCGAGGACCGCGACTCGCGAGACAGCACCACGCCTTCCTTTGGAAAGTGCATTTCCACGTCGAGTTCATCGACCGTCACCCAGTCTTTGAGGTTGCGATAAAGCCGGTCGGTCTTTTCGACCAGCATCACGCGGACGGAGGGGTGCGCCTTCAGATAGGCGACCATCTCGCCGAAGGCGGCGCGGCCGGTCTGCTTCGCGGTTTCAACGTCGATGTATTCCTGCGCCACCGCGAAGCCGTTCGTCGCCGCGTATTCCTTGAGCAGCTTCAACTGCGCCGGGATCGAGAAGCCTTCCTTCTCCTGCTCCTTGGAGGAGACGCGGGCATAGATCACCGCCTGCTTGCGGGCGGGATCGGCGGATGCTGATTTCGAGGCTCTTTTCATGTCGTTTAGTGTAACCTAAACACGATCGGATCGCAAGTATTGAGCTTGGCGGGAAGCTTCGCGCGGCTCGCCGGCGGGATCAAGGTCTGAACGCACACACGCTCGCCGCAGCCTGCTCGCCCGTGGCGCGGCGCGCGACACTAAATCCCGATGACTTGACTCAACGCAAGGCGCGCGGGCAAGCCGGCTGCAACTATGCTCGGGAAATGAAAACACAGGAGGATACCATGGCCGAAGACTGGGCTGCGGACGTAAAGAAATATGTCGTCGATGCCGACGACAAGGCAATTGCCGGAATTGTCCGCTACTGCGGGATCGCCCTGCAGAAAAGGGACTCCTCGCTGGTCTCCTTCACCGACAAGGACGAAGTGGCGCGAGTGCGCGACAATTTCCTGAAGAAGAAGCTCGGCCTGACGAACCCGGATGCCGATCTCGATCAAGCGATCAAGACCACTGCTGACAAGATGAAAGGCGATCGGACAAAAAACCGTGTCACGGTCTATTATCTGCTAGCTGAGCATTTCGGAAAACTGTCGGCGTTTGCGTGAATTGACCTGCGGCCTAAACGCGCCATAGCTCGTTTCGCGGCTTAGCGCCGAAATTGCTCACTCTGCGCCGCATCGTAAGAAAACGCGACGCCCCGGAAACGCTGATCAAAGTCAGCGAAAGGAAAGACTATGTCCAATACACCGCACACCCTCGGCGACGAGTTCCCCGACAAGCTGGACGTGATCCATGCGCTGAAGGCCGCCGACCCCCAGTTCGCGCGCGTTCTGGAGGAATACGACGAGGTCAACGACAAAATTCATCGAGCCGAAAGCCGTATCGACGCTGTGAGCGATGAGGCAGAGGCCGGATTCAGAAAGCGACGCCTTGCATTGAAGGATCGGATCGCTGCCGCGATTGCAGGCAAGTAAGCTCGAACGGCCCGGCGAGGCCAGTGCGCAAACCGCCTGTTGGCGCGCCGGGTCAGTTCAACATCCAGATTGAACCGTTCAGCAGCGAGGCGAAGGCCACCCAGGCGGCATAGGGCACAAACAGCCACGCCGCCACGCGATCCTGCCGCCACGCGCTCGCGATGAAGGCGAGGATGGCGGCGAGCATCAGCAGGATCACGACGAGCGCCAGCCCGAGTTGGTGAGCGCCGAAGAACACCGGCGTCCACAGGAAGTTCAGCGCCATCTGCGCCCACCACAGCTTCATCGGCCAGCCGGTGCGGTCGCGTTGCCAGACACGCCAGCCAGCGACGGCAATCAGGATATAGAGCACCGTCCAGACCGGCCCGAACAGCCAGGCGGGCGGGTTGAAGGACGGTTTGACGAGGCCGGCGTACCATTCGCCCGGCGTGGAAAGGCCGCTGAGGGCAATGCCGCCGCCCAGCACGAGAACGAGGAACAGGATCAGCGAGACATAACGGTTCATGGCGTGGAACTCCGCTATTCGAGTGACTTGAGAAAGGCGATCAGGTTGGCGATCTGATCCGGTTCGAAGCGGAATTGCGGCATGGTCGGATGACCCGTCGAAATGCCTTCGGCGAAGGCTTCTTCGAGGCTTTCGACCGGGTAGCGCTTGTGGAGGTCGCGGAACGGCGGCGCGATTGCGAGCGGGCTCGGACCCACCTTGTCGATGGAATGGCATTGCGCGCAATGCGATTTCGCGAGCACCAGACCGCGCTGGACGTCCGGTGCCATCTGCGCCGCGCTCGGCGCTACAGCCAGTAGATAGAGACTGGCGGCAAGGCCAGAATGAATCGCTTTCATCATGTCGCCTTTCCTGCGGGGTGGCGCACCAGGAACCTGCTTGCGCTGAGAACCGAAGCTCGTCGTCATTCCGCCGCCTCCAGTTCGCGGTCATCGGCCGGCGCCAGGGCTTCGGCGAGCAGCGCGTCGAGCAGGCGGCGGCGGGTGGTGGCGGTGGCGGCGAGGCTCGCCTCCAGCCGGTCGCAGAGCGCCATCAGCGCATCAACCTTGGCGACGACGCGGTGTTGTTCGGCGAGGGGAGGGAGGGGAATCGGTGTTTGCTCGATCAGCCCAACATTAAGCGTTGGCTGCGCGAGCGTCCTTGTTGTTTCATTGAAATAGGTTTGCACGGGTTCGCCGCGCAAGACGACGAGCAAATACTCTCGCGAGATTTCCGGTATCGGCAGAATCCGTGCGACCGCGCGGGCGATGTTTGCGCCCGCCCAAGACGGCGGAACGATCCCAAGTTTGCCGATGCTGCCGACCACACAGACAAGTATTTCGCCGCCGCGCAGCCTTGTCCGCGCATAGGCCTTTTCTATTTCTGGAGCGATCGTCTTGTTCGGTCGTTCGGGATGGCCAGAAAGAGCCAAATCTTGCGCTCGAACAAACGGTATCCCATCGCGCACCTCCTCGCCGGGCACCAGCACGCCGTAGGAAATCGTGTTCTCTGGATCAACGAGATTCCCGAGGCGTTCGAGCACCCAACTTGAAGGCAAGGCGGCGTCCGCTTTCAGATCAACGAAGCCATCGAGTTTCTTGGCGCGAACCTTCTTGGCCTTCACCAGGGCCGCGCGGCGGGCCATTGCCCTATGTAGCGTCGCGGATATCGGTTCGTCGTTCGCATTCTGCTCCACCAGCTTGCCGCGCACGGCGAGGTTGAGGATGGTCTGGCGCAGCACCTTGATCTGATCGGGGCGCGTGGTCAGCGCCGGCAGCGCGTCGAGGGCGAAGCGGGCGTCGGCCTGGAAGGTTTCCGCGTCCGGCGCGTTGAGGCGGGCGAGGCTCGCCGCCGTGAGCTTGTCGCGCACCGCCTCGCGGCCCGCCCGCGCCGCCTCCAGCCGGTCGCACAGGCCCATCAACTCATCGACCTTGGCGACGATGCGGTGCTGCTCGGCGAGCGGCGGGAGGGGGAAGGGCGCAACGATAGCGTCTGGCGTTCGAAGGCGCGGCATCTTGGTGCCGCGTCCTAGCCGTTCGACATAGGCCACGAAGTCCGGGCGACGAAAAGCCAGGGCGCAATATTCCGGGCACAGCCGCAGAAACGGGCGGATTGCGACGATCTCGGTTGTGGAGTAGCCGGGCTCGTGTGCGATCACCACCTTATTCAGATAGGGGCGCAGTTTGCCGTAAAGAATGTCACCGGGTTCAAACTCGGATTTCGTGCTTCGCGAATCTCGGTCGCTGACACGCAGCCGTTCGACGATTCTCGACGTGTCCTTCTCGATGTCCTCTAGCTCCAGAAGCCATCGCGATTGATCCAATTCCCTCGGGTCGCGCTTTGTCCCCGCATCGTAGTCGAAGATGTCCCCGACACGCACCCAAGCCCAAGTCCTCGGCAATGCGTAAAGCGCTTCTGCTTCCCTGATCGGCTCAAGCGTTGGCGGCTTCCTGACCTTCCCTGCCTTCACCAGCCGCGCCTTTTCCTTCGCGATCCGCTTCAGCAATTCCGACGCCGGTTCGTCGCTGGCGTCCTGCGGCACCAGCTTGCCGCGCACGGCCAGATCGAGAATGAAGCGGCGCAGGCGTGCGATGGCGTCGGGCGCGTCGGCGATTTTCTCGTAATGCGCCAGCAGGCGTTCCGCGTTCATCGGGCCATCATTCATCACGGTTGTTTGTTGCTGCATCATCTTTTGCCGCCAACCGGTTCCCACTTGGCGGGATGATGCAATAGCGCCTCGGCGAGGATCGCCTTCAACTGGTCGCGGTAGGTAGCCGTCTCGGCCTCGGCGCGGGCAAGATCGGCCAGCAGCGTTTCCGGGTCGCCGTGATCGTCGGCCTGCGTGTGCGGGTTCTTGATGTCGAGATTGTAGCCGCGCGTCTTCACCTCCTCGGCGGTGACGCGCCACGCCTGCGGCGTCTCCGCGCGGCCTTTCCGATCCTTGCCGCCCCACCAGTCGATGCAGGCTTGGAAATGCTCCAGCCGGATCGGCTTGGTCATCGAATAGGCTTTCTGGCCGTCCGGCACGCGGTGCTCGTAGAACCAGATGTCCTTGGTCGGCGCGCCCTTCTCGAAGAACAGGAGGTTGGTGCCGATCGAGGCATAGGGCTTGAACACGGAGTTCGGCAGGCGGACGATGGTGTGGAGGTTGCATTCCTCCATCAGACGCTCCTTGAGCCGCGTCTTGACGCCCTCGCCGAACAGCGTGCCGTCGGGCAGCACCACGGCGGCGCGGCCATCGGGTTTCAGCAGGCGCACGATCAGCGCCAGGAACAGATCGGCCGTCTCCTTGGTGCGGAAGGTCGGGAAATTGTTCTCGATGCCGTCTTCCTCGCGCCCACCAAAGGGTGGATTGGTGACGACGATATCGACGCGCTCGTCCTTGCCCCACGAAATCAGTGGCCGGGCCAGCGTGTTGTCGTGCTTGACGAAGCTCGGGTCCTCGATGCCGTGCAACAGCATGTTGGTGACGCACAGCATGTGCGGCAGCTGCTTCTTCTCCACGGCGCGCAATCCGCCCTGCATTTTCTCGCGCTGCTTCGGCGTCTTGACGTAGTTTTTCTCCATGTGCCGAATGGCGCAGGTGAGAAATCCACCGGTGCCGCAGGCCGGATCGAACAGGACCTCGCCGGGATGCGGGTCGATCATCTGCACCATGAAGGCGGTGACGGCGCGCGGCGTGTAATATTCGCCGGCATTGCCGGCCGATTGCAGATCGTTGAGCAACTGTTCGTAAAACTCGCCGAAGTGCCGCCGCTCGTCGAGATTGTTGAAATCAACCTGGGTGATCTTGTTGACCACCTGCCGCAGCAACTGGCCGGATTTCATGTAGTTGTAGGCGTCCTCGAACACGTCGCGCACCACGCGGCGGCGATCGCCCGACTTGGCGGACACGGCCAGGCCCTTCAGCGCCGGGAATAGGTCGTCGTTGACGAAATCGAGCAGCGCCTGCCCGGTGATGCCCTCCGGATCCGCCGCCCAGGTGCGCCACTGGAATTTCTTGGGGATCGGCGAGTGGTAGCCGTCCTTCGTCAGTTCGAGTTCCTGGTCCTGATCGTCGATGATCTTGAGGAAGAACAACCATGTGAGCTGGCTGATGCGCTGCGCATCGCCATCGACGCCCACGTCCTGGCGCATGATGTCCTGAATGGATTTGACGGTGGTGCGGACGATCATGGCTCAGGCGGTCTCCTGATAGAGCGCGTCCTGCATTTCGTGGACGGCCTTCTCGAAGCCCTCCTTGCCGCCGAACGCCTTGATAAGCTGGACGACGCTGCCCATTGCGGTGAAAGGCGTTACCTTCAGCACATTGGCATCGTCGAGGTTGAGCACGCCCTCGTCGCGATACTTGTCCAGCAACGCATCGAGTACGGCGCGGGCTTGCGGCCCGTATTTGGTGAACACGTCACGCTTCTTGACGTTTTCGGCCCGCTCACGGCGGGTGAGCGGCTTCCGATCAAACGCGACGTGGCAGATCAGATCGAAGGGATCGAGGTTCTTGCCGAGTTCACCGGCGACGGCATCGAGCGCCAGGCCCTCGGCCTCCAGTTCCTCGATGATCGCATGCTTGCGTTCGGCGGATTTCCAGCGCTTGAGGAAATCATCGAGGCTGGCGAAGCGCTTCTTCAGCGCCGTCTTGGTGAAATCGCGCAGGGATTCGGTGACGAGCTTGCCGTTCTCGTCGAGATATTCCACCCGCTCGGCGAGGATGCGGGCGCCGACGCCATCGACATAGATCTTGCGGATCGGACCACCGGGCGGCAGCGGCAGGCCCGGCTGATCGACCACCGTTTCGTCGTCGCCGGGTTTCGGCGGGATCGTGTCATCGCCCTGCGGCGCGTCGTCGGGCGGCGTGATCGGATCGCCGCTGCCGGGTTCATAAATCTGCGCCGGGTCGCCGTCGAAATCCGGGTCGGCGAAATGGCTGGTGGCGCCGCGAAAGTCGATCAGCGTGAAGAAGAACTTCTTGCTGTCCTCGTGAACGCGGGTGCCGCGCCCGACGATCTGCTTGAACTCGGTCATGGAGCCGACCGCGCGATCGAGCACGATCAGCCGGCAGGTCTGCGCATCGACGCCGGTGGAAAGCAGCCGCGAGGTTGTCACCAGCACGGGATATTTCGATTCGGGGTCGATGAAGTTGCCGAGCTGGTCCTGGCCTTCCTTGTCGCTGCCGGTGATGCGCATGACGTAACGCTGGTTTTCCGCGACCAGATCGGCGTTCTCGTTGATGAGCGCCTGGCGCATGCGCGCCGCGTGTTCCTCATCGACGCAGAACACGATGGTCTTCTGGAAGCGGTCGCCGCTTTCCTTCAGGAACTCGGTGATTTTCTTCGCGGTCAGCACCGTGCGGTCGTCGAGCACGATGTTGCGGTCGAAATCCTTCGTGTTGTAGATGCGGTCCTCGACCTCCTCGCCGTCGCGGTCGAGTTGACCCTTTTCGGGCCGATAGCCTTCCACGTCGCGATCGATGTGGACTTTGATGACCTTGTAAGGCGCCAGGAAGCCGTCGCTGATGCCCTGTTTCAGCGAATAGGTGAAAACCGGCTCGCCGAAATACTCGGTATTGGAGACATATTCGGTTTCCTTCGGCGTGGCGGTGAGGCCGATCTGCGTCGCGCCGGAAAAATGCGTCAGGATTTCGCGCCAGGCCGAATCCTCGGCCGCGCTGCCACGATGGCACTCGTCGATCACGATCAGGTCAAAGAAACCGGGCGAAAATTCCTTGTAGAGCTTCTGCCGCTCCTCCGGCCCGGTGATCGCCTGATAGAGGCCGAGATAAATCTCGAAAGCGGTGTCGATGCGCCGCCTGTTATCGAGCGCCAGGGGCAGATCGACGGCGGTGCCATCCTGTCGCTCGATGGTCCTGGCGTTGGTGGACAGCTTTGCCATCGCCGCGCCGAAGGGGCGGAAGTCGTTCACCATCGTCTGGTCGATCAGCACGTTGCGGTCGGCAAGGAACAGGATGCGTTTCTTGCGCCCAGCCTTCCACAGCCGCCAGATGATCTGGAACGCGGTGTAGGTCTTGCCGGTGCCCGTCGCCATCACCAGCAAGACGCGATCGCGGCCCTTTACGATGGCCTCGATCGCCGCGTTGACAGCGTTCACCTGATAATAGCGCGGTGTCTTGCCGCTGCCGTCGTCGAAATAATCCTGAAGCACGATCTCCTCGGCTTCCGCGTCGAGGCCCTTCCAGGCGCGATAGCGTGCCCACAGATCGGCAGGCGGCGGGAAGGCGTCGAGCCCGAGATTCGTCTCGACCGGAACGCTTTGCCCGGTGCGGTCATGGAACACGAAGCCGTCGCCGTTCGAGGAAAACACGAAGGGAATGTCCAGCGTCGTCGCGTAGTCGAGGCCCTGCTGGATTCCGTGGCCGACCGGATGATTGTTGTCCTTGGCCTCGATCAGCGCAATCGGGATATTCGGCTTGTAGTAGAGTACGATGTCAGCCTTCTTCGCCTTGCCGCGCGTCACCAGCTTGCCGCGCACGATGATGCGGCCCTTGGTGAAATAGACCTCCTCCCGAACCTGCGCCATCTCGTCCCAGCCCGCGCGCTTGACGGCTGGCAGGATGAACTTCGTGCAGATATCGCGTTCGGTAAGGCTCCTCTTGTCCATGCGTTCAGCTGCCCCCTGCCTCGTTCCCGCTCATCCTTGCTCCTCTGTTGCCGGCGGCTTCTCGCACGCATCCAGTGCTTTCAAGCGCTGATACTCCTCGATCGCCATGACGACGACGACGGGGCGCCCATGCTTGGCGACAGCAACAGGATCGGCGCGAGCCAGGTCGATCAATCGCCCGAAGCCGTACTTCGCGTCTTTCGCGCTCAGGATCTGCATGCGACCCCCGTTATCCCCGCCGCTCATATTGGCCAATATGGCCCAAAACACAATGGATTCCGGATTCCGGTGGATTCCCAAAAAAGGAATCCAGTCGCTGGCGGCGTGCCGCGCTTCGCCCGCCAGCATAGGATTTTCGCCAGGAAGGACCCGTGAATTTCCTCGGGCATGTATTGAGTTTAGGCAATCTCCGCTGCCACGCTGCGCCAACGATGCGCCCGGCTTCCCCGCATACGGAATCCGCCAGGAGGAACCGGGAGGGGCGCGCGTGAGCCGACGCGCTATCCATCCACCTCCTCGATGATGCCTCGAATGGATTGGAGGAGTGCCGCCAGCTCCCGCCGCTCGGCGATGGCGTCGGCGGTGTAGCGGCCATGCTTGAGGGCATTGCTATTGCCTCTGGCCGCGCCTGGCGCCTTGCCGCCGTGCATCCGGCAGCGTCCGTTCGCCATCGCGGGCGACTGGCACGGCGTCCCGGCCCGCGTCCGGGCATGGCAACGTGGGCTCAGGTGCATGGGCAATCTGGCCGGCAATCTGCTTTGCATGGGGTTGTTCCTCCGTTTCTGTTCGATCCCCACCCCCCGGTAGCTCGATAGTTCCGACAACGGCCTGGCCACCCGCGTGAACATGGACATGCTCGACGGTCACCTTCTGCTGGCCCTTGCCGCGATGCTTGTTCAATGCGTCGAGCAACGTCGCCCATGTGCGGGACAGCTTGTTCGCCTGGTTGAGGTTCTCGCGCCGGCCCTCGAATGTCTGCTCGCCGATCATGGCGCGGCGATAGCATTCCATCGCGGCGTTGTGGGCGGCGACCAACTGTACCGCCATCATGCCTTCCAGTTCATCCTTCGGGCCGATGCCGGCCAACCCGGCGACGGTGGAACTCAGCTGGCGGTCCCGCTCCTGGTCATCCGAGTTCTTTACCCATAGTGCCTGCACCGCCTGATTGGCCAGCGTGTTGTTCCAGTGGTCGGACTGCGATCCGCCGATGGTCTTCAGCCGGCCCTTACGATCGTTGGGATCGTCGGCGAGTACGGTTTTCGGCGCGTGGGTGGCGGGTTTCCTGGTGCTCATGGCGATGTCCTCATCGAGATTCCAAAGGCTGAAAGGGCGGCGATCGCTTCCGCCTTCCGGCCAACGCGCCAGGCGTCCCAGCAGCGCGAATGCAGCCAGGCATGGCCGGTCTGGTCCGTGCCGAACGGCAACAGGGCGTCGTGCGCGTAGTCGCGTCCACCGCAGCAGAGGCAGCGGCCGGGTGGCGAGCGCACTGCATTGCGGTTGAGCCATTCGGCGATGCAACAGGCGAAGGCGCGGGCTTCGGCTTGATCGCGTGGCAAGCCGCTGTCGAACTCGGCAATGCCCGCCCGCTCGTCGAACAAGGCTCGCCAGTCCTCGCCCGACCAGCCGTCGCTGCCCGTGCGCAGCAGCGCGACCACGCCCGCCTTGTGAAGCGCCAGAAGTTCGAGCACGGCGGGCGGCGGCGCGGCGTCGGCGTCGAGCATGAGGGCATCGCCATCGACGCCGATCCGAACGCCGGCATCGCGCGCGGCCTTGAGGGCTTGGACAGCGCTCATAGCCGCACCCTCCAGCCCGTATTTTCCGGTGCGGATTGAGGCGGGCGGCTTGCGTCCGCACCGTCCGCATCGGCCTCGGCGTTCGATTTCAACATGTTGGCGCGGACGGTAGCGCCAGGCTCGCCCGCTGAACCGTCCGCGAACTCGCCGACCGTCCGCAAACCCGGCGAGGCGAAGCCATTGCCGGAACTGGCCTTCGGCCGATCGGCGGACGATGCGGACGATGCGGACGGTTGCGCCCCTCGGGTTTCCGGCAAGGCGGGTTTGTCGGCCGTGGTGATGCGGATGGTTCGCGTCCGCGCCCGCCCTTCGCGCTCGAAACCGATGTCGATGCCGATCTTGCGCAGGAAGGTGGCGGCGCGGCGCAACCGTCCCGAAAGCGCGCGGGGACTGTCCGGCCAGGTCTTGGATTTGGCGATACGCTCGCCTGCCGCTTCTCCAAGGGCGCCCAGAAGGTCCGAGGCGGTTCCCGTCCACTCCGTCCGCTCTGTCATCACGGTGCGGACCGCAGCGGCAACCGGATCAGCGTCGATCACGCCCTCAACGGCCTCGTCGCGGTTTCCGCTATAGGCAGACCAGAATGTGCCCGCAGGCCAGAGCGCGGTTTCGCATGCCGAAGCCCACAGCGCGAAGTCTGCCATGCGCGGCAGCTTGGGCAGGTGAGTGTCAGGAAGCCTTTTCAGACCCTCCACCACCGCATCGAGCAGGACGCCAAGGATACGCGCGCGTTCTGCCTCGAACGCCGCCCACAGCTCCGCCTCCGGTCGGCGCCGCACCTCGGGGATCGGCTCCAGCGTCAGGAACACCGCACGGTCGGCAAGGTCGGGCCGGGTCACGATGTCCTCGATGCCGTTGAGGATCACCGGACGGGCGGCGTCGAACAGCACCTCATCCTGGTCGGTGTAAAGCTGGCGCACCGCAAAGCCGCCGCCGGTGGCCAGCCGGCAGAGCGTATCCGAAATCCACGCCGGTAGGCCAGACACGTTGTCGAAGGCGAGCACATGGCCGTTGCTCGCGGCGATGAACAGGTCGCGGTCTTCGCGCGGCAGGGCGCGCAGCGGTGCGGTGTTGGGATCGAGCAGCGCCCGCAGGATTGCCGAGAAGGTGGATTTCGCCGAACCCTGCTCACCCGACAGCACAAGCGCCGGATAGGGCCCCTTGTTGCGCAACACCGCGAGCGCCCAGGCGACCACCAAGACGAAATCCTGATCGGACTGAACGTTCAGAAAGGCACGTAACGTCTCGACCGATCCACCGGGCATCGGGACGGTCAGGGGCTGCATTCCGGCCGCGCGGCGGAAACGCACCGGCGGATCATTGACCACGCGCCAGCCGGTAGCGTCGATCTCGACGGCGCGCCAAGCCGGTCACGCTGGCGGCGACCTGCTTCGCCTCGTCGCGGCTCAGGTTGCGCCCGAGGCGCGGCTGCCAAACCCTGCGGGTCTGTCCGATCAGTTCGTCATTGAGATTATCGTTCGCTGCATTCACCGAAGATCTCACGTCGGCTCCTCGCCGCTCCGTGCCCCTGATCTCCGGCCTCGGACTCGCACCGATGACGCTGGATCGTATCGTCATTTGCATGTTCGGCGTCCCAATCGCAGGGATCGCCAGTTTGCGTGCGCGTCAGCGCGGCAGTTCGTCCATGGGAATCGTGAACTTGTGGGATTTCCCGGCCTCGATCACGAGGTCGCGGCGGTTGTTCTTGCCGATCCCGCTGGAAATCGTGCATCGGAAGTGGCCATGGCGCAGACCGTCCAGAACGATCTGGTCAATCTGATCGAGCGCCTGGCGCAATTGAGGGCCGGTGTCGGGAAAGGGAGTTCTTTCAAGCATTGTGCAACAGCGCCTTCATGTCCTTGACGGTGGTGGAGAACGCGAGAGGCGGCACCATCGCCCCGTCGCCGTAGAACGACAGCACGTCATCGCGCCGTGACGGCCGGTCGCGGAAAACGAAGACCTTGCGCCTTCCCTCGGCACGCAGATCGAGAAGTTCGTAACCGGTGCAGCGCAAAAAGCAGGCGAGATAGAAGTCTCGGGTCTCGAACCCGTTGTCCTGCACCGATGCGTCGCATTTCGCCTGTCCACTTGACACTTTACATTCTCCTCAAAAAAAGGGGCGATTCACCTGCCGGACAGAAGCTGCTGAAGCGGCACCACACGATGAAGCAAGCCGAGCTTCTCCAGCCGGATACGCATGGCGATGGGGGATACCACGAAGCGCTCGGCCAGAGGCTTGCAGAACCGTTCCAGCGCCTCGTCCTCCGTTTCGGAGATGTCGAAGTCGCCGACAGAAGCATGAATGCGCGGAACCTCGACGAAGGCGTGCGCGATTGGCTTTTCCGGCTGGAGTACGCGCTGTTTCCGGTCAGGAAACAACTCGTCCCACATGGCAAAGACCATCTTGCGCGGCATCAGCAGGCAGGAGGCGTAGAAATCGGCCTGCCATTCCACCCGCTCCTTTGCCTCGCTCGACCGGCAGATGAACTTGGGTTCGCTCGCGGCATCGAGGAAGGACGCCTGCGCTGTATTCTGCACGATGAGGTGTTGATGCAACCGCCAGTGCCCGCCGCCCTCATGGGCCAGGGTGAAGCGATAGCGGCCCTCCCGAGTCGGATTTTCCTCGGGGTCGAGGCTTTCGTCGATGAAGATGCTGCCGTCACCATAGATCGCGCCAAGAATGTCGGGCTGGCCGTTCGGAGGTCGCGGGATATTGTGACGAGCGTGCATGTCGTCAAACTCGATCCGCAGCTTGAGGTACTTTTCCACGATGTCCTCGACGGGGACTGGCGGCTCGATCATTACGCCCCGTGCACGCTCATACTCTCCGATCAGGGAAGCAGCGTCGCGCTCGATAGCCTCTTCGGCAAGATAGGGAACAAAACGGCTCATCGGTCATCCTTCATCTGCATCAGCGGGGCCATGCCCCGGTGGCTTCAGTTGCCCTTGGCCTTTCCTGCCTCCCGAGAGAGCCGGGCCAGGTCGTCGGCGCTCAGGCCGTTGGCAGTTCGCAGCAGCGCCGACATTTCGACGGGCTGCCGCTTGATGATGTCAGCAAGGTCGGAAGGCACGCGCCCCGCCATCGCCAGCAATTCGTCCGGATCGCATTCGAGAATTTGCGCGATCGCCCGAACCTTGTCCTCGGTCGGCGGCGTGAACTCGTCGCGCTCGACCTTCGACATATAGGTCGGGCTCACCCCGATCTTCTTGGCTATCTCGCGCAGGCCGATCTCCCGCGCCTCGCGCTCGCGGCGGATGAACGCCCCGAACTTCTCCCTCCCGCTGGTCATGGCTCCTATCTCCGTTTCCTGTTTAGCTGTCACTATACATCCGATTCGGCAAAATCGTCAACCATCCACTAAACGGTGATCGAAAAGCCGTCAGGCGGCAAGCCGAAGTTCGCAGATATCCTCAAGCATGCGCTTGAAACCGGGCTCCGGCGCGATGCACATGGTTCGATACGTATTCAGAAACGGCAGCCAATTGATTTCGTTAACGAAATCATCCCGACAGATTGAGACGATGCGAGCCGTTTTGCAGTTCATTTTGCAAAAGGGCGTACTGCTTCCGCTTGCCGGACTTCCGGCGAAGGGTGGGCTTGGAGCCAAGCCGGCTTTCTCCATGCGCCGCCTGCAAGTCGCGACGCTGCCGCGCAGGCGGGCCCAAGCGGTGACGCCGTGAACGAACCTCTCGCCAAACTCCAGCGCATTCCCGGGACGGTCGCTTCCGTCGAGGACTACGAGCCGCTGGCGCGCGAGCGCATGAGCGCGGCGGCCTGGGCCTATGTCGCGGGAGGTGCTGCCGATGAAGTGACGCTGCGGGACAACCAGGCAGCGTTCCAGCGGCTTCAGCTTCGCAGCCGGGTGCTTCAGGACCTGCGCCACGGCACGACCGGGATCGAATTGTTTGGCCGGAGCTTCTCGTCGCCGATCCTGCTGGCCCCCGTGGCATATCAGCGGCTGGCGCATCCCGATGGTGAACTCGCGACCGTGGCGGCCGCTTCGGCCATCGGCATGGGAATGGTGGTCAGCACGCAGGCAAGCGTCGCGCTTGAGGATATTGTCCGTCAGGCCGCGACGCCGCTGTGGTTCCAGCTCTATATCCAGCCGGACCAGGGTTTTACGCGGGATCTCGTTGCGCGGGCCGAAGCGGCGGGGTATAGCGCGCTGGTGGTGACGGCGGATGCGCCCGTGAGCGGCATCCGCAACCGCGAGCAGCGCGCCGGATTCGTATTGCCGCCGGGCGTCGAGGCCGTGAACCTGCGCGGCATGGCGCAACCGGCCGGCATCCGGGCTACGGCCACCGGCGCGCTGATCGGCAGCGCCATGCTGGCCGCCGCACCGACCTGGGCCGATATCGGCTGGCTGCGGGCGCAGACCCGCCTGCCGATCCTCGTCAAGGGCGTGATGACCGGCGAAGACGGCGCGCGCGCGGCAGACGAGGGTGCGAATGGTGTCGTGGTGTCGAACCATGGCGGGCGAACGCTGGACACCCAGCCTGCGGCCATCGACGTGCTGCCGGAAGTCGTCGCGGCGGTGCAGGGCCGGCTCCCGGTGCTGATGGATGGCGGCATCCGGCGCGGCACGGATGTGGTGAAGGCGCTGGCGCTGGGTGCGCGCGCCGTGATGGTGGGGCGGCCCTATGTCTTCGGGCTGGCGGCGGCGGGTGCGCTCGGCGTCGCCCATGTGCTGCGTATCCTTCAGGCGGAGCTGGAGGTCGCCATGGCGCTGACGGGCTGTGTCGATATCGCCGCTCTGAATCCGGACATGATCCGCGGTGTCCGGTGAGATGAGTCACGCTGCGGCAAGGCGTGACGGACGGCTCAGTCCTTCAGTTCGGGCAGATCGAGAAAGAGATCCAGCGCCTCGGGATTGGCGAGGGCCTCGACATTCTTCACGCTCCGCCCGTGAACGACATCGCGCACCGCTAGCTCCGTGATCTTGCCTGAACGGGTGCGGGGAATATCCGCGACCTGGACGATTTTCGCCGGCACATGGCGCGGGCTGGCGCCGCTGCGCACCTTGCGGCGAATGGTGTCGCGCAGCGCATCGTTCAGCTTCACGCCCGACTTGAGGCGGACGAACAGCACGACGCGCACGTCGCCGTCGATATCCTGGCCGATGCAGATGGATTCCAGCACATCGGGAATCTGCTCCACCTGGGCATAGATTTCCGCCGTGCCGATCCGCACTCCGCCGGGATTGAGCGTCGCGTCCGAGCGGCCATGGATGATGATGCCGCCATAGGGCGTCCATTCGGCGAAGTCGCCATGGTGCCACACATTGGGGAAGCGTTCGAAATAGGCGGCGCGATATTTTGCGCCGTCGGGATCGTTCCAGAAGCCCACCGGCATGGAAACGAAAGGTCGGGTGCAGACCAGTTCGCCCTTCTCGCCGCGCACGGGTTCGCCGTCGTCGTTCCAGACATCGACCGCCATGCCGAGGCCAGGGGCCTGTATCTCGTTGCGCCACACCGGCAGCGTGGGATCGCCGCCGACGAAGCAGGAGACGATGTCCGTGCCGCCGGAAATCGAGGCGAGATGCACGTCCGGCTTGATGGCCTCATAGACGTAGTCGAAGCTTTCCGCTGCCAGCGGCGAGCCGGTGGAGGCGATGGTGCGCAGGGCCGAGAGATCATGGCTGCGCGCGGGCGCGAGCCCTTCCTTCTTGCAGGCGTCGATATACTTCGCCGAGGTGCCGAAGAAGGTGATGCGCTCATCCTGCGCATAGTCGAACAGGGCGGTCGGAGAAGGCGCGAAGGGCGAGCCGTCGAACAGCATCAGGGTTGCGCCGCTGGCGAGGCCGCTGGCGAGCCAGTTCCACATCATCCAGCCGCAGGTGGTGAAGTAGAAGAACCGGTCGCCGGCGCGGATGTCGCTGTGCAGCCGATGCTCTTTCAGGTGCTGGAGCAATGTGCCGCCGGCGCCATGCACGATGCATTTCGGCACGCCGGTCGTGCCCGACGAGAACAGGATATAGACCGGGTGGTCGAACGGCAGCCGCGTGAAGGCGACCGCCTTCGGGGCGAAGGGCGCGACGAAGGCCGGCAGGGTGGTGGCGTTGGGCAGCATGCCGGCCACGGCTTCGGCTTCATCGAGATAAGGAACGATGACCGTTGTTTCCACAGTCGTCAGCGCCGGCACGATGGCGCGCAGCTTGTCGGCAAGGGGAAGGCGCTTGCCGTTGTACCAATAGCCGTCGCAGGCGACGAACAGCTTCGGTTCGATCTGGCCGAACCGGTCCAGCACGCCGTGTTCGCCGAAATCCGGCGAGCAGGACGACCAGATGGCGCCGAGCGAGGTGACGGCCAGCATCAGCGCGACGGTCTCGGGCATGTTCGGCATCATCGCGGCGACCCGGTCGCCCGGGCCGATGCCGCGTGCGGCCAGCGCCTGTTGCAGGCGGGAGACCAGTGCGTGAAGCTCCGCGTAGCTCCAGCGAGCGCTCGCCTTGTCCTCGCCGCGGAAGATCATGGCCGGCTGGTCGTCGTTCTGGCGAAGCAGGTTCTCGGCGAAGTTCAGCCGGGCTTCGGGAAAGAACCGGGCGCCCGGCATGCGGTCGAGATCCAGCGCCGTCTGGCCGCCTTTCTCGCCGATGACGCCGCAATGGTCCCAGATGAGATCCCAGAACGCGGCCGGGTCGCGGATGCTCCAGCCGTGCAGCGCACGGGAGTCCTTCAGGCCGAGGCCGTGGCGGGTGTTGGCCTCGGCCACAAAGGCCGTCATCTGGCTGGAGGCGACCCGGGCGGTGTCCGGGGTCCAGAGCGGCTGGGCGTCGTCGCGCGGATTTTGCATGTGGTCTGGCCGCTCTCAGCCCTGGCGGTTGATCCGTGCGGGTGTCGCGAAGGCCAGCGCGACACCGAGCGCGCATTTCACCACGGTTCCGAGAAGGAAGGGTGTCAGGCCGAGCGCCACGGCCTTTTCGAGGCCCATGAACGCGGCGAGCCAGCCGACGCCACCGAGAAAGATCACCGCATGGCCGGCGGTCACGGCGGCGAGGGCGCCCCACAGGCGGGACGACATCCGGCTGGCGAGCCAGCCGGCCAGCACGGCCGCGGGCAGGAAGGCCATCAGGAAGCCGGCGGTCGGCCGGGCGAGAAAGGCGAAGCCGGGAGCCGCCTGTCCGCCGGCGAAGACCGGCATGCCGGCGATGCCGAGCGCCAGATAGGCCGCGAGCACGCCGGCCGCCATGCGCGGGCCGGCCCAGATGCCGACCAGCAGCACCGCCAGCGTCTGGAGCGACATCGGCACCGGGCTGTAGGGCAGCGGCACGCTGGCATAGGCCGAGCCGATCACCAGCGCCAGCAGAGCGGCTGCCAGGACGACCGGGTGACGGAGGACGCGGGAGGGGGACAGCTTGGCGGCGGAGGTGGACATCGGGATTCTCCTGATGAGCGAGGCGTCCGGTGGACCGCCCCCGGACCGGCATGCCTCAACGCGGGCCTGTTGGCAATCGTCCCTCAGGCTGCCGTCTGCACGTCCCTCACTTGGCGCCGGCCGGAGCCTTTGCCCGCTCCGGAATGTAGCGGGCGGCGGCCAGCACGGCGACCACGCACAGCAGGGCGGCGAGGGCGACCGTGAGGAAGATCGCGCGCGGTGTGCCGTGGTCCATGAACATGCCGAACAGCAGCGGCGACACCACGCCGGCGACCGTATAGCCGTTGGTCACGAAGCCGAACACGGCGCCGAAGGCGCCCGGC
>Ga0180218_1000936_pt1 | contig 20456 bp, 25 predicted proteins | sample eDN3rd37CKraftBY_FD_151334 | JGI IMG/M metagenome (GOLD analysis project Ga0180218, IMG submission 151334) | Enriched backyard soil microbial communities from Emeryville, California, USA - eDNA 3rd pass 37_C Kraft BY (version 2) (version 2) | ecosystem: Environmental > Terrestrial > Soil >...
GGCCGAGGCGGCAACCGCTAGCCCCGCCTCCTCACCCCATCGCGCGCCGTCGCTTGCGGAAGCGACGGCGGCAAGATAGGGGAGCCCCCTTCCGGGAGATGCGGAGCGGTGGCCGAGTGGTCGAAGGCGCTCGCCTGGAAAGTGAGTATACGGCAAAACCGTATCGAGGGTTCGAATCCCTCCCGCTCCGCCAACATCTCATCGCGAACCAATGAGATGGGCCATACGGGGTCAGAAAATCCCCAGCTTCCGCGCCGTTTTGCCGATGGCGACCGAACCCCAGAGACTGTCGGCATAGCCACAATCGGTCTCTGATCGGCTTTTGTCTCTTTTCACCCGAACCTCATCGAAAAGGGTTCGGTCGTCGAAAGCATCGGATTTCTGCGGCTTTTGCGATCAACTATAACCATACCTTTTGACCCCAATCGCGGCAGGCGTGTGTGGGCAGAGAACGCGAGGTGGGCGTTCTGCAGCGCAGCGGAGATAGGAGCGGAAAGGTGGGCCAAAGCAGACCGGCAGCTTTCAGACAGAGTCTCAGGCGTTTGTGTCATCTTGACGCCGCTTCTGAAAGGTGAACTCCAGCGCTTCCGCCTTGTCGACACCAGTCAATGTCAGGTCGCCACGCACCCTTACGTTAAGAGTGCTCAGTGGATCAAAGATGAAGCGGACGCGCAGTTGCCCCGCGCCGTCCTCCAGGCCGCTGACGACCGCGAGAAAGAAATCTGGGTCGTTCCGCGCCGCCTCGACCTCACTGGCGGTCAAGGTGATGTCGGCTGGCATTGCGGTGCCCGAGCTCATCTTGATCTCGTAGCATTGGCGCAGCTCGTCTATCGCGTCCACGCCAATGCCTCTCGCTGCACGTAAGTCATTGAGCTGCCGGGATTCGAGCCGCAGCGCTCGCCTCACTGCGTCGAGTGCCATCCTCTCGCGGTCACTGCTAGGAGGGGGGACGGTGCGTACTGGAGGGCTACCCGGCTTCCCGTCGCTGGCGCCTCCGTTGATGAATGTGCGCTCCTTGGCATTGCGCCGCTTGGCGAATACCAGATCGCCGGAAGGTTTCACCCCTTCGTTCACGATCATGCCGGCTGACGGCTCCAGATCGTCCAGCTCTCGCAGTTTGCGGACTTGGACTGTCTTGCTGCGGGTCGACTTCGCGGGTTCGCCCTTCTTAGGCTTTCCTTTGTCCCTTCTCCCGGTGCGCTGCGCAGCCTGCTTGGCGAGTCTCTCTAGCCGCTCTGTCGCGTCGCCCCGATCCGCGCGCGTCTTTGGCAGGATTGCGCCTTCCGCCTTCTCGCCTGCATCAGCGCGGGGCCACACGGCCGCCCACGCCCAAGCCGCCTTTTGCCTGTCCCCTGCAAACAGAGAAGCGACAGCTGCACCTGCCCCCTCGGCCGTGGCCGCATCTCTCGAATCCCTGACGATAAGCCGTAGGGGCTCTCTCCCCATGTGCGCCCGCGCCGGCAACGCGATCTGGCCGGATTGGAGCGTCGCCACGATCGAGAGCTCGGGGTCAATCACCACGGGCGCCGCAAGCAGCTCGTCCCAATCGACCATCAGGGAGTCGAGCAGCGCCTGATCAGCGCGGACAAGTTCCTGCCTCAGCAGCGATACGGCGCCCGAGAAGGTTGGTCTTAGTACCTCACCTTCCGCGATCCCGTAAGCTGGCGTCGATGCTGCCCGGAAGTCGGACGGCGTTAGCCGGATCACCCCAAGCGGCTCGAGCAGAGGTTCGAGCGGCCTGAAGGAAGTAAGCCCGGGCCGCCAGACCAGCATGTCGACAGGAGCACTCGCCAGAAGCGCCTCGCCTTCCAGAGCATAGACGGGGCGCTCTGCCGTCCATGCGTGGCCGGTCCAGAGCGGCAAGCGCCGCAGCGTCGTCCGCAGCTGGGACGACATCTCACTTACGGCGCCCGCCACGAGGGTGAGCGCCCGGATCGCGACACCCAGATCTGCTGGCGTCGGGGCGGTATCAGCCGTCTCCTTGAGGACGGCGAGCGCGTCACTCGCCGTCGGCAGATCGACCCCAAGCGCCTTCCACAACGGCTCGAGCCCGTCAATGTGCGGCGCGAAGGACCTGCGAGAACCGAAGATTGCGGGCCCCCGTAGCACCTGCTCCGGCGAGTTCCACTGCTTACCAACGAGCAGCAGCCCCGGCCCATCGGGCCCGGCACGGAATGCATTGCGCAGTTGCGCCGCCGTCATGCGTCCCTCGGGGACGCCCTCGCTGCGGTCGCGCAGTGACGCGGCCAACAGCTGGTAGGTGGATGACGCCTCCTCGGCGACAGCAGCCGACATCGGTTCCTTGCGTAGAGCCTGGAGGCGGGCGACAAGATCGCGCTGGGTCGGTCCTGCCTTCACTCCGAGCGCGGCCAGAATGCCCGAACGCTGGATATTGCTGTCGAACTTCGCGACGGTCGTCGATCGCTCGCTTGACCGCGGCGGGCTCCCCGGCATCTGTAGCTGGAGGTCCGAAGGGCGTTGGAGCCCGCTTCCCGCGTCAGGCATCCACTTCACATCGGCCAATCGCGCCAGCCAGGTAGCTCGAACCTCCGGACTCCGGTGCCAGTAGCCGTTGTAGGCATAGGCCGGGTAGGCTGTCGCAGCCTCGGAGTAGCGCCTCTCCCAGCCGCGGCTCAGCGTTGCCAACAGAGCGATGCCGCGCTTCCGCCGCGTCTTTACGGGTGCCTTCGCGATATCGGCTGCCACCGCATCCGCGTCTGGCGACCAGTGGTCCTCTATGAGATGCGTGTTTCGATGGGCTGCACGGATAGCCTGCAGCTGTTCGGTCGTCTGCATGGCTCCGACAGGGCTCGCCGGCGTCACGTCACGGGCCCAAAACACCTGCTCGTCCGTCGGCTTTACGAGACGTGGCTCGCGCGCAACGCCCCAGGCCGCAAGAAGTCGCTGGGCGCCGATGGCGGAGCGCCCCGCTTGGTGCTTGAGCAGCTTGCCATACTCCGGATCGGCCCATTTCAGGCCCGGCGCGCGCGCCGCCGCTTTCGCGAAGCTGTCAACCTCGCGGTCGATCGTGCCCGGGAGGTACATCTCGACGGGCCGCGCCCAGCCGGTCTCGCGTCGACCGCCCGGGCCATACCAGATCGCCTTCAACTCCACGCATCGCCCGATACGAGGACCTAGCGCAGAATGACGGTCGCGCGGCAGCTGGGCCCAAGCGTCCCGCAAGGCTAGGAGATCATTATCCTCCAGGCGTACCGTATCCTCAGTTCCGGCACCGGTGGTCGGGCCCCGCCCGAGGATGGCGAAAACGTCGGTCCCGGAGTCCCGGTCCTCGAAAAGGACGCCGAAGCTCTCCAGCTTGCTGACGAATGCCGATGCCGGACCATCCGGATCAAGATAGGCGGGATGGATCCTGCGGGCCAGCCTCAGCCGCGTTGCCAGCGCGTCCGGCGACGCGTGCTTAACAAGCACCCAGGTTTCGGTCTGCTGCGGGCGGGCAGTCACGGTCCCATTGTCAAGCAGGATACCCGGTCGAGAGACGAATTCCCGCGTAAGGTTATGCGCCTCGGCAAGCGCGGCGAAGCCGACATACCATTCCGGGCTGCGCTCCCTGTCACCATCGACGACGTCAAGCGCGTCAACTAGACCGACAACCTCGGACTGCCCTAGCTCGTCGAGCACGAGGCGCCACCTGCCATCAGTGTCTCGGCCTGTCCGGGGCATAGCCAAACTATCCGGCCGGAGGCCCTCGACATCCTCCTCATCGAGCAGGGACTCTAGCTCATCGGCCTCATAGACGATGTCAGAGAGAGACGTGGTGCCCACGCCCGTGCTGATCTGGAGATGGTCGCGAAGCTCCTCATGGCAGGCGGCGACAAGGTCCCTGACCTTGGTCTCGGTCCATCCGTCACCCTGATCTGCCTCGGCCGCCAGCGGCACATGTGTCCAGGCCGTTGTAGTGTCCCGGGCGAACGCCTCGAGAGCCGCCCAAGCGACGAGTCTTCCAAGATCAGCGAACCTCGCTTCGTTCCACTTGTTGGGCTGGAGTGTGGACCTCGCCGAGTCCGGATCGAACTGCGCGTTCAGGCCGATGGCGAGCCCGGTGACCACGGGAAGAGGCATCCGGTCATAAAGGCGGAGAGTGCGCGCGCCGCATATGGGCACGCACACGCCGATCGGTGTTGTTTTACCGGTGGCCTTGTTCGACCGCTGCTCACCATCTTTGACGGAGCGCCGGGTCGAGTATCTACGGTACCACGGAGCGTTAGCCGTATCGGCGGGCGCCACCACGCGCACCATAGATAGCTCGACCGCCGCCTCCTCGTCGCCAAAGGTAATCGTACTCTCACCATCGGACGTCACCTCAACTGCGAATTCCAGATCTTGCGTCAGATCCTCAAGGTGGCGAAACTGAAGCGAGCGTATGCTCTTGAGAAAAATCAGTGCGTCGACATCAAGCTCGCGTACAGCCTTCGCGACGTTCTCACCCGTAACTGCCGGAAAGAGAGGGATGACCAGCATCGTGTCACGTCCGGCGGCGCTGTACACGCCCGCCACGTCATCCTCCGGATCGCAAGGCTCTGGGCCATCATCGCCCATGACGAAGTGGAATGGATGCGCGTGCATCGCGATCGGGCCGCCGAGCGACCCCAGCGTGCGTTGGCCTATGCCGAAACGACCAGACGATTCAGGGTCGCCATCCTTGGTCGACAGCCATGGAAGTAGCATCGCCCCGACATTAGCGAGGGTAACAGGAGAGCCATTGTGGACGATCAGTAGCTCGGGACGGGGAAGTGTACGGTAGGCGACGCACAATCTGGTTGCCCCAAGGTCATCCGCGTTCTGCAGACATTCGACGATGCCCTGAAACGGGCGGGGACTGAGGGTGCTAGCACCCTTGCCGGCACCCTTCATGCTGGCACGAAGAATTGACGGCTGCGTTTTGATGATCTCGCCGAGACGATCTATCGCTGCACGTGCCCACGGGGTAGTTGGCGCCTCAGGAATCCAGTCGCGATCGTCCCATTCATGCGCCAGCCGGTCTGCCGCGGCGCGTCCAGCGGCGATCTCGTCGCCACTAATTTGATCTGTGGCCACGTGCCCCCCTGACTCGTTCTTCGAGCCAACAGTTATCGTGGGACCAATTGACGATGCAATCGTGATTGTGGCGCGAGCAAAGCTTAGCTCTTGCACGCTCGAAGTGACGAGAGGCTCTCCTAGGTGGGAAGCGGATTATTATCGCTATCCAAAAATTGCATCCTGTTCCGCCCACGGCAGTTCGGTAGCGATCGCCAAATCCTTAATCGACACCGCTGGCGGGATGCGTGCAATTATCAATTTCTCCAGCACAGTCGGTGCCAGATAGGCAAGCTTCAGCATTCGTCCGACATAGCGGTCCGAGACATTTTCAGCTTGCGCGATGTCCTGGATCGTTTCTGCCGCGCCCGATTCCAGCTTTCGACGCCAGCTCCACGCCTTGGCAATCGCCTTCAGCACATGCGGGTCTACCCCGCCGGTGTCCGGCACCACGTCGGCTGGCGGCACGATCTTCGGCCGCCCGTTGCGCTTGCGGATGGTGAGCGGGATGAACACCCGCATGGTGGTGGGTACGCTCATGCTGCTTGTTTCCGTTCGGGGGTGACCATTTCCCGGATGACCGATCCGAGGCCTTCGGTGCGCAGGTCGACCGCAAGGCCGTCGGCGCTGACGGTGATCTGCGGGTGTGTCCGCAGACACTGGCCATGGTGCTGGACGCCTGGTCCGATGAAATCACCGTGCCGGTCCGGCCGGTGACCATTGCGGCCATCACCTACACTGCCACCAGCGGTGCGACGGTTAGCTTGCCTGTTCGCCCATTACGCCACCGGTCTGCGGCAGAAGCAGACGGACTTCGATCTGCCGGCCGGGCACGCCCTCGATGCGGCCCCGGGCCACATCACGATCATCGGAAGGCTGCGCTGATGGCTCCCAATTCCGACCGTGATCCCGCCGTGGAGATTGCCCTGATCCGGGCTGATCTCGAGGCCATGCAGGAAGACCTGAAGGCCGTCCGCAAGGAACTGAAGGACCTGCTCGAGGCCTGGAACACCGCGACCGGCATGGTCCGGTTCGTCAAGTGGTTGTCGACCTTCGCGACCGCGCTCGCCGTCCTCTACGCCACCGTCAAAGGCCTGTCCGGCCGCTAATTTGCCGGGAGACATCCATGAAACCGCTGCCACCGGCCTATGGCTGGATCGATGACCTGCGTCCGCTGCCCAGGATGCTGGAAGAGGCCCGGAAGCTCTACGGCACCTTCGAGGTGGCCGGGCCCGCCGACAATCCCGTGATCCTGGGCTGGGCGAAGGAGACGGGACTCGCCAAGTCCTACAATGACGACGCTATTCCATGGTGCGGGCTGTTCATGGCGGTGGTTGCCAAACGCGCGGGCAAGCCGGTCGTCGAGGGTCCCCTCTGGGCGCGCAACTGGGCGAAGTTCGGGAAACCGGCAGAGAGGGCCCAGCTGGGCGACATCCTTGTATTCCGCCGAGCGCAGGGATCCGGCCATGTCGGGCTTTATGTCGGCGAAGATTATGGCGCGTTCCATGTGCTGGGCGGCAACCAGTCTGACGGCGTGACCATCACCCGGATCGCCCGCGACCGCTGCATTGCCATTCGTCGGCCGGCCTATGGCAAGGCGCCCGCCAGCGCGAAGCCGGTCCAGCTCGCGGCCAACGGCGTCCTGTCCATCAACGAGGCCTGACCAGCCGACAACCTCACCAACCCGTTCGCCCGCGACGTTCGCGGGCTTTTTTATGGAGAAATGAAATGGAAGAACTGAAGCCCTGGTGGGCGTCCAAGGCCATCTGGACCGGCGTCATCGGCAGCCTGTGGGGCGTGGCCGCGGCGCTTGGTATCCTGCCCGAAGGGCTGACGCTGCCAGCCTTGAACGATATTGCCCAGTCTGGGTTGTAGTCACCCACCGGTGTCGGAATCAAAAAACCACGCGGCAACTTGGCGTAGACGACAACTTCGCTGCTCGTATCCAACTCCTTCACGAACTCTCGTTCCACGTCGGAATCAGTGATGGCGTAGTCATAGACGTGGTTTTTCAGCTTCGCCGAGGCGCGCGAGAAATCCTGCCCAGTCTGATTGGCCGTAAAGATATCCACGTCGTATCGCTCGTCGACTTCGTCGTAGGCCAGACGCTCGATGACCATGGCGGCCTTCTGTTCGGCGATGATCCGCGAGGCTTCGGCAATGAAGTGTTCGGGATTCATCTTGAACTGTCCGAATACAGCCGGCTGGGTCTGGCCAAGGATCGTTGCAGCCGTGTCACGCGTGTGCTGGGTCTTGTGCGTAGCCGAGTAGCGCAGGATCATCAACGGCTTGAACTTGGGCAAAGCCTCCATCGTCGCAGCGCCTTTAATCTTCTGCGGCTCGTCCAGGATCAGAATCGGCCGGTTGGACGCGATGACGTCGATGGGTTTGCGTGACTGGAAGTCGTCCAACTCTTCATAGATGCGCCGGTTGTCAGCCCCGCGCGCAGCGAACGCCTGGATGTTGATCACCATAACGTTGATGCCAGCATCCGACGAAAAGCTCTCCAACTCGTGCAGACGCTTGGAATTGTAGATGAAGAACCGGGCCTTCTTGCCATAACTTTCGGTGAAATGGTCCGCCGTGATCTGCAGGGACTTATAGACGCCTTCGCGGATGGCGATCGACGGCACCATGATGATGAACTTCGACCAGCCGTATCGCTTGTTCATCTCAAAAATGGTCTTGATGTAGCAGTAGGTCTTGCCGGTGCCGGTTTCCATCTCGACGTCGAGGTGAACGCGGGTCGCGGCCAGAGCATCGCGACGATAGGTCGCCGGTGCGGCCACGCGCTGATTGTTCCGGTCCAGCACCATGAACTCGTCCAGCCGCTGCGCGAAGGGAAGATTCTGGCGGCGCTGAACGGCCTGAATATTCTCCAGGATCTGGGCTTCGCTCAGCGCGAAATCGGCGTTCTTGAACCCTTCATCGAAGGCGGTCGCCTGCGTCTTCTGGCCAGGGTCGATGCGATAGGTCAGGCCATCGATCCTCGGCTGACCTGCGAAACAATCGACCACTGCTTCGACAGCATTGGTCTGATAGGGCTGGACCTTGAATTTCAGCTTCATGGATACAGCCTCAGATTGCTTTGACATCGGTGGATGGCGAAAGCTGGCGGAAAATCTGCTCGACGTTGATCTTCACAGCGTCCGAGACGAAGCCGTTGTCGCGGAAGACGACGCGCAAGGGCTGATAGCCAGCAAGCTCCTTCACCAGATCTTCGGTCACGCCGCGATCGAAGCAGGCGACAAGGGCGTTGTCGTCGACGAAGAACACGGTCTTGCCTTGCACCGTCTCGCGGCGGACCGGCAGCGTCAGGTCAACGCCCCAGTCGACCAGCACTTGGAACAGCAGGTCCTCGGCCGAGCGGCCGTCTTTCACATTGTCGACCATGTCGAGCAGATCGGACTGCTTCAGCTCGTCGGGGCGGTAGTAGACGTCCTTCATGTTTGACGTGTCCACCTTGAGCACCCGGAAGCCGACATCGCGGTTCCAGTCAGAGTGGCATTCGCCTTCGAGGATTTTCTTGCCAACGCGGCGGATGCGTTCTTTGGAGATCTCGGAAATCAAAGGCGGCAAGCCGACTTTCTGACAGAAACTGTAGGCTTCTTTCGCGTCCTTGCTGCCTTGCCCAATCTCTTCCGGGTATTGGACGCTAATAAATCGTCGGGACTTTCCTTCGCGAGATGCAAGCTCCAACACAGCGTGCGCGAGGGTGGACGACCCAGCAAAGAGATCGATACAGATATCGCCGTCGCCGCTTGCAAACGAAACAAGTCGCTCCATTAGCGTAACAGGTTTTGGGTTAGAAAAGACCTTTTTTCCCTCTGGAAAGAGGTTTTTCAATTCATAAGGGCCAGTACGACCGTCCAGTTCAAAAACACTGGAGAGCTTATCTTCAAATTCATGGGCATAAACTTTTAGTTCAATGATCTTGTTCTCATCATCACCAAAAAGAATTCTCTGCTCATCGAGAAGGCGATCAATAGTGGATTTCGGAAACCTGTATCCCATGAGCGGCTCTTTGCATGGTCGGCCGGTTTCGGGGTGAAGGACATCGTAACGGTACCCTTCTTTGCCAGGGTTGTGGACACTCTGACTCCCAGTATAGACGCCGCCTTTGTCGATGTACTTATACCGGTCTAGAGGGCCAAGTTGGGACTTATTCTCTCTGAACCAAGAGCTATACGCCGCCTGCAACTCGTCAAGTTCGTCAAATTGCGCGATTAGCTTATCACCGACATCCTTTAGGACATCCTTGATATCCGAGACGGGGCTTTTCCAAATGCTTTCGAGTGTAGTCTTATCTTTGGCGAAAACATGGATGGACTCGTGCTCGACCGCGATGTTTGTAGGATTATTATCGGTCGCATTCTTCCATATGACCGTGCCGACAAAATTGCTCTCTCCGAAAACCTCATTGCATAGGTGTATGACGTTGGCGGTTTCTGAATCATCAATCGATATCATCACGACACCGGTGGGCGACAGGATGTTCTTAATTACGCGGAGGCGCTGATACATGCCAGTCGGAATGAAATCGACCATTTGATTCTGTATTTGAAACCAAGCGATTGTTTTCATCATCAACTTGATTGCTTGCAAGCATGTAGTCATATGTGTTTCCGGAGAAGTCGTCTCGATAAACCAAATTCTCGCCCTTTTTCCTATTATAGGGCGGGTCCAAATATACTAATTTGACTTGACCAAGAAAAATTTCTTGCAGAAGCTTTAACGCGTCAAGGTTATCGCCCTCAATGAAGAGGTTCTTTGTGGCATCAAAGTCAATGCTCTCACCCCTCGCAGGGCGAAGGGTCTTTGCAATAGGCGCATTTGACAGTGCCAAGGCTTCCCGCTTCCCCGGCCAATCGAGCCGATACCGCTCCTGCGGCCCTTCCACGATGTGGTCGCTCAACTCCTGACGCAGCTGATCGAAGTCCACCGCCAGACGCAGCTGGCCCGTCGCCTCGTCGCGCGCCTCGGTCACGCAGCCGGGGAACAGGTCGCGGATCTTGGCGATATTCTCCTGGCTCAGGTCGGGGCTATGCATCTTCAGCTTATCCATGGTCGTCCTCTTGGTAATTCGTAGCAGCAGTGCCGGCGGTGCCCGCCGTCAGCTGGTCCAATTCCTGTTTGGCTGCGCGCAGCTCGGCGTTGATCGCCACGCGCTTGTTGAATTGCTTTTCGCGCGCCAGCCGCCCCTTGATCCGATCTACCTCTCGGGTTTTGGCTTTGATCGCCTCTGCCTGCGCGATGCGCTCTTCTAGCGAGACGGGTTCTTCCAGTGCGGTCGCACTGCCGGGAGTTGCCGGGCTGTCGCCTGCGCCGGCGATCAGGCGGGCCGTCTGCCCCTCAACCAGCGGGCTCAGAAGCCGCTCATAAAGCGCCCCAAGGTTTAGCGCCACCGGCAGGGGCGCTCGGGAGGCATCCTCGAGTAGCCAGTCACCCTCATAATAGTCGCCCACCACCCAGCGCGAGCTGTCCGCCTCGCTGGGGCGCTTGTACGCCGCTCGCGGCAGCAAGCTCGACCTGACGCAAGCCTTGGGCTTTGCGCTCTTCTCGGATGATCTGTCCTACAGCAACACAATCAAGCTTCATCGCATTTTCCCGATCGGGAATATTATGGCCTAAATTCCGTCAGATCCGCTGATTATTCCCGATCGGGAATATTTACGGCTGCGACCGTCAGTGAAACAGCTCCGCTCACAAGGTCGCCGCCAGATCGCCAAGCGGGATCATCAAGGTCATCTCATTCGTGGGCGACGGCAACATGCCCATATTGCGATAGAAGGCCTTGGCCTCCTCGGAAATGGCGTGGACCACAAGCCCCCTGATGCCAATCTCCCCGGCAGCCGCAAGGACGCGCATCGCTGCGTCGCGCATCAAGCCCCGCCCGATTTTCCTGCCTTGATAGCCTGCATCCACGGCCAAGCGCGCAAGCACAACGACCGGGATCGGATCAGGCATGTTACGCCGCATACGCCCGGTTGCATCGCCGCACGCAATCGCGCTCGATGCCAGCGCATAATATCCCACGACCCTATCGCCGTCGCAGGTGACGAAGACACGACTTGCACCGGCGATTTGGTTTGGGCGCGCGCGCCGAAGCAACCAGTCGTCAAGCGTAGGATCGCCTGATTGGAATTCATCCAGAATATGGCGATCGGCGAGCAACGCCGGGGCAGTCAGACCGGTCACTGATCCCAAGGTGCTTTCGTGCGCATGAGTCTGACCAACTCTTCGCTCACTTCCGGCGGGCGCTCCAACATTGCCAGAAAATGATCGTAGCTCTCCCGGCTGACCATGATGACGCGCTGGTCGAGGATCGCGTCTTCAGCGGCGCGCCGCGATGCTTCAATCATGAAGTCAGTTCGCGAACGACCCTGAATGCTGGCCGCCCTGTCGATCAGCGCGCGCGTGTCCTCACGGACGCGCAGATTCACCGCCTTGAGTTCGTTCGCGCGGTTCGCTCGATCTGTGGGCATATCCATCGTGATTTCCTTTCACGGCGATCATATCATACGCGATACACGCTGTGTATCTAATTCTGATCTGTCAATGCGGACAGCGTTTCGCCCCACTTCTCCATCGCAGCGCAGCGTTCCGCATCATAACCATATCGGTTATAAACAGCCGCAACCCCGCTGATGGTCCCGCTGACATGGTTGAGCACCTTTTCGATCACGTAAGGCGCAACTCCCGCCCTCGCCATCCCCGACGCCGCCGTGCGCCGAAGATCATGCATGTGCCAGTCGGACGTTTCGGAGTGCTTGTGCAGCCACCGCAGCGCCTTGCTGAACCCGCTGACGGGCGAGCGGCGTGTGGTCGTGAACACATAATCGCAATCGACGAATTGCGGCACCTCGTCCAGCAGCGCCAATGCGAAGTCGCTCAGGTGGACGACGTGCGGTTTGCCGTTCTTGGCGCGCTCGGCGGGGATCACCCAAGTTTGCGCCTCAAGGTCCAGCTCGCTCCAACGCATATTCGCCAGTTCACCGCGTCGCTGGGCGGTTGCCAGCAACAGCGGGACGAATTGCCGAAACGGATAGGTGCGATGGAACCAGATGCCGAGCGACCAGGCGAACTTCAGCGCCGTCAGGGCGGTAGCGTGATTGCCCTTCGCCTCATGCACGGCGGTGTTCCCGGCCTTGCGGAGGGCATGAAAGATATCCGCCGCCTATTTCGGGATATAGCGTTCGTAGGACAGCCGCCGCAGGGTTTCCTCAAAGCTCTCCCGCTCGTTGCGATAGACCGCGTGATGGGCCGCGATCAGTTTGGCCATCAACTCGGCGAACTGGCGCAGCTTGACGATGGCCGTGGAGGGATCGTCGCGGAAATAGCGTTCCGCGAGTCCTCCCAGCGTTACCAGTCGTCCATCATGCGTGGACAGAAAACCGAAATTGAGCGAGTCCATTCGTCCCCCGATCCCAACTTCCTAACCGACGACGCAAAAGATGTCTCGCCTTCCCGAGGGAGCGGCTTCAAACCGCAGGCGCCGCTTGCCCACTATGGGAGATTGAGCGCGAGACATCTATTCCAGCCGGTCAGCCAGTCGCACCATCAGGTCCATGCGCTCGTGAAAAATCGCCACCACGAGGGCGGGCGCGTCGTCACGCGGAAGGCAGAAGACATAGTGATGCTCGCAACGGACCATTCGCAAGCCCGGATGGAGCGCAGACATGTCCTTGAAAAAGCCCTCTCCCGTCGCAACGCTTTCCATGCCAGTTCGCAGCTTAGCCACATAGCTATGGCAGCTACAAAGTCCAATGCACAGTGGACCCGCTGATTTTCTGCCAGCGGATATATCGGCCCTGAATAGTCACCTAGGGGCATACCGTTGTGGTTGAGGAGTTGGATGCAGAGTTCGCCAGCCAAGCTGCTGGCCAATACAAGATCGAGGCATGGGCCAACGCCTCGCCCAGAGATATTCCCACGTTTCGGCAGTCTTCGGCGATCCGACCCGCAGGGTCACTCACTGCCGACGACGATAGATACGCGTTCTACTGCGGACGCGAGTCTTTGAAGCGCTGGTTCTGGTATCATGCCTGGGAGGACCAGGAGGCCGACATGACGCGGACTCACGTGGTTGCCGATCCGACCACCGGCGACATCATCGGCTATGTCAGCCTTGCATTGGCGGAGGTCAAACGCGCTCCCCAGTCGTCCGAGGGGACCGCGCCAGATGCCTGGCCCACCGCCCTTCCCGCAGTCCTACTTGGCCGGCTCGCTATCGATCAACGCTATCAGCGCCTCGGTCACGCCCGATCACTGATGCACTTCGCGCTCGCCAGTACGGTAAATGTCTCCAGGAACATCGGTTGCTTCTGCATGCTAACCCATCCGCTCGACGGCCGCGTTCGCGCCTTCTTTCGCACGTTTGGTTTCGAGGATATTCCCTGCGATCCAGCCGGCGGCATGGCGGTCCGCATCGTCGATCTGGAGCACAATGGCATCGGGTAGTCGCAGTGGAAATATCAGCGGTCGTGTCAGAAATGCCTTGATCGGGTCGTCCGCCTATTGGGCGCGATCCAGTGTCGAGGTCCAGCCCTCGGTAGCCAGGGCGTCACTGATCCAGGGCGCCACGATCTCAGCGGGACCGCTGCAATACCAATCGAGATAGCAGCTATCCTCCCGCACCCAGGCGATCAGATCGCCGGCGCTGCGGAAGGAATAGCGCACGACAGCACCGTCGGGACCATGCCATTCGATATTCGCGAGCGCCGACCACAGATCCACGGCCAGCGCGCCATCCGTCCTGATCCGCTCGCCGAGCACTCGTTCGATCATCATTGCGAACGCCTTGTGCGATTTGAGCCGGCGTGGGCTGGCGACGCCCTCCCAGTCTTCACGTTCGAAAAACATCAAATTTCTCTTGCTTGTTTCCAACTATACCAAAGCCAAACTGCTGATGACGATCATCCGCCTCTTCGACCCACGGCTCTGATCCGACGGCATCGTCGATGCTACCGCCCGCCGGACCGATATGCACGCTGAGCGTGCCCTACCGATCGCGGATGCAGAGCGAGTGACCATCTTCCAGCCGGCCTTCCCATTGCGATGGACAGGCAAGGAATGCCTGTTCGAGTTCCCTCACGATGAGAGACGCAGTCATTGGCCCCTGGTCTCCAAGCGGCGCACGAAGATGGCGCGCGCCTGTGCCGTAATCGTGATCTCATAGTGATCGGCCTGCGCAACGTCGGTGATATTCGCTGGCCGGTAGGCAACGGCGTTACCTCCGCCGCGCAGGCGCAGGCTGTCATAGAGAATACCCGCTTTCCCCGCCTCGCGGATCGCCTCGCCGAAGCGCTGTCCTCCATCGTGCCGGTCGGACGCATAGGCATCCGCATGCTCGGCTTGCTGCCCTCGAATGTCACGATAGTCACCGAGTAGCGTCGCCGAATAGGTTCGATAGATGCGCCGCATCTCCGGTACGTTCCGTGCCACGGCCTCCCGCCGCAGATGATGCCCCACTTCGGCCGCCGCCGTCGCGATTTCGGCGGACGCATACCAGGCGCCAAGCTCCAGGCCGTTGAACCGCATGCCGCCCGACGCGACATGCAGGAACGCGGCCATGACGATGCTGGCATTCGGACGGCCATAAACCCATTGATCGTGCGGCAGCCGGTTGATGTGTTCGACGACCAGCCGGTCGTTGGTCCAGCCGGCCAGTTCCATCACCGCCTCCGCGTCCGCCGCCGTGGCGACGGTGTCGAACAGGCCGAGTGGCGGATAACGGGACGGAACCAACCGGAAGCTGGGCCGGGGCGCGACCGAGAAACGCTCCGTCACTGAAAGACGATCTCGCTGTCCTCATAAGGTGCAAAGTCGATGTCGGCGGCGTTGGGCGGCATGTAGAGGCCGCCGCGCGCCGCATCGAGGAAACGACGCACCGTCATCAATCCGTCCTGCGTGCCGCTGACCACGAAGTCGAGTGGCGGATGGCCGCCGAACACCGGCGCGCCATGCGCCTCGCGCAACCATTTCACACCATCGCGCTCATCGTCGAACAGCACGCCCAGCGCCTGATGGATGCCGAAGATCGCCGAGATCCGCGTCAGCACGTCCACGTCCAGCGTGAAGGCGCCATGCTCGCGCGCCTGCTTGCTCCAGCTATGATAGGTGGAGCGCGATGGATAGCCCAGGATCAGACGGCGCTGCTCCTCGTTCAGCCCCCATAGATCGGCAATCGCAAGAAACGTCCGCAGCGCCGGCGCGCTCAGCCGGCGACGGTTCGCCGGCGCGAAACGTGCCATATCGAGCCGCGGAACGGACACCCCCATCCCTTCGCTCGCCTTCTCCTGTCCGATCATTGCACACTCCTCGATCTGGATATAGTCCAAATATGGGCAACCGGCAACGTCAGGCAATGCCCCCCATGTTGGACTGATCGCTTTGTGGCAGGATGGTCGAAATCGCCGGTCATGCGCCCTTTCGCGTCACCGCGCCGAAATCATCCAGTTCCCTTGCAGCTTCGGCAATCAGTTCGACTGCCCGACCTTCCACCTTACGGCGACGATCCTCGGGCAAGGCAGCAATGATCTCGTCGAGCTTACGACCTGGTGTGAGATCATCCTTCGTCTTTGCGATCATGCGGTCCGCTTCGGCCAGCATCCCACCGGTCACAGCATTGGGCGCGTTCTTCACGTTCGCCGAAGCTTCGAACTGCAGATGGGCATCTTCCGGTGTGACGTTGATGGATTCGAGTGTGCCGTGGCTGAATCGGGCGACATATTCATGCCATTCGCCATCGGATTTTCCCGACCCGTAGAAGCAGAAGTCACCATGGAAATCGAGGTCGCGCCACCGCTTGTTCATAGCTCTGAAACGGGGGAATTTAAGATCTGACCTCTCTTCGGGGGGTACTTCTTCCCACTCGCAATCCTGTATCATTAGCCGGCGGTCCGCCCGGATCAAAAGAACGCCCAACACACAGCCGAAATCCTTGGTCTGCAATTCTCCCGTAAAGCCGTCCGGCAACGGGATGTCACAGCGGACACAGTCGAACATTCCCATGGTACGTCCCCAAATCAATCAACGCCTGCCATTCGGTACGGGCTTCATCTCGCCAAAGTCGACGACATTGCCGACCTTCGCGGCGCCAGAACGCTCCTTGAAACCCGCCATAGGTTCATCTGGCTTGGCAAGGTGCCCAACGGGCAGAAACAGAACCTTCCGCTATCGACAACATTGGCGAGATTACCGGCTGGATCACGGAAAAAGAAACGGCGAAGCCCCCAGGCTTCCGTGACCGGGCCGTATACGACCTCAGCGCCGGCAGCGCGAACCGCGACCTCGGTTGCGTCGAGGTCTTCCACGTCGATCGAAATGACAGGCAATTCCGTGCCTGCGCCTCCTTCGGAAGCGGTGTGGAGCTCGATTTTCTGGGTCGTTTCTTTATTCAGAAACGCGATCCACCCCATGTCAAAAGGTAGGTCGAGTTCGAAAACCTTCGCGTAAAATTTCGCCAGCGCCGTCGGATCCGGCGCTGAGAGATTCGCAATGATTCTGGTAACAGCCATCGCTGAACGAATCCCCGTGATCAGAAAGACATTGTTATTTGCCGAGGTTGTGCTGCCGCCGCCCAACCTCGGCAAGCCCACATTGTGTTACAAGCCGGCTGTCCCTCTTTGAGCATGCAGGTTGAGGAACCGGGCGCTCGCCCACATGATCGACTTAGGATTCCGATGAAGACAAGCCCGCCAGAAGCGGCGCGTAGGCTCTGAGCCTGCGGGATATGAACTCGGCAAAGAGCCGCACGCGCTTCGTCTTGCGTGTTTCCCCCTGGGTGAGCAGCCAGAGCGTTCCGTACATATGCAGGTCGGTGCCCGGCACCCGCGCCAGAAGCGGATCAGCATCTGCGACGAAACACGGCAGTGTCGTGATGCCGAGACCCTGTCGCACCGCGACGATCTGCGCCTGGGTATCTGTGACCATGAACGGAACCTCAGCGGTGCGAACCTCGCCCTCGTGGGCCCAGTCTGGTCTGCCATGGCTGCTGATGACGATCCACCGGATGGGATCGGGCGCGCCCGTACGCCATGCGGCTAGAAGATCACGGGACATGTAGACGTTTCCGAACAGCTCCGGTCCCTTCAGACCGTGAAGATTGAGCGGCAGGGTCTTGCGATCGTACACGACGCGGATCGCGACGTCGGCCTCGCGGTTCGTCAGATTGGCCAGATCGCCGGACGACAGGATTTCCATCTCGATGTCCGGATGCAGACGCGCGAAATCGGCGAAGTCCGGCATGAGCAGATGTGTCGCGAGGGGCGGTGCCAACGTCACCCGCAGACGCCCGCGCACGCTTTGATCGCGGCCGAAAACCCGCGTCTCGAGTTGGAGCGACGATGCTTCCATCTGATCCGCGAGATCGAGGACCTCCTCGCCGGCGGCCGTCAGGCGGTAGCCCGAAGGCAGCTTTTCGAACATCTGCGCCCCGAGGCGTTCCTCGAGCTGCGCGATGCGTCGCAGCACGGTCGCGTGGTTCACCCCGAGGTGCCCGGCGGCGGCCCGCACCGAGCCTTCGCGCGCCACGGCAAGAAAATAGCGGACGTCATCCCAGTCGATCATGGTGCAATCCCGCACCATTGGGTGCGCCTCTCCAAAACCCGGATCTGACGCGTTGTACATCAGTACGGGTGGTCGCCATAGCTCATGTCGAAGAGCGCAGCCCAATTCGGAAAGGCAAACACCGCGCTCGCGGCCTTGTCAGTCGCCCAACCGGATCGATTTCGCACCACCGATGTGCGTGCTTTCGCACTGAACGCCTGACCCTGGTGTCACCATCTCTGGACTCTCGGGAGCGTTCCCGAACGACCGACGGCGAAAGCCTGAAAGGAGAAGTCATGGGAAAGCTCGAGAGTAAGGTTGCAGTCATCACGGGCGGCGCCACCGGCATCGGCCGCGCCGCAGCAAAACGTTTCATCGAAGAGGGCGCTTTCGTGTTCATCTTCGGCCGCCGGCAGGACGCGCTCGACGCCGCCTTGGCCGACCTCGGGTCCAATGCCCGCGCAGTGAAAGGCTCGGTTTCTGATGAGGCCGATCTCGACCGACTCTACGCAGCGGTGAAGGCCGAACGCGGAACCCTCGACATCGTCTTCGCCAACGCCGGAACGGGAAGCCTGCTTGCGCTCGGCGAGATCACCGCCGAGCACATCGACGAAATCTTCGATACCAATGTGAAGGGTACGATCTTCACGGTCCAGAAGGCGCTGCCGCTGATGGGCCAGGGCGGTTCGATCATCCTGACCGGATCGAGCGCAGGCACCACGGGCGCCCCGGCGATGAGCGCCTACAGCGCGAGCAAGGCGGCGGTGCGCAACCTCGCTCGGACCTGGGCGGAGGACCTGAAAGGCACCGACATCCGGGTAAACGTACTGTCGCCCGGGCCGACCGCGACCGAACTCGCGGTGGAAGCGGTAGGCGAGGAAGGCATGAAGGTCTTCGCTTCCATGAACCCGCTCCAGCGCATGGCCGATCCGGCGGAGATCGGAGCGGCGGCTGCCTTTCTCGCATCGTCGGACAGCAGCTTCATGACCGCCAGCGAGCTCGCCGTCGATGGCGGCATTGCGCAACTCTGACGCGCTACGCCCGGCCGGTCACTCCGTGATCCGATTATGCACACATCCATGAAGGAAAATGAAATGGAACAGTCTTTTAAAGGAAAAACCGCTCTCGTTACCGGGGCATCGCGGGGCATTGGCCGCGCCATCGCCGAACGTCTTGCAAGGGATGGCGCGACGATCGCACTGACCTACAACGCCAGCAAATCCGGCGCGGATGAGGTGGTCGCGGCCATCGAGAAAGCTGGAGGCACTGCATTCGCGATCCACGCGGACCTGGTTGACCCGGCGGCTGTCCCGACCTTGTTCGAAAGACTGGACAGCGAGTTCACCAGGCGGAACGGAAGCAAGGTCCTCGACATCCTGGTCAACAACGCTGGCAATTTCGGCTTTGTTGGCTTCAAGGACGCGACCCCCGACAGTTGGGATACCCTGATCGCGGTTTACGCCCGCGCGCCCTTCTTCATCGTTCAGGCCGCTCTCGATCGTCTCACCGATGGCGGACGCATCATCAACATCTCTTCCGCCGCTGCCACGAAGCCCGTGGCGGCTGCCCCCGTCTACTCGATGGCCAAGGCGGCCATCAATAATCTGACTCATGCGCTCGCGTCCGAATTGGGGCCGCGCGGCATTACCGCGAACGCCGTAGCGCCGGGCTACACGCGAACGGACGGGAACGCCGCTCTCCGAGAAGAGCCCGAACTCGTGAAGACGGTCGAGGCCGAAATCGCGCTGGGACGCTTTGGCGAGCCTTCGGAAATAGCAGCCGTCGTGGCGTTCCTGGCCTCCGATGATGGCCACTGGGTGACCGGCCAGACGATCGAAGCGAGCGGCGGCTACAGGCTCTGACCACCGAAATAAACCGAAGGAGAATATCATGCGCTACGCAATCATTGGCTTCGGCGAGATCGGCCACGCTCTCGCCAAGGCATTTTCCCGCAGCGGCATCGAAGTGTCCGTTGCAACCGCGCGCGATCCGGCAAGCCTTGCATCCGATGCCGCCGCGATCGGCCCCGAGGTCATTCCTGCGACACTGGCTGAAGCCGTCCAGGCGGACATCATCTTTTTGGCCGTCCGTTTCCAGTCGCACCCGGACGTCGCGAAGGCGCTGCCCACCTGGCAGGGGAAGATCATCGTCGACGTGACCAATGCCTACGGCGTGCCCCCTGAGGAGTTGGGAGGACAGCCTTCTGCCAAGGTTGTCGCGCAGGCCTTCGGTGGCGGGCGCGTGGTCAAGGGTTTTAACCATCTGGCCGCTGCGGTCCTTGGGCAAGACCCGACCGTGCATGGCGGCAGGAGAGTCGTGTTCCTGTCCAGCGATGATGACGACGCCGCAGCGGAGATCGGTGCGCTCGCGGACCATCTCGGCTTCGCGCCGGTCAAGCTCGGCGGGCTGTCGGAAGGCGGACTGCTCGTGCACGGGCGGGGAGATAGCTGGGGCCCACTGATCTTCCAGGATCTGGTCAGGTTCGACCGATAAACACGACGTCGTCACCGGCGAAGACAGGGCGCGCGCAATCGGATCGCGCGCGCCGAAGGAAGAGGAAAAATGCCATGAGCACCGAGAAGAACGTGCAGACCGTGAAGGATTTTTTCGCCGCGATCGGCCGCGGCGACAGGGCTGCCCTGTTGACGCTGGTCGCCGAGGACATCGAGTGGATCATCCCGGGCGAAGACTGGCCCTTGGCCGGAACGCACCGCGGACACGCGGGACTGGCGGCTTTGCTTGAGACGTAACCGGGGTCTGACGGCCGCCTTGCGCGGTGCCCATTCATCGGGATGATTGCCGCTCTTTGAACGAGGTGGCGGGTGTCGGACGAGATCGAGGATTCAGCAGGCGATGGAGCGAGTAGTCATACG
>Ga0180218_1000937_pt1 | contig 20432 bp, 19 predicted proteins | sample eDN3rd37CKraftBY_FD_151334 | JGI IMG/M metagenome (GOLD analysis project Ga0180218, IMG submission 151334) | Enriched backyard soil microbial communities from Emeryville, California, USA - eDNA 3rd pass 37_C Kraft BY (version 2) (version 2) | ecosystem: Environmental > Terrestrial > Soil >...
CCACGCGCGCCACGAGCCAAAGCGCACAGGCGGCGGCCAGGGGCAGGCCCTTGAGCGGATTGATGCCTGTCCAGGTGGCGCTCGCGGTTAGCAGGAAACCCACCGCGATGGTGGCGACAAAGCCCCACAGCATTTCATGGGCGTGCCAGGCCACGCCGCCCAGCGGCGACGAAAGCCACTGCGGAGCGTAGATCCACAAGGCCACCGAAAGCAGGGCCCAGGCGCATCCGGCCATGTACAGGGGACGAAAGCCCAGTTCAAGAAACGCCTTGAGCTGTGGACCCTTGGAAGCGGGCTCGCCGGGTTCGTGCAACGAAACCGGAATGGCTCTGGCCTTGGTCATGAAAAGACTTCTGTCAGGGGGCGGTCGGGCTGATTGTGCAATTGGTAGCCGTACCAGAGGCTGCGTGCGATACGGTGCGCAAAGGCTTCGGCCTTTTCGGCAAAGACGCGATTGGGCAGGGTTTCGGTGGTGTCGTGGAACAGGGACAGCCACCGCTGGAAGAGTTCGGCGCTGAGTTCGGGCAGAGCGATGTGCTTGGGCATGGGCGTGCCATTATAGGTGCCCGTGCCGCGCATCAGCGATGACCAGAAGCTGACCATCTTTTGAAGATGATGATCCCAGTCTTGGATGTGGGCGTTGAATATGGGCCCCAGCGTGGCGTCGGCTCGCACGCGGTCGTAGAAACTGTAGACTAGCGTTGAGATCTCGTCTTCGGTGCAGATTTCGTCTCGAATGGCCATGCTTGGCTCCGATAAAGCGCAATGAACGGAACGTGGCTGCTACGGAGGAGCCGCGTGCAGCGAACAAAGATATATTTACAATGAATCTTATATAAATCCCGGGGCAACGTCAACGGGATCATGCGGGTTTTGGCGGTGCTTCGGGGTGGGCGCGCCCGTCCTGTTCACGCGCAACGTAACTGCCTGCTATTGTTACGCTTTTGTGGTGCAAAGCATACAGGCTTACCCTAGTTTTGGCCTGATTCCCATTGCGTGCTTGCAGGTAGTGCTTTACATTTGAAACGCTATTGTTGAATTCATTAGTTAATCATTGTTGCAAGTGCCGTTACACTAAACGCACTTGCAAACCTGCCATGCCCAACAAAATCTCTGAACAGCCCTCTTCCATCAGTTGCGTGGTGCCCTGCTTGAACGAGGCGGCCAATCTGGGCGTGCTGATCCCGGGCCTGGTTGCGGCCTTGTCGCCCCTTACGCAGGCGTTCGAGATCATCGTCGTCGACGACGGCAGCACCGATACCACGCCCGATGTGCTCGAAGCGCTCGGCCGGCAGCATCCGCAAGTGGTCTACGTGCAGCTTTCGCGCAACTTCGGCAAAGAGGCCGCCCTCAGCGCGGGGCTCGAGGCCGCGCGCGGTCAAGTGGTGGTCACGCTCGACGCCGACCTTCAGCATCCGCCCGCCCTCATCGCCCCCATGCTGCAGCGTTGGCAGCAAGGCGTCGACATGGTCTATGCGGTGCGGGCCACGCGCGAAGACGAATCCTTCTTCAAGCGGCTGGGCACCAAGTTCTTCTATCGGCTCATGCGCACTTCGGGCGGGCTCACGGTACCCGAGAACGCCAGCGATTTCCGCCTTATGGACCGCAAGGTGGTCGATGCCCTGCTGCTGCTGCCCGAACGCAACCGCTTCATGAAAGGGCTTTTCGCCTGGGTCGGCTTCAAGACCGAACCCTATGCCTACGCGCCGCCCCAGCGCCTGTACGGCACCACCAGCTTCAAGCCGTTCAAGCTTTTCCACTTTGCGCTCGACGGCCTCACCTCGTTCACCACCTGGCCCCTGCGCCTGCTCAGCATGTCGGGCATCTGCCTGTCCTTGCTGTCGTTCGCCTATGGCCTGTTCATTATCGTCAAGTATTTCCTGTATGGCGACCCGGTCCAGGGCTGGGCTTCGCTGATCACCGTGGTGCTGTTCTTTGCCGGCATCAATCTTATTTCCATCGGTGTGCTGGGCGAATACATCGCCCGCATATTCGGCGAGGTCAAGAACCGTCCTCTCTACCTCGTGCGAAATCAGAAGGGCCAGGGGCTTGGCCAGCGCATGTCGCTGACACAGCCCGAATTCTTCGCCGCCGACCGTCGCCCTCAAGCGGCCAGCCGGGCCATCAATCAATAATCTCATCAAGCTATAGGCCAGAAGGCGCCCCAGCCGCACTGGGGGCGGGCGCGATGCACGCTTGGCGCTTGAGCGTACGCGTGGGTGTCAGGTTTTGCGCCGGGATTGCCAAAATCGCTTTGGAATGAAGGCTGGTGTTGTCGTGACCTACACCGGAAAGCGGTGTGTGCCATGGATTGGCTGCAGCGGGTGTCTCGACATCAAACTATCTAGAATAGCCTCTTTCGTACGAAGCTTCCGCAGGGGAAAACCCTGCCGATAAAAAAGATATGGCTCCCTCCAAATAAATTGTATTAGACCCGCGCCGGGGCCGATGTTCCAATTTCATTCGAAGCGCAGTGGCCGTTGGGCGCCGCCGCGGTCCATGACAAGAACGAGGAGCAGAGCCATGAAACACATTCGGAAATCCGTCGCGTTGCGTCTTCTTGGGATGCTGTGTTTTGCGGCCGTAGCGGGGGCGGCCATGAATACAGCGGCGGCACAAGCCGCGCTCGAAGGCAAGCGTCTGGCTTACCTTACCGCCACCACCAGCAATCCTTTCATTGCCGCACTGGCCAAGACCATCCAGGAGCAGAGCGAGAAAAGGGGGATGAGCGCAACTGTCCTCACCAGCCCTTACGACGCGGCCTTGCAAAGCCAGCAGGTCAGCGACGCGATTGCGCAGGGTTATGATGCCTTGCTGATCACGCCGATCAGCGAGCGGGCGATCGTGCCGGCGCTAACGGCCGCCAAAGCCGCCAAAGTTCCGGTTTTCGTGGTGAACTCGCCCATAGCCGATGGCCACGATGAGCTATACGAATCGTTCATCGGCGAAGACCATGCCGTGCTGGGCCGCCTCACCGGCGAAGCGCTGGCTCAAGCCCTGAAAGACAGAAAGAACCCCTCGGTCGCGCTGATCACCGGATCGCTGGCCGAGGGTGTCGCGCCCAGGCGGCTGGAAGGGTTCAAGAAAGCGATCGAGGCGCATCCCGAGATCAAGATCGTCGCGACCGAGGATGCCAAATGGGACACCGCGACCAGCGAACGGATAGCGGGGCAGCTCTTCGCGCGTTTTGCGGCTCAAGGAGGCCTCGATGCAATCTATGCGATGGCTGACAATATGGCGCATGGCACGATACTGGCGGCCAAGGCGGCAGGGGTGCCTCTGGGCACCCAGGACAAAGAGCTGGTCGTCGTCAGTTCGAACTGCATGAAGTTCGGAATAGACCACATCCGCGCGGGTGAACAATACAGCACCGCAACGCAAATGCCGGGGCGCACGGGCACCGAGGCCGTCGCTACTGCTGCCGCCTTCCTTCAGGGCAAGCCGGTCGAGAAGCATCACTATCTCGAGATGGCGGCCATCACGAAGGAAAACCTGGACAAGTTCGCCGATGCGTGCACGTTCTGAAGCAGGCAACGGGACATGGGTTCGCTGCATCCAATTCTCCAGGCCGACAATATCCAGAAGGCGTTCGGGGCCGTACGCGCCCTGAACGCGGTCAGCTTCGCCGTCGAGCGGGGGGAAATCCGCGCTTTATGTGGCGAGAACGGCGCCGGCAAGAGCACCCTGGTCAAGCTCCTGACCGGCGTGCATCGGCCTGACAGTGGCGAAATTCTGGTCGACGGCAAGCCACGGCACTATCGCAGCCCGCGTGACTCCCAGGCCGACGGCATCGCCTTCGTTTCCCAGGAACTGAGCATCGTGCCGCACTTGTCCATCCTGGGCAACATATGGCTGGGCCATCGGGACGTGCCACTCCTGCACCGCCGCCAAGCGCTTCGACGCAAGGCGGCCGAAGCCCTGAGCGTCGTGGGCCTGGATGCGCTGCCGCTCAACACGATGGCGGGCACGCTTGCGCTGGGCGAAAGGCAGCTGCTCGAGATCGCGCGGATGTTCGCCCGCGACGCGCGGGTCTTCTTGCTTGACGAGCCGACGGCCACATTGAGCGATGGCGAGATTGCCCGCGTGTTCGATGCGTTGAGGCGTTTGCGCCAAGCGGGCCGTTCCGTCATTTTCATCACGCATCGCCTGGCCGAGGTGTTCGACATTTGCGATACCGTCACGGTGTTGCGCAATGGTTCGCTCGTCACCCAAGCCGAGGTCGCAGGCCTGGAGCGCGAGCAACTGATCGAACTCATGCTGGGACGGCCACTGGGCCAGATGTATCCGCCTGCCGGCGAGCCTGGCGGCGCCACCGTGTTGCAGGTCGAAGGCCTTCGGATACCGGGTCAGGTGGCGGATCTCACATTTGAAGCGCGGGCTGGCCAGGTCGTGTGCCTGTCGGGTCAAATCGGTTCGGGTGCGGGCGAGGCGGTCCGGGCGATCGGGGGCCTGGTCTACGACATGCACGGCACGGTCAGGGTGCGCGGCAAGCGGCTGGTGACCGGCTCGGTGGCCAGCGCGCTGCAAGCCAATGTTCGCTTCGTCTCTGAAGACAGAGCGCGCGACGGGATTTTTCTGACGCTGCCGGTGCGCACCAACCTCGTCGCGACGCAACTCGATCGGGTCACGCGCGCGGGCCTGGTGTCCCGGCGTGCCATCTGCGAGCGTTCGCTGTCGGCTTGCGAACGGGTGGGCATAGATCACGCCAGGCTGGAGTCGCGCGCCGACGAACTCAGCGGAGGCAATCAGCAGAAGATTGCCGTGGGCCGCTCGCTGACTGATGAAGACTTTGGCGTGCTGCTGATGAACGAACCGACGCGAGGCGTCGATGTGGGCGCGCGAGCGGAAATCTACGCGCTCATGCGCCGCATATGCCAACAAGGTTATTGCATCATCATGATGTCGACCGACATCGAAGAAGTCGCGGGCATGGCGGACATGGTGATCACCATGTACCGGGGCCGGCAGGTCGGCAGCTATAGCCGCTCCGATATTTCCCGCAGCCGCATCCTGGCTGATATCACGAACACCGCCGCGGCACGGGAGGCGGCATGAACGCCTCTACGTTCGTCCGGCCCGCGTCAGCCGCCCGGGAAAAGTACCGCGCATCCATGAGCATGCATGCCATGGCCGTGGGCTGCGCGATGGCGGCGCTCCTGGTCGTCGCCGTGCTTACGCCCGGTTTCATCAGCCTGCCCAATCTCATCGCCCTGACCGGGACGCTTTCCCTGATCGGCTGCGTGGCGATCGGCATGACCTTCATCACGCTCGGCGGGAACATCATGTCCTTCTGCCTTGGCGCAACCTGTGCCGCGGCCTCCATGCTCGTCGCCCACCTGTCGGATGCGGGGGCATGGCTGGCCGGCTTGGCGGGTGTTGCGCTGGCGCTGGTCATCATGGTGGTCCAGGGCTTGGTCATCGGGCTGTTCAGGGCCAATCCGCTGATAGTCAGCATCGCCTCGCTGAGCCTGATCCTGGGCGTCACCCAGTATGTGGCCGGTGGCCAAACCATCTATGTGTCGGGCGATGCGCTGTCGATGCTCAAGTCGAGAGTTCTGGGCGTGCCGGCGCCCTTGCTGGTCTTTGTCGCGGCCGTGGTCGTCGGCGAACTCATGCTGCGTTTTACCCGCTTTGGATACAAGCTTATCCTGGTCGGATCCAATTTCGAGGCGGCCGAGGTGGGGGGCATATCCACGTGGCGCACGACTGTGGCCGCTTATGCCGCCGCCGGCTTGTTCACAGGGGTGGCGGGCATATTGCTGGCCGCGCGTTATGGTTCAGGCAGCATGGAGTTCGGCGTTGGCTTCGACTACAGTGCGATCTCTGCCGTATTGGTCGGTGGAACCGCGATAGGCGGGGGCCAGGGATCCGTGCTGCGTACCATGTTCGGCGTCGTATTCATTGCGGTGATGCAAAGCCTCTTGCTGCTGTATGGGCTGGACGTTCAGTTCCAGTACCTGCTTATCGGGTTGGTGGTGCTGGCGGCCATATTGCTTCAAGTCCGGTCCAAATCATGATCAAGTCGCTTTCTGTCTTATGGCAGCCCGCTTTTCGGCCGTTTCTGCTGCTGGGCGTGGTGTTGGCCGCATTTGCGCTGATGTCCGGCGGGCCGGGGGTGTTTACCGCACGCGGAGGCTTCAGTGTTTTTCAGCACTTTGCCACCATAGGCCTTGTCGCGCTCGGTCTGGGCCTGACCATGCTGATGCGCGAGTTCGACTTGTCGGTGGCCGGGATGATGGGCCTGGGCGGCTGCGTGGCTGTACTCGCCGGCAACGGCTCGGCCGCCACGGGGCTGATTGCCGCGCTTGCCGTCGGCTTGGCGGGCGGCCTGCTCCAGGCATGGTTGATGGTCCGCCTCAGGCTGGGCTCGGTTCCCGTGACCCTGGGCGGCCTGCTTACCTTTGTCGGAGCAGCGTATGTGGTAACGGGAAACCGCAGTATTCCGTTCGACAATATGGAGATGGCCATCGCCATCAATGCGCCGTTGTTTGGCTTCATGTCCGTGCGTGCGCTCGTGGTTGTCGTTCTGTTCATGCTGGCGGCCCTGGTGATTCAGTTCACGCGCGTCGGACGCGATCTCATCGCAACGGGCAGCGATCGCCATGGCGCCCTCATAGCCGGGGCCAATCCCGACCGCATCCAGTTGGGCGCCTTTGCCTGCTCTGGCGCGCTCGCGGCGCTAGCGGGGGCCATGCTCAGCTTCGGCCTGTCATCGGCTTCGCCCTCGGGAGGCGTCGCGGACATACTTGTGCCCGCAGTCGCGGCGGCGATATTGGGTGGCATTTCCCTGTCGGGAGGTGTGGGCCGGCCATTGGGCATCGCGGCGGGCGTGCTGGTGTTGTGCGTGCTGCGCACAGGATTGACCACCATGGGTGTTGCGCCATACGTGCACGATGTCGTGACAGGCGCAATTTTGTTGGCCGTGGCCATCGCAGACGGCCCCCACTTGCGCATGCGGCTCCATCAATTGGGTATTCCGCGAAAGGCAATAGCCGTGCAAAGTAAAGGAGGAATGATATGAATAGCCACACGATTTCTGATGAGGAGTTCTTTCGAGAGCGGGGCTTCGGCCGGACGATGGGTTTCGGTCGCAAGCCGGCGCTGATCGTCGTTGACATCATCAACGCGTTCACGGACCCCGACATGCCTCTCGGCGCCAATATGGACGAGCAGATCGTAGCCACGAACCAACTGATCGACGCCTGCCGGAAGGCCGACGCGCCGATCTTTTTCACAACCACCGCCTATGATGACGCCGGCCTTAGGGACGGCGGCGTCTGGGTGCTCAAGCAAAGCGGCGCCGCGACCTTGCGAAGCGGCACACCTGCGGTCGAACTGGACTCCAGGCTGCATCATCAGCCGGGCGATTCCGTGCTGGTGAAGAAATACGCGTCGTGTTTTTTTGGCACCGACTTGTTGTCCCGCCTGGTCGCTTCGGGCGCCGACACGGTGCTGATCGCGGGCTGCACCACCAGCGGCTGCGTCCGGGGCACAGCGGTCGATGCGGTTCAAAACGGCTTTCGGCCCATCGTCGTGCCCGAGGCCGTGGGAGACCGGTCGGTATCGGCGCACGAGCAGAGCCTGTTCGATTTGCAAGCGAAGTATTGCGATGTGGTGGGTTTGTACGACACGCTCGATTATCTCGAGCAACACGAGACCAGCGGAAAATAAGGAGGCAGAAAAATGCAGGAAGCCAATCGATTTGAATATTCACCGATCGTCGCCCGCCCGCCGCTCAAGCTGCCGGATGGAAACCGTGTAGCCGTCTGGGTGATTCCGAATGTCGAGCACTTTTTGTTCGACAGGCCTTCCACGTCGATTACGGCGGTCACCACCAGCCTCGTCCCCGACGTGCTCAATTACTCATGGCGGGACTACGGTCCCAGAGTCGGCTTCTGGCGCATGCTCGACGTGATGAACAAGCATGGTATACGGGGCACGGCTGCGCTCAATTCCGATGTGTGCCGGTTTTATCCCGAGCTGATCAAGGCGGGCAACGAGCATGGTTGGGAGTGGATGGCGCATGGCCAGAACAATTCGCAGATGTTCACGAAGCTGGGCGAGGACGAAGAGCGCGAACTGATTGCGCATGTTATTGACACGATCCACGATTCGACCGGCAAGCGGCCGAGGGGCTGGCTGAGCCCGGCGCTGACCGAAACGGTGAACACCCCCGACCTGCTCGCCGAGGCCGGCATCGAGTACACGGGCAATTGGGTCAACGACGAGCAGCCTTATCCCATGAAGGTCAAGAGCGGTTCGCTGGTTGCCCTGCCTTATGCGATCGAAATCAACGACATACCCGCTTTTCTTGACCTCAAGCAAAGCGGCGAACAGTTCGCCAGGATGATCCGCGATACTTACGACGTACTGCACGAGGACGCGCGCGACAGTGCGAGGGTGATGGCGATTTCCATTCATCCTTTCTTGATCGGGCATCCCCATCGCAGCAAACCTTTCGATCAAGCCTTGCAATATATCCGGGAAAAGGGCGACGCCTGGTTTGCGACCGGCTCGGAAATACTCGACTGGTACCGTTCGGAAACTGCTTGATGCGCCAGTGAGGGGCTGGGTGAAATCCCCCGCATAACATGGGCTGCTTCTTTCGCGTCTAGGGCGAGTCGACTTTTTTTGCCAGACTGCCTTGCCGCTCGACGATCAGATCTACCAGGCTCAGCAAGTAGGCCATGATGTCCTCGTCCAGCGCCGCGGGGTCGGCGCCATGGGCGGGCCGCACGATATGCATGATTTGCCGCATGTGCGGATCGTCGATTCTGCGTATGGCCAGCTCATTGCCGGCCACTTCGCGTGCGACCGACCCATAGGGCAGGGTCGTGGCCGCGATGCCGCGCTTGACGATCTCGCGTATGCCGGCGATGGATTGCATTTCGTATATCACTTGGCACGACAGGCCTTGCTCGCCCGCCGCGAATTCGAGCGTGCAGCGGCCGGCGTCGCGCTTGCCGCCCTGGGCCATGGGCAGGGCGAGGGTCTGCTCCAGGGTTACGGGGTCTTGTGGCGGCGCTTGGTCGGGATGCGTCACCAGAAGCAATTCTTCGTGGAGCATGGGCGTCAAGTGTATGCCCGGCCGCTCGGCGACCGAGTAGGCGAAGGCGATGTCGATTTCTTTATTCTCGACCGCGTCCGCCAGGGCGAAGCTGGGGTCTTCGCGCAAAGAAAGAACCACGTCGGGCAATTGTTCGCGGGCGGCGACAATGGCTTCTGTGCCAATGAGCATGACCAGGCTGGGTGGCAGTCCCAACGAGAAATAGCGGGTCGTATTTTGGCTGAAGCGCGAGATGTCCGCATGTATTTGCTCCATGACGCTGAATAGCGAACAACTGCGCGAATACAGCAATTCGCCCGCCGGCGTGGCTTCCACCCCGCGTGAATGGCGATGCAGCAAGGGAACGCCGAAGCTGTCCTCGAGTTGCCGGATGCTGGCACTAAGTGCGGGCTGGGCGATGTAAAGCTGCTCGGCGGCACGCGTGATGCTGCCGGTTTCGACGACCTTGGCGAAATACCGAAGCTGGCGTACGTTGATCAAAGGCCCTTTCATGCGTGTTTTGCGGCGAGGCGGCCGGCCGTGACCGCGCGGCTTACGTCTGGCCCGGCTCGGTGCCGGTCAGCTTGGCATGGGTCGCCTCGGCCGTTTTGATCCATAGGTTCCATGCGCGCGCCGCCTGTCCTTCGACGGATGCCGTAGCAGTGTCGGCTTCGGCTTCGGACAGCGGTGTGATGGGCCCGATGCGCATGGCTTCGGCTTGGGTGCGTGCATTGACCTCGGTATAGACTGCGCGGTAGACCGCTTTATGAAGAGTATCTGCAACGACGGTGGAACCATGTCCGCGCATGAGCACGATATGGCCATTTCGCAGGACGCCGGCCAGGCTGGCGCCAAGCGCCTGGTTGGTGACGAGCAGATCGGTGCCGTCGCCGCCGAAGTCGCGGATTTCGAATACGGGCGGGCGTGTGCCTATGAAGGCCGCCATATGGCATACGGCTTGGAAGGGACTGTCTTTGACGATGCTGAAGGGTACGACAGTGGCGGAGTGGCTATGGACCACGGCCATGACATCGGGCCTGGCCTTGTAGATTTCGCTGTGTATGAATCGTTCGAGGTAGACCGACCGGCCCGCCGCATTGAGCGGTTCACCCTCGAGATTGAATTCGATGATGTCGTCCTTGGTGACCGTGCCCGGCGCCATGTTGCGCGCCAGAAGAAAGCGGCCGCTGTCTGTTTCGTGCCTGACGCTGACGTGGCCGAAAGCATCGACCACGCTTTGATCGTATAGTATGTGATTGGCATGAACAAGATCGGCAACTTGCGAACTGGTGCTTTGATATGGCGCCCCGGTGGCTGCGTCTGCCACATGGGTGCCTGCGTCGTGGGAATGTTGCCTGGTCATGTTGTCTCCTGAGCCGGTCGATGTTTTTTTTCGTTCTCTGGAGTGTAGTGGATTGGCTCATGCTTGACCATGTCCGATGGCCTTACGGCGAGCGTGGCGGTTTTTTCAGCCTTTAGGCCGAAATGCCCAGAATCTTCCCAGAATAAACGTGAGTATCGCCAGCGCGACCAGTATCATTGCCAGCAGCAGGTCGTAGCGTATGGTCGTGGCGCGCAGCAGGTAGGCATACGATAGTTCATTAACGCCGAAACCCAGCGCCGACACCAGAAAAAAACGCCTTGCGGCGCTGGCCCACGGCCCGCGCTGATGCCTGAAGGTAAAGTGGTAATGACCCAGAAAAGACACACAGAATGCCACCAGCCATCCGGCCAGGTTGGCCAGCAGCGGGGCCAGGTCCAGTTCGCGTACACACAGCACGGCCACCAGCCAGTGGGTCAGGGCCGCCGCACAGCCCGTGGCGACGAACCAGCCGATCTGCGTGAACAGTTTGATCATGTACAGCGTTTTCCGAAAGAGGGTTTGTGAGCATCGATAACGACATAAAGCGGGTCGTGCTGTGCGCTGATGATTTCGGCATGAGCGAGGCGATCGACACCGGCATCATACGCCTGGCGGAGCAGGGCCGTCTCAGTGCCGCCAGTTGCCTTTCGTTGGGCCCCACCTTTGCGCGGCATGCGCACGCTCTGGCCGGCACAGGGGCGCGGATGGGGCTGCACCTGAACTTTACCGAGTCCCTGGGCCAGCCGGGCCTGTACCTGCCCCTGGCCACGCTGATCCGCCGTGCGTATGCGCGCCGGCTCGACGTTGCTGTGCTTCGCGCCCAGATACAGGATCAGCTCGAAGCGTTCGAAGCCGTGCTTGGCCGGGCACCCGATTTCGTGGACGGCCACCAGCACGTGCATCAATTGCCGCAAATCCGCGATGTCCTGCTTGTGGCTCTGGCCGATCGCTATGCGGGCCAGGCGCTACCCTGGCTGCGCAGCACGCGCATGGCTGCGCTGAGCGGGCTGCCCGTCCGCCAGCGGGCCAAGGCGTTCGTCATCCAGGCCCTGGGTGCGGCGGCACTTGGCCGCAACGCACGCCGTCTGGGATTCCACTTGAATGTGCGGTTCGCAGGAGTGTATGATTTTCGAGGCGGAGAGCCGGCATTTGGCCGCCTGCTTTCAAGTTGGCTGACGCAGTTGCAAGACGGCGACCTGCTGATGTGCCACCCGGCGGCCCACGCCGACGCGGCCGACCCCTTGGGCCAGCAACGCCTTGCCGAGTTCAAGGTGCTGGCTGGCGATGACGCTGGGCGTTGGCTTGAAGAAAACAGAATACAGGGGCGTCTTGCCCGTTTTGGGCAACAGGCCTGATTTCACCGCAGCCAGCGTCAAGGCGTCGGCGGCGGCATGTTGAATACATTTTGGAGAAACACCATGGCAGTCCCCGTCAATCCCCTCAGCGCCGATTTCGCGGTGGCGCCCCAGCTTGCCCCCGGCGACATGCAGGCAGTTGCGCAGGCCGGCTATAAAAGCGTCATCATCAACCGGCCCGACTTCGAGGGCGGCGCCGACCAGCCCTCGTCCGCAGACGTCATGGAGGCGGCGCGCGCCGCCGGCCTGCAGGTGGAATACCAGCCGGTTGTAAGCGGTTCCATCACGCAGCAAGACGTCGAGCGTTTCGGTCAATTGCTCGAAGCGCTTCCGGCGCCGGTGCTGGCGTATTGCCGCAGCGGCGGCCGCTGCACTACTCTTTATCGCGCGGCCAAGGGCGGCTAGGCAGGGGGTCTTCCGTCGGCATGAGGCGGGTTGGCCGCCCGGCGCCAAGGCCCACAAGCAGGCACGAAATTGACCAGACGCAAACATCCGCGTTATTACCTGTATGTTTTTGACGCGGTTATGGCTAGGATAGAAGCATCTTTCAACCACGGGAACCGCAATGTTTAAAAAGATACTGATCCCCACCGATGGTTCGCCCCTTGCGGCGCAGGCCGCCAACAAGGGCGTATGCCTGGCACGCCAGATCGGTGCCGAAGTCGTCGCTTTGTACGTTACTCAGCCTTTCGCGGCCACGGTCGGCTTCGACGGCATGGCGGCGGCCTACGCCATTACCGACGAAGACTACGAAAAGACGGCGGCCGAACAGGCGCAAAAGTATCTGAAGGCGGTTCTCGATCGCGCCTCTACGGCGGGCGTTACGGCTACGTCGCAAATTGTGTCCAGCTTCAATGTGGCCGACGGCATCGTGCAGGCTGGCGCCGACAACGGCTGCGACCTCATCTTCATCGGCAGCCACGGCCGCACGGGCCTGTCGCGTTTGCTGCTGGGCAGCGTAACGGTCAAGGTGCTGGGGCTGGCGCGCACGGCAGTGCTGGTCTATCGGGTGAAAGACCCAGTGGAATAACGGTTTTCCGTTGTTTCGTTCCAGCTGAAAAAAGCGGCATTTCGATGCCGCTTTTTTTCATGCGTTTAAGTGTCGGCTGCCGTGTCACTTCCAGGCAAGGGGTACGAGCTAACGCAGGTGGTTCGGGAATCAGCTGGGGCCTGGCTAAAAAACACTCTCTTCGAACTCTTCCTGCTTCAGATGCTTTCGCACGGCAGCCTGCGGCTTTTCCTTGCCGGCGAAGGCGCATTCCTGGTCGATCTGGTCCATGTACTTGCAGCCTGACATCAGTGCGCAATGCTGGAACAGTTCGCTGACCCAATCTACAAACACCCGCACCTTGGGTGACAAATGCCTGTTGTGCAAATAGACGACTGAAATCGGCTGGGGCGGTGGCGTCCATTCGGTGAGAATCTCGCGAAGCTGGCCGGATGCAAGCAAGGGCGCGACCATATAACGAGAGGGCTGGATCAGGCCAAAGCCGTTGACGCCGCATTGCACGTAGGCTTCGGCATCGTTGACCGATACGCTGCCTTTGACTTGGATGTCGCGCGGTTTGCCATCGACCATGAAGGACCAGTCTATGACGCGCCCGGTACGGGCTGAAAAATAATGGACGGCGTGGTGGTTGGCCAGGTCTTCAATGCTTTTTGGTTCGCCGTGCCGTTCCAGGTAAGCCGGCGCCGCGCAGGTGATGCTTTCGAATGTGCCGATGCGGCGGGCCACCATGCTGGAGTCGGCCAGGTCGCCGACGCGGATGGCGCAGTCGACGGCATCCCGAACCATGTCGACGACTCTGTCGCCCATGCCGATCGCCAGTTCAATGTCAGGATAACGAGTATGAAAATCGCACAGGGCGGGAACGAGAATCAGGCGGCCGATTGACGGCGGCGTATCGATGCGCAGGCGCCCGCTGGGGCCCCGGGTTACGTCACGGAACGAGGCGTCCATGTCTTCGAGGTCGGCCAGAATCTGTGCGCAGCGCTCGTAATAAGCGGCGCCATCGGGCGTCAGGCTCAGGCGGCGTGTTGTCCGGTTCAGCAGACGCAACTTCAGGCTGCGCTCCAGGTTCTGTATGGTGGTGGTGACGGTGGACCGAGGCAGGCCCAGGCTGTCTGCTGCCAGCGTGAAACTGTTGGCATCGACAACACGGGTAAAGACTTGCATGGCCTGAAACCTGTCCATGGGAAGCTCCATATTGTTCGTTTGGAACGAATAGTGATAGCGAAAAATCACTATTTAACTGTTTTTCCAAAAAATTAATAATACATCCTCTTTCGTATCGCGAACAGCCGTAGCGCTTCGCGACACTTCCCCGAAAAAGGATTTCCCATGTTTTCATTGCGCAATCGTTACGCGCTTGGCGTAATGGCCCTTGTGTTGTTGGCGGCTGGCGTGCTGTGGTTTCGCATGCAAACCGGCAACGCCGTTGCGGCGCTGGCGCCGCCGCCCGACCAGGCAGTTGCTGTGGATGTGGTGCAGGTAAACAGCCGCAGCATTACAGATTGGCGCGAATACTCGGGTCGCCTCGAGGCGGTGGACCAGGTGCGGATACGGCCTCTGGTATCGGGAACGATCACCCAGGTGCATTTCGAGGATGGCAGCCTGGTCCAAGAAGGCGACGTGCTGTTTACCATTGATCCCAGGCCGTATCAGGCAGCGGTAGACAGGGCGCAGGCCGACCTTGCCGCTGCCAAGGCGCGCATGGCATATACCGGCGCCGACTTGGCGCGTGCGCGCCGCTTGCTGGACAAGAATGCGATCGCCAAGCGCGATTTCGAGCAAAAGCGGAATGCATCGCGTGTTGCTGCAGCCGAGAAGCAGGCGGCAGAGACCGCGTTGGCGACCGCCGAGCTGGACCTGGAGCACACGCAAATTGTCGCCCCCGTGTCTGGGCGAGTGTCGCGTGCCGAGGTCACCGAGGGCAATATTGTTTCCGCCGGGACCGGGGCGCAGCCCCTGACTACGCTGGTGTCGATCGACAAAATGTATGCGTCATTCGAAGTCGACGAACAGAGCTTTCTGTCGTTCGTGAACCCGGCGCGCATCGGCGGGGCGGAACAGATAGCAGTCAACATGGGCTTGGGCAACGAGCGGGGATTTCCTCGGCGGGGCAAGGTTGCCTCGATCGACAACCGGCTCGACGCCTCGTCTGGAACGATACGGCTGAGGGCTGTCTTCGACAATGCGGATGGCATGCTTTTGCCCGGATTATATGCACGCATCCAGCTGGTTGGTGGTGCGCCGCGACCGGCTGTGCTGATCAAAGAGAGCGCCATCGGCACGGATCAGAGCAAGCGCTTCGTCGTGGTCGTCGATGGGCAGAACCGGACGTCATATCGTGAAGTCCAGCTGGGTGCCGTTCAGAACGGCTTGCGTGTGGTCGAGGCGGGGCTCACGCCGGGCGAACGCATCGTCGTCAATGGTCTGCAAAGAATACGGCCGGGTGACGTGGTCACGCCCCATATGTTGCTGGCAGACGGAGAGGAGCATCTGGCCGATGCGGGCGATGCGGGCGATGCGGGCGATGCGGACGAGGGCGCGCTTGAGCACAACAAGAAATCCGCCTCCTGATCGGGATTCATCATGAATATTTCCAAATTCTTCATTGATCGCCCGATATTCGCGGGTGTGTTGTCCGTCCTCATCTTGCTGGCCGGGAGCCTGGCGATGCTGCAATTGCCCATCTCGGAATATCCCGAGGTGGTGCCGCCGTCTGTGGTAGTGCGGGCCCAGTTTCCGGGCGCCAACCCCAAGGTGCTGGCCGAGACCGTAGCGGCGCCGCTCGAAGAGTCGATAAACGGCGTCGAGGACATGCTGTACATGCAGTCGCAGGCCAATAGCGACGGCAATCTGGTGGTGACGGTGAATTTCCATCTGGGTGTCGATCCCGACAAGGCTCAGCAACTGGTGCAGAATCGGGTCACGCAGGCATTGCCGCGCCTGCCTGAAGAGGTGCAGCGGCTGGGTGTGACGACGACCAAATCATCGCCAACGCTTACCATGGTGGTGCACCTGATCTCGCCGGACCAGCGATACGACACGACCTATCTGCGCAATTACGCGGTTCTCAACGTCAAGGACAGGCTGGCCCGCATCCAGGGCGTGGGCGAGGTGCAGGTGTGGGGTGCAGGCGACTATTCCATGCGGGTCTGGCTCGACCCGGGCAAGATGGCGCAGCGCAATCTCACGGCGTCGGAAGCGGTTGCCGCCATCCGCGAGCAGAACGTCCAGGTGGCCGCCGGGGTGATAGGCGCATCGCCGACGACACCAGACGTGGCGCTGCAGCTCTCGGTCAATGCCCAGGGACGTTTGCAGACCGAAGAGCAGTTCAGCGATATTGTCTTGAAGACTTCCGCCGATGGCGGTGTTACGAGGCTGGGTGATGTAGCGCGTATCGAGCTGGGAGCGGCCGAGTATGGCTTGCGTGCGCTGCTGGACAATCAACCCGCCGTGGGCATAGCCATCATGCAGTCGCCTGGTTCGAATGCGCTGGATATTTCAGATCAGGTGCGTACGGTCATGGACGAGCTGTCGGCCGATTTTCCAGCTTCGCTGGAAAGCCGCATTATGTATGACCCGACGCAGTTCGTCCGGTCCAGCATCCATGCGGTGGTCATGACGCTGCTGGAAGCCATTGCCTTGGTGGTACTGGTTGTGATTGTCTTTTTGCAAACATGGCGGGCTTCCATCATTCCCTTGCTTGCGGTGCCGGTTTCGATCATCGGCACGTTCGCGCTGTTGCTGGCTTTTGGCTATACGATCAACGCGCTGTCGCTCTTTGGCCTGGTGCTGGCGATAGGTATTGTGGTCGACGACGCCATTGTGGTGGTCGAGAACGTCGAGCGAAATATTGAGGCAGGCTTGTCGCCCCGGGACGCTACGTACCGCGCCATGCGCGAGGTCAGCGGGCCCATCATCGCCATTGCCCTGACGCTGGTGGCCGTGTTCGTGCCGCTGGCTTTCATGACGGGGTTGAGCGGACAGTTCTTCAAGCAGTTTGCCATGACGATCGCCATTTCGACCGTCATTTCCGCCATCAATTCCCTGACCTTGTCGCCAGCGCTGGCAGCCTTGCTCCTGAAAGGGCACCATGAAGAGCCCGACTGGCTGACCCGGGCGATGAATCGGTATCTGGGGAGGTTCTTTGAGCGTTTCAATCGATTCTTCCAGCGCTCGTCCGACCGCTATGCAATAGGTGTATCGGGCGTAATAAGCCGCAAGGCTTCGACATTGGGCTTGTATGTGCTGCTTGTGGCGATGACGGCCGGGGTTTCCTATGTCGTGCCGGGCGGGTTCGTGCCTGCACAAGACAAGCAATACCTCATCAGCTTTGCCCAGCTGCCCAGCGGTGCCTCGCTGGATCGCAGCGAGGCGGTCATACGCAAGATGTCCGAGATCGCCCTGAAGCAGCCCGGTGTGGAAAGCACCATCGCTTTTCCCGGAATGTCCATCAACGGATTCACCAACAGTTCAAGCGCCGGCATTGTTTTTGTGACGCTCGACCCCTTCGAGCTGCGCGAGGACGACGCTTTGTCGGCGGCCAATATTGCCGCGGCCCTGGACCGGCAATATGCCGAGATCAAAGACTCGTTCATTGCCGTGTTTCCGCCGCCGCCCATCATGGGCTTGGGTACGGTGGGCGGTTTCAAGCTGCAACTGGAGGACCGGGCGGCGCTGGGCTATGAGCAGATGGATGCGGTGGCCAGGCAGTTCCTCGCCAAGGCGGCGGAGGCTCCCGAGCTGGGTCCGGCGTTTTCCAGCTACCAGATCAATGTGCCGCAACTCGATGTGGCGCTGGACCGGGTAAAGGCCAAGCAACTGGGCATTCCGGTGGACGAGGTCTTCGACACCATGCAAATCTATCTGGGTTCGCTCTACGTCAATGACTTCAATCGGTTTGGACGTGTGTACCAGGTCAGGGCGCAGGCGGATGCACAGTTCCGCTCGCATCCAGAAGACATCCTGCAGCTTGAGACGCGCAGCCGTAGCGGACAAATGGTGCCCTTGTCGGCGGTTGCTTCCGTCTCGCCCAGCTTCGGCCCCGAGATGGTGGTGCGCTACAACGGCTATACCGCCGCAGACATCAATAGCGGCCCGGCGCCCGGCTACTCATCGGACCAGGCACAGGCGGCAGCCGAACGCATTGCGCAAGAAGTCATGCCGCGTGGAGTGAAGTATGAATGGACCGACCTGACCTACCAGCAGATTCTGGCCGGCAATGCGGGCGTCTGGGTGTTTCCCATCAGCGTGCTGCTTGTATTCCTGGTGCTTGCCGCTCTCTATGAAAGCTTGACGCTGCCCCTGGCGGTGATCCTGATTGTTCCCATGAGCGTTCTGGCGGCCCTGGCGGGTGTCTGGCTGACGGGTGGCGATAACAACATCTTTACGCAGATAGGCTTGATGGTGCTGGTCGGCCTGGCGTGCAAGAACGCCATCTTGATAGTCGAGTTCGCCCGCGAGCTGGAGCTGCAAGGCTTGAGCACAGTGAAGGCTGCGGTTGAAGCGAGCCGCCTGCGCCTGCGGCCCATCCTGATGACCTCGATTGCTTTCATCATGGGCGTGGTTCCGCTGGTTCTTGCAACGGGAGCAGGCTCCGAGATGCGACAGGCCATGGGTGTTGCGGTGTTCTTCGGCATGCTTGGCGTCACGCTGTTCGGGCTCTTTCTGACGCCGGTGTTCTATGTCGCGCTGCGCAGCCTGGGACGACGCCCCTTGCATGCTGCGGCTGCGCACGAGGCGCCGGCCATCGCGGTTCAAGAGTAATGGAGCAATGATGAAACGGTTACGTTTGCGGTTTACAAGCTTGGCGATGGCCTTGTTTCTGGCCGGGTGCGCGGTAGGCCCCGACTATCAGCGGCCGGACGCCGAGGTATCCGGTGCCTTCAAGGAAGCATTCCTGTCGCCGGAGGCGGCCAGGCAGTGGAAGATGGCCCAACCCGCCGAAGCACTGGCGCGCGGGCGCTGGTGGGTGATCTTCAATGAGCCCGTCCTCGATGCGCTGGAAGACCAGGCCATGTCAGCCAATCAGGATCTCAAGGTGGCGGCCGCCCGCTTGAGGCAGGCCAGAGCTTTGCGCCGGGACGCGGAATCGGACCTGCTGCCGACCCTGGATGCGGGGTTCGGGCCTGCGCGACAGCGCCAGTCCGACGCTGCGCAGGGCTTGCCGGAGGATGCGAACAATTCAGCGCAAACGCTATGGCGGGCCCAGGCGGGCGTCTCCTACGAGGTGGATCTGTTCGGACGGATTGCGTCCGACGTGGAGGCCGCTACGGCAGATGCCGAGCAAAGTGCCGCGCTATTCCAGTCTGTGCGGCTGGCCTTGCAGGCCGACGTGGCGCAAGCCTACTTTCGCATCCGGCGTCTGGATGCCGAACAAGAACTATACCGGCGCACCGTGGAACTGCGCGGCAGAACCCTGGACCTGGTCCAGCAGCGCTATGACGAAGGTGAGATCAGCGAACTGGATCTGGCCAGGTCCAAATCGGCGCTCTCTTCAGCCAGCTCGCAAGCCCTGGGCATAGAGCGCGAGCGAGCCGTGGCCGAGCATGCGTTGGCAACGTTGCTGGGCAAGACGCCGGCCCAGTTCACCTTGGAGCCCGAGCCATTGGGCCGCGTGTCGGTGGAGATTCCCGCCGGGCTGCCATCGTCCTTGCTGGAGCGCCGGCCCGATATCGCGGCAGCGGAGCGTGCCATGGCCGCTGCCAATGCGCGCGTGGGCGTTGCCAAAGCGGCGTTCTTCCCCAGCCTGACGCTGACGGGGGCATTTGGCTATGAGTCGGACGAACTGGGAAATCTGCTGGAATGGTCCAGCCGTGCTTTTCTGCTTGGGCCGCTGGTGGGCACAGTGCTGTCGCTGCCGATCTTCGACGGTGGACGTCGCGAGGCCGGCTTGGAAAAGGCGCGGGCGCGCTATGAAGAAGATGTGGCCGCTTATCGCCAGACGGTCTTGAATGCCTTCCGTGAAGTCGAGGACGGCCTGTCGAGCCTGCGCATACTCAAGGACCAGACGCAAGTGCAGGATGCGGCCGTTCGGCAGGCCTCGCGGGCGGCCGAGCTGTCATTGGTTCAGTATCGGGAAGGGTCCGTCAGCTACCTGGACGTGCTGGATGCCGATCGCCAGGTATTGGTGCAGCAGCGTGCTTCGTTGGCGCTGGATGGCGAGCGTGCGCAGGCGGCCGTGGCCTTGGTGCGGGCAATTGGCGGCGGCTGGGATGCCGACCGCCAGTTGGCGGCGAATCGCTAGAAGTTGTGGTTGCCGGTTCGTGGCCGGCAAGCACACAGGTCAGACCCTTTAAGCACTTGCCTTCGGCGTCAGCATTTCGCGATTCTGCAAAATGGCCTCTTTGGCGATCGCGCTGAGTTCAGCCTCTTGCGTCCGACCCTCGGGGTGTTCGGCCAGGAAGTTCAGCATTGCCGTACGCATGCGCGGTTCCCAGAACTTGCGGATGTGGTCCGCGATGCCGTCGAGGCCCTCTTGGCGATTGGGCAGGGCCTCGAAGAAATCGCCGATGCGGTTGGCCAACTGGATGAGGTGGTCGATGTTGTTCATGGTGTTTCGTAGGGAATCAGGAATTCGGGGTGCGCATACACGGTAAAGCCGTTTTGGCGGGCAAAGCCCGCCAGCAGCACATTGAGATCGGTGGCCATCTGCAGCGC
>Ga0180218_1000940_pt1 | contig 20366 bp, 15 predicted proteins | sample eDN3rd37CKraftBY_FD_151334 | JGI IMG/M metagenome (GOLD analysis project Ga0180218, IMG submission 151334) | Enriched backyard soil microbial communities from Emeryville, California, USA - eDNA 3rd pass 37_C Kraft BY (version 2) (version 2) | ecosystem: Environmental > Terrestrial > Soil >...
AGGCGAGTTACCGTGCGGCGCATACCGATTGCGTATCCGCTGGGCAACGGTCTGATACGCCAGTGCCAGTCATGGTTTACTCTTCAGGACCAGGCTGCGCCCCCCCGAGGTGCCGCGCGCTCGCGACGCCAGTCGCAGCATGATGTTGGGTGTGGATAGGGGAGGAGATCTACGATTTTTCGGCTCGTGAGGCGGGTGTGGATTCCGCTGCTGGTGCTTGTCGTGGTCGCCGTTGGCGGCTTCACCGTGGCGCGGCTGCACAATGTCTTCGGGTCCGAGCAGCGTCCGTCGTACGCCGACACGAAAGCCGCGGACTCAAAGCCTTTCAACCCCAAGCGCCTGACCTACGAGGTGTTCGGCCCGCCCGGCACCGTAGCTGACATCAGCTACTTCGACGAGAATTCTGACCCGCAGTTCGTCGAGAATGTCACCTTGCCGTGGACCCTGTACTTCGACATCACCAAGACGACAGCTGTCGGCAACATCATGGCGCAGGGTGACAGCAGCAGTATCGGGTGCCGTATAACGGTCGACAACGAGGTCAAAGCCGAGAAGGTCTCCAACCAGACCAACGCGTTCACCTCATGCCTCTTGAAGGCCGCATGACGGAACAATCGACCACCCAGAACCGCGAGGCCCGTCCGAGGATCGCCTCGTTCATTCGGCGGTTCTCGGTACTCATCATCCTTGCCTGGATCGGTATCGCGGTTGTGGCGACCGTGGCGATCCCGCCGTTGGAGGTCGTGGAGCGCGAGCACTCGGTCTCGCTGAGTCCACCGGATGCGCCCTCGGTCCAGGCGATGAAGCGGATGGGCGAGGTCTTCGAGGAATCGAACTCCAACAGCGTGGCGGTAATCGTCCTGGAAGGGCAGGAACGCCTCGGCGACGACGCCCATCGTTATTACGACGAGATCATCCAGAAGCTCAAGGACGATCCGGAGCACGTCCAGCATGTCCAGGACTTCTGGGGCGACCCGCTCACCGCAGGCGCCGCCGAGAGCGCTGACGGCAAGGCAGCCTACGTACAGATCAACTTGCACGGGAGTTTCGGTCAGGCCGAGGCCAACGAATCGGTCAAGGCCGTCCAGGATGCGGTCAACAGCACGCCGGCGCCCCCGGGAGTCCAGACGTACGTGACCGGCCCTGCGGCGATTGTCGCCGACATGGGCGAGAGCGGTAACAATACTGTCCTGCTGATCACCCTCGTCACGGTCGGCGTCATCTTCCTGATGCTGCTCTTGCTCTACCGCAGGGTGCTGATCGTCCTGATCCTGTTGGCGACAGTTGCGATCGAGTTGCAGGTGGCCCGTGGGCTGGTCTCCTTCCTGGCCTTGAACGGCATAGTCGGTCTGACCACGTATGTGGTGAACCTGCTCGTTTCGGTCGGTATCGCGGCAGGCACCGATTACGGCATCTTCTTCGCCGGCCGCTATCAGGAGGCCCGCCAGGCAGGCGCGGACCGCGAGGAGGCCTACTACACGTCGTTCAGTGGCGTTGCCAAGGTCGTCCTGGCGTCCGGTGTCACGATCGCGGGAGCGATCGCATGCCTCAGTTTCACGCGCCTGCCGTATTTCCAGCCTCTCGGTATTCCTGGCGCGGTCGGTATCGCGGTCGCCGTCGCGGTCGCCCTCACCCTGGTGCCTGCGTGTATCGCGGCAACCAACCGGTTCGGATGGTTCGACCCGAGACGTTTGGTGACAACCCGACGATGGCGTCGCATCGGTACCGCCGTGGTGCGGTGGCCGGCGCCGATCCTCATCGCGACCATCGCCGTGGCGGTGATCGGCCTCCTGACGCTGCCCGGGTACAACCCGAGCTACAGCGACCAGAAGTACATTCCACAAGACATTCCCGCGAATCAGGGTTTCGCCGCTGCCGCCCGGCATTTCCCGGAATCCCGGATGACGACGCCGGACCTGTTGGTTGTCGAGTCGGATCACGACATGCGCAACTCCGCAGATCTGTTGGTGCTCAACAAGCTTGCGAAAGCGGTGTTTGCGGTCCCCGGCGTGGCCAACGTGCAGTCGATAACGCGGCCCGAGGGCAAGCCGATCGAACATACCTCGATCCCGTTCATGCTGAGTATGTCGAATGCCAGCCAACGACTGAGCTTGCCGTTCCAGCAGCAGCGTATGGAAGACATGCTCAAGCAGGCCGATGACATGGCAGAAACCATCGCCTTGATGCGCCGTATGTACGCGTTGATGCAGGAGATGGTGGCCACCACCCATCGTATGGTCGGCACAACTCACGAGGTCTACGAGACGATGGGCCAATTACGGGACCACATCGCAGATTTCGATGATTTCTGGCGTCCACTGCGAAACTACCTGTACTGGGAAAAGCACTGTTACGACATCCCGCTGTGCTGGTCGGTCCGTTCCATCTTCGACGCTCTCGACGGTGTCAACGAGGTCACCGACCAGATGGGCGAGTTGGTCAAGGATCTCGACCACCTCGACACACTCATGCCGCAGATGCTTCTGCAGTTCCCGCCGATGATCGCGACCATGGAGAACACCCGCGCGATGATGCTGACGATGCACAGCACGATGTCGGGCATCTTCGCGCAGATGGAGGATTCGACCGACAACGCGACTGCCATGGGTAAGGCATTCGACGCCGCGAACAACGACGACTCGTTCTATCTGCCTCCCGACGTCCTGGAGAACGAGGACTTCAAACGAATTCTCGATATCTTCATGTCGCCGGATGGCAAGGCCGCCCGCATGATGATCACCCAGCGAGGTGACCCCGCGACGCCGGAGGGCATCGCGCTGGTCGAACCGATACGGGTGGCTGCCGAGGAGGCACTCAAAGGGACGCCCTTGGAGAGTTCTCAGCTCTATCTGGCCGGGACAGCGGCCGGCGTCAAGGATCTGGTCGACGGGTCGAAGATCGATCTGTTGATCGCCGGCGTCGCGGCTCTGTGCCTGATCTTCATCATCATGCTGATCATGACGCGAAGCTTCATCGCCGCTCTCGTCATCGTGGGAACCGTTGCGATGTCGCTTGGCGCATCATTCGGGTTGTCTGTGCTGGTGTGGCAGCACTTGCTCGGTATCCAGATCAACTGGGTCGTGCTGGCGATGTCGGTCATCGTGCTCCTCGCGGTGGGATCCGACTACAACCTCTTGCTCGTCTCCCGTATGAAAGAGGAGATCGGGGCCGGTCTGAACACGGGCATCATTCGCGCGATGGGCGGTACCGGAAAGGTTGTCACGGCAGCGGGTTTGGTCTTCGCGGCAACGATGGCCTCGATGATCGTGAGCGACCTTCTGACCATCGGTCAGGTCGGAACGACCATCGGGCTCGGTCTGTTGTTCGACACCTTGATCGTCCGGGCGTTCATGACCCCGTCCATCGCCGCACTACTCGGCCGCTGGTTCTGGTGGCCACATCAGGTGCGTCAGCGTCCTGCCAGCGCGATGCTTCGCTCAGTCGGTCCTCGCCCGCTGGTCCGTTCGCTGCTGCTGAGGGACTAGCGAAGCCTGTATGAGCACTGAGCTGAACTCCGAGCAACGGCGGCGCCCGTTCGTCGCGCGGATGGTACGGACGCTGGCCCCTTTCATCGTCGTGGGATGGCTGGCGATCATCCTCGTGTCGACACTCGCGGCCGTGGGGGGCGACTGGTCGTCGGCCATCCCTGCGCTCGAAAAGGTTGGCGAGAAGAACTCTGTTTCGCTGATGCCGCAGGACGCACCTTCTGCGCAGGCGATGAAACGCATGGGCGAAAAGTTCGAAGAATCGAATTCGGACAGCTTCGCGATGATCGTCCTCGAGGGGCAAGAGCCGCTCGCGGAGGATGCGCATGAGTACTACGCCGATCTCATCGATGCACTGCGCGCTGACCGGGAGCACGTGGAGCATGTTCAGGATCTCTGGGGAGATCGACTGACGGCGTCAAGTGTCCAGAGTGCCGACGGTAAAGCCGCCTATGTTCAGCTGAACCTTGCTGGGGACCAAGGCACACCACTGGGCGATGCGTCGGTTGCCGCGGTACGTGACATAGTCGACAGCATCCCGCCGCCTGATGGCGTAGAGACCTACGTGACAGGACCGGCGCCGCTGGCCTCAGACATGCAGCACAGCGGGAACCGATCGATCCTGAAGATCACAGTGGTGACCGTCATCGTCATATTTGCGGTCCTTCTCTTGGTCTATCGGTCCGTCATCACCGTGATCCTGCTGTTGGTCATGGTCGGCTTCGAAGTGGCGGCGGCACGAGGCATCGTGGCCTTCCTGGGTGCCAATCAGGTGTTCGTGCTGTCGACCTTCGCCGTCAACATGTTGGTGTTCCTCGCGATCGCGGCCGGAACCGACTACGGCATCTTCTTTTTCGGTCGGTATCAGGAGGCTAGACAGTCCGGTGAAGACCGGGAAACGGCGTACTACAGCATGTATCGCGGCGTGGCGCCCGTGGTGCTTGCGTCTGGGCTCACGATCGCCGGGGCAATTTTCTGCCTGACGTTCACACGCCTTCCCTACTTCCACACCATGGGAATCCCATGTGCGATAGGCATGCTTGTTGCAGTCGCCGTCGCGGTGACACTGGTTCCGGCAGGCGTTGCCTTGTCCAGCAGGATCGGTTTGCTTGATCCCAAGCGAAAGATGCGGATTCGCCGGTGGCGTGGAATCGGCACCGCTGTCGTACGCTGGCCGGCGCCGATCCTGGCTGCATCACTCGCGCTGGCGTTCGTCGGCCTGTTGGCGTTGCCTGGGTACGCCACCAACTACAACGACCGTGACTACATCCCGGGTGACATCCCCGCGAACGCGGGCTTTGCTGCAGCCGACCGGCACTTCTCGCAGGCGCGAATGACACCCGACATCGTCATGGTCGAGTCCGACCATGACATGCGGAACCCGGCCGACTTTCTGGTGCTGAACAAGGTCGCGAAAGCCTTGTTCAAGGTCCGTGGAATCTCTCGGGTCCAAGGGATCACCCGGCCGGAGGGGACACCGATCGAGCGCACGTCGATACCGTTCTTGCTCAGCTTGCAAAGTGCCGGTCAAGTCCAGGCGACCAATTTCCAAAAGCAGCGCATCGACGACATGCTGAAGCAGGCCGACGATATGGCCACGTTGATCGCGCTCATGAAGCGCAATTACGAACTCATGCAGGAGATGGCCGGCACCATGCACAGCCTGGTCGGGAAAACGCATGAGATACAAGAGATTGCGGCAGATCTGCGAGGTAGCATCGCGATTTTCGATGACATGCTGCGGCCCATCAGAAACTACTTCTATTGGGAACCGCACTGTTACAACATCCCGATCTGTTACTCCCTGCGGTCTATTTTCGACGCGATGGATGACGTCGACAGACTGAACGACGACTTGATCGAACTCGTCAAGAACATGGACCACATGGATGCGCTGCTGCCGCAATTGATTGCGCAGTTCCCGGAGATGATCGCCCAGATGGAGAAGATGCGGACATCGACCCTTACGATGCACAGCACCTTCTCGGGAATGCTCAAGCAGATGGACGAGCAGACCCAGGATGTCACGGCGATGGGGCAGGCGTTCGACGCCGCCAAGAACGATGACTCCTTCTTCTTGCCACCCGAGGTGTTCGACAACCCGGACTTCAAGCGCGCGATGACTTCCTTTTTGTCACCGGATGGGCAGGCGGCTCGATTCATCATTTCCCACAACGGGGATCCTGCAACACCTGAGGGCATCGCCCGTGTCGACCAGATGCGTAACGCAGCCGTGGAGGCCCTCAAGGGCACCCCGTTGGCGGACGCCGATGTCTACTTGGCAGGGTCGGCGCCGACCGCGAAGGACTGGAAAGATGGATCCGAATACGATCTGCTGATCGCGGGTTTGGCCGCAATCTGCCTGGTGTTCATCATCATGCTGATCATCACGCGAAGCTTCATCGCGGCGCTCGTCATCGTCGGCACGGTCGGTCTGTCGCTGGGAGCGTCGTTCGGTATCTCGGTGCTGCTGTGGCAGTACATCCTCGGCATTCAATTGCACTGGATGGTCCTCGCGATGTCGGTGATCATCCTGCTGGCGGTTGGTTCCGACTACAACCTGCTACTGGTGTCACGGATGAAGGAGGAGATCGGCGCCGGCATCAACACCGGTATCATCCGGGCGATGGGCGGCACCGGAAAAGTTGTCACCACAGCGGGTCTGGTGTTCGCCGCGACGATGGCCGCGATGGTGGTCAGCGATCTGCGGATCATCGGGCAGATCGGGACGACGATTGCGATGGGCCTGCTGTTCGACACGATGATCGTGCGATCTTTCATGACACCATCGATTGCCGCACTGCTCGGCCGGTGGTTCTGGTGGCCACAGATCGTTCGACAGCGACCTGCGAGCAGTTTGTTGGAGCCTTACGGGCCGCGGCCCGCGGTACGAGCGCTGTTGGAAGGCGATCAGAGGGTGGAGGACGCGGCCACGGGTCCGATTCGTCCGCCGATTCGGTAGAGCCCCTGAGGCTGTACTGCTGCGGTTTGAATGGGAAGAGCTTCGTTGTCACCACTGTTCTTACACAGCAATCGACCGGCCCCGCGAGGCATTGCCCCCCGAAAGCCGGCCGATTGAAACCTCAGTACTTGGTGCAGCTTGTCAGCATCTGCCGGAAGACCGGAAAGGCGACGTCCGCGCCCGGGTTGTTCTTGATCTGGTTGAGCAGGTTGACCCGCTCGTCGCGAGGCGAGCCCAGGAACACGCGGATGAACTCGATGTTCGCCGGGTACTTGTCGAGGTACTGGGCGGCAAGGGGGTTCTCAGTGCGTACTGCCGTCATGGCCTGGTCGAAGGAGCAGGGCGAGTCGACGAGAGCGCTCACATCTGGCTCAGCGCCGGCGAGACCCGTCCCGGCAGTCAACGACAATGTCAGTCCTGCAAGGGCCACACCCACTCTGGCCATCGATTTCTTCATCATGTTCCCCTCCTCGTCAACTTTCGTTGCACCGACTCTATTCCTCGAACGAACCAGATGCGCGGTGTGTTCGGTCTGCTAACTACCCGCCGTCAGGTGGGCACCAAACCCGCAGGCCATCTCATTGCTTTATCTGTATGCAACGGGCCGGCGTTACATTCATGAACCAGCCTACGGTTGCGGTTCTTCCCGATCGAGGAGTTGCAGCAGGTAGCGGCCGTATCCGGACTTGAGGAGTTTCTTCGCACGGTCGGCCAATTGGTCATCGTCGATGAAGCCGGCGCGCCACGCGATTTCTTCGGGTGCTCCCACCTTCAGCCCTTGGCGACGCTCTATGGTTCGGACGAAATCGCTGGCATCCAACAGCGAGTCGAACGTTCCGGTGTCCAGCCAGGCGGTGCCGCGTGCCAGGACCTCCACCGACAACTGGCCCCGGTTGAGATAGATCTGGTTGACCTCGGTGATCTCGTACTCACCACGCGCGGACTTCTTCAGTGACCGCGCGATATCGATGACGTCGTTGTCATAAAAGTAGAGCCCAGGCACTGCGTAGTGGGACTTCGGCGTCTCGGGCTTCTCCTCCAGGGACACCGCGGTGCCGTCTGCATCGAATTCGACGACGCCGTACGCCGATGGGTTGGCCACCCAGTAGGCGAATATCGCACCACCGCTGATGTTTTCGAATCGACGCAGACTTGTACCCAGACCAGGACCGTAGAAAATGTTGTCGCCCAATGCGAGTGAGACCGTGTCGTTGCCGATATGGTCTGCTCCGAGGACAAATGCCTGAGCCAAGCCCTCTGGTTCGGATTGCGCCGCATAACTGAGATTGACGCCGAATGCAGAACCGTCACCGAGGAGCCTCTGGAATGCGGGAGCATCGGCAGGGGTGGTGATCACCAGGATGTCGCGAATGCCGGCCATGATCAGAGTTGACAGCGGGTAGTAGACAAGCGGCTTGTCGTAGACAGGCAGGAGTTGCTTGCTGACGCCCATCGTGATCGGATGCAGCCGAGTGCCGGATCCACCGGCGAGAATTATTCCGCGCATGTGTGGCTCCTATCGGACGCGGACGCGGGAGTCGTGAACTACGGTCGCGCAGGCTTCTTCTGATTCGTCGAGGCGAAGCACGTCAGCCACCCTATCGCGGACAGATCAGAAGCACCGCGAACGCTGTGGTCGACCGTATACCTGCGCGAATATCACGCCCAACTGCCGCTGCGGCGGTTGGCCAACGCCATGAGTTCCAGAACAGGCTTCATGACGCTCGGGCGAGTGACCTTGTTGAGCAAGCTGTTCTGCCAGCCGGTCGATTGGTCGAACGCGCGGCGAAAATCTCGTTCGCACGCTCGGTACTCGTCGTAGACGCGTTCGAGCGCGGCGGTGTCCAGCGGCTCATCGCGCGCGGCCGCGCTCATGATTTCGTATACCGTGGACATCCAGTCGCGACCGAAACGATCGACGACCAGAGAGTCGTCACGCTGGCGCCGTAAGTCCGCAGCCAAGAAATCGTCCACTGCTCGCTCGTCGGGTGGGGTCAGGTCGATCGACAAGCCGGTAGCGACACGCTTGATCTCCCGCCGCCAATCGTCCAGCAGGTTGGCGTAGTTGACGATCACCCGTGGTATGTCGCGCGTGTGTCGTTCGGCGAGCAAGTTGCCTTTGAGCCACAAGGCGCTCGTCAGTTCCGGGGTTGTCCTGGCCGCTGCCGAAAGCGAGCTGATCACCTCATGGGGGTGACGCATCGGGATCACCGACGCGACGTCGTAGCCCTCCGAGCGTGCGGCTTCGAACCATATGTCGTGTAGGACGACGATGTTCAGGTCCTTCAAAACCACAACCGGTGCTGTCGGCAGCGTGCGAAGGTAGGTGCGGATCTTCGCGACGTGCTCTGCTCGTTCCTGCGTGCTGAAGACACCATCCTCAAGTAGTCGGAGCGACGGATCCCACCAGGCGCTTTGGTGGCGCGCCAGGATCTTCCGATTCATCAGCAACGTTTCCCGCGGTTCCCAATACCCTCGCGGGTTCGCGGTATTGGCGCCCAGCATCTTCGCCGGAAGCGTCGCGCCGCAAAGAGATAGCACCCGGGTCACTGCCGACGATCCGGACCGGCCCATACCCAACACGAACAGGATCACCCGACGGCCGGAATCGCGGTGGATATCGAATGACGATGTCATCGTCGAAAACCCCACTTCGGGCTCGACGCAAAATGCTTACGCGACTGACAGTCCGATTCCTGCATACTCACGCTCACGTCCTCTGAGAGGTTTTCGTATCAGCTACAACCGAGTCGTCGGCACTGCGATGCACCAACCGGGATCAGCGTAGGGGAGTCGAACCCAGTTTGGACGGTGTTGCCGTTGTTTTGATGTCCGCGGGTGCACCGCACTTGACGCGACTCACGGGCTTCCGGTCGAGCGCCATCAAAGCGACGCCCGCCGAGAACAGACCCGGTACCGTTGCGGCCATGTGGAGCTCAGTTCTCGGGCTGGCGCTCATGGGAACGCTCAACCCGGTGCGTCTCGGCGTTCTGCTGCTACTGATCTCCAGGGAGCGACCCGCCCAAAACCTGATCGTGTTCTGGGCGGGGTGTGTGACCATAAGTTTGCTGACCATCGTCTGCCCGATTCTTTTGTTGCATTTCACTCCCGTACTGGCTCCGATTGTGGACGGTTTCGATCCTGAAACGGAGGACGCACGTCTGGGATATGTGCAGATCGGTATCGGCATATTCGCGCTGACGGTCGCCGCATCGATAGCCGTACGTCTCCGTATTTCCAGAAGAAAACAAATGGCTGCGACGCGTGACGGTCTGGTGACAGTGCCCGGAGTCGGCGACGACATGGCGGGCGGTCCGGATGGCATTTCCGACCGCGATGCCATGGCTCAAGCCCGGACCGGACAAGTGAAATCTGTCATACGACGGGTGCTGCAGCGTGGGCGTAAGGCTTGGGATGGTGGTTCGCTCTGGATCGGTTATGTCGTCGGTCTCGGGATGGGGCCGGCCCCGGAAATCGTCCTGTTGGTACTCGCTATCATCGTCACTTCCGGCGCAGCAGTCGGCGCTCAACTGAGCGTTGCTTTGGCGTATATAGCAGGTGTTTTGGCCGTTGTGGAGTTGGTGCTGCTCAGCTATTTGGTCGCCCCCGCGCGTACGGAGCCGATTCTGCGCCGCGTTCGCAATTGGTCCCTGGTTCATCGTGAACACGTGCTGGCAGTCATATTCACCGTCGTGGGCGTCTCCGCTGTGCTAAAAGGTATGAGCGGGATATGAGTGGGGTTCTTATCCGCTGGAATTGAGGCTTCGGTCATCATCGGCGGTCGGAGCGCCGGCCATGTGACCGTACTGGAAGGTATCCATAATGACGGGGGATGGATATGCGAATTGCTCTGGCCAGTTACGGCACGCGCGGCGACGTCGAACCCACGGTTGCCGTGGGTGTGGAATTGCTGCGCCGAGGTAATGAAATCCGGATTGCAGTTCCACCTGACCTGATGGAGTTCGCAGCGGCTGCCGGCCTCGCTCCCGTTGAGTACGGGCCGGGAATCCAGGACCAACTGGGCCGGTATCGCGATTTGTGGACCCAGTGGGCAGGCCGTTTCTGGCGGATCGACGAATTGTGGAGAGCATGTGCCGGTGCTTCGCGAATCGTCACCAATCAATGGTCAGAGATGGATGCAACATTGAGGTCGTTGGCCGACGGTGTCGATGTGCTTTCGACCAGCGTTGGTTACCAGGATGTTGCCGCCAATGTCGCCGAATATTACGACATTCCTTTGGTCGCAATTCATACGTTCCCGTGGCGGGCGAACGGCCAACTCTTTCCACGTATTCCCGCTCCCCTGGTTCGTTTGGGAATGAAGACATACGACTGGGCAGCGTGGGCGGTGACCATGAGTGCCGGTAACACGCAGCGGCGCGACCTCGGGCTACCGAAGGTATTTGGCCCGTCGCCACGCCGTATCGCTGAGCGCGGCGCGCTCGAGATCCAGGCCTACGATTCGGCATGCTTTCCCGGCCTGGCCTCCGAATGGGGTGGTTGGGTTGAGCGACGCCCCTTTGTCGGCACGTTGACGATGGAACTCAAAACCGAGGCCGACAACGAGGTTTCGGAGTGGTTGGCCGAAGGAAATCCACCGATCTGCTTCTGCTTCGGGAGCATACCCGTGGAGTCGCCTGACGAGACATTGCGAATCGTCGACGGAGCTTGTGCAGAACTCGGCGAGCGTGGTCTGGTTTGTGCCGCGGGCACGGACTTCGGTGATGTATCGGATTACCGCAACGTCAAGGTGGTCGGCGCAGTCAACTACGCCACCACTTTTGTGAAGTGCCGAGCGGTGGTGCATCACGGGGGTGCCGGAACGACTGCGGCGGTCCTGCGGGCTGGTGTGCCGAGTTTCGTGCTCTGGTCGGTGGGGGACCAACCCTTCTGGGGGGCGCAACTGACGCACCTGAAAGTCGGTGCGTCACGGCCACTGTCGAAGGTCGACCGAACTTCGTTGGTCGCGGGTCTGCGTACCGTTCTCGCACCCGACTACGCGCTGCGAGCGCGAGAGATCGCGCTGCGGATGACCAAATCGTCCGACAGCGTGACCATGGCCGCAGATCTCATCGAGAAGTTTGCCAACACGCGCCACATCGCCTGATCACGAACGGCCCGATCCGCGCCGATGTGTATGGTGGGCTGCGGCCCCAGAGGTTCGATCTCCCAATGAGATCCGAATCGGATGGCGAGGCCGTACATGTATCGGTTAGCTAAGGATCTGGGTGGGTATGCCTCTGTTTCGGCTCGTTCTGCGGCCTAAGTCGCCGTTCGTCACGCGCCGCTATCCGTATCGAGGCCGTCGGCGGATGCTGCAGGCTCTCGGTACCGACCTCGCCCGTACCGTGACGATGCCGGTTGACGATTCGACGCCTGAAGAAACCGCTGTAGGGCGAATTTTCGATGAGACCGAGAATGTCCACAAGCTTCGTCACTACTTTCCGCTCTACGAACGCTTCCTCACCGGAACTGAGCGGTTACTCGAGATAGGCGTGGACAGAGGTGGCTCGCTGCGAATGTGGCGCCAGTATCTTCCTGATGCGGTCATCGTTGGACTCGACATCAATCCCAAGGCGGCCAGGCATGACGATCCCGACGACAACGTCCACGTCCGCATCGGCGATCAGCGGGATGCCGGGTTCCTCCAGACCGTGCTCGATGAGTTCGGGCCTTTCGATACGGTGCTCGATGACGGTGGGCACACACCCAAGCAGATGATCGAAACGTTCCAATATCTGTTCCCTCGGCTCAAGCCAGGTGGCATCTACATTGTCGAGGATGTGTGCGCGAACTACTGGACGCTGTATCGCGATCAACCAGAGTCGTTCATCGACTTCACCAAGTGGCTGATGGACGCGATGCATGCGCCGTACATGGGACTCAAATCCGTCTACCAGCTCATGGAGGGGCACCCGAAGCGGGTTCGCCGTGTCGAGGTCCCGTTCGCGGCAACGATCATCGACAGCGTCGAAGTCTTCGACTCATTCGTCGTGGTCCACCGATCCGACAAGCCGAAGCGGTTGGCCCGGGCCGTTTACCGATAACGCGTCAATATTTGCCAGTGCGTGCCTGCAGATCTGATAGCCCACCTAGCTGGCAAATTTCACCCACTCGCTCATTAGCTTTTTTGGCAAGCTCGTGGTGGGTTTTGGCCGGGTTCGGCAAAACGGCCCGCGCGCCAGAACGCTTGGGGGCCCACGAAATGTGTTACCTGGCTCGTACGCGGGTTACGCTCTTCCACGAAGAATCGCCGCAGGAGATGAGGGCAGTTTTTTGACCGTGACCGATCGTGACAGCCGATCTGCATATCTGGACCTGCTCCGCCGGGACCTGACCCGGTACGGGAGCGACGAACTCGTGCCGGTGGGATGGAACTGGTTCCATCGGCCGATCTTCAAAATCGGCGATCTCATGCTCGTTCGGAAGCGCCCGTTCGACGCGCGTAAACGGGATCTGGGGCTCGATTGGCCTGCCGAGGCCTTGACGATGATCGGCATGAAGAGGCTGACAAGTCTTCAGCAGTGCGTCGAGACGGTGATCGCAGACAAGGTGCCCGGTGATTTGGTCGAGTGTGGTGTCTGGCGCGGCGGAGCCTCCATCCTGATGCGCGCGGTCCTCGCCACATACGGGGATGAACAGCGCAAGGTTTGGCTCGCGGATTCGTTCGAGGGCGTGCCGCCGCCGGACGCTTCGAATTACAAGGCGGACAAAGGCGACCGACTGCATCTGGCAGCTCCGATCCTCGCGGTGACCGAAAAAGACGTGCGCGCCAACTTCGAGAGGTACGGGTTGCTGGATGACCAGGTCCGTTTCCTTCCCGGCTGGTTCAAGGACACCCTGAAGGATGCGCCGATCGAGCGCATTGCTGTGTTGAGGCTCGATGGGGATCTCTACGAGTCCACCATCCAGGCGCTGGACGGACTTTATTCGAGACTGTCGCCTGGCGGATTCTGCATCATCGACGACTATCACGCCATCGACGGTTGCCGACAGGCGGTCACGGATTATCGGTCCAAGCACAACATCACAGACGAGATCATCGACATCGACGGCACCGGTGTGCTGTGGCGGAAGGGGTGACGGGCGCCGAGAGTCGTCCCGGCATGTGGTGCTGCTCCTGGTGATTGTCACGGATCGGCGCTGTCGCCCGCATGGAAAGGTGAGTGTTAGCGGTGAAACTCGTGTTGGCAGCCTATGGAACTCGCGGCGATATCGAGCCTTCCATTGCTGTCGGGCGCGAGTTACTTCGCCGTGGACACGACGTACGTATCGCCGTCCCGCCTGACCTCGTTGAATTCGCCGAGAGTTCCGGACTACCGGCCGTCCCTTATGGTTTGGAGACCCAAGCGTGGGTGGGGGTGTACCGGGACTTCTGGACCTGCTTCTTCCACCGCTTCTGGAACATCCGGGAGTTGCGGAGGCTCTGGCGCGAGATGTGGGATCTCAGCGATCAGGCATGGATGGGGATGAGCGATACGCTGGCGAGGATCGCGGAAGGTGCCGATCTGCTGTTCGCGGGTCAGAGTTATCAGGAACCTGCCGCCAATGTGGCGGAGTTCCACAATATTCCGTTCGCCACGCTGCACAACACACCTGTACGGGTGAATGCTCAGCTCCTGTCCCGGCTCCCTCGGCCATTGGCGCGTCTGTCGATGAAAGCCTACGACTGGTTCGGTTGGCGACTGAACAAGAAGATCGAAGATGCGCAACGTCGGAAACTGGGCCTCCCGAGGGCGAAAATCCCGGTCTCGCAACGTGTTGCCCACTGGGGCGCACTGGAGGTCCAGGGTTACGACGAAGTGTGTTTCCCGGGTCTGGCCGAAGAGTGGGCCGTTTGGGCCGGACAGCGGCCTTTCGTCGGAACCTTGACGATGGAGTTACCGACGGACGCAGATGAGGAAGCTGCGTCATGGATCGCAGAGGGCTCGCCCCCGATCTGCTTCGGGTTCGGGAGTATGCCGGTTCGGTCTCCCGCAGAAACAGTGTCGATGATCGCCTCGGCTTGTGCCGAACTCGGGCACCGCGCGCTGGTGTGCTCCGGATGGAGTGACTACAGCGAAGTGCCTGTTTTCGACCACGTCAAGGTTGTCGGAGCGGTGAACTACGCTTCGGTTTTCCCCGCCTGTAGGGCAGTGGTCCATCACGGAGGCGCCGGCACCCTCGCCGCCAGCCTCCGCGCCGGCGTGCCGACGCTCGTTCTCTGGATAGACGGAGCGCAGCCGGTATGGGCGTCACGGGTCAGATTGTTGAAGGTTGGTGCCGTACGTAGCTTTGCGAGCACCACGCGGGAGACATTGGTGGCGGATTTGCGGCGCGTCCTCGCGCCCGAGTGCGCAGACCGGGCTCGGGAGGTTGCGGCACGGATGACGCCACAACCGGAGAGTGTCAAGCGGGCGGCGGATGCCGTGGAGGAGTTCGCCCGTGCCGGCCGCGTTCCGCAGGGAAGATAGGCAGCGGCGAGTAGGTACGCGTCAGTTATTTGCCAGATAGTTGGTTCGACGCTTTTGTCGGCCGTGATGGCGCGTTATCGATGCATCCTCTCTGTAGCTGCACCCGCGAGGGGCCCGGCCTGGGTGTTGAACTCGGGCGCCCTTCACTGTACGGATCTCTTTCTGCGATGCGGTTTTTCATCTCAGCTGGGAGTGCACCCGCCAGCGGGAGCGGATGGGGCGGACGTACCGACAACGAAATCAGTTACCAATCGCCGACAGTCGCGCAATGTTATGGTTGCCGCCGTGGCAGATGGACTGACGTTCCGTACTCGCATGCTTCTGCGGTGGGTTCGCTTCGAATACTGGCTCGCACGCACGCTGTTGCCTCGCGTCTATTCCAACGACGCGATGATCTGCTTCAATTCTCACGCGTTCATGGAGGATCCCGCGTTCCAGCGGGCCTACCGGCGCGGTGTGCGGGCGCTCGGTGGGGAAGACTTCTACCAATGGCACTGGCGTGTGCACGTCGGGTTGTGGGCGGCTGCCAGCGCCAGCAAGATCAAGGGTGACTTCGTCGAGTGCGGCGTGAGTTACGGGTTTTTGAGCAGCGCGGTCATGGAGTATCTCGATTGGGATCGGTTGGGTAAGACGTTCTACCTTCTCGACACGTTCACCGGCCTTGATCCCCGCTTCGTGAGTGCAGCCGAGCGGGAAGCCGGTGCGTTGGAGAGAAGTCAGAAGAACGTCCGCACCGGTATGTATGTCAGCTCGGTCGACAGTGTGCGAGCGAATTTCGCGCAGTGGCAGAATCATCGCATCATTCCGGGGTCGGTTCCGGAGACCTTGGAGCAGGTGGATGCGGATGCGGTGGCCTTCTTGCATATCGATATGAATTGCGCGCCACCGGAAGTCGCGACGCTGCGGTATTTTTGGCCGCGCCTGTCGCCTGGGGCTTTCGTGTTGTTGGACGATTACGCGAACCGTGGGCGTGATGAGCAGCGGATTGCCATGGATGAGGTGGCTGCGGAGCTCGGTGTGCAGGTGTGCGAGCTGCCCACGGGGCAAGGTCTGATCATCAAGCCGCCGCAGTGATCGTCGCCTGTTGACGGTGAGGATCAAGAACTCCTCGAAGTCTTTTCTCGAAGGCAAAACCCGTTGTCAAGGCCGGAACTCAACCGAGGTTCACGGGACATGGCGGTGCTAAGGTTGCAGCCGTGGCAAAAAGATGGCCCGTCAAGTTCCGGCTCGCATGGATGGGCTTGAGAACCGCGTATTGGATCCCCCGGACGTTGTTGCCTCGTGTCTATTCCGACGACGCGTTGATCTGCTTCAATTCTCACGCGTTCATGGAGGATCCCGCGTTCCAGCGGGCCTACCGGCGCGGTGTGCGGGCGCTCGGTGGCGAAGATCTCTATCACTGGCACTGGCGTGTGCATGTCGGGTTGTGGGCGGCTGCCGGCGCCAGCAAGATCAAGGGTGACTTCGTCGAGTGCGGCGTGAGTTACGGGTTTTTGAGCAGCGCCGTCATGGAGTATCTCGATTGGGATCGGTTGGGTAAGACGTTTTACCTTCTCGACACGTTCGCCGGTATCGATCCTCGGTTCATCACCGCTGGCGAGCGCGAGCACGGGGCCCTCGTCAAAAGCCAGGCAGCCTTGGATTTCGGTATCTATGTGGACTCGGTCGACAGTGTGCGAGCGAATTTCGCGCAGTGGCAGAATCATCGCATCATTCCGGGGTCGGTTCCGGAGACCTTGGAGCAGGTGGATGCGGATGCGGTGGCCTTCTTGCATATCGATATGAATTGCGCGCCACCGGAAGTCGCGACGCTGCGGTATTTTTGGCCGCGCCTGTCGCCTGGGGCTTTCGTGTTGTTGGACGATTACGCGAACCGTGGGCGTGATGAGCAGCGGATTGCCATGGATGAGGTGGCTGCGGAGCTCGGTGTGCAGGTGTGCGAGCTGCCCACGGGGCAAGGTCTGATCATCAAGCCGCCACAGTGACAGACTGACTCGGGACAGGTGGCCACGTCAGCCGATCCTGGACAGCGCTTCTTTCTCGTAAAGGTCTGCGGCTTTGTTCACGCTGTCGGCCGGTGGGGTCATACGGGCAGCGACGGCGCGCGATCTTTCGCGATACTGCGAAGTAAGGATCTGGCGCAGATCTGACAACAGCGTGTCGGGCGTGGTTGCCGAGAGGCGACGGGCGGTGCCGACCCGTAATCGCTTGAGTTGATTGCCCCAATAGGGTTGATCAGCGGAACTCCACAGGATCAGCGTGGGAACCCCGGCGCGCAGACTTGCCGCGGTCGTGCCCGATCCGCCGTGGTGGACAATCGCACAACAGGCCGGGAAAACGGTTGAGTAGTTCACTGTTCCGACCACTTTGATGTGGTCGGGTACGGAGACGTCGCTGAAGTCCGTTCCGCCGGCACAGACCAGCGCTCGTTCGCCGAGACGATCGCACGTGTTGCTGATCATCTCGACGATGTCGGCCGGGGACTCGACCGGAATGCTGCCGGTGGCAAAGCAGATGGGTGGGGTACCGGCAGTGATCCAGGAGACGACCTCTTCATCGGCGCTTGTGGTCAACGCCATCGTCAGAGCGCCGGTGAAAGGGCGTCTGTCGCCCCAACCTTGCCATTCATCCTTCAAGCCGGGAACCGAAACGTCGTCGTAGGCCTGGATTTCGAGTGAGCGATGCTCTGCGATTCGCTGGGGTGATGGTCGTGTGGCCTTCGGCAGACCCAACGCTCCCCGTTGCGCATCATCGACGTCCTTGGTGGATCTCCACAAAAGCCATTCGGACAGTGACCCGCCCACGCGGACCACAGCAGACGGCAACGCCGGCACCAGCTTGCCGTTAGGGCGCATCGGGAAGTGATGCAGGCATATCAGCGGAATACCGTAGTATTCAGCGACGTTGGCTGCCGGCTGCTCGTAATTCAGGCCGGTTGACAGCAAGTCGACGCCTTCTGCCAGCGACATGAGCGTGCCGCTGGTGTCGTTCCAGTACCGCGAGACCGGTGCCCAGAGTTCTCGCAAAGTCCCCACCGGATTGCGGACCACCCGCGACCAAAACGTGCGGAGGAACTCCTCGTGGAGAAACTCCTCCAGCCGTGGGCCGTAGGCTTCTGCCTTGAGTCCTGCTTCCTCGGCGAATCCCACAAGATCCGGGGGAACAGCGAGGCGAACCTCGTGGCCGCGACTTTGAAGTTCGCGTCCCACGCTGACCGAGGGCTCCACGTCGCCGCGAGTGCCGTAACACGCAAGCGCAAACTTCATTTCTTGTCGGGCCTTTCGATTGTTGTCGATGAACTGAACGGCGGAGTGGATTCGGCAAACCCACGTGAATTCGATTGATGCCCCAGTGCTTTTTCGATGCTAGCCGAGCTGTCGCAGATTCGGACTCGACCGATGTCACTGCCCTCGATGTGTGACATACTCCGCGTGTGGCTATCGAAGAGCCGGTTGGGGTGTCTCGCAGCCCATTCGCCTGGAAGCTGAACGTGATGCTGACACAGCAGGTTCAGCGGTTCATCTACCGATACGCCAGCCGCAAGCTGGCCGGTGATGACGTTGTCTTCCTCAACTACGGGTACGAGGAAGACCCGCCGATGGCTCTGCCGCTCAGCGAGGGAGACGAACCTAACCGGTATTTCATCCAGCTCTACCACCGCACAGCTGCTCAAGCCGATCTGTCAGGAAAGCAGGTCCTTGAGATCGGCTGCGGACACGGTGGTGGCGCGTCGTACATCGCCAGAGCCCTGAAACCGGCCAGTTACACCGGGCTGGACCTGAACCCCACCGGAATCGAGTTCTGCCGGAAGAAGCACAACGTCAAAGGCCTCGATTTCGTTCAGGGAGACGCAGAGGATTTGCCGTTTCCCGACCACTCGTTCGATGCAGTGATCAACGTCGAGTCGTCTCACCTGTATCCGCACTTTTCGAAGTTCCTCGGCGAGGTGGCTCGAGTTCTCAGGCCCGGCGGTTATTTCCTTTACACCGACGCCCGTCACGTTTCCGAGATTCCCGCGTGGGAGTCCGAGTTGGCGGCTGCTCCGTTCCGGATCGTCGCGTCGAGAGTGATAAATACCGACGTGACGCGTGGCATGGAGATCAACCTGCAGCGTTGGCAGGACGTGATCGATCGAGTCGTCCCAGCACTTCTTCGCAGGCAATTTCGCAAGTTGGCGCCGGTTCGAAAAGCGTACGAGGATCTGTTACCTGGGGGTTCATCCGAATATCGGATGTACTGTCTCGTGAGGAACTGAGGGAAGGCCTCGAACGCTCGGTCGCAGCGCCCTCGGCGACTCGGTATACGCTGTGTGCGAGCGTATCTCCTCGCTACACGTTGGCCTGTCATGGACCTGTCATACGCCCGCGGTGACTGTCAGGTTGCTGCGCGTATAGTCGTCGGCATGAACCTGGTGCGCTCGATCGAACGCGGTCTGGATTGGCTGGCGGCGCCTAAGCGGCTACCGGGTCGGCTTGAAATGGAAACCCAGCGTGGGAAGCGCTTGGAGCTCGAGGTCGTTTCCTTCACTGTGCGGATGCCCATTGCCGGTGGAACAGTGGTGCGGGTTCCGCTCTTCTTCATGGTCATGCCGCGAGGTTCATCGCCTATCGAAGGTACGCATGCCAACCTCGATCAGGATGGCACCGAATGATGTTTCTTTCAGCAGCCGTTTATGCGCAATTTTCGTTTTAGCTCTTGTCCAAAGAAAGCGCATACGTTTTTCTTCTGTTGGTTTGATGCATATTCATTTCGGCAATCGGTATTGACGATCTAGACAATAGATACGCCGGTGTTGGTCCGTCCGGGCAAACTCGCGGCCGGCATCTCGGTGGTGAGCCAAACCGACTTGAGCTGGCGCACGGACGAGCTCGGCCGGGGATCGGTGACGGGCGTCACAACCGGATATGAGAGCGTCGTGTAAGCCTGATTCGGGACGCTGACGGCTGTCTCGTCCGATCCGTGCGGTGTAGTTGCAATGCTTGCTGGAGGCCGCAGGAGATGTCCTGCGCGGTGGCGTCTGCGCTTCTGGTTTGCGGGTCCCGGAGCCGAGGGCACTGATCGCGCGAGGGCGGACTCTGAACGTCTTGACCTGCGGAAACGTATCAGGACGTGCTACTTATGTTGGTGCCGCGTATGCCCTGACGTGCGATCGTTTTCCAGAGGGCGGCTCGCAATGTTGCCAAAAACGGTGCATACGGGAGTGTGAGGACTCGCCGGCAGCGCCACGAGGAGTGAGTCACGCTGTCCTAGGGGCGAACACGCAATGTCAATGCGTGGTCGCTTGGAGGCTTTGAACAGTGATTTTGATGAAGAACATCATGATTTGGCAATATTTGAATGGTTAACTGATCTTACGCTGACCGTTTCTGACAACCCATGTTTTTTAAAGCCTACAGAGTTTGCTGACATTACTCTGCTTCGCGCCGATGTGGAACCCCTCACAGCCGCCACAGTGACACCACACAA
>Ga0180218_1000941_pt1 | contig 20364 bp, 19 predicted proteins | sample eDN3rd37CKraftBY_FD_151334 | JGI IMG/M metagenome (GOLD analysis project Ga0180218, IMG submission 151334) | Enriched backyard soil microbial communities from Emeryville, California, USA - eDNA 3rd pass 37_C Kraft BY (version 2) (version 2) | ecosystem: Environmental > Terrestrial > Soil >...
AGGGTTGCGGCTGAATGACGGGCGGCGCGGCGTTCTCGGCTTTGGCAAGCGCCTGAGGCGCGGGCTGGGCGGCGGGCTTCGGCAATTCCGGCGCCGCTTGGTTCGCAGCGGACGCAGGCGGCGCGGCGGCAGGCGGCATCGCTGTCGCGGGCCGCGCGGCCGGGGCCTGCGCGGCCTGGGTCCGGGGCGGCTCAGCCTTGGGCGGCGGCTCTTTCGCTTCGGCGGGCGCGGCTTGCGGCTTGTCGCCGCCCATCAGACGCATCGCCTCCTCGACCGCGGCGGCGGCCTTCGCGGCGCCGCCCGGCGTGTCGAGTTTCATGCGCACGGTCGCCTGCGGCTTGACGGCAGGACCGCCCGGCGCGGCATCGTCGGCGGCCGCGGCCGCCATTCCCGACATCTCGCCCGGCACCACCGGCTGACCCGGCAGGCCGTCCTTGGCCGGCCTGGTATCGACGGCGGCGGCCACCGGCAAGGCGGTCTGGCGCTTGCCCTCGGCCTTGTCCTTCTGAGCTTTGTCTTTCTGGTCTTTCTGCGCCGACGGCACCGTGTCCGGCGCGGTCAGCGCCGGCGCCTTGACCCCGCCGTCGGGCGAGGTTTCGACCAGGCCGTTCTCGGTCATCTTCTCGGTTTCGCTGCCGGCGCCGCCATTGTCGATATCGATGACGACGCTGCGCTCCTCGCGGAACAGCCGGACGTCCGGCTCGCCCTTGAAGACGAACGACACCGCGACAGAGTCGTGCTCGACATCGGCATCGACCGATTTCAACGTCGGCGGCATCGCCGCCTTGGCGTCGGCCAGATCGTATTTGATCGGCTGGTCGAAGTTCAGCGTCAGCCTGTCCTCGCTGCGCTCGGGCACGACATTGGCGAAATTCGGCAGATCGAAAACATAGCGCGTGAAGGTCGGCTGCGTGCCGACCTTGACCAGCACGGTCTCGTCGTTGCGCTTCTTGCCGAACAGGCGCTGCTGTTTGAGCTGGCGCTCCGCCTCGCGGGTGCGCCGCGCCAGTTCGTCGATCACCTCCTGCGGCAGGCCGGGCATCATGCCCTGCCAGTCGGGCGGCAGGATATCGACGAACAGCCGCTCCGCGGCCGGCGTCATGTTGATCCGGTAGCCGCGCACGAGCGCGAGACGCACCGCCTTGCCGTCGGGATCGAGCCGCGCCGCGCTGACATAGTTGGGCGCTGCCGCGTTGAGACGGTCGACCGCGACGTCGATCGGCTTGCTGAAATCGAGAATGAGAACGGTGCCGGACAGATGCACTTTCGCATCCACCTGCTCGTCGAAGCGGAACACCAGCCGCGCATAGCCGCGATCGGTCTCGACGCGCACGTCGCCCTTGACCGGATCGGCGCGGACCGGCGAGGCCAGCGACGCGATGGCAAGCGCGGCGAGCAAGGCGGGCGCGAGAGAGCGCGCGGCGCGACCCATCGCGCACGCAGCTTGCCGACCACACTTTACCAAGGCCCAGCCCACCATACCGTCATCCAGCCGTCCGCGATCTCCGCCGGAATCGACCTCCACGGAGCGCGCCGGCGCCGAGCCTAAAGACCCGCGTTTAACGGGCCGTTAAGGCTGTTTTCCCGATTTTTGTCGGATTGGCGGGGCTTTCCCGGCCGTCCGCTCAGTTCGCCTTCTGCGACACCTGCGGCGGCCGCGGCTCGGTCGGCTGGCCCTCGATCTTGGGCAGTTCGGGCGGCCTCGGCCCATGGTTCATGGTCGCCCGGGTCGCGAGCTCGACCGTCAGCTTCTCGGCCGCCTGCGGCGACATCTGTCCGAGGATATCCGACATCTTGCGCGGGTTGATCTGACTCGTCACCTCGACGAGGATCTGGATGTCGAGCCGGTCGAAGATGCGGGCGGCATCCTTCGGCTTCATGTTCTCGTACATCGTGACCAGGCTCTTGAAGCGTTCCTTGTCCGACTTCTCGCCGGCCTCGGTGGTTTCCTTCAGCTTGGCCTCGGTCCTCTTGACCTCGATCAGCTTGGCGTCGATGCGCTTTTCCGCCTGCTTGATCAGGCTCTCGCGCATGTCGATCTCGCGCGCCCGCCGCTCGATCTCCTGGCGGCGGTCCTGCAGGCGCTCCAGCACCGCGCGCTCGCCGGCCGAGGCGATGCGCGGGGGCTCGGTGCTGATCACCGTGCCGCCGGGGTCCTTCGGCCGGTTGTCCGGCTTCCCGGCGGCGGCATCCTTCGGCGCGCCCTCTTTCGTTGTGCCCTCTTTCGGCGCCTCGTCCTTCTTCGTCTCTGGAGGCTTGCTCGCGCCGACCGAACCGGTGACGTCCTCGCCGCCGGGATAGTTGAACATGTCCTGCGCCCAGGACTTCCTCTTGGCGCCGGCCATGTTGTCCGGGATCGCGCCGGCGACGACGATGTTCGGCGTGTCCGGAATGTCCGCGGACTCCGCGATCTTCGGTCCCGCCTTGTTGCGGTCGGCCAGCCGGTCGCCCAGCGTGTAGCCGCCCTCGAACACGAGACCGGAAAATTTCAGCACGAACAGACAGATCGTCGCGGTCAGAACGACCGGGATCAGCCTGACATCGCGCCCCAATCCTTTCATGCGAACCAGCCCGTCATGCCGCGATATCGCCGGCGCGCGTCTCGAGACGCGCCTCGAGGCGTGCCTTGGCGCGCTGGGCGAAAGCCTGCGCCGCCGCCGCGACCGATTTCGCGTCGGGCGTTGCGCCGGCGGCCGGCTTGCCGGCCGTTTTGGCGGCCGATTTGGCGACCACGGCCGCCGCGGCGCCGGCCGCCTGCGGCCGTACCGCGCCGACGATCCGCGCGAGCTTGCCGAGCAATTCCTCGCCCGCGGCGAGCTGCTCGCCGAGATCGGCGGACAACTGCTCGGCGCCCGCGATCTGGGTGCCGAGCGTCTGCTCGCCGTCGCGCATCGTCGCCTTGAGGCCGGCGATCGCCCGCTCGGCGATCTCGGTCGCGGTGACGAGCTCGGCGATGGTCGCGCGCAGCGACTGCTCGTCGGCGCGCAGCAGGCGAAGCTGCTTGGAGAGACGGACGCAATAAAGGATCGTCAGCAGCAGCAGGATCGCGACCATGCTCTCGATCATGAAACCGAAACTGTGGCTCACGGGACCTCCATCGGGCTGGCGGACTGCTCGTCGGCCTTTTCGAACATCGCGTAAGTGGTCTTCGGCTTCCGCAGCGGTTTGGCGACGCGCACCGCGACGCGGTCGCCGACCTTTCCCATGCGGCCTTCGGTCAGCGTGACGTCGCCGCAGCGCACCGTCACCATGGCGTCGCGCTTCAATTCCAGCGGCAGCGTGTCGCCGACATTCAGGTTCATCATCTGCCGCAGCGGCAATTTCGCTTCGTAGAGCACCGCGTCGACGCCGACCTGCGCCTGGCCGATCTCGGTCGCGAGATGACCTTCCCAGATCTCGTCGCGGCCGAACTTCTCGCCCATGAACATCTGGAGCAGAACGGCGCGGATCGGCTCGATGGTCGCGTAGGGCAGCAGCAGCTCGACCGTGCCGCCGCGGTCTTCCATGTCGATGCGCAGGCGCACCAGGATCGCGGCGTTGGCCGGCCGCGAGATCGCGGCGAAGCGCGGATTGGTCTCGAGCCGGTCGATGTTGAACTTGACCGGCGACAGCGGGCGGAACGCAAGCTCGGCGTCCGCCAGCACCACCTCGATCATGCGCTTGACGAGGTTGGTCTCGATCGTGGTGTAGGGCCGGCCCTCGACGCGCACCGCGGTCTGGCCGCGGCGGCCGCCGAGCAGCACGTCGATGATCGCGTAGATCAGGCTCGAATTGATGGTGGCGAGGCCGAAATTGTCCCACTCCTCCGCCTTGAACACGGCGAGGATCGCCGGCAGCGGGATCGAGTTGAGATAGTCGCCGAACCGCACCGAGGTGATGCGGTCGAGCGAGACCTCGACGTTGTCCGAGGTGAAGTTGCGCAGGCTGGTCGTCATCAGCCGCACGAGGCGGTCGAACACGATTTCCAGCATCGGCAGGCGTTCGTAGGACACCATCGCCGAGTCGATGATGGCGCGAATGCCGGAGCGGTCCGTCAGCGACACGTCGGCAAGGCTGAAGCCGAGCAGGCTGTCGATCTCGTCCTGGTTGAGAACGCGCTCGGCGCCGCCCTTCGACGCCTGGTTGAAGACGCTGGCGTCGCCGGCCAGCCCGCCCCACTGCGCGGCGAGGTTCTGCTCGCTGGCGGAGGCTCCGGCCTTGTCGCCGCCCGCGGCGTCCGCCAGCGCGCTGTCAGACTTGGCGCCCCCTTCGGATTTGGCGCCGCCTTCGGATTCCAGCGCAAGGCCCCACTCGGCCGCGAGCGTTTCCTGATTGACCTGGTCTTTCTGAGACATGGCTCAGGCCGTCACTGCACGACGATTTCTTTGAACAGCACGGCGGTGACCTTGTCGGGCGCCAGCGCGACATTGACACGCCGGGTCAGCTCTTCCTTCAGGCGGTAGAGACCCGCCGAGCCGTCGAGATCGGTCGGGCGCAGTTCGCGCAGATAGGTCTGGAAGGCATCCATCAGGCGCGGCGTCAGCGGCGTGATCTTCTCGACCACCGCCTTGTCCGGCACCTCGAGCACGATCTTCACTTTCAGATATTGCGTGCGGTCGCTGTTGGCGTTGGAGAGATTGACCAGCACGTCGGGCATGTCGACGAAGACGGCCGGCTTCTTCTCGGCTTCCGCCTGCTGCTCGGCCTTCTTGTGCCCGGCGAAAAACTTATAGGCGCCGAAACCGCCGCCGCCGACCGCCAGCACGCCGGCGGCCGCCATGATAATGAGCTTCTTGGAGAACCTGCCCGCCGGCTTCGCGGCCTCCGCCTCGCCTGCCTCGGCGTCCCTGGTTGCAGCGGCATCCGCCTTCTTCGGTTTCGAAGCCATGTCGTTCCAGTCCCAGTCAGCGCGACCGCTCCGCCCGCGACGCAGAAAATTGCGCCGGATGCGTGCCCGCGTCCCCGGAACCAAAGGTAGGTCCGTATGGTTAACGGAACCTTGCCAGGCCGCTTCGACCGGGAAAGTTTTGCCGGGTGAGCCGGTCCAGCGGCGCATTTTGCCGGTGTCCGGCCGTCCCGGCTTTTATCTAACCATTTGATATATATCGATTTTCAGATTTGGCACGCTCCCTGCACTCTTTTGGGCAAGCCGCGGCTTGGGAGAGCTGCGGCCCAAGCTGCGGCCGCGATCGGCGCCTCGGGAGGGCAAGGATCGCAAGCCGGATTGGGGAGCAGGATGGAGAACGCCTATCTCGTTGGACTGTCGCGTCAGGTCGCGCTTTCGCGCGAACTCGACGTCGTCGCCAACAACATCGCGAACATCAACACGTCCGGCTACAAGGCCAACGGGGCGATTTTCGAGGAATTCATCAGCCGGACCGCGCGCAGCGACGGCGCCTCGCGCAACGACACCCGCGTCAGTTTCGTGCGCGACCGCGCCACCTGGACCGACCTGAGCCAGGGGCCGATGGAGCGCACCGGCAATCCGCTCGACGTCGCGCTCGACGGCCGCGGCTTCCTCACCGTGCAGACCCCGCGCGGCGAACGCTACACCCGCAACGGCGGCCTCCTCATCAACGCGCAGGGCCAGCTCGTCACCACCGAGGGCTTCCAGGTGCTCGGCGACGGCGGTCCGATCGTCTTCCAGCCCAACGACAAGGACATCTCGATCGGCCGCGACGGCGTGATCTCGGTCCGCGAGGGCAACGAGGCGCGCACCGAATCCCAGCGCGGCAAGCTGCGGATCGTCGACTTCGCCAATGCCGGCCGCCTGCAGAAGGACGGCAACGGAACCTTCATGGCGCCGCAGGGCGTCGATCCGATCACGCCGGACATCGACAAGCGCCCCGCCGTGCTGCAGGGCATGATCGAAAAATCCAACGTGCGCGGCGTCGTCGAGATGACGCGCATGATCGAAGTCACCCGCACCTACACGCAGGTCGCGACCATCCTTCAGCAGCAGGCCGACATGCGCCGCTCGGCGATCGAGAAGCTCGCCGAAGTGCCGGCGTAACGAGTGACCCGGAGACAGGTTCATGCGAGCGTTACACACCGCAGCGACCGGAATGATGGCCCAGGAACTCAACGTTCAGGTCATCTCCAACAACATCGCGAACATGCGCACGACCGGCTACAAGCGGCAGCGCGCCGAGTTCCAGGATCTGCTCTACGAGCACGTCAGCCGCGTCGGCACGCAGACCTCCGAGCAGGGCAACCAGTTGCCCGCCGGCATCGAGCTCGGCTCCGGCGTCAAGACGGTCGGCACGCCGCGCATCATGACGCAGGGCACGCTGGTGCAGACCGGCAAGGACTACGACGTCGCGATCCGCGGTGAAGGCTTCTTCAAGGTGCTGCTGCCGGACGGCCGCACCGCCTATACCCGCGACGGCTCGTTCGAGCTCGACTCGCAAGGCCGCCTCGTCACCGCGCAGGGCAACGTGATCCAGCCCGGCATCACCGTGCCGCAGGGCTCGACCGGCGTGACCATCAACGCGCAGGGCCAGGTATCGGCGACGCCGGTCGGCACCACGACGCCGACCATCCTCGGCCAGCTCCAGCTTTCGCAGTTCATCAACAAGGCCGGCCTGCAGGGCATCGGCGACAACCTCTATCTGGAAACGCCGGCCTCCGGCGCGCCGATCGACGGCACGCCCAACACCGACGGCTTCGGCAATCTCCAGCAGGGCAATCTCGAGCAGGCGAATGTCGAGGCGGTCAGCGAGATCTCCGACCTGATCGCCGCGCAGCGCGCCTATGAAATGAACGCCAAGGTGATCGGCGCCGCCGATCAGATGCTGCAGGCCACTTCCAACCTGATGCGCTGAGGACGAACCATGATCCGCACCCTCGCCCGCGTGTTCGTGTTGCTCGCTGCCGTCGTCGCGGCGCCCGCCGCCGCGCAGACGCTCGCCGCGCTGTCGGCGGACACGCAGCAGACGCGCCCGGCGCTGCGCGCCGCGGCGATCGTCACCGACGACGTGGTGCGCATCGGCGATCTGGTGGACAATGCCGGCATCGTCGCCGACGTGCCGATCTTCCGTGCCCCCGATCCCGGCACCACCGGCCGCGTCGCCGCCGCGCGCGTCATCGAGGCGGTCGCGGCGCATGCGCTGGTCGGCCTCAGCGCCGACGGCATCCGCGAGGTGAGCGTCACCCGGCCCGGCCGCCAGGTCGCGGTCAACGACATCGAGGCCGGCGTCGCCGCCGCGCTCGCCACCCGCTACGGCCTCGGCAGCGCCAACGACATCGAGGTTCGCTTCGACACGCCGCCCGCGCCGGTCAATATCGACGCCGCCGCCTCCGGCGCCGTCGCCGTCGAGCAGCTCACTTATCTCGCGCGCTCCGGCCGCTTCGACGCCATCGTCGAGGTCGCCGGCAGCGACAACCGCCGCATGCGGCTGACCGGCACCGCGCTGGCGACGGTCGAGGTCGTCACGCTCAGCCGCACGCTGTCGCGCGGCACCGTGGTGCGCGCCTCCGACATCGCGCTGGAACGCCGCCCGCGCGTGCAGCTTTCCGCCGACATGATCACCGATCCCGCCCAGGTGGTCGGCCGCGCGGCGCGCAACACCATCAGCGCCGGGCGTCCGCTGCGCGGCGCCGATCTCGCCAAGCCGCATCTCGTCGAGCGCAACGCTTTCGTCACGCTGGTCTACGAGGCGCCCGGCGTCACGCTGACGATGCGCGGCAAGGCCAACGAGCCGGGCAGCGAAGGCGACGTCGTCGAAGTGCTCAACGTCCAGTCCAAGCGTCTCGTCCACGGCGTCGTCGTCGGACCGGGCCGCGTCATGGTCTCCGCCATCAACACTCCGGCGGTCGTCGCCAGCAATGCCGGACCGTCGTCCAAATCCACCAGCGCGGCCGTCCGCGCCCAGTGAAAGCCACCAGCGCGGCTAGCCGCGCGCAGTGAAAGCAAGGTCCATGCTCGTAAGCAAAGTCGCGTGTCGCGCTGTCACGCTGTCGGTCGCGGCGGTCCTGTTGAGCAACTGCTCCGCGCTCGACCGGCTGAAGGATATCGGCGAGGTGCCGAAGCTGTCCGCGGTCGACAACCCCGTCGCGCGGCCCGGCTACAAGCCGGTGCAACTGCCGATGCCGGCGGCGCAGCCCGCCTCCTACAATCCGAACTCGCTGTGGCGGAACGGCTCGCGCGCCTTCTTCAAGGACCAGCGCGCGCATCAGGTCGGCGACATCCTGACGGTGAAGGTCAACATCACCGACAAGGCGATCATCGCCAACGAGACCCAGCGCAGCCGGACCAACAAGGAAGACAGCGGCGTCGACAACTTCTTCGGCAAGAGCAAGCTGCCGATCACCAACTCGGCGCTGCCGACGCGGCTGTTCACGGCGGACTCGACCGCCTCGAGCGACGGCAAGGGCTCGGTCAACCGCCAGGAGGCCCTGCTCACCAACGTCGCCGCCGTCGTCACCCAGGTGCTGCCGAACGGCAATCTGGTCGTCGAGGGCAAGCAGGAGATCCGCGTCAACTTCGAGGTGCGCGAACTGATCGTCGCCGGCGTGGTGCGGCCGGAAGACATCGAGAGCGACAACACCATCGAGTCGACCAAGATCGCGCAGGCCCGCATCGCCTATGGCGGCCGCGGCCAGATCACCGACGTCCAGCAGCCGCGCTACGGCCAGCAGGTGATGGACATCCTGTTGCCCTTCTGACGGAACCGACCGAACGCAATTCCAGACAGCAGCATGCGCAAGACTTTCCCCGCGTAGCTCAACGGGCTCCCACGCCGTCCAGCGGTGCGCGCACGCGACGACGGCGACACGACGCGGCCTCCGGTGTGCTCCCCCACACGGAGGCCGCGCTTCGTTTTGCGCTTCGAGTCAGTCTGCAAAAACAAGACGGCCTCCGGCGGGACACCGGAGGCCGTTTCGATTTCGGGATGTCGGTCCGCGATCAGTCGTCGCGATAGACGCGCTCGCGCCGCTCGTGGCGCTCCTGGGCCTCGACCGACAGCGTCGCGATCGGCCGCGCCTCGAGGCGCTTCAGCGAGATCGGCTCGCCGGTCTCCTCGCAATAGCCGTAGCTGCCGTCCTCGATCCGGGCCAGCGCCTCGTCGATCTTGGCGATCAGCTTGCGCTGGCGGTCGCGGGCGCGCAGTTCGATCGCCCGGTCGGTCTCCGAAGAGGCCCGGTCGGCGAGATCGGGGTGATTCTGATTTTCCTCCTGCAGGTGGGCCAGGGTCTCCTTGGCCTCCTTGAGGATTTCGTCCTTCCAGGCGAGCAGCTTGCCGCGGAAATACTCCCGCTGCCGCTCGTTCATGAAGGGTTCTTTGTCCGTCGGCCGGTACGGCTTGGTCTTTTCGACCTTTGTATGACTTGCCTTCCCCGGCTTGGTCTTTGCCAGCATCTTACCTACCACTCCCGTCTGGAATACGCAGAACGCGAATAGCCCTCCCACAGGCCGCAGGCTTATATACGTGCGGCGGCCCGCCGACAATAGGTCGCCGGCTTGCCCAAGCGGCAAATTATGACGATTTTGTAATCAGTTACCGGTATAGCGGGACTTCCGGCCTGCGCCGTCCTAGCGCACCCCGGCCTTGGCGAGCTCGACCGCGACCCGCAGGTCGATCTCGGCCAGCACCCCGTCGAGCCCGGGATCGCCCGATTCAGCCCGCAGCCCCTCGGAGGCCGCCTTCAGCCGGCCGATGACGGAGGCATCGAGGCTGCCGTCAAGCACCCCGACCTTCAGCGCGTCGAGCACGTCGAGCGCATGGCGGCCACGGCCGACCGCCCGCTTCTTGCGCTCGGTCGGGTCCTCGACGCCTTGCAGCGCGATCAGCGCATCGAGGCTGGTGACCGCACGCAGCCCGCTCGCCGCCGCGGCGCCGCGGGGCGTCTCCTGCTCGGCGACCGAGAACGTTCCCGACGACGCCCGGCGCGGCGCAGCCGTCGACGAGGCACGCGCCGTCGCGTTCGTTCCGTTGATGCGCATCGCTCAGCTCCCCACCGGGTTCGGTCGCCCCCGGCTCCCGACTGCAGCCTGCGCCGGTATGGTTAATGGCGGGTAAAAACCCGCCCGCGACCGGGCAATAATTGCCGCAGGACAGCCAAAGCTGCCGGGCCGCGCGCGCTCGTCGCCGCGCCGCCGATCCGAAAACCCCCACCGCCGCAACGACTTCGCGTGGCGGCCGCGACTGGCACGACATTCGCAAGACAGGCGGTGCAGTCCGCTAGTCATTGGGGAGAATGATGACGAGGACATTGAAGGCCGCGTGTCTCGCGGCGGTCATGATCCTGCTTGCCGCGACGCCGTCGGGAGCGACGTCGCGCATCAAGGATTTGGCCAATGTCGAAGGCGTGCGCCAGAACCAGTTGATCGGCTATGGCCTCGTGGTCGGCCTCAACGGCACCGGCGACACGCTCAACAATATCCCTTTCACCAAGCAGTCGCTGCAGGCGATGCTGGAACGGCTCGGCGTCAATGTCCGCGGCCAGACCATGCGCACCGGCAACGTCGCCGCCGTCATGGTGACGGCCAACCTGCCGGCCTTCGCCACCCAGGGCACCCGCATCGACATCACGGTGTCCGCGCTCGGCGACGCCAAGAGCCTGCAGGGCGGCACGCTGCTCGTCACCCCGCTCCTGGGCGCCGACGGCAACGTCTACGCGGTCGGCCAGGGTTCGGTCGCGATCGGCGGCTTCCAGGCCGAAGGCGACGCCGCCAAGGTCACGCGCGGCGTGCCGACGGTCGGGCGCATCTCCAACGGCGCGCTGATCGAGCGCGAGATCGAGTTCGCGCTCAACCGCCTCAACCAGCTCCGCATGGCGCTGCGCAACCCGGACTTCACCACCGCCAAGCGCATCGCCGCCGCGGTCAACGACTTCATCGGCGCGCCGACCGCCGAACCGCTCGATCCTTCGACCGTGCAGATCACCATCCCGCAGCAGTACCACGGCAACGTGGTGTCGCTGCTGACCGAGATCGAGCAGCTTCAGGTCGAGCCCGACCAGTCCGCCAGGATCGTGATCGACGAACGCTCCGGCGTCATCGTGCTCGGCCGCGACGTGCGCGTGTCGATGGTCGCGGTGGCGCAGGGCAATCTCACCGTCGCCATCTCCGAGTCGCCGCAGGTCAGCCAGCCGCTGCCGTTCTCGCGCGGCGGTCAAACCACCACGGTGCCGCGCACCAGCGTCAAGGTGCAGGAGGACGGCAAGAAGCTCGCCGTCGTCAAGGACGGGGTGTCGCTGCAGCAGCTGGTCGACGGCCTAAACGCGCTCGGCATCGGCCCACGCGACATGATCTCGATCCTGCAGGCCATCAAGGCGGCCGGCGCGATCCAGGCCGACATCGAGGTGATGTGATGGCCACCGACATGACGATCGCCGGCGCCGGCCGCAACGCCGCCGACATGCTGCAGGCGAGCCGCATCGCCGGCGCCACCAAGAAAGTGTCCGCCGGCGTTCACGCCAAGGCCAAGGCCGCGTCGGAGGATTTCGAAGCGGTGTTCCTCAACACCATGTTCCAGCAGATGTTCGCCGGTCTCGAGGGCGAAGGCCCGTTCGGCGGCGCCGGCGCGACCGGCGTGTGGCGCTCGTTCCTGACCGACCAGTATTCGCGCACCTTCGCCAAGGCCGGCGGCGTCGGCATCGGCGACCAAGTCTACCGCTCACTCCTCGAACAGCAGGGCTTGCGCTCATGAGCACTCCGTCGAACGCACAGCCGGTTCCGGCCGGCGACGGCATCGCCTCGCCGCAGGAGGCCGCCCATCTCGTCGCGCAGTTCGGCCGCATCATGGATTCGCTGGTCGAGACCGTCGAACAGGAAACCGCGCTGGTGCGCGCGGGCCGGCTACGCGAGGCCGGCGAGATCGACGCCGTCAAGACCGAGCTCGCGCGCGAATACCAGGCCGGCACCACCTGGTTCAAACGCAACAACGATTACCTCAAGCGCAACCTGCCCGACCTGCTGAAGACCCTGCACCAGCGCCACGACCAATTCCGCGCGCTGCTGCAGATCAACCTCACGGTGCTCGCGACCGCGCAGGCGGTGTCGGAAAGCATCATCCGCGGCGTCTCCGGCGAGCTGGCGCGCAAGCAGTCGCCGCAGACCTACGGCGCCTCCGGCAAGGCCAACCTGCCGGGGCCGCGCGCGAGCCAGCCGATCTCGGTCAGCCGATCGCTTTAGGCGTTCCATCATCCCCGCTCACCCCCGCGAAAGCGGGGGTCCAAACCGGATTCCCGCTTTCGCGGGAATGAGCGGAGGTCGGTGCGGCGTCCGCCGGCAACCCCGACAATTTTCGCAAAATCGGCGGCGGCCCGCCAAGGCGCCGCCAACCGCGTTCCTTTACGCGCCGTTACGAGGGCGCTCGCTAGGCTTTGCCCGCTCAAGCAGCGCAACGAAACCAGAAAGGTCTCGTCCCATGACGTCGAACGTCATCCCGATTGCCGCGCGCCAACATGCTCCGCGCATCCTTGCGAGCCTCGCGCGTCGCGGCGCGACCCTGCCGCCGCAACGACAATCGCAACGCGCCCGCGCCTGCTTAACGCGCGGTGAATTCCAACGGCAAACAAAACGTTAACGGAGCGGCGACAAGTCGCCGACAACTTTTCGCTAATGCTGCCGACGGCGGAAAGCCGGTAGTAACCGGTTAACCATGTTTTTTTACCGGCCATTACGGCCTCACCGGTTACCTGTCTCGCGCCAGTACGGCATTTAACCAGAAAGGTTACTAGTAACATGGCTGATAACATTACGCTGTCGGCGGGCGTCCGGCAGAACCTCCTCTCGCTCCAGCAGACGTCGGATCTCATCCAGACGACTCAGAACCGCCTCGCCACCGGTAAGAAGGTGAACACGGCGCTCGACAATCCGGGCAACTTCTTCACCTCGCAGGCCCTGCAGAACCGCGCCAGCGACCTCAACGGTCTGCTCGACGCGATCGGCCAGGCCCAGCAGACGCTGGCCGCCGCCGACCAGGGCATCACCTCGATCACCAAGCTGGTCGAGTCCGCCAAGTCGATCGCCAAGCAGGCCCAGCAGGCTCCGGGCGCCGGTTCCACCACCTACAACGCGCTCAGCGTTTCCGGTGACCCGACGAACGAAACGCTCGGTACCGTGACCGGCACCGGTCTCGGCGCCACGCTCGGCTCCGGCAACGGCGGCAACCTCGTCATCACCGTTGGTTCGACCGACTACACCGTCGCGCTCGTCGACGGCGATGACATCACCTCCATCGTCAACAAGATCAACGCTGTGACCGGCAGCGGCGGCGCCAACCTGGTGCAGGCGTCCGACGCCAGCGGCCAGCTCAAGCTCGACGCGGTCAATGCGGACGTTGATTTCTCGATCAATGCCTCGTCCGACGACGTCACGTCCGCCGCTCTCGGCCTGACCGAAGGTGCGGCTCACAACTCGACCAGCCTGCTCGACAACATCGGCGCGGGTGCCACGCTGACGATCGCCGTCAACGGCGGTGCGTCCAACGTGATCACCTTCGGCACCGGTGCGGGCGAAGTCTCGACGCTGGCGGAATTGCAGACGAAGCTGAACGGCATTGCCGGCATCACTGGCACTGCGACCAACACGAGCTTCGCGGTCAACGTCGCGTCCTCGACCTCGCAGAACAGCCTGACCGTCAACGCCTCGAGCGCCGGCCTTGCCACCGCTCTCGGCCTGTCGAGCCAGAGCAACAGCCTGCAGGGCACCGGCACCGTCGGCGCCCCGAACTCGACCCGTACGTCGCTGGAAAGCGACTTCAACAACATCATCTCGCAGATCGACACGCTGGCCGGTGACGCCTCCTACAACGGCAAGAACCTGCTCAGCGGCGACGACCTCAAGGTGGTGTTCAACGAGACCGGCACCAGCTCGCTGACGATCTCGGGCGTGTCCTTCAACTCCACGGGCCTCGGCCTGTCGGCGGTTGGCTCGGGCACGTTCCAGAACAACGCCAACATCGATGGCGTGATCAGCCAGCTCGACGGCGCCCTGACGACCCTGCGCACGCAGGCCTCGAAGTTCGGTTCGAGCCTGACCACGGTGCAGACCCGTCAGGACTTCACCAAGAACCTGATCACCACGCTGCAGACCGGTGCCGACAGCCTCGTGCTGGCCGACACCAACCTGGAAGGTGCGAACCTTCTGGCCCTGCAGACCCGCCAGAGCCTGTCCTCGACGGCTCTGTCGCTGTCGGCCCAGGCCGACCGCGCGGTGCTGCGTCTGTTCGGCGGCTAAGCTTAGCCCACACGACGAGACGGAAACGGCGGGGGCAACCCCGCCGTTTTCTTTTTTGGCGCGACCATCCGGGCGGGCTCCGCCCACGCCGGCATTTACCTTCACTTAAGCGGTTTTAACCTTTCATTAGGGTTAACCAATCATGATCGCGCCACGGTTTGCGTGCGCGTCGTGCCGCGTCGGTTTGTGCCGATCTGTGCCGCTTGGCCGTCAGCCAGAAAATCAAAGGATAAACTGTCATGAGCGATATCGTGCTCTCCGCCGGCGTTCGCCAGAATCTCCTGGCGCTGCAGCAGACCGCCGACCTGATGAGCCTCACCCAGAACCGGCTGGCCACCGGCAAAAAGGTGAACTCGGCGCTCGACAATCCGACCAATTTCTTCACCTCGCAGGGTCTGCACGCGCGCTCGAACGACCTGAACGGCCTGCTCGACGCGATCGGCCAGGCCCAGCAGACGCTCAACCTCACCGACCAGGGCATCACCTCGCTGACCAAGCTCGTCGACTCGGCGAAGTCGATCGCCAAGCAGGCGATGCAGGCCCCGCCCCCCGGCTCGACGACCTACAACAGCTTCACCGTGGCCGGCACGGCGCCGACGGCGGAAACGCTCGGCACCGTCACCGGCACCGGTCTCGGCGCCACGCTCGGCACCGGCAATGGCGGCAACCTCGTCATCACCGCCAACGGCACCGACTACACCGTCGCGCTCGCCGACGGCGACGATATTTCGACCATCGTCAGCAAGATCAACGCCGTGACCGGCAGCGGCGGCGCCAACCTGGTGCAGGCGTCCGACGCCAGCGGCCAGCTCAAGCTCGACGCGGTCAGCGCGGATGTCGATTTCTCGATCAACGCCTCGACCGACGACGTCACGTCGGCCGCGCTCGGCCTGACCGAAGGCACCGCCCACAACTCGACCAGCCTGCTCGACAACCTCATCGCCAACGGCGGCGCCCCGGGCGACACGCTGACGGTCAAGATCAACGGCGGGACCAACCAGGTCATCACCTTCGGCACCGGCCCCGGCCAGATCTCGACGCTGGCCGAGCTCAACACCGTCATCAGCAACTTCACCGGCCTCGGCGCAGGCTCCGGCGCCAACGGCTCGGCGGTCACCTTCAATGTTTCCTCCGCGACGGCGCAGAACAGCCTGCTGCTGACCTCCTCGACGGCGGCGCTGACCACGACGCTCGGCCTCGGCGGCCTCACCGGCACCACGACGCAGGGCACCGCGACGGTCGGCGCGCCCGATTACACCCGCACCTCGCTCGAGCGGGACTTCAACAACGTGCTGAGCCAGATCGACGCGCTGGCCGGCGACTCGTCCTACAACGGCATCAACCTGCTGATGGGCGACCAGTTGAAAATCGTCTTCAACGAGACCGGCACCAGTTCGCTGACGGTGCAGGGCGTCACCTTCGACTCCGCCGGCCTCGGCCTGACGCCGGTCTCGACCGGCACCTTCCAGAGCAACGCCAACATCGACGCCGTGCTCGCCAGCGTCGACAACGCGCTGAAGACGCTACGCACCCAGGCTTCCGCCTTCGGCGCCAACCTCAACACCGTGCAGACCCGGCAGGATTTCACCAAGGGCCTGATCCAGACGCTGCAGACCGGCGCCGACGCGCTGGTGCTCGCCGACACCAACGAGGAAGGCGCCAACCTGCTCGCCCTGCAGACCCGCCAGAGCCTGTCCTCGACGGCGCTGTCGCTGTCGGCCCAGAACGACCAGGCGGTGCTGCGCCTGTTCGGCGGCAGCTGATCCCGCACGGCAATCCGGGGAACGGCGAAACGGCGGGGCAATCCCCGCCGTTTAACGTTTCATTAAGCATCGCGCGACCACCATGCGCACGACTCGCAGGAGATCTCGATGGCACTCAAGGTCGAACTGAAGCCCGGCGAAAAGGTCGTGATCGGCGAAACCGTCATCACCAACGGCGATCAGCGCGCGCGCTTCGTGATCGAAGGCAACTCGCCGATCCTGCGCGAGAAGGACATCATGACCGCGCCGCGCGCCGACACGCCGGCCAAGCGCATCTATCTTGCGGTGCAATACATGTATACGTCGCGCGACCCGGCGGCGTTTCACGACGATTATTTCGCCTTGATCAAGGACCTCGTGCAGGCCGCGCCCAGCGCCTGGCCGCTGATCGAAAGCATCAACAACCTAATCTTAACAGGCGAAATGTATAAGGCGCTCAAGCAGGCCGCGAAGCTGATGGCCTACGAGAAGGACCTCCTCGATAATGCAAAGCGCGTCGCAGGCGTACAGCAAAGTCGCCAGCCAGACCTTAAATCCGCGTGACCTCGAAGCTCATCTGCTGTTGAAGGCGGCTTCGCGCCTGCAAGCGATTCGCGAGTCCTGGGACGCCAAGCAGGCCGACCTCGACGACGCGTTGCATTACAACCGCAAGCTCTGGTCGATCTTCATGTCGTCGATGAGCGACCCGCAGAACCCGCTGCCGAAGTCGGTGCGCGAGAACGTCGCCAATCTCGGCCTGTTCGTCTTCAAGCAGACCTTCGCGGTGATGTTCGAGCGCAATCCGGACCAGCTCCGGCCGCTCATCAATATCAATCGCGAGCTTGCCGCCGGCCTGCGCGGCTAAGCCGCGTCACGACGACCGCGAAAGCCGGACACGACAACGCCGCGACCGACGTCGCGGCGTTTTTCATTGTCGTCCTAGCGCAGATAGTTGACGAGGCTCGTCTGGTAGAGCATCGCCGTCGTCTGCAGCGAGGCGCTGAGCCGCGTCTGCAAGGCGAGGATCTGCGCGCCGACGTCCTCGTTCGACACGCCTTTGACCTGATTGAGGAAGTCCGACAGCGTCGCGCTGAGCTGCTGATGCCGGTCGCTGGTGCCCTTGATCGCGTTCTGCGTCGCGGCGATCTCGGCCTGGATGTTCTCGACCTTCTGGGTGCCGGCCGGCACGTCGAGATTGGAGCGCAGCCGGTCGTTGAGCGCCTGGCTGCGGGCCTGGCCGTCGGCATCGGTCGGCGAGAAGGTCATCGCCGCGAGCGTCGCGACGTTCTGCACCAGCCACTGGATGCCCTGCTCGTTGGCGCGGGTGCCGTAGCTGACGACCAGCCCGCTGTCGATGCGCGCGACCGCCGAGGAACGCGCCGGGTCGGCCGAGGCCTCGCCGCTGTACCAGATCACGGTATTGGCCGCGGTGCCGGAGACCTGCCCCGTCGCGGTGTCGAACGGCGGGCCGTCGACCCGCAGCGGCGGGTGGTCGACGTCGGCGGCGAAGAACTCGCTCGACGTCTTGACCGCGGAGGCCGCCATCAGCGCGGTCTTGGCGAGCTTTCCGGTCGCCGCCGTCAACTGCGTCTGCAGGCTGGCCGCGGTCAGGTCGGAGGTCGCGCCGATGGTGAATTCGTTCGGCCCCGGCGTGGTCGAATTGGTCGCGGTCAGCGTGACGCTTTCGGTCGAGCCGTCCGGCAGGCTGTAGCTGAAGGTCACGGTGTCGCCGACGTTCGGATTGGTGGCGCCGAAATCGATCGACATCGTCGGCGGCGCGCCGGAGGGCGCCGCGGTGGTCGCCGAGGCGGTCGTGGTCGAAATGCCGGCGAGCTTGAAGCCGAACGGCGAGGCATCCTGCTGGACCTGCACGCCGGTGGCGCCGAGCGCGCTGATCGCCAGCCGGCCGAGTCCGCCGGAGCCGAGATCGGCCTGGCCGCGCTCGGAGATGAGCTGCTTCAGGCCGGCCCGCTGGCCGTCGCCATTGAGCACGTGATCGACCGTCTCGACCGCCGGCTTGTCGCTGTCGCGGCCGGAGAACACGTACTGGTCGCCGACCTGCGTGTTCAGCAGCCCGAGCAGTTCGCCGAGATCGGACGACGCGGTCTTCTGCAGCGTCGTCTGCCCCGCGGTGTCGGGGTCGAACGGCGCCGTGGAGGTTGCGGTCTTGAGGTCGCGGCCGACGTCGGACATCCGGCCGAGCGTGGTCTGGACGATGCTGAGGCGGGTCGAGATCTGCTTGATCGCCTCGTCGAAGCCGCCGATCGCCTGCAGTTGCGCGTTGAGCGACACCGCAAGGCCGCGGTCGACGCCGAGCCCCGAATAGGTGGTCGACTTCTGTCCGGTCGCGAGCTGGCGCTGCAGGTCGTCGAGCCGCGTGCGCGTGTCGAGCAGCGTCTGGATGCCGGGCAGGATATAAGAACCAATGGTGCTAACGGTCACGATCCATCCTCATAACACCTGCATCAGCTCCTGGAACATCTCGCGGACCGTCGTCATGATCCGCGCATTGGCGCCGTAGGCGTTCTGCAGGTTGAGCAGGTTCGCCATCTCCTGATCGACGCTGACGCCGGAGGCGTCGTTGAAGCGCTGCGCCAGCGAGTTGTAGACGACCTGCTGCCCCTGGTTGATGCTGTCGGCGTTCTGCGCCGCCTGGCCCTGCTGGCTGAGCATCTGGCGCAGGTAGGACGTGATCTTGCCGTTGAAGGGCGCCGCCGCGGTCCCGATGCCGGTGTCCGGCGAAAACAGGTGCGAGGCATTCATCAACTGCTCGTAGATGAAATTCGGTCGGGTCGGATCGCCGGACGATGTCGTGCCGTCCATCATCACGAGCTTCGAGGGGTCCGCGAGCAGCGACAGGTTGACCGAGATGCGGCCGGCAAATCCGACGCTCTGCGAGCCGCCCTGGGTGATCGCGCCGGTGTAGGGCTTGGCGGCGTCGGTGAACAGCGGCAGTTCCGGACCGCCGGACGTGAGCGAGGCCGTGCGCGTCGCGGTCGCGCCGTTCACCGCGGTGGTGCCGACCGTGCCGTTGTCGAGAATGCGCAGCGCCGTGCCGGTGTCGGAGAAATTGAGCTTGCCGCCATAGATGGCGTTGAGCTGGCTGGCGATGCCGGCGGTGCCGCCGGAAAAGTCGAGGCCGATCACCTCGTCATTGGGATCGATCGTGGCGCTGCCCGACAGCGGCAGCGCCCTGGGATCGTCGACCCGCACCACCGAAACATTGTGCACCTTGCCGGTCAGCACGTCGGTATAGCTGAACCGGAAACTGTTCCCGTCCTGCATATTGGAGATGTCGAGATCGACGCCGGCCTGGGGCGGCGACGACACCGCGCTGCCGGTGGTGGTCACGTTCGACAGGCTCGAGGCGAGCGCGGCGGCGAAATTGTCGAGCTGGGTCTGCGCCTCGACCAGCACGTTGTCGCGCATGTCGAGATAGGCGGCCATCTGTCCGGAGCGGATGGCGTTGTTGGCGATCAGGTCGTAGGTGCCGCCGGTCGGCAGCACCAGCTTGAGCGCGCCCACATTGCTCTTGGACGGGTCGGAATCATACAGCGCGTTGGCGGTGACCGTGCCCTGTTCGTTGAACGAGAACTGCGCCGCCTGCGTGCCGACGATCTGCACGCCCGAGCCGGTAAAGACCGAAATCTGGTTGCGGTCGCCCTCGATGACGCGGATGTCGAGGATCTGCGACAGCTGCGTGACGTAATAGTCGCGCTGGTCGGCGAGCGTCGCGGCGGTCGCGTCGGAGGGTCCGGCGGTCGCGAGCTTCTGGTTGATCGACGCGATCTGCTGCAGCGCGTTGTTGGCGGTGGCGGTGACGTCGGCCAGCCCGCGCTCGGCGTCGCTGCGCAGCGCCTGGATCTGATCGGTCATGCCGTTGAGCTGACTGGTCAGGATCTGCGCCGCGCTCAGCACCGCGGTGCGGCTCGCGTAATCCGACGGGTTGGCGCTCAACGCCTGCAACGACGTGGTGAAGTTGTTGAAGATCGCCTCGAGCGAGGTGTCGGAGCTCGGGTCGCCGTAGACCTGCTGGAGCTGCTGATAGATGCGCGCCCGCAGGTCCGAATAGGACGCGCCCGAGGTTTCGGTCTGCAACTGCCGCTGGACGTACTGGTCGAGCTCGCGGGCGACCGCGTCGACGCGCACGCTGACCCCGGTGCCGCCGACGGCGGTGGTGACCTGCGTCAGCGTCTTGCGGACATAGCCCGGCGTCTGCGCGTTGGCGACGTTCGCCGCAACGATCGACATCCCGGCCTGCGTGGTGCGCAGGCCGGAAATCGCCGTGGCAAGTGCTTGCGAAAGACCCATAAGCCGACTTCACTTTCGCCGGCGGCGTCGCCGCCGCTACCGGATGACGTTCAGAAGGTCCTGGACCATCTGGTTGCTGGTGGTGATGACGCGGGTGTTCGAGGAATAGGCCTGCTGCGTCACGATCAGCTTGGTGAACTCGTC
>Ga0180218_1000943_pt1 | contig 20291 bp, 14 predicted proteins | sample eDN3rd37CKraftBY_FD_151334 | JGI IMG/M metagenome (GOLD analysis project Ga0180218, IMG submission 151334) | Enriched backyard soil microbial communities from Emeryville, California, USA - eDNA 3rd pass 37_C Kraft BY (version 2) (version 2) | ecosystem: Environmental > Terrestrial > Soil >...
GGCCAAATGGACAGATCCTGGGAAGAGCACCCCTCACAGGGGCCAGGCGATTCATGAGTCACACTCAGCCAGGACGGCGACACCGATCCTGTCAGCCAGCACCGGGCCAGCCGTGTAAAGACTTACAGGCGCTTCAGTGAGGCGTGGCCGAGGTATTCGACAAACTCGACACCGCCGCTCGTACGAAGCCCAATCCGGGAAGCTCACCAGCACCCATAAACCACTGGCGGTCGATCTACTTTCGAGCGCGGATTCCCGGTTATCACATCGATTGCCAACCATTGCGGATGGCGTGTCCCCCGTGAACCGGTCCGGTCTGTTTTAGAGTCCTGATTGCCCTGTTGAGGGCAGAGAAGGGACGATGAGGATCATGGCAGGACGCAAGCGCCACTCGGCAGAGGACATTGTGCGCAAGTTGCGCCGGGCTGACGAGTTGGCGGCGCAGGGCAAGACCGGCGAGGAGATCGCCGCCGACCTCGAGGTGTCGGCAGCGACGTTGTACAACTGGCGCCGCCAGTACGGCGGCATGGACGGTGACGCGGCCAAGGAGCTCAAGGAGCTGCGTGAGCAGAACGGCCGGCTCAAGCGGCTGCTCGCCGATGCCGAGTTGGAGAAGGACGCGCTACGGGAGATCGCCAAGGGAAAATTCTGAGCCCAACCGCCAAACGCGCCGCCATCGACATGCTCAAAGACGTGATGAACATGTCAGAACGCAAGGCGTGCAAGGTTGTTGGGCTTGCTCGTTCAGCGTATCGTCAACTGCCGCAAGCGCACACCCCGGCTGACCCGGATGCTGGCCTGCGCCAGCAGCTACGAACCTACGCCCGTCAGAACCCACGCCACGGGTTCCGTCGGGCGTGGGCCTGGCTGCGTTTCGACGAAGGCGACACCGTGAACAAGAAGAAGGTCCACCGGCTGTGGAAGGAAGAAGGATTGCAGGTGCGCCGGGCGCCGCGGCGTAAACGGGCCGGCCAGTCGTCGGTGCCGATTGTCACCGCGGACGCACCGAAAGTGGTGTGGGCATTGGACTTTCAGTTCGACTCCACTGTCGACGGACACAAGATCAAGATCGCGTCCATGGTCGATGAACACACCCGGATGTCGCTGCTCAACATTGTGGATCGCTCGATCGCCGCCGACCGGTTGATCGAGGAGTTGAAGAAGACCTTCGCGATCTGGGGTGGCCCACCGAAGGTGCTGCGCATGGACAACGGCCCTGAGTTCATCTCTGAGGCCCTCCAGACGTTCTGTGCAGGGTCGGTGGGGATCTCCTACATTCCGCCTGGCACGCCGTGGAACAACGGGTTCATCGAGTCGTTCAACAACCGGTTGCGCGACGAGTGTTTGAACCGCAACTGCTGGCCCACCCTGTTGGAGGCCCGCGTGGTCATCGAAGACTTCAAAGACGACCACAACCACCGACACCGCCACTCAGCGCTGGGCTACAAGACCCCGGCCGAGTACGCTGCCCGATGCACCCACCAGCACCACCCCGTGGGCTGCGAGATCGACTGACCGACCGCAAGTAAGAACTGGCTCTAGGACCGACTGGACCGGTTATCGGGGACCTGCCACGGATGCCACTTCGACGGACCACTCCCCGCCGATATCGAGATTCTCCGGAAACGCTGGGCTCGGCGTCCCCGGTTCCCGGATCGTGGCGACCTTCAGCCCGGTCCCCGTCACCAGACCCTTTCGACAGGTCCGGCCGTGCATACGACTCCATCGTCCAAGTCCCGCCAGCGGAGCCCTGGCCCCCACGCTGCTTTCACTCGGCGCTCATCTCATAGAGATCTGGTTCTCTTCGATGGAGGTTACGCACAAGCGCCGCGGCAAGGAGGAGTTACTGAATTCCAAGGTAGCCGAGGATCTTACTGAGCAACTTGTCGCCGACCGGCCTTCGGTGCGCAAGATCGTTGCGCAAGTCGCGGAACGCCTGCAGTCTGAGCCGAGCCTCTTTTCCAATGTCGACTCGACGTGAGCTTACGAGCCAGGCGAGCGAACCAATCTCAATAATGTCATCATCACGACGGCGCATACCATCGAGTGCACGGAGCGACGCTTTGCGCAAAATCACTCGCTCAAAATAGGCACGTTCTTCATCGACGTACGGAATCAGAGTTCTGTTGTGTGCCATCCAAATACGTTGAGCGACCTCCTTGTCGCCCAAGGTGTGGGGCGCGCTCCGAATACCGAGGCCCCACCGATCCACAAGGCCAGCGCGCCAGTCGTTCTCGAGCTCCGCAGGCGGTGCGGCTGAGACTCGATACGAGTCAGTATTGTTGGGTGAATCCGGACCAGATGTCCAGCTGCGGCTCTCTCTGTACTGCATCAACGCATGCGGCAAACCACCAGTACTACGGTCCCAATTTTCCGCGAGAAACTCAGCACACTCGAGGTCCCATCCCGCCACCTCAACAACCACGGCAGTGTCGAGCGGATTGAGCCGACGTTGCGTGGTGGCAACCAATCGAGTTTCAGTATCGAGACGATCGAATACACCCCACCACCAGTGAACCGCCACACAATCGCGATCGATGTGCGAAATGGTCTTTCGCGACAGTTCGTTGAGACTCACGGCGATAAGCAGCTTTGGCCGATCCTCGATAGAGAGACCACAAGCCTTCAACTGTGCCGGCCACCGTTCGACGATCTCACCAATATCGCGATGCTGCCACCCTTGCAATATCACCCATGACCGGTGCCATGGCTCCCAATTAATGATGGAATCCCACTCGTCGTACCCTCGATTCAATACCGAGTCCGAACCAAACGTGTTTAGGACCCGTGCCGGAAAGTGCTCGTCTGATTCCACACAGTATTCAACTGTGACGCCCTCCCGAGCAGCATCATCTAGCACCGCATCAGCGATACCTGATTCGATTGCAGCATCTGGGAACACCGCAAGGACCGATCTTCCAGCATCGAGATCGGAAACCATATCCGCGATGAAGCGAGCCGGCCCAGGCAGTCGCGGATAATCGGTCGGCCTGACCCTTCCTCTCATGCAATACGTTCGAGTGCCCGTGCAACAACAGCATCGATCGCATACTCCCCGTGGTGCTCATTCAAGACACCGAGAGTCGCCAAGTCTGCGGCAAGAGAGCCAAGAAAACTCACATCGCATTCAAGGACTGCCGCGATATCAGCGATCGATTCATACGTCTTTGAACCCAAATCTGCCCACCGCGAGAGTAATTCCCGAAGCTGACCTTCCACCCCTACCCTCTGTAGGAACTCGTCCGCCGCAGCGGCATCATCCGGGAATTCGGACAGACGTTCCCAGACCTCAGCATAGCTGGTCCCGTGAATGGAGACGTCCGCCACCGCACGCTCAACTAGCTCAGGCCAACCACCCGAGTGCTCTAAGAGCTCTTGCCGATCTGTCGGTGTGTTGAACGGAATGTCGTGCCACGACCGAATCCCGTCACCCGACCACTTCTCGAGCGCAATGACCTGGATTCGTCTGTCATGCGTACCTTCAATCAAATGTTGGGCTGCGGCAACTCCGGCCGCACCGAAAATGACAACCAGATGGCCGTGCCCTCGCGTGGACAGCGACCGGAGTTGCCCCACCACTTCCGTAGCGCTCTCCGCCGTCGCTTTCGACACATCAACAACCAGCGCTCGTGGTCCACCTAAGCCCCGTGCTGCCCACCTATACTCCGACAGTCGCGTTTCAAATCCGTCCGATCTAGCGTCGAGAACGGTCACGCTGACTCCGCGCTCTTCGCCGACCGCGGCAAGGACCGAAGCGACGTGTTCGATCCCTAACGCCTCGCTACCGACAATTACGAAATCAGTCGGCTCGAACGATTTTCGTACTGGAATCAACGCGCTCAAATCATGCTCGCTTAAGGGGCTGCGGACCAGCCTTCCGTAGAGGCTGACCTGCCGGCGAGTCGACCGTGGGTTGTACTCGTGAGGCAGCTCGAATTGCTCTTTATTTTCGTCGAGTTCAGCTTCAAGCTGTTGTTTGGTCCCGAGCATGGTGACGATGTTCGGCGATCGCACAGAGAACTGATTGTCCCTGTCCTTGATCAGCACCCCAAGTCCAACCAATTCGTCCAGGTACACCGCGAACTCAGCAGTGCTCAGGCCCTCGAATCCCTGCTGCCAGTAGAGTTCACAGTGATCCCGAATGTCTGTGGCAGCGTACTTTTCACGGAAGCCGTCCGCCATACTCATAATTGCCACCGCAAGCGCGATAACCCTGTATCGATCTTCCAGCGCGATAGTCAGGCGGAGTTTCTCAGCAATCTTGTCTCGCGTTCGCTCGTTACCCGTGACAGCATCGATGTCTTCGTCTCTGATCGAGATGAGTGGCTCGTCCTTGTGTAACGGTCTAGCCTGCAAGTGCGCAATAAGGTCATTACACACAACCTGAATCAGACCCGGCTGCAGGTTTGTAAACGCCAAGAGCCGCCATACAGCTTCCGGGTTTTCAAATCGATACCCCAAAGCCTCCATAGGTCGCACGACAAGATCTCGGGCTGGCTGCGCTGCGAGCGGCCCGATCAAGACATCACGCCCACCGTGAGCAAGCGGTGTGTTTGCGACATTTTGGAGTCGCTGCACCTTATGCAGGCCGGCGAAGATGGGTTTGAATCGACCTTCGGTGTCGTCAAACAGGCCCTTGAGCGGACCAACGTTCTTAAACCGACCCCCAGGGTCAGATGATTCCTTCTCGAGGAACGCGTCGGCCTCATCGAGAAGGAGCAACAGTCGACGAGAATCTTTGGCTTCCAACCACTGCCTAATCGCACGGATCACCGGTTCGTGGTTGCGGACCGCCATGTTGGGCTTGATACCCATAGCGGGAACCTTGGCTAGTTCGTTGTAGAGAACGTGCCAAAGCTGCTGCGGATCAGCCCACGTCCCGATGCCATGTGAGTTCAGATCGATGAAGATCGCGTGGTGGTCCGACTCATTGTTGAAGTCCCGCTGGATCTTGCGCAACAGTGCCGACTTGCCAAGTTGCCGACCACCGTAGACAAAAAGACTCCCTGTCCGATCGGTTAACTGGGCAAGTTCGTCATTTCTTCCGACAAAGACCTCATCCGGCACGTTCCCCGCTACCACTGTGTAGTGAGTAAAGCAAGTAAACGGCAATGTAATCTGCTGAACCGCCCTAAACGATCGCGGATACCGAGCGGCGACAAACGCCGCAACAGCATGATCGACAACGATGGCACTAATCTTCTTTTCCCGGCACACGTTTAGGCACTGGCGCCTCTGATCCAGAGTGAGCACACCGTCAAAGAGAACGATGTTGGGGCCGGTCTTAGTGGGAAAGGCTGAGGATAAGGTTTCTCGCAGCAGTTTGTGATCCGCGGTAGTGGAAACCATGTAATGCGTCGCTTGACTGCCTAAGCCCGGCACGAGCGACCCATCAACCGGTCTAGCATTGATGCGGTACAGGTCGAAATGCCTAATTCCCGGCGGAGTTTGACGGTTTGGTTCACCGCGCATATCGAGGCCGAGCGCGCGTAGAATGGCAGCCAAAGTGCCTTGTCGGCGGTAACTCTGCCCTCGCCGCTGCATGAGGTTATCCCAGTTACGCAAGCGCTCCAGATCACCGTGAGCTGTAACGTCGTCTACCTCGCCCTCCGCGAATATCGCGACAAGATCATGAATCGACGTCTCTCGGGCTAGATCTAGGCGCGACAGCGCATCCTTGAACGCCTCGAAAACGCATGCCCCCGTCGGGTCATTGGCGTCGAGGACAGGCAAGGGGCCACTCCTCGCAAGCGCAAGCAACTCATTCGCCCCTACAAAATCCTCCTGCTCGATCAGTCGGAGCACTCTGTGACGATCGCCCGCATTTCCGATCTCTTCCTCGACGCGCTTTCGCAGTAGTGCCGCAGACCGCGAACGATGGTCGGCGAAAACTGCCCGAAGCTCGTCGAGTTCGGCCATTTGCAAGTCAAAGCGGTCCCCGGTGTAATCCGTTGGACCGACAAGCTTCGCTTCAGCGTCCGATTGCTCTTGCTGCGTAACATCATCTGCATAGGTACGCGCCAACTCTGCGCGTACAGCTCTGACCTCCCGCGCAAGACGCCGCGACCAAGCGCTTCGTTCAGCCTGGAGTCGGTCCTGCAGGTCGATATCTCCCTCCGCCACTGCACCGGCCTGCTGGAGATCCCCACGAGCTATGTAGATTTCAAACAGTTCACTCGGCGTCAAAGGCGAGCGAAGCTCATCGATAACCTTTCTTGCGTTGTCCGGTCCAACGATTGGTAGACCTGCGTCATCCCGCCGCGCCGAGACGATTGGCAGCGCTTCCTCAAGGAGGACTTGGGTTTCTTCGACAAGCCCGCGAGATGGCGTAGCTGGCGAGATGATCCATTCAACCAGCCGGGCCATCGCGACTTCACCTGGAGCCAGGGCATTTATGTCGAAATGGGCCGCCCGGGCAACAGAAACCAACTGGTGCTTGACTTCTTGGGCCACAGCGGCACGGGCATCGCCTGCCTCTGCGACGGCCACATTCAAAGCCCTTGTTACACATTCCGCTGTTATTTCGATAGCTTTGCGCAGTCGTACGCGCGCATGAGACTCAATTGGCTTCCGTCTTTGCTGAGGTGTACTGACAACGGAGTCCGCGGCCTCAATCAAGTCGTCAGGCGCTTCCAGCAGCGCAAGAGCTGCCGTCAGACTTTCCCGCCTAGTATCGCCGGAAGTATCTGCTAATACCGCCTCGAACGCAGCGCCAAGAGGTTCAGTCGTACGGAGAAGGTACTTCAACACCTTGTCTGCCCGCGCAAACTTAATTCTGAGGGCAGCGAGTTCATCGCGCGACTTGCGAGCGAAGTCGTGAACCTCTTCTAACGAGATTTCGAATTGACCGCCGAAGTCATGTAAGTGTTGGTAATTGCGGTCTGCTGCGGCAATAACCGCATCAACAAGATCGCGTGACGCGGCGTCGAGATTGGCCTGGCTAGCTATCGCCTCAAGTTCCGACCGGGGAGACCACCCAGCCGCAAGCGTTGCACGTAGAGTCGCTGCCAGGACCACACGCGCTTCCTCATAGGAGAAGTCGCCACCGTCCGACATCATGGTGGTTAGGTTGATCAAAACCTCGGCTGGATCGATGCCACCAGGAACACTATTGAATGCGGCGGCGGCGAGCCGGTATGCCGTTGCCTCAAATTCGCCCAGCCCAGCCGCGCGAGCGACATACCAAGCAGCGCCGAATCGTCCATCCCGGATGTGGGTTGCTATCTCTGCGTAGTGATAACCATTGGGTTGCCCACGAGACAGCTCTTCGGGGCCAGAAGACTCGGGCCGCGCGCTACCGCTCTCAACTGCAGCTGTCGTTGCATCGGGGAGGGATTCCAAGTCCTCCTCTCCGACTTGCCTCGTCAGCATTTCGGGGCTCTCGACAGGCTCTGTCGCTTCCCCACCGAATTCGGGTTCTTCCGTTTCTTCGGTCGGCTGAAGGTCCGCTTCGGCGTCCTCCCGCCTCTTCGAGTCGGCGACTACGTCATCACTATCGTCACGAGCACCCAAAGATGTCACATGAGCGTCCGTCTCTGACGTGTCAGCTGGCACTGAAACGACGTCGGCTTGAGTTTCGGTGCTCTCACCTTCCGGTTCGTCACTCTGCTGGGGGGCTAGCCCGTCGCTTGTGTCCTCGCTAATGGATGAGTTCGAGGGATAACCCTCGTCGACCACACGTCCTGTCGGCACTCCCGATGCAAGAACTTCGAGTTCTTGCTCCAGCACGGCAATCTGGGCGCATGCTTCCTCATAGGCTTTACTGAACGTATCCGACGTTTCAATCATCGGTTCGAGGCTCTCGGCGGTATTTCGAAGCCTTGTCAGAGTCGCGAGCTTCTCCTCCCGCGCCGCTTCCAGGTCCGCGGCAGCTTTTTCTCGCTCTTCAACATCCCTCCGACGGGCTTCCATCGCCTCAAAGGAACAGTCGGAAGCAGGCTCGGAGGAACCCAGCGCCAACCACGCTTCCTCAACGTTTTGGTTCCACCGAGCGATCTGATCATCGACCGGATTGGCGATTCGTCCTGCGAGTACCGATTCTGACGTTGATCGCAATGTCTGCGCCAACACATCAGACTGCTCACGTAGCCGCGCGACCATCTCAGCTATTTCGCTTGAGCTGAGACTTTCATCGGCATACCGACTCGCAATACCGTGGTTCTCAGCACTCGCCTCGGCGGGATCATCCCGGCTGTTGGCTTGACCATCCGAGCGGAACTGTTCAAGCCGGCGAGCGAATTCTTCGGCGGTGACCTCCTCCGTACCGAGCAGCAGCAGAGCGCGCACACCGGGCGAGCGAACTATTGACTCCCCCTTTTCTTCGCGAAGATGGATCTCCTTCGCGTACCACAGCGGCATCTTCTGGAGGAGTTCATCCGATAACGAAGGAATCGCCAGCCACCGACGGAACACCCGCGAATCTACGCGCACAGACTTCGGCTTGTTGGCTGCAGACCGGACAGCGTTTCGCAACCGCTCACTTGAGCTCAGCAGATCTTCGATCTCCTGATCGGTCAGAACCTGCAGGCATTGACGCACGAGCAAGCTATGCACGACAAGCAATATGCCATAGCTCTCCGACACGAATCATCTCTTCCGTACCAGGTCATAAGCGCATCGATCAGGAGACGAGCCTTTTCTGACCCGACTAGAACCGTCTCGGGGTCGGCAAGCACGGTGTCGTATCATAAAATATTTGCGCGCAGATCGCCCCACGGTTCCCGGACGCCATCCAGCCGCCAGAGGTACGTCGCTGCAGTTAGGATTCGCTGCAACCATGTGAGGATTTCGGTGGCGCGTGAGCGCCAACTATGGGGACGTCAGGTAACGAGTGAGATCACCACAAAGGCCCATAGATCACATGAGCCCCGCTCAGCGCAGGAAGACCTGCCCGTCCTTGGGGTAGCCGCCACCGTCGGTGGCGACGTGCACGTGGTCGTAGTGGTTGGCGGTGTCGCCGCCGCGGTCGGCCATCAGCCGCGCCGAACCGTCCGGCTTGTAGATGGTCTGCCGCCAGATCGCGTGCACCACCCCGAGCCGCTCGGCGTTCTCCATCACGTACGCCACCACCTGGTCGCCGAGCGCGATGCCCGCCTCCGACCGCGGATTCGGGATCATCACGTCGATCGCCAGCCCGTGCGGATGCCACTTCAACGGATCCGACCGCACCCCGCCGATGTCGAGAATCTCCGGGAACCGCGCACTCACCGCGCGCGCCGCGCGGATCGTGTCGACCTGCAGACCGGTCTCCTTGGCCACACCCTGCGGCAGCACCGGCGGAATGTACGGCACCGCGGTCAGCTGCGCCGGCGGGCTCGGCGGCGGCGCCGCGACGATGTCGCCCGACCACTTAACGGGGTCGGCGACCGGCGGCTGGCCCTCCGCACCGGTCCCGCAGAGGACTCCGGCCGAGACGACCGCCGCTACGACTGCCACCCGCGACCACTGCCGGGTTCTGGCTAACGAATGTCTTCCCACTGAATCGGCAGGTTAGCGACCCCTCGCTTGGCATCGCCAATTTAAGAGAACCCTGTGAGCAGCGCGTTCTCCGTCAAACGAGGTCGCTCCGACCCGTGAAACCCCAGCTCATACACGGAGAACCGGTGTGCCAGCAACGAACCGGTACCCACGTACCAGAGGTGCGCAGCGTCATGTTTAACCGCGGCTGTGACCTACCCGCCCAGCGCCTCCGCCGCCGGCCCCAGGTCGAAGAACTGCGTCTCGCCGTTCGCGTCGTCGAGGCCGTCGTTGTCGGTCACCACATACAACCGCCCGTTGCCCGCGACCGCGAATCCCTCCACCTTCTCCTGCACGTACCCGTTCGTCGCCTGCAGGTCCGGCAGCAGATTACGCGCCAACGTCTTCGACAGCACCGGCGGCATCTCCCCCGTTGCCGCGCCCGGCCCGTCCGGCATCGCCACCCGGTAGATGGCCTTCACCCGCGCGTCCGGCCCGTTGAGCTTGTCACGCTCCATCACCAGCAGCGACCCGTCGTGAACCGCGATCTCCGACAACCCGATCCAGTCGCCCTCCGCGCTCGTGCGCTCCAGCGGATACCCGAACCACTCCCACCGATCGGTGTAGCGGCCCAGCCGCGCTGCCCCGTCCGGATCGCCCTCGATCTCGCGCTGCACCGCCACCCACACGGCGTCGCCGTCGACGGCCACACCCTCCAGGCCCTGTCCACCCAGCCCTGCGGCGACGTCGTCCGGCAACGGCACGCGCCGTTCGATTGTCCCGCCGGCGTCCACCCACACCAGCGCATTGCCCGGGCCGTCCTCACCCTCGACCGCCAGCACGAACCCGCCGTCCGGCCGCGCCGCCAGCCCCTCGACATCGAGCGTCACCGGCTGCCCGTTCTCGGTGACCGGCACCTCGGTGTCGATCAGCGCCGGCGTCTGCGCCACGTCCACCCCGAGGATCCGCGCCGGCCCGTACGCGACATCCGTCGCGGTGAACAGCCGGTCAGGGTCCTCCGGATCCGCACTCAGCGCTCCCAGCGCACCCCAACCGATCGGCGCCCCGTCGACGTCGCCGGACACGATCGACGGGAACGGCAGCGCACCCGCGTACCGCTCGCCGTACCCGTACACGCTGACCGACGCGCGCACCCGGTCGTCGGCGGCGTCCTCCTCCGAGGAGATCACCAGCAGGTCGCGTGCCGGGATCGCCAGCACCCCTTCGGGTCCCGGTGTGGTCGGCAGGATCTGCCGGATCACCGGCGCGGTGACGTCGCTGACGTCGTAGACGGCGACGAAATTGCTTCGCTCCGAGGCGATCAGCGCCGCCGGCCGTCCGCCGATCTCCGTGATCGCCAAGCCCTCCGGCTCGGGCCCCTTCTTCTCCGCCCGGCCCTCGTTGTGCAGACCGGTGCGCACGGCCAGCTGTTCGAGCGAGTTGCCCGCATCCCACACCACCTCACCGGTGCCGGCGTCGAAGATCGTCCAGCCGCGGGTGCCGCCCTTCCAGTCGCCCTCGTTCGCGGTGGCGACGTGCGTGTCGCCGATCCAGCCGATGGCGTCGGGCTCGCGCGGGGTCTCCGGGATCGACCCGGTCTGGTCGATGACGCCGTCCTCGGCGGTGTCGATCCCATCCACGGAAACGCTTCCCGCACTGAAGATCCGCTGCACGTCGCCGCTGCGGCCGTCGATGATCGCGAACCCGTTGTTCTCCTGCAGCGTCACCGCCACCTGGCCCCGGCGGTTGATGCTGACGTACTCGGGTTCGAGGTCCTCCGGGGTGTCGAGTCCGACCGCCCGTGCGGCGTCGACGTCGAAGTCCACCCGACGCGGCGTCCACGCCGTCGGTTCACCGTCCAGGGTGATCAGTTGCACGAATCCCGTTGGCGGCTGCGGCAGGTCGCCTTCGTCACCGCCGGGTGGGGTGGCCTCCTCGTCGCGCTGGTTCTCGATCGCGATCGCGGCGAACGATCCGTCCGGGCTGATCGCGATCGAGTCCGGCTGCCCGCCGAGGTCGATGCTGTGCACACGGCTGCGGTCCGCGACGCGGACCACGTCGACGCGGCCCGACGGGTGCGCGAAGTCGCCGCCGGTGGTGTCGACGACGACCAACACGTACTCGCCGACCGCCGCGACCGAGGTGGGCTGGTCGTCGGCGTGGCCGAGCTCCTCCAGCGAGAGTGTGCCGAGACCAACGGGTTTCGCCGGGTCACGGATGTCGAGGAAGCCGATGCGCTTGGCGGCGGCGTCGGTGTAGATGACGGTGTTGCCGTCGGGGGTGACGGTGGAGATCTCGGCGACGGTCTCCTCCGCGGGGTCGTCGGCGTTGAGGTACACCGGATAGGTCGCCACCCGGTGGTAGCGCTCGGCGGTCGGCAGGGTGAAGTCGATCGGCGAGGCGGCCCTCGGTGCCGCTGTGGTCTGCTCCTCGTCGGCGGTCGAGCATCCCGCCGCCAGAAGTACCGTCGCCGCTGCTGCCATCCGAACAAAGGTCGTCGCTGTCACCCGTCATCCTCTGGAGTTGTCCGATGAGTCGAGTGAGTGTGGCGTGAACAGGTATCGGGCCGGCGAAATTCAGGTGAACAGGACGCGGACTCCCGATGGCTCACGGGGTCGGGGTGGGAATCAGCGGCGGTTTCGGCGGAAGCTGACCCGGCGGCAGATCCACCACGCTCTGCATCAGAAAGCAGTCGCCGGTGATGAACAGCCGAGCGGCCTTGCCCTGCACCAGCTTGAACTCGTAGCCGTTGCCCTGCAGGGTGTAGTCGTGGCGGGGCTGCTCGTCGAAGAGCGACGACTCGTCGGTGACGCCGTACTTGGCGGCCTCCCCGCGCACGATGTCGGCGGCGACGGCGAACTCCTCGGGTGTGAACGTCCTGCCGAAGGCGACGGTGTCGGCGTTAGGCCGGCGCGCGACGCTCCCGGTGAGCTTCTCGCAGGGCAGCCCCCGCTCGCTCATCTCCCGGGCGTTGGTGGAGTCGGAGAAGCGCCACGTCTGCCCGGGAACGGCGGCGACGATCTGCTCGGCGATGGCCCCGGCGGAGGCATTCAGGCGCGCGCGGGCCTGCTCGTAGGAGCCTTTCTCCCGCATGCTGTCGATGAGCGCAACCGTCTCCTCGTCGGAGAGAGTCGTTGACTCATGGGGGTTTTCGGTCATGGAGCAACCACCTAACAGTGTCGCGGAGATCGCAAGCCCGGCCAGCAGGCGCCGGTGTCGTCGACTCAGTACCATCCGAACGGGGTTTCCTTCACTGCCAGGTCGGGCCGGTCCAACAGGATCGTCGCCAGGTTGTATCCGGTCATGCGCTCGCCGGCGCTGCGCCCGTATTCCGCGTGCCCCCAGGAACCGGTCTTCGCCTCGTACCCCTCGAGCGGGGTCAGACCCGCGCCGGTCTCCAGGTGCTCGAAGCGGAACCGCAGCGAGCCGTCGTCATTCTTGAGGACCTCGTTGGGGTCGGCGCCCCAGCCGTGCATCGGGGCCAGCGAGCCGATGTGGTTGATGGGATCGTCGGGGTTGGCCATCACGAAGAACGTGTCGTCGGTCAACCCGAGGTCGGCGGGTTTGGTCGCCTGGAAGCCCGGCGAGCCGTACATCACCGCGTTGTCGACGTAGTCACTCGCCCCTTCTTTCAGCGCGATGCCGGAGGTCAGCGATCCGTAGGAGTGCCCGAACAGGGCGGTGGTCTGGTTCGGGTTCTGCGAGGCCGCGTCGAGGTCGGCCAGGAAGGAGGTCAGCTTCGGCGCGCCGGCCTGGGCGAGATCATCGTCGAGCACCGACATCTGCCCCAGATTCAGCGGCGGCTGATACCCCACCCACGCCACCGTCGCGACCGTGGTGTCGATCTCCTCGTACTCCGCGATCTGGTTGGCCTCGTTCGCGAGCTCCGCCGCTTCGCGGGTCATGCCCTCGATGCTGTCGCGGGTCGAACTGCCCACCCCGGGCACCGTCACCGACACGTGGTCGGCCTTGAAGGGGTCGCCGACGGAGGTGGCCGCCGGAATCATCTGCGACGGATCGTCGGGCTTCTCGAGATGGACCAGGTGCGAATCCGGTACGTCCAGCGCTCGTTCGATGGCGGCGATGTCCGCGAGACGATCCTGTTTGACCTGTCCGTCCGGCAGCCGCTCGTACTCGGCTTTCATCTCCTCCAGCAGCTCCCGGTTCGCGCGGTCGACGGCCTCGATGTCACCGGAGGACATATCGGACTCGTCGCCCGTGGCGGTGCGCACGTCGGCCGGGGACTCCTTGGCGCCGCCGAAGCGCTGGCTGCGCCGGATCTCGTCGAACTCGGGACCCAGCTTGCGCAGGCTCTCGGCGATGGTGTTGGCGTCGGCGTTGGACCTGCGGACGACCTCGCTGAGCTCCGCGAGACCCTTGTTCGCGATCTGCGTCAGCATCGCGTGGCGCAGTTTCCCCGGCGGGACGCTGTTGGCGGCGGCGGTCACCCAGTCGCGGACCGCGTCGAGGTTCTGGCGCCCGGCGGCGACCACCTCCGCCGATGCGGTGACGCGCGCGGAGATCTTCCTGTCCAGCTCGGCGAGCCGGGTGAACACCTGCTGGTGCTCGGTGTTGGCGTCGGAGTACGCGTTCGCGGCCGAGCCCGTCCACTGCTGCCGGGGCGCGGCCTGGTCGAGGTCGCGCGCGAAGGTCGTCAACTGGGCGCTCTTGTCGTAGCCCTCTCCGCGTTGCGGCAGCCCGCTGCCGAAGGTCTGCCGCGCGTCAGCCCAGACCCGGTAGAACGCGTCGATCGCGCTCACGAGACGGCCTTGCAGGGACTGCGCACACCTTCAGCTTAGGGATCCTGCGGGACCCACCGTGCTCGTTTCCCGAATGGGCAGCCGGCTAACTGGTTTCGGTCTCTACGGGCAGTCTTCGGTGTCGCGGACGACGCCGAAGTCGATGCGCGTCGACGTCGTGAACGTCGCGCCCGGCGGCGGGGTCGAGGCGCACACCGTCCAGTTGCGGTCGATGATCTGCGCCCGGCCCTTCCCTGTCAGATCGGTCGAGCTGCTGAACCACACGGCGCCGTCGGTCAACGACTGGATGGCGTCCTGCGCGCCCTGCAGGTCCTTGCCGATCAGGTTCGGCATGGTCCACGTCTCCTCGGCCGCCGCGACCGGCGCCAGAGCGAGCGCACCCACCGCCAGCGCGGCGAGGATTGAGCTGATCCGTTTCATGATTTCCCCCATAGTTGAGCGGCTCATTGAAGCCTGACCTTCGCACCACCCGAGAACATCGAGTCATGGACCTCGAGCTCGGCGGGCTGAGTTCCCGGCGGGACGTCGAACGCGACACGCACCTGAATACCGTTGCCGGGGTTGATGTCAGCCATGGCCCCCTCGTCGTTCATCCACATGCCGGCTTCGGTGTCGGCCCCGTACTCGCGGCCCGACGTGTCGATCAGGGTCTGGTTGGACCCGAAGTACGACTGCGGGCGGTCGCCGATGTTCGTCACCGACAGCGTGAGAATGATGAACTCGCCCTGCGGTTTCGCGATCATGTACGGGTTGCTGGGATCGCCGGCCTGCGCGGCGCGTTGCATACCGAGCACCCGGAACTCGAACTTGCCGTCGCGCACCGCGGATCCCGGCGGCGCCACTGTCGGCGTCGCGGCGACGGCTGCTGACGGCCTCGTCGACGTCGTCGATGTGCGTGACGACGAGCTGGTGTCGTCGTCACTGCCGCCGCACTTGCCGATCCCGAACAGGATCAGCAGGACGACGGCGACCACCACCCAGGCCGTGCCCTTTCCCGAGCTCTTCTTGACGGCGGCCGGCGCTTGCGGTGCCGCCCATCCCTGACCGTCCCAGTACATCTGCCGGCCCGACCCCGACGGATCCGGGTACCACCCCGGCGGCGTTTGTGTCGTCATTTCCGACTCCCCCCACTAGCTGTTTTCTTGAGCGGCGTGAACGTTAGCGGGGCCCACCGACAAGTCCGCGACATGAACGCATCTGAGCACGTCGGAGGATGTTTCCCGGCCTGCCGCAGCGTCGAATTACATTGCTGTGAGACTCAGGGGGTTTCGCGTCGAGCGAGAAGTGGTGGCCGGGAGGTCCGGCGATCGCGGGACCAATTCGTCTGTCCCACTCTCACTTTACGTCAGGGACCGGGGCTTGCCGCAAGGCCCGGGTGGTGCTGCACAATCGTGCGTCCACCGCACCCGACCAGGAGGAATCCGCTTTGCCGAACCCGCCGAAGCCGTTCGAGATCTACAAGCCCGGGGTCTATCTGCACGGCACCAAGGCCGATCTGAAGGTCGGCGACCACCTGCTGCCCGGGCAGCCGTCGAACTTCGAGGAGGGCCGCATCTCCAACCACGTCTACATCACGCAGACACTCGACGGCGCGGTGTGGGCAGCCGAGCTCGCCAGGGGCGACGGCCCCGGCCGCGTCTACATCGTCGAACCGACCGGCCCGATCGAGGACGATCCCAACGTCACCGACAAGAAGTTCCCGGGTAACCCGACCCACTCCTACCGCAGCAGCGATCCGGTCCGCGTCGTCGGCGAGGTCACCGACTGGGTCGGCCACACCCCCGAGCAGCTGAAGGCCATGATTGACGGCCTCGAGGAGCTGCGGCGCACCGGAAAGGCGGTCATCTACGACTGATCGCGCCGGAGTGTGGCGTTTACTGAAGTGGTGAACCCACAGCGCCTCACGCGCCGACGGCTGCTGCGGCTCGCCGGAACCGCTGGGCTGACCGCGGCAGCCGTCGGCTGCGGGCTCCCGGCGGCACACGCGACACCGACGGCGCACCCGCTGCTGTGCCGCGACGCGTGGGGCGCGCGGCCGCCGACCGGTCCCGGCACGCCGCACACCCCGACCCGGCTGACCCTTCACCACACCGAGGTGCCGCTGCTCGCCAACAACGACGCGCCGGCGCGGCTGCGTCAACACCAGCGCTACCACCAGGATTCGCACGGCTGGATCGACATCGCCTACCACATCAGCGTCGACCGCGACGGAAACCTCTACCAGCTCCGCGATCCCGATATCACCGGCGACACCGCGACAAGCTACGACCCGACGGGCCACTTCCTCGTCGTCCTCGAAGGCGACTTCGACCAGCAGGACGTGACCGAGGAGCAGCTCAACGGGGCCGCGCTCGCATTCGCCTGGGCGTCAACCCGATACGGGATCCCGACCGACACGTTGACCGGGCACCGTGACCACGCGCCCGAGACCACCTGCCCCGGCGCTGACCTCTACGCCTACCTGTCCAACGGTGAACTCAAGCGGCGCATCGACGCACTGCTCGCCGACGGCCCGGTCATCCTCAGGACCGTGTGCCGCTAGCGCGGTCCGTCGACCTCATAGGTGCCGGCGTCGTCGCGGAACACCACCTGCACGTCGCGCACCGCCCCGTCGATCACCACCTGGCACGAGAACCCCTCGCCCGCTGCCACGACCGGGTCGCGGCCCCCGTTGCACTTGACGGTCTCGACGTTGTTGGCGCCGTAACCGTTGATCGGATCGCTGAGGATCTGGCGCACCCCGGCCTCGGCCTGCCGGACGTCGAGCACCTTGCCGCTGCCCGGCGTGAAAACCCCTGCGTACCAGAGTGTCACGCCCACCATCACGGCGACGAACGCCACTGCCGCCGCAACGATCAGCGGTTTGTTCGGACCCTGCGACGGGGGCTGCGGTGCCCGGTGACTCGGCGGCGCCATCGGTGGCCGTGACGGCGGCCGTGACGGCGGTCGCGGCGAAGGTGGCGGTGTCGGCCGCTGTGGCGGCATCGGAGGCCGACGCTGCGGCGGCGGCGCCATCGGTGGCCGTGCCGGTGGCGGCGGGGCGTACCGGGGCGGCTGCTGCGGGTACGGGCGCCCCGGCAGCGGCGCACCGCCTGGGCGCGCCCACCAGGGCTGCTGCGGATCAGGTCTCGGTCCGGTCAGCACGAAAACCGTTGGAAGCACTCGTCGACCGTGCTGGACAGCCCCAGCCGGTACGCCAGGATCCGGGTGAACCCGGCCGGCGCCGGCACCCCGTTGACATCGCTGGCCACCACCCCGTTGGTCAGCAGGCCGGCCACCGCCTCGTCGGCGTCACCCGGCGACAGCACGAAGTCCACCCCCGTCTCGTCGTTCATCTTCCCCTGCGCCACCCCGGTCAGGCACGCCGTGCGCAGCGCGGCCACCGGGGTGTCCAGGTCGGCGACGCGTTCCCGTTGCAGCGCAAGCACATACCGCGATGTCACCATCGACAACGCGGTGTTGTCGCCCTGCACCAGCACCTGGTCGTCCTGCTCGTTCTTCGGCTCACCCGCACGCTGTAGCGCCACCATGTCGATGTAGATCTGGTTGGTCTCCGGGCAGTACACCGCGGGCGCGTCGACGTCCGGGCAGCCCGACGGGTCCGTCGTCAGCGTCGGCGGGTCGGCCGGCCGCAGGATGTCGCCCAGCGCGGTCATCAGGCTGTCCAGCGTCGCCTCGTTGATCGGGCTGTCCAGCGACCCGGAGTCGTCGAACACCATCACGCTGCGCGGCAGATCGCCTCGGCGCTGCTCGATCTCGGCGCTGTCGATCGCCGCGCACTGCTCGGCGTTGCCGGTGAAGCCCATCTGGAACGCGCTGACCCGGTCCAGCGCGCTGCCGTGCGGATCGTCGAACACGCCGAGCAGCGGTGGATCCCGGATGAAGATGGCCCCGGCCAGCACCCGGTTGAGCCCCTCGGCGGTGCTCAGCGTGAACCGCGACGACTCGCCGGCGGCCACCGACCGCAGGTACACCCCGGCGAAGCAGTCGGCCTGCTGCTCGCGCACCAGCCCGTCGGTGTCCTCGCTGACCAGACCCGCCATCCACTGCAGCGCGTGCCCGTACTCGTGGGCGATCACCCCGACCGCGCCCATGTCCCCGAAGTACTGCTGCGCCACCGGGATGAATAGGCCGCGGTCCCAGCCCAGGATGTTGGAGCGGAAGCAGAAGAACGCGTTGGGCATGTCGTAGGTCTGCGCACCGCACACCACCGGGCTGTCCGGATCCCCGGAGTCGTAGGACACCAGTTGCCCGATCGGCCGGAACTCGCCGGGCAGGTACTTCGGGTAGGCCGTCGCCCAGAACTCCTCGATGTCGTTGACCGCCGAGAGCACCAGCTCGTCGATCGGCCCGCCGTCGGTGTTGACCACGTCGCCGACCGGGGGCGGGGCGTCGGGCCGCGGCCCGCTCGGCCCGTCCTGCACCGGCAGCCCGCCCACCCGCTCGGGGTTGAACAGCATCGACACCGCCCGGCCCTCGACCGCCGTCGTGTCCGTCGACCCGCATCCGACCAGGGCGATCAGCGCGCACAGCAGCACCAGCGACCACCGCACTCCGTTCACCCCAGCTCCTTCCGAGTCGATACTCCTTTGTACTGTGCCGCGCGCCGTCGAGCGCCCGCGAACACCCCGCAAACCCCGAAACCCGCCGGTACCATCCCGCGAGTGGTTGATACGACCCAACGGCAGGTGTCTGGACTCGCCGCCACCATGACGGTCGTCGCCATGGGACTCGGCTACGCGATCTCCATCGGCGACCCCACCTCGCTGTCGGCGAACCTCTCGCTGGTCTCCTCCGGCCTCAACATCAGCGGCAGCACGTCGACCTTCATCGACAGCCTGGCCACCCTCACCATGGCCGCCGCCGTGCTCAGCGCCGGCGCCCTCGGCGACCTCTACGGCATGCGCCGCCTCTACCTCGCCGGCCTCGCCGGTGCGCTCGCGTTCAGCCTGCTCGCCGCCGTCTCCCCCATCCCGGCGGTGCTGATCATCGCCCGCGCCGGCATCGGCGTCACCTACGCCTTCCTGATCGGCCTCTCTCTGGCGATCACCAACGCGGTGTTCCCGCCGGGCAAGCGCGCCGCCGCCATCGCCGCCTACTTCGGCGTCGGCTACGCCATCGCCACCCCGATGCCCGCCCTCAGCGGCGCCCTCGGCCACGCGATCGGCTGGCGCGCATGCTTTTTCGTCGTCCCCGCGATCGCCGCCATTGGGCTCGTCATCACCTGGTTCTTCGTCCCGGCCACGCTGCGCGCCCAGCGCCGCCTCGATGTGCTCGGCATGGCGCTGTTCGCCGTCGCGCTGCTGGCGCTGATCTACGGGATGTCGCGCATCGAGACCGGGTTGAACACCGTCGGCGTCGTCTCGATCGTCGTCGCCGTCGTCGCCGGCGCGCTGTTCGTGCTGCAGGAGCTCAAGACTCGCGACCCCGCCCTGGACATGCGGGTGTTCCGGTCCGGCCGGTTCAACGCGGCCGTCACCGCCGGGGTGATGTTCAACATCGTGCTCGGCGGGTCGATGGTGCTGCTGTCGTTCTACCTCGTCACGATCCGCAAGGAGTCCCACGAGCTGTTCGGGCTGCTGCTGATCCCCGCGACCGCGCTCGCCGCCGTCGCCGCCACCAGCGCCGGCCCCGCCGCCAACCGGTTCGGGCCGCGCTCGGTGATGGTCACCGGGCTGCTCACCATGCTCGGCGGGCTGCTGATGATGCGGTTCTTCGACCTGGACACCACCCGCACCACCGTGTTCATCACCACCGCGCTGATCGTCGTCGGCGGCTCACTGGTCACCACCCCGCAGGCGCAGATCATGATGAGCGGCGCCCCACCGGAACTCGGCGGCGCCGTGTCGGCCGTCAAGAGCGCCGTCAACGAGGGCGGCTACTCGCTGGGGCCCGCGCTGTTCGCGCTCGTCGGGATCAACCTGTTCCTCTCCGAAACCGTGCGCGCGCTGGCCGGGACCGGGCTCACCCGCGAGGAGACCCGCGAGGCGCTGGCGATGACGCACGGCGGCCGCGGCGCCCAGATGGTCAACCCCGAACAGGCGCGGCTGGTCGTCGAGGCCACCCCGCACCTGG
>Ga0180218_1000945_pt1 | contig 20243 bp, 18 predicted proteins | sample eDN3rd37CKraftBY_FD_151334 | JGI IMG/M metagenome (GOLD analysis project Ga0180218, IMG submission 151334) | Enriched backyard soil microbial communities from Emeryville, California, USA - eDNA 3rd pass 37_C Kraft BY (version 2) (version 2) | ecosystem: Environmental > Terrestrial > Soil >...
CGTCCGGCCACCGCTTGCGCGTCGCCGGCCGGTACGACGCGTGCCGCAGCAGCGCCGGCGCCACCTGCGCCAGGTACTGCAGCACCTCGCCCTTCGTCGTCCCCGTGGCCGGGTAGTACACCTTGTCGAGGTTGGTGAGCTGCAGGCGGCGGTCGTCGACCACGACGGTCTGCGGCTTGCCGGACGACGTGCGTGCCATCCGCACATCGTCGCGCGAGGGGCGGGTGCGCGCGCCTCGGGCAGGACGTCGACAGGCCGGACGCCGGGCGGTCGCGGTCACGCAGGGTCGAGAAACTCCCGCAGGGCGGCGGCCACCTCGCCGGGAGCCTCCTCGGCCTGGTGGTGGCCGGACCCGATCTGGCGGTGCCGCAGCGGCCCGTCGAGCCAGGGTTCCCAGATGGCGGCCGGATCGCCGTGGATGTCCAGGTCGTCCCCGGTCGACTCGAGCAGGAGCGTCGGGCATCCCACCCGGCGCCCGGCGGCGCGGTCGTCCTCGTCGTGGCGCCGGTCGATGCCGAGGCCCGCGCGGTAGTCCTCGCACATCCCGTGCACGACGGCGGGGTCCCGCAACGCGTCCCACACGTCGGCGTGGTTCCCGGACCCGATGACCTCCGGCGGTGGCGTGCGGTACCAGGCGTCGGGGTCGGCCGTGATGACGCGCTCGGCGGGCTTGTCGTCCTGGGCGAGGAACCACCAGTGCCACCACGCGCGGGCGAACCGCGCGTCGGTGCGTTCGAGGTGCTCGACGACGGGCAGCCCGTCCATGACGACGAGGTGGGTGACCCGCTCCGGGTGGTCCATGGCGGTGCGGAAGGCGACCAGCGACCCGCGGTCGTGGCCCACCACGGCGAAGCGGTCGTGACCCAGGGCGGACATGAGGTCGACGACGTCCCGCGCCATCGCGCGCTTGCTGGACTGGGCGTGGTCGGGCGCGTCGGGCGGCAGCGTCGATCTCCCGTAGCCGCGTAGGTCGGGGCAGACCACGGTGTGCTCCTGCGCGAGGAGCGGCGCGACGGCGTGCCACGTCGTGTGGGTCCGCGGGTGCCCGTGCAGCAGCACCACCGGCGTGCCGGTGCCGCCGTGCCGCACCCGCAGCGTCACCTCGGGAAGGTCCACCCGGTCCAGCCGGAAGCCGTCGAACATGGGGCGACACTAGCGACGTGCTCGGATGGTCGCCTCGCGCCGGGGTACGGGTGATCACCCACACCGTGGCAGGCTTCTCCGCGTGACCGACGCGTACCTGTCCTCCCTGTTCTCCCTCGACGGCCGGACCGCCCTGGTCACCGGCGGAAGCTCGGGCATCGGCCGCGCGATCGCGGGGGCGCTCGCCCGCGCCGGCGCGCGGGTCGTCGTGATCGCCCGGCGCGAGGCGGAGCTGGACGCCACCGTGGCCGAGCTGCGGGCGGACGGGTGCACCGCGGACCGGGTCAGCGCCGACCTCTCGACGCGCGACGGCGTCCGGGACGCCGCCGAGCGGGCGGCCGGCGTCTTCGGCGAGCCGGACGTGGTGGTCAGCTCCGCCGGCATCAACCTGCGCCCGCCGCTGGGCGAGACGGACGACGCGACCTGGGACGCGACGATGGCGGTCAACCTCGAGGCGCCGTACCTGCTCGGCCAGCGGTTCGGACCTGGGATGGCGGAGCGCGGGTACGGCCGCCTGATCCACGTGTCGTCGCAGCAGGCGCACCGGGCGTTCGTGCAGTCCGGCGTGTACGGGGTGTCCAAGGGCGGCCTGGAGTCGCTCGCGCGCTCGCAGGCCGAGGCGTGGTCGTCCCGCGGCGTCACCGCGAACACGCTGGTGCCGGGCTTCGTCCTCACCCCGCTGAACGCCCGGCTGCAAGGCGACCCGGCGCGGGTCGAGGCGCTCGCGGCCCGTACGATGGTCGGCCGCAACGGGCTGCCCGACGACTTCGCCGGCGCCGCCGTCTTCCTCGCGAGTCCGGCGTCCGCGTATGTGACCGGACAGTCACTCTTCGTGGACGGCGGATTCTCCGTCCACTAACCCTAGGGGGGTATGGTGCTGCGCATGACCGACGACACCTCGACGTCCGACCAGCTCCGGCGCCCGCAGACCCTCACGATGTACGGGGCCGCGTGGTGCGGCGACTGCCGCCGCGCCAAGCGCGTGCTCGACACCCGCGGCGTCGAGTACGTGAACGTGGACCTCGTCGCCGACCCCACGCGGGCCGACGACGCCGAGGCGATCAGCGGCCGCAAGAACATCCCCGTCGTGGTGTTCCCCGACGGCGAGTTCTTCGTCGAGCCCACGGACGCCGAGCTCACCGCGAAGCTGGACGCGGTCGGTCTCTGACGGCTCACTCCCAGCGGAACCACGCGGCCGCCGCGCCGCCCGCGACGGCGGTGCTCACCGCGAGCCCGACGACGGCGGACCCCGGCACCGCGACGCCGGCCCACGCCGCGCCGAGCGCGTCGACGGCCGCGCCGAAGGGGAGCCAGCCGCCCAGCGTGGCGAGCGCGTCGGGCAGGTTCTCGCGGGAGCCGAACATCCCGCCCAGCGCGCCGATCGCGAAGAACGCGACGAGCCCGATCGCCACCGCGGACCCCGGCGTCGGCGCCACCGCCGCCACCAGCATCCCGACGGCGAACATCGCGGTGACCGTCAGCGCCAGCACGCCCGTCGCCACCCACGGGTCCGCGGGCGGCGTCGCGCCCAGCCACGCGAACGCCACGACCAGGGCCAGCGCGACTCCCGCGAGGATCTGCGCCGCGCCGACGAACGCCTGCGCGCAGAGCACCATGGCCGGCGAGGCGGGGGTCACGCCGAGGCGCTTGAGCACGCCGGTGCGCCGGTAGTAGGCGAGGAAGCTCGGCATGTTGATCACGCCGACCAGCGCCACCACCATCGTCAGCGTCAGCGGGAGCACGTAGAGGTCCAGGGCCGTGCGACCGTCGGTCCCCGGGATCACCTCGGCCAGCCCGGGATGGAGGCCGTTCATCACGAGGACGAGCACCGGCATCCCGAGCGGGACGACGAGGCCCGCGGTGTCGCGCCCGACCATCCGCGCCTCGGCGACCGTCAGCGCCCACCAGGCACCGGCGCCGGGGCGCACGGCGTGCGGCGGCGCCCCCGGCTCGGGCAGCTCCAGCACGCGGGGCAGGTCGTCGCGCGTCCGGTCGGCAGGCGTGGTGGGACGGGCGGCGGTCATGAGTCCTCCAGGGGGCTTCCGGTGAGGGCGAGGAACGCGTCGTCGAGGGTGGGACGGCGCAGCTGCGTCTCGGTCGCGACGACGCCCGCGGCGGCGAGCGCCGCGCCCACCTCGTGCAGCAGGTCGCCGCGGCGCGGGTCGTCGGGCCCGGCCGCCGTGCCGGTGACGGTGAGCCGCGGTCCGGCGGCGTCGACGTGCTCGACGACGGGCAGCCGGTGCAGGAGGTCGGCGGCGCCGAGGTCGTCGGTGCGCAGGGTGACGGTGGGCCGCAGGCCCGCCCGGTCGACCAGCTCGGCGGCGGTGCCGCGCGCGACGACGCGGCCGGCGTCGAGGATCGTCAGGTGGTCGCACAGCCGCTCCACCTCCTCCATGAGGTGGCTGACGAGCAGGACGGTGACGCCGTCGGCCCGCAGGTCCTCGACCAGCGACCACATGCTGCGCCGCGCCTGGGGGTCCAGGCCGGTGGTGAGCTCGTCCAGGACGACGGCGCGCGGTGCGCCGACGAGGGCGAGGGCGACCGAGACCCGTTGCTGCTGCCCGCCCGACAGCTTCTCGAAGCGGACGTCGCGCGAGGGTCCCAGGCCGACGCGCTCGATCAGCCGGTCGGGCGCGAGGCCGCGGGGGTAGAACGACCGGTACAGGCGGACCAGCTCGCGGACGGTGAGCGCGCCGTGCAGGGACGCGCCCTGCAGCTGGACGCCGAGGACGCCGCGGACCCGCCCGCGGTCCGCGCGCGGGTCGAGGCCGAGCACCCGCACCCGCCCGGCGTCCGGGGCCCGCGTGCCGGCCAGGAGCTCCACCGTCGTGGACTTGCCGGCGCCGTTGCGGCCGAGCACGCCGGCCACCTCGCCGGGGCCGACGGACAGGCTCACGTCGTCGAGGGCGACCACGGGAGCGCCGCCCCGACGACGGGGGCGGTACGTCTTGCGCAGGTGCTGCGCCACGAGTGCGGTCATGGCGGCGACGCTACGGACGGGCCCGCCGCCGTCGCGCGTGCCGCCGGTCACGACCTCGACCCATGACTTCCGGCACTCCTCGCTGCGCGCCCCGCCGGATAGCGTGGTGCCGTGCGCCGGCTGGGACCCGAGGAGACGTCCGGGCTGACGACCCTCGTCGTCTGCCTGGCGATCGTCGTGCCCGTGCCGTTCGTGGCCGACCCGGGGCGGATGCTCGTGCCGCTCGCCGCGTGGGTGCTGCTGGCGGTGGCGTGGCTCGCCGCGACCGTCGCCACGGCTGTCCTCCCGCCGCGCAGACGCCCGGCTCTGGTCGTGCTCGCGGCGCAGACGGTCCTCGCCGCCGCCCTCGTGATCACCGTGCCGGGGATCGGCTGGCTGCCGATCCTGCTGGTGTTCGGCGCGGCGCTCAGCACCTACGTGGCGTCCCTGCGGGGTAGCGCCGTCGTCATCGCCGCGAACACCGCCGCGCTCCTGGTCGCCTTCCTCCTGGCGCCCGGGCAGCCGCGCGCGTTCGAGATCGTGCTGTCGCTGGGCCTCTACCTCCTGCTCCAGGTGGCGAGCGCGGCCATCAGCATCGCCTTGCAGCGCGAGCAGCGCATGCGCACCGAGCTCACGGTCGCGCACGCCGAGCTCGCCGCCGCGGCCGTGCTCGGCGAGGAGGCCACCCGGGCGTCCGAGCGGCTGCGCATCTCGCGCGAGCTGCACGACCTCATCGGGCACCAGCTCACCGTGCTCACGCTGGAGCTCGAGTCCGCCGCGCACCTGCCCGGGGACCGTGCGGCCGAGCACGTGGAGCGTGCCCGCACCGTGGCGCGCGACCTGCTCGGCGACGTGCGCGCCACGGTGGGCGAGCTGCGCCGACGCGCCCCCGACCTGCGCGAGGCCCTGGCCGCCGTCGCCTCCGCCGTGCCCTCCCCGCGGGTCGAGGTCGACGTCGCCGAGGACGTCGTCGCGGACGAGGAACAGACGGCGGCTCTGGTGCGCGTCGCCCAGGAGGTCGTGACCAACGCCGTGCGGCACGCGGAGATGGCGACGGTGCTGCGGATCGAGGTCGCGGCGGACGACCACGGCGCGCTCACCCTCGTCGCCCGCGACGACGGCCTCGCGTCGGAGCCGGTCCGGATCGGGCACGGGCTCGCGGGCATCGTCGAGCGGGCCGAAGCCCTGGGCGGAGGCGCGACGTTCGACGCGTCGGCGGGGTTCACGGTCCGGGCACGCCTCGCCGCGCGGGCGGCGTCGTGACGGCGGACCCCGCGGCGGACGGGGGCCGGGACCGCGTGCGCCTCGTCCTCGCCGACGACCAGACGCTCGTGCGGCACGGCATCCGCAGCCTGCTGGAGATCGCCGGCGGCATCGACGTGGTGGCGGAGGTGGAGGACGGCGCGACCGCGGTGGACGCCGTCCGGGAGCACGGGCCCGACGTGCTGCTGCTCGACCTGCGGATGCCCGGGCGTGACGGGATCTGGGCGCTCGAGACGCTGCGCGACGCGGGGGCGGAGGTCGCCGTCCTCGTCCTGACGACGTTCGACGACGACGCGCTCGTGCTGCGCGCGCTGCAGGCCGGGGCGCGCGGCTACCTGCTCAAGGACGTCACGCTGGAACAGCTCGCGGACGCGGTGCGGACCCTGGCCGCGGGGGACACCCTGGTGCAGCCCGCGGTGACGGCGCGGCTGCTGCGGGCCGTCCGCTCGGGGCCCGCGCCGGCCGAGGAGGTGCCGGCGGAGCTCACCGGGCGGGAGCGGGAGGTGCTGCGCCTCATGGCCCAGGGATGGTCCAACCGGCAGATCGCGGACGCCCTGTACCTGGCGGAGGGCACCGTGAAGAACCACGTGTCGAACGTGCTGCTCAAGCTCGGCGCCAAGGACCGCACCCGCGCGGTGCTCCTGGCGCTGCAGGGCGGCCTGCTGGCGTGAGGGTTTCGTCGCAGGTTTCTTCGTCAGGAGGGTCGTGGCCGATACTCGACGCCGTGGAGATCCCCGTCGTCTGGTCCGTCGTCCTGCTCGTCGCCGCCCTGTGGAACCTGGCCGTGTGGCCGTCGTTCTGGCGCCGCGTGACCAAGGACCCGCGGGCTCGCGACGCCGCCGGCCGCCCCACCCGGTTCTTCACCGTGCACGCCGTGCTCGTGGGCGTCTCGATGGTGCTCGCCCTGCTCGTCGGTGTCGTGGGAGTGCTCGGCCTGGTGGGCTGACCACGGGCGCTGGCGCGTATCCGCAGGTCGCGTGACCATGGTCACATGAGGGCGATCTGGAAGGGCGCCGTGACGTTCGGTCTCGTCAACGTGCCGGTCAAGCTGTACAGCGCGACCGAGGACCACGACGTGCCGCTGCACCAGGTGCACGACGCCGACGGCGGGCGCATCCGTTACCGGCGCGTGTGCGAGCTGGACGGCGAGGAGGTGCCGTACCAGCACATCGACCGCGCGTACGACGACGGCGAGCGGACCGTGGTGCTCACCAAGGACGACTTCGCGGCGCTGCCGGCCGAGGCGAACCGGGAGATCGAGGTCGTCGAGTTCGTGCCGAGCGACCAGATCGACCCGATCATGCTCGACCGCACCTACTACCTGGAGCCGGACTCCAAGAGCCCCAAGGCGTACGTGCTGCTGCGCCGCACGCTGGAGGAGACGGACCGCACGGCGATCGTGAAGTTCGCGCTGCGCCAGCGCACCCGGCTGGCGGCGATGCGCGTGCGCGACGAGGTCCTGGTCATGCAGACCCTGCTGTGGGCGGACGAGGTGCGCGAGGCCGCGTTCCCGTCCCTCGACGGCTCGGTGACCGTGTCCGACAAGGAGCTCGCGATGTCGGGTCAGCTCGTCGCGAGCTACGAGGCGGACTTCGCGCCCGAGGAGTACGAGGACGAGTACCAGGTGCAGCTGCGCCAGCTCATCGACGCCAAGATCGAGCAGGGCGACGCGCTCGACACGTCCGAGACCTTCGGCGAGCAGCCCGAGAAGGAGGACGCCGACGTCATCGACCTCATGGAGGCGTTGCGCCGGAGCGTCTCGGGGTCGAAGGGCGGCGCGAAGTCCGGCTCGAAGTCCGGCTCGAGCTCCGGCGCGAAGTCGGGTTCGGGAGGTGCGTCCGAGGAGAAGACCCCGGCCCGGAAGAAGGCCCCGGCGAAGAAGCCGGCGGCGAAGAAGGCGCCCGCCAAGAAGGCTCCGGCCAAGAAGGCGTCAGCGAAGAAGGCGCCGGAGCGCAAGACGGGCTGATCGCAAGACCGACTGATCGCAAGACGGGCCAGATGCCGGGTCAGGCCGGGGAGCCCCCGGCCGGGGTGCGGGCGGCGGCGATGTCGCGCACGAGGGTCAGCAGCTCGTCGATCTCCTGGTCGTCCGGGCCCGTCGCGCCGACGGAGGCGAGGGTGTACAGGCCCTCGCCCATGAGGGAGACGGCACGCGCGAGGACGGGGTCGCCCAGCTCGTCCTGGACGGCGGCCGTCCAGGCGGTCTGGGCGTCGTCGAGGACGGCGCGGGCGCGCGGGGAGGCGGCCTGCGCGACCCGCGACGCGGCGAGGTAGACCACCTCGAACTCGCCGCCGATCACGGTCGAGGTGCGCAGCAGGTAGTCGGTCGCGCCCTCGGGGGCGGTGCGCATGGCCTCGACGTCGGCGGCGGTGAGGACGGCGAGGTGGTCGAGCAGCCCCTCGACGAGGGCGTCCTTGGACGGGAAGTGGTAGAGCAGCCCGCCCTTCGAGACGCCGGCCCGCTCGGCCACGGCGTCGAGGGTGGCGGAGCGCTCCCCGGACTCGACGAGGAGCTCGGCGAACGCGCGCAGGACCTTGGCTCGGGCGGCGGGAGCAGGAGGCATGTCGACAGCCTAGTGGCGAGGTGTTACTGTACCGGCTGGACGGTGCGGAAGTTCGACATCACCATGTCGCCCCGGCCGTCCGCAGCGTGTGAAAGGCACCACAGGTTCAGTCATGTCTCAGACCCAGGTGACGACGCACCCCGCTCCCTCTGTCACGGACACGGCCACGCGCCGCGACACCCCCGCGCGCCCCGTGCGCCCCGCCGGCGCCGGGCGCCGCTGGGCGGCCCTCGCCGTGCTGATGCTGCCGGTGCTGCTCGTCTCGATCGACAACACGGTCCTCAGCTTCGCCCTGCCGCAGATCTCGGAGGCCCTGGCCCCGGGCGGCACGCAGCTGCTGTGGATCGTCGACGTCTACCCGCTCGTGCTCGCGGGCCTCCTCGTGCCCATGGGCTCGGTCGCGGACCGCGTCGGTCGTCGCCGCCTGCTCCTGATCGGGGCCGTCGGCTTCGCCGTCGTGTCCGCCGTCGCGGCCTTCGCGCCGACCGCCGGGGCGCTGATCGCCGCGCGCGCCGGCCTCGGCTTCTTCGGCGCGATGCTCATGCCGTCCACGCTGTCGCTGCTGCGCAACGTCTTCACCGACCGTGACGAGCGCCGCCTCGCCATCGCGATCTGGGCCGCGGGCTTCGCGGCCGGATCGGCCGTGGGCCCGATCGTCGGCGGACTGCTGCTCGAGCACTTCTGGTGGGGCTCCGTGTTCCTCCTCGCGGTGCCCGTGCTGGCACTGCTGCTCGTGCTCGCGCCGATCTTCGTGCCGGAGTCGCGCGACCCGGCACCCGGCCCGATCGACCCGGTGTCGATCGTGCTGGTCATGGCCGCGATGACCCCGGTGGTGTTCGGCATCAAGACGCTCGCCAAGGGCGCGCTGCCCTCCCTCGGGATCGCCGCGATCGCCGTCGGGCTGCTCATGGGCGTGCTCTTCGTGCGGCGCCAGCTGCGCCGCCGGAACCCGATGCTCGACGTGCGGCTGTTCGCCGTGCCCGCGTTCACCGGCAGCGTGCTGGTGAACCTGCTCTCGGTGTTCTCGCTGGTCGGCTTCCTGTTCTTCGTGTCGCAGGACCTCCAGCTCGTCATCGGGCTGTCGCCGGTCCAGGCGGGCCTCGTGCTGCTGCCGGGCACCGTGGCGATGGTCGTCGCGGGGCTCGCGGTGGTGAAGGTCGTGCGCCGCGTGCGGCCGTCGCACGTCGTCGCCGCCGGGCTGGCGCTGTCCGCCGTCGGCTATCTCGTCACGGCGGTCGTCGCCGGGCGGGGCGAGGCCGGCTGGCTCGGGCTCGCGTTCGTCGTCCTGGCGATCGGCGTCGGCTCGGCCGAGACGGTGTCGAACGACCTCATCGTCTCGACGGTTCCCGCGGCCAAGGCCGGCGCGGCCTCCGCGATCTCCGAGACCGCGTACGAGGTCGGTGCCGTGCTGGGCACCGCCGTCCTCGGCGGCATCCTCACCGGCTCGTACCACGCGAACGTCGTGGTGCCGTCGGGTGTGCCCGCCGCGGACGCCGCGTCGGCGGCCGAGACCCTCGGCGGCGCCACGAGCGTGGCGGCCGACCTGCCGGCCGGCCAGGCCCAGGCCCTGCTGGACTCCGCGCACGCGGCGTTCGGCAGCGGCGTCGTGGTGACGTCCGCGATCGGCTTCGTCGCGGTGCTCGTCGCCGCGGGGATCGCGCTGACGACCCTGCGCGACGCACGCTCCTGACGCGTGCCGTCCGTGAGGGCGGCGTCACACCCGCGACGGCGGCGCCACCGGCGAGGACGGTGGCGCCGCCGTCCTCGTTCGGCGAGGGTGGAGGCGATGAGCGACCAGCACGACGAGCCGACCTCGGCGGACACCCCGTCGGACACCCCCTCGGGCACCCCGGCGAACGCCGACACGCCGCACGGCGAACGGACGAGGCGCGCGCGCCGGACGCCTCCGCGCTGGGCGCGCTGGACCCTCGCGGGGGTGGCCGCGGCCGTGGCCTGCCTCGTCTTCGGGGTCAGCACCGCGACGGCCGAGCTCGGCTTCGGGCCCCACGAGGCCGTCTACTCGGTGACGAACGACAGCCTCGTCGTGGTCGACCTCGGCCCGCTGGGCACGCTGGAGATCGACTCGCCGCTCCCGCTCGGGCTGGGCGTGGACGTGGTGGTCAAGGAGATCCCCGCCGACCTGACGATGGTGGGCGCGGCCAACACCCTCACGGCCCTGAGCGAGGACCTCGAGAGCTACCTGCAGTTCTTCTCCAGCCCGGACGTCGCGGTGCGCAGCGTCGCCCTCGCGCTGGTGGAGAACGCGCTGTGGCGGTCGTTGGCCGCCGCGGTCGTGCTGGTCGTGGCCGGGTTCGCGGTGCGCTGGCTGCTGGGCCCCGGCCGACGGCGTGAGCTCGCCGACGCGATGGCCCCCCGGACGGGCGAGATCACCGCGGGGGTCGCGGTCGTGGCCCTCGTCGTGACGACGGTGTCCTCCGGCGCCGTCGGCAGCACCGCCCAGGGGCAGCCCGCGTCGCCGGTGTTCGCCGGGACGGCGCTCGAGGGTGCACGGATCACCGGCCGTCTCGCCGGCGTGATCGACACCTACGGCGGGCAGCTGGTCAAGCTGTACCAGGACAACGAGGACTTCTACGCGGCGGCGAACGACGACCTGTCGGCCGCGTGGGACGCCCGGCTCGCGTCCGAGACGGCGACGTCCGTGACGGCGGCCGGCACCCGGTTCGCGTCCCCGGGCCCGGCCGAGCCCACCGCTCCGGTCGCGCCGCCGCGCGCCGCGCCCAGCGGCAGCCCCGACGACGAGCTGGTCACCTTCGTCGTCATCTCCGACCTGCACTGCAACACCGGCATGACGCCCCTGATCCGCACGACCGTCGAACGCTCCGGCGCGGACGTCGTGCTCAACGCGGGCGACACCACCATGAACGGCACGTCGGTGGAGAAGGTCTGCGTGGACTCGTTCGCCTCGGCCGTGCCGCGCGGCGTGCCGATGGTGGTGGCGGACGGCAACCACGACTCCCAGATCACCTCCGACCAGGAGGCCGCGCACGGGCAGAAGATCCTCGACGGCGAGGTGATCGACGTCGAGGGGGTGCGCATCCTCGGCGACCGGGACGCCCTGGAGACCCGCGTCGGCGTCGGCACGAACGTGGCGCGGGAGCGGACGCCGGAGCAGCAGGCGGCGGACCTCGCCACGGCCGCCTGCGAGGACGACGACGGCGTCGACCTGCTGCTCATCCACACGCCGCCCGTCGGCCTCGACGCCCTCGAGACGGGGTGCGTGCCCTTCCAGGTCTCCGGTCACACGCACAGCCGGTCGGGGCCGGAGCAGGTGGGCCAGGGCATCCGGTACGTCAACGGCTCGACCGCCGGGGCCGCGCCCAACCAGCCGACCGTCGGGCCGCTGCACGGCACGGCCGAGATGACCGTGCTGCGCTTCGACCCCGCGACGCGGCGGATGCTCGACGTGCAGGTGGTGAGCGTGACGCCCGACGGCACGGCGACCGTGGGCGAGCGGGAGCCGGTGCCCGACGTCGTCCCGCCCGCCGACGAGGCGCTCGGGTCGTAGGGGCGGGCGCCCCCGATAGGCTCGGACCGTGCCCGAACCCACCTCGCCAGTGCCGACCGTCGACCCGGACGAGCTCACCCCCGTCGCCCAGGACTACCTCAAGGCGGTCTGGTCGGCGCAGGAGTGGTCGGACGAGAAGGTCACCACCGGTCTGCTGGCCGACCGGCTGGGCGTGGGTCCGTCGACGGTCTCCGAGACGGTGCGGCGCCTGACCACGCAGGGGCTGCTGGGGCACGAGCCCTACGGCGGCGTGTGGCTCACCGAGCTCGGACGGCGGTACGCGCTGGTGATGGTGCGGCGGCACCGGCTGCTGGAGACGTGGCTCGTGCGGGACCTCGGGTACGCGTGGGACGAGGTGCACGACGAGGCCGAGGTGCTGGAGCACGCCGTCTCCGACCGGCTCGTCGAGCGCATCTCCGCCCGCCTGGGGCACCCGGAGCGGGACCCGCACGGCGACCCGATCCCCTTCGCGGACGGCCGGGTGGTGCGCCCGGAGGCGGTGCCCCTGGTGGACCTCGAGGCCGGTGCCGGGGGAGTGGTCGCCCGGATCTCCGACGCCGACCCGGAGGCGCTGCGGTACCTGGCCGACCTCGGCATCGACCTGGACCTCCCGGTGCGGCTGACGTCGCGGCGGGAGTTCGCGGGGACGGTCGGGGTGGCGTGGGAGGCCGACGGGCGCGAGGTCGGCGTGGACCTCGGGCTGCTGGCGGCGTCGCGCATCTGGGTGGTCCCCGCGTAGGCTGTCCCGGTTCCCCGACGACGTGAGCGCTGGACGGCGCACCGCCGTCGACGCCTCGTCTCGAAACGATTCGCGCGCGGTTCCCGGACCCGCCCGACCCGATCCCGAGGAGAGGCGAGTGACCTCGACGACCACGCCCGCGAGCGCCGCCACGGCCCGCACCGGGCGAGCGCCCCGCCCCGAGCACGTCGGGGCCGCGCTGTTCGCGCTCGCCGTCGGCGGGTTCACGATCGGCACCACCGAGTTCGCCACGATGGGCCTGCTGCCGCAGATCGGCGCGGACCTGGGCGTCAGCGACCCGGTGGTGGGCCATGCGATCACGGCGTACGCGGTCGGCGTCGTCGTCGGCGCCCCGCTGCTCACCGTCGCGGCGGCGCGCATGTCCCGCAAGCGGCTGCTGCTCGCCCTCATGGGCTTCTACACCGTGGCCAACGTGCTGTCGGCGGCCGCGCCGTCGATCGAGTGGCTGGTCGCCGGGCGGTTCCTCGCCGGGCTCCCGCACGGCGCCTTCTTCGGCGTCGGGGCCGCCGTCGGCGCGGCGGTGGCCGGGCCGGGCCGGCGCGGGCACGCCGTCTCGATGATGATGACCGGCCTGACGATCGCGAACGTCGTCGGGGTGCCGCTGTCCACCGCCGTGGGGCAGAACCTCGGCTGGCGCGCCGCGTTCGTCGTCATCGGGGTGCTCGGCGCCGCCACCCTCGTCGGCATCTGGCGCTTCGTGCCCGAGCGCGGGCCCGTGGACTCCAGCGTCCGGCAGGAGCTGGGCACGCTGCGCAACGGCCCGCTGTGGATCTCGTTCGCGGCCGGGGCCATCGGCTTCGGCGGGCTGTTCGCCGTCTACACGTACGTCGCGCCGACGGTCACCAAGGTGGCGGGCATGTCCGAGAGCGCCGTGCCCTGGGTGCTCGCCGTGTTCGGCGTCGGCATGACCGTCGGCACGCTGCTCGGCGGAAGGCTGGTGGACCGGAACGTGCTGCGCACGGTGATCGGCGGGTTCGTCGCGACCGCGCTGTCGCTGGTGCTGTTCGCGCTGGTCGGGACGTCGCCCGTGCCCGCCGTCGTCGGGCTGTTCCTGCTGGCCGTCACGTCGCAGACCCTCGGCCTGGCGATGCAGACGCGGCTCATGGACCTCTCGCCCCGCGCGCAGTCCCTCGGCGCGGCCCTGTGCCACTCCGCCCTCAACATCGGCAACGCGAGCGGTGCCTTCTTCGGCGGGCTCGTCATCGCCGCGGGGTACGGCTACCTCGCACCGGCGTGGGTCGGCCTCGCGCTCACCCTCGTCGGCCTGGCGATGGTGCTGGCGTTCGGCCGGCAGCGCGTGGCGCACGCCGGCTGACCTGCACCGGCCCCTGCTGCCGCGGACCCGCCCCTCAGGAACGTGCGGTACGGTCGCGCCCGTGAGCCCGAGCGTGCGCGACGCGACCCAGGACGACATCCCCGACGACGCCGCGGGGGAGGCCGTGCCCGGGCCCGGCCCGCGTGGCCTGACCGCCCGCACCTACGGTGTGCTGCTGACGGTGCTGGGGGGCATCGGCTTCGGCGCGGCGTCGTGGCTGGCCATCGAGGAGTACCTCAAGCTGCTCGACCCGAACCGGGTGACGAGCTGCAGCTTCAACGTCTTCCTCGACTGCGGCGTCGCGATGGCGTCCTGGCAGGGCACGCTGCTCGGCTTCCCGAACCCCTACATCGGGGTCGCGGCGTTCCCCGTGGTGATCACCACGGGAGTGGTGCTGCTGGCCGGGGCCCGGCTGCCCCGCTGGTACCACCTCTCGCTCCTGACGGTCACCGCGCTCGCCCAGCTGCTGATCTTCTTCCTCATGTGGTCGAGCTTCTACGCGCTGGTGCGGCTGTGCCCCGCCTGCATGGTCGTCTGGACGATCGTGTGGCCGCTGCTCTGGTTCCAGGTGGTGCACGCCGTGCAGGAGGGTCATGTGCGCGCGAGCGACGGGCTGCGCCGTGCCGTCGTGCGCAACCGCGGCCTGGTGCTCCTCATCGGCTACGTCGTCGCCGTGGGCTGGCTGCTGCTGGCCGTCGGCGGGCCGCTCGTCGAGTCGTTCGGGGTGTGAAAACAGGGCCGGGGCCTGCGGACCCGGCCGGTAGACTCGCCGGGTGAGCACGCCCGACACCGCACCGACCCGATCCGAGGCTCCGACCGAGTCTTCCCACGAGCCCGGCTTCCGCTACACGCCCGCCCTCGCCCAGCAGATCGAGGAGCGCTGGCAGGACCTGTGGGAGGAGCGGGGCACCTTCTGGGCGGCGAACCCGTCGGGGGCGCTCACGGACGGCGACGGCCGGAACGCGGCCGGCGAGCCGTTCTTCATCATGGACATGTTCCCGTACCCGTCGGGGGCGGGGCTGCACGTCGGCCACCCGCTGGGCTACATCGCCACGGACGTCGTCGGCCGCTTCCGCATGATGTGCGGCGACAACGTGCTGCACGCGCTGGGCTACGACGCGTTCGGCCTGCCCGCCGAGCAGTACGCGGTGCAGACGGGCCAGCACCCCCGCACCACCACCGAGCAGAACATCGTCACCATGAAGCGCCAGCTGCGCCGCATGGGCCTGGCGCACGACTCGCGGCGCACGTTCGCCACGATCGACCCCGAGTACGTGCGCTGGACGCAGTGGATCTTCCTGCAGATCTTCGACTCCTGGTACGACGCCGAGGCCGAGGCGCCCGGCGGCGGCAAGGGCCGTGCCCGCCGCATCGCCGAGCTGGAGGCGGAGTACGCCTCGGGCGCCCGCGCCCTGGCGGACGGCCGCGCCTGGTCAGACCTGACGGACCTGGAGCGGCGCGACGTGATCGACGCGCAGCGCCTGGCCTACGTCGACGAGTCGCCCGTGAACTGGGCGCCCGGCCTGGGCACCGTGCTGGCGAACGAGGAGGTCACCTCCGACGGGCGCTCCGAGCGCGGCAACATGCCCGTCTTCCAGAAGTCCTTGCGGCAGTGGAAGATGCGGATCACCGCCTACGCGGACCGCCTGACCGACGACCTGGAGCTCATCGACTGGCCCGAGAAGGTGAAGTCGATGCAGCGCAACTGGATCGGCCGCTCCACGGGCGCGAACGTCCGGTTCGACGTCGTCGGGAGCCAGGACTACGACGCCGCCGGCGCCGGCGCGCAGGTCGAGGTGTTCACCACCCGCCCGGACACGCTGTTCGGCGCGACCTTCATGGTCGTGGCGCCCGAGCACCCGCTGCTGGACGAGGTGCCCGCGGCCTGGCCCGACGGGACCCGCGACGTGTGGACCGGCGGGCACGCGACGCCGGTCGAGGCCGTCGCCGCGTACCGGCGCGAGGCCGCCGCGAAGACCGCCGTCGAGCGGCAGGCCGACGCCGGGAAGAAGACCGGCGTCTTCACCGGGCACCTGGCGATCAACCCGGTCAACGGTGCGACCGTCCCCGTCTTCACGGCCGACTACGTGCTGATGGGCTACGGCACCGGCGCGATCATGGCCGTGCCCGGAGGCGACCAGCGCGACTTCGACTTCGCCGAGGCGTTCGAGCTGCCCGTGATCCGCACGGTCGAGCCCGCGGGCGGGCTGCCGGACGACTTCGCCGGCGCGTACACGGGCGACGGCGTCGCGGTGAACTCGTCGAACGACGAGATCAGCCTGGACGGCCTGGGCGTGGCCGAGGCCAAGGAGAAGATCGTCGCGTGGCTGAGCGCCCGCGGCGCCGGCGAGGGCACGACGACCTACCGCCTGCGCGACTGGCTGTTCAGCCGCCAGCGCTACTGGGGCGAGCCGTTCCCGATCCTGTGGGACGAGGACGACCGGCCGGTCGCGATCCCGGCCGACATGCTGCCCGTCGACCTGCCCGACGTGCCGGACTACGCCCCGCGCACGTTCGAGCCCGACGACGCGGACTCCTCGCCCGAGGCCCCGCTGGGCCGCAACGACGAGTGGGTGCACGTCACCCTGGACCTGGGCGACGGGCCGAAGACCTACCGCCGGGACACCAACACCATGCCCAACTGGGCCGGGTCGTGCTGGTACTACCTGCGCTACCTGGACCCGACGGACTCGACCGACGGCCCCGCGAAGGGCACCGCCGTCGTCGACCCGGAGCTCGAGTCGTACTGGATGGGGCCGAAGCACAACGCGACGTCCGGCCCGGCCGGCGGCGTCGACCTGTACGTCGGCGGCGTGGAGCACGCCGTGCTGCACCTGCTGTACGCGCGGTTCTGGCACAAGGTGCTGCTCGACCTGGGCTACGTGTCCTCGCTGGAGCCGTTCGGCAAGCTGTTCAACCAGGGCTACATCCAGGCGTACGCCTACACCGACGCGCGCGGCGCCTACGTGCCCGCCGCCGAGGTCGAGGGCGACGAGCAGTCCGGCTTCACGTACCGCGGCGAGCCCGTGAACCGTGAGTACGGGAAGATGGGCAAGTCGCTGAAGAACGTCGTCACGCCGGACGAGATGTACGAGCAGTACGGCGCCGACACGTTCCGCGTGTACGAGATGTCGATGGGCCCGCTGGACCTCTCCCGTCCGTGGGAGACGCGCGCCGTCGTCGGCTCGCAGCGCTTCCTGCAGCGGCTGTGGCGCAACGTCGTGGACGAGGAGACGGGCGCGCTGGTCGTGACCGACGACGAGCCCGACACCGCCACGTTGCGGGCGATGCACCGCGCGATCGCGGACGTCCGCGTCGAGATGGAGCACATGCGGCCCAACACGGCGATCGCGAAGCTCATCACGTACAACAACCACCTCACGTCGCTGGACCGGGTGCCGCGCGCGGCGGTCGAGCCGCTGGTGCTCATGGTCGCGCCGATCGCCCCCCACATCGCCGAGGAGCTGTGGCAGCGGCTCGGGCACGACGGCTCGCTGGCACGAGAGCCGTTCCCGACCGCCGACGAGCAGTACCTCGTCGAGGACACCGTGACGTGCGTCGTGCAGGTCAAGGGCAAGGTGCGCGGCCGCCTCGAGGTGGCGCCGTCCATCTCGGACGCCGACCTGGAGGCCGCCGCCCTGGCGGAGCCGAACGTGGTCCGTGCCATCGACGGGGCGCCGGTGCGCAAGGTGATCGTGCGCGCGCCGAAGCTCGTCAACATCGTCGTCTGAGTTGGCGACCGTCCGCCTCGAGGGCGCCCTGGCACGCAGCCGGGGCGCCTTCGGCACGCCCTCCCTCGCCCTCCTGCACCGCAAGGAGGGGCCGCTGGTCGTCGCCCTGCTGTCGCTGATCTTCACGCCCGGGCGCGCCACCGTGCCGACCGAGCAGATGCACGTGGAGGTCGAGGACCTGCTCGCCGAGGCGCGCGCCGCCGGCCACGACGTGCCCGACGACGCCGCCCGTGCGCTGTGCTCGCGCTGGGTGGCCGGACGTTGGCTGGTGCGGGCGCTCGACGACGACGGCGTCGAGCAGTACCAGGTGAGCTCGCACGCGGCGGAGGCGCTCGCGTTCGTCGACCGCACCCAGGGCGCGCGGGCCCTCGTGAGCGAGTCACGCATCCGCACGCTGCTCGTGGCGCTGGACGGGCTCGCGCGCGACGCCCGGCCCGACCGCGAGTCGCAGCAGCGCGCCCTGCGGGAGCAGATCGCGCGCGCCCGCGACGAGATCACCGAGGCGGAGACCGAGCTGGCGCGCCTCGAGGCCGGCGGGCCCGTGGTGCAGCCGCCCACGGACCGGCTGGTCGAGCAGTTCGACAACGTGGCCGCGCTGGTGCGCGAGCTGCCCGCCGACTTCGCCCGCGTGGCCGAGTCGATCGCAGAGCTTCAGCGCAGCATCGTCACCGGTCTGCGTCAGGACGAGCGTCCCACCGGCGAGGTGCTGGGCGCCTACCTGGAGGCCTCCGACTCGCTCATGGAGCGCACGCCGGAGGGCCGCGCCTTCGCGGGCGCGATGGAGCTGCTGCGCGACCCGCAGCTGCTCGGCAAGGTCGACGAGCGGGTCCGGGCGGTGCTGGCGCACCCCTTCGCCGCGGACCTTCCCGCGGACCGCAGGGAGTCCGTGCGCGCGCTGTACTCCCAGCTGCTGGCCGCCGTCGACGGCGTGCTCGACGCGCAGGCGCGCGCCTCGCGGACCATCACGCAGCAGCTCACGGTGCACAACCCGTTGCGCGACCGCGAGCTGGACGCCGCGCTGCGCGAGGCGACCGCGGCGATGGCGGAGTGGTTCCCGACGTCGGGGCGCGCGGCGCGGGTCGAGCCGCTGCGCTGGCTCGAGCGGGCGCGCCTCGGCCGCTTCCGCGCCCAGCTGCACGACCTGCGCCCCGACACGCCGCCCGACGCCCTGGCCGACCTCGACGACCCCGGGCCCGATACCGGCGGCGAGCCCGGCCAGGTCCTCGGCGGGCTGCGCGGCATGGGCGGGCCGCGCTACGAGGAGACCGCCGCGCACGCGGCGCGGGTCCTGCGCGAGCGGGGCGGCGCCACGGCGGACGAGGTGTTCGCCGCCGGTCCCGCGGAGCTGCGCCGGCCCGTGGAGCTGCTGGGCTACCTCGAGCTGGCCGCGCCGGACGCGCTCGACGCGGCGATCGGGGACGGTGACGGGATCGGCGACGTGCCGGCGGCCCGGCTGCGCCGCGTGACGGCGGTGCGCGCCGACGGCAGCACGCGCGACCTGGTGGTGCCGCGCGTGGGCCTCACCGCACCTGGCGTGGTGCCCCGCCCCCCGGGCGACGAGCCCCATGACGTGCCCGACGACGAGGAGGACGCATGACCGACACGACGGCCGAGCCGGTGGAGCACGTGGCCGAGACCGACACCGTGGCGGCCGAGACGCCGTTCGTCGAGGTGCCCGCGCTGGCGGACGACGACGCCGCGCTGTTCGCCGGCGACACGGGCGTGCTGCCGTACGAGGCGCGGCGCGCGCTGGCCCTCGTGCTGCAGCGGCGGTACCTGTCCGCGGCGGCGCACCCGGCCGAGTGGAAGGCGCTGCTGGCGCACCAGAACGTGCTCGCCTCCCGCTGCCACGACCTGTTCGTGGAGCTCGTCGTCGACCGCGACTACGAGATCGCGTACAAGCGGCAGGTCCGCGAGGCGGGCCTGAGCATCCCGGTGCTGCTCAAGGACGAGCCGTACAAGCGGGTCGAGACGCTGCTCATGCTGTTCGCGCGCAACCGCTTCCGGCAGGAGCAGGGCGCGGGGGAGCGGGCCGCGCACGTGGACGCGGAGGAGCTCGTCGACTACGCGCTCGGCTTCCTCGCCACGGACGAGACCAACCTGGCCGCGCGCCGGCGCGAGGTCGACAACGCGATCGCGACGCTCGTGCGGGAGCACGTGCTGGACGAGGTCGCCGAGGGCCGCTACCGCGTGCAGCCGGTCGTGGAGATCCTGCTGCCCGTGGAGCGCCTGCGGGAGCTGACGGCGTGGCTGCGCTCGCCGTCGGCCGGGTCGGCAGGGTCGGGCGAGCCGGCCGAGGCAGGGGACGACGAGACCGACGCGGTGGAGACGACGGGCGCGGCCGACGAGGCCGACGTCGTCGAGGAAGAGAACGAGGAGTCGCGCGCATGACCATCACGAGCGACCCGGCGGAGCACGTCGCCGCGCCCCGCATGCAGCAGTCGCTGTTCGGGCTCATCCCGACGGCGTCGGACGGACGCCAGTGGACGGCGCGCTCGATGCAGCTGGTGAGCTGGGGCGGCTACCACGGCTACCACGAGGTGCGGTTCGCGGGCACGACGACGCTGCTCACGGGCGCGTCCGGGTCCGGCAAGTCGACGCTGCTGGACGCGTACATCGCGCTGATGATGAGCCACACGACGCCGTTCAACGGGGCGTCGAACACGGCCACGAGCGGGCGGGCGCGCGGGCAGGAGCAGCGCAACGTCGTCTCCTACGCCCGCGGCAAGCTCGACGAGGAGCGCACGGCCGGGTCCGCGCGGGCCAAGGACCGGGTGCTGCGCGGCGAGACGTCGGACACCTGGTCGGCGATCGCGATGACCTGGTCCTCGCAGGCGGGCGAGCGGTTCACGGCGCTGCGCGCCTGGTACGTGCCGCGCGGCGCGCAGCGCACGGACGAGACGACGGCGGTGCGCGCCGTCGTCGACGCGGACTTCAGCCTGCGCGACCTCGAGCCGCTCGCGGCCCAGCGGTTCGGCAAGG
>Ga0180218_1000946_pt1 | contig 20209 bp, 23 predicted proteins | sample eDN3rd37CKraftBY_FD_151334 | JGI IMG/M metagenome (GOLD analysis project Ga0180218, IMG submission 151334) | Enriched backyard soil microbial communities from Emeryville, California, USA - eDNA 3rd pass 37_C Kraft BY (version 2) (version 2) | ecosystem: Environmental > Terrestrial > Soil >...
CGGCGCAGGAGCTGCCTGGGCGGCGGCACTTTGGCGGATGACGCGGATGGCGGCCTGGAACGTCAATCCTTGCGCCTTGAGGAAGGTCGCCGCCATGCTCTTGCCGTCGCCGACGATCGCCGCCAGCACGATGGCGCCGTCGATCTGGACGTCCGGGCGTGGGCTCTGGCGCGCCGCGGCTTCGGCGTAAGCGAGGATCTTGGTCAGGTCGGGATCATGCGTCGGGTGACTGCCAGGCGCGGCGGTCGGCGGCTGCTGGCCGAGGAAGCTCGCGACGTCGTTGCGCAGACGGCCAAGATCGACCGAATTAGAGATCAGGACGCGCGCTGCATCCGCGTCCTCCGTGAGGGCGAGAAGGAGGTGTTCGAGCGTGACCGTGCTATGCGCCTGGCCGGCGGCGTAGTCGCTCGCGCGCGCAAGCGTCGCGACCAGGGTGTCTGACCGCGCAATCCTCGCCTCGAACGACGTCGGCTGGGCCATCGTCTGCGCCATCGCTTGCGTCATGCGCGGGGCCGCCCCCGCCACCTCCTTGGACCGCTATCGCCGCGCCTCCGCGTGCGCCACGCTCTGCTTAGAGCATGATTCACCCGCGGCGGGGAATCCGGCAGTGCCGCCGGGCGGGTGGCAAATGGTCCAAGGCATCATGAAGTTAGTGCGTCGTTTCCGACTGCGGCAGGCGCGCCACACGCTCATGCTGCTCCGGGAGTGTACTGCAAACAGCGGAGCCTTCCATCGCGCAATATGTGCTTTGCGCTCACAGCGTCCGCAGCCGTGGCCGAACTGCAAAAGTTCATTGAGCCGAGGGCACAAGGCGCTATAAGTGCGCGCCGTAGCGAAATCCCGCTGCGACGGGCGCAAAAAGGACACTGCGATGGCGAAAAGCGGGGAGGTTGAGGTTCGACAGGCCGGTCTGGAGGAGATCGATCCTCAGGCGCAGGCGCGCATCCTCGCCGAGGCCCTGCCGCACCTCATCAAGTACGACGAGGAAACCGTCGTCATCAAGTTCGGCGGCCACGCCATGGGCGATGAAAAGCTCGCCGAGGCCTTCGCCAAGGATATCGTCTACCTGAAGCTTTCCGGCATCAATCCGGTGGTCGTGCACGGTGGCGGCCCGCAGATCGCGGCGATGCTGAAGAAGCTCGCCATCCAGTCCGAGTTCGTGCACGGCCTGCGCGTCACCGACAAGCCGACCGTCGAGGTCGTCGAGATGGTGCTCGCCGGCGCCATCAACAAGGAGATCGTCTCGGCGATCAACCGTCAGGGCGGCAAGGCCGTCGGTATCTGCGGCAAGGATGCCAACCTGATGATCGCCAAGAAGATCACCGAGATGCCGGACCCGCAGTCCAATATCATGAAGGCGGTCGACATCGGCTATGTCGGTGATCCGGTCGAGGTGAACCCGCATATCGTCGAGGTGATCTCGAAATCGGACCTCATCCCGGTGATCGCACCCGTCGGCATCTCGCGCGATGGCCAGACGCTGAACATCAATGCCGACACGTTCGCCTCGGCGCTGGCTGCGCGCATGAAGGCGAAACGCCTGCTGCTCCTGACGGACGTCGCGGGCGTGCTCGACAAGGACAAGAACCTCATCCCGCAACTCAATGTTGACGAGGCACGCGATCTCATCCGCAACGGCACGATCAATGGCGGCATGATCCCGAAGATCGAGGGCTGCATCGAGGTCGTCGAGGCGGGCGTGGAAGCGGTCGTCATCATCGATGGGCGGGTGCCGCACTGCGTGCTGCTCGAGCTCTTCACCGAGCACGGTGTCGGTACGCTCGTCGGCGGAACGAGGAAGCCCAGCAAGAAGCAGGCATGAGCGACGAGACCTCAGAAGAGCGCGCGGCTGCTGTGAATGAAGTGGCCGAGAAGATCGTGGCGGCCCGCCACCGGGCTGGCTTCGATGCGACGCAAGCCTGGGTCTTCGACCTCGACAACACGCTGTATCCGGCCGAGTGCAATCTCTTCGCCCAGGTCGACCAGAAGATGGGCGAGTTCATCGCCAATTTTCTCGGAGTGCCCTTCGCGTATGCGCGCCATCTGCAGAAAAGCTACTACCGCCAGTTCGGCACGACGCTCACCGGCCTCATGAAGGTGCACAAGATGCGCCCCGAGGCCTTCCTCGACTATGTGCATGACATCGATCTGACGGTCGTGCCGGAGCATCCTGAGCTCGCGGAAGCCATCAAGGCGCTACCGGGGCGGCGGCTCATTTTCACGAACGGGACGCGCGCGCACGCCGAGCGCGTCGCGGGCAAGCTCGGCATCCTCGATCTGTTCGAGGACATCTACGACATCGTCGCCTCGGATTATGTGCCGAAGCCGGAGGCAGGCCCCTATCGGCAGTTCCTCAAGCGTCATGGTGTCGATCCGAAGGCCGCCGCCATGTTCGAAGACATGCCGCATAATCTCGAAGTGCCACACCAGCTCGGGTTGACGACGGTCCTCGTACACTCATCGTACGTGGATCACCCCGTGCAGATCGGCATTCGCAATTGGCAGAAGCCGCCCGAGCACGTGCATCACATGACGGAGAACCTCACCGAGTTTCTCGGCGACGTGCTCGAGACGATCAAGGTCAAGGGCGCGAAGGGCTGACAGGAGCGCGCGCTTGGCGCGGCTTCAAAACTTCAGCACGAGACCGATGCGGCCGATGCCGCCGTCGTGATCAGTTTTGGCTGTGAGTGTCGAGGTCTCCGAACCGTAAGCGTACGTCAAGGTCGTCTTCGTCGTCCCGAGATCGTAGTAGAGGTATTCGGCTCGAATGCTCCAGTTGCCGCCGACCGCTGCCTCGAGGCCGGCACCCACCACGTAGCCGAAATCAGCACTTTGGCTGGCGGAAATATCCGCTGGCGGGCCGCACGATGCACAGGACCATGCCAGGCTGACCTTGGAATTGCCGTAGGCCAAGCCCCCTGTAGCGAAGAACAGAAGCCGCTCCGAGGGCAGATAGCCGATCCTCGCGCGTACGGTTCCAATATAGTCGAGCGATCTTTCGATGGCAGAGTCCATGGGCACGAGAACGCCGCCTGGATAGGCATGAGCATCCGCCTTTTCCGCGCCGAGATAGGAAATGTCGGCCTCGACCCCTACGACTATCGCTCCAGATTGATAATTATAGCCAAGCAGGGCGCCTCCGGTCAGTCCGCTTTCCGGCTTCACGGGATCGACCAGTGTGCCGGCCGTCGCTTGTACGGCCCCAAGCCCGGCCGCGCCGGTGTCGGTGGCGCTATAGCGGCTCGCGTCGCCACCGCCATGGAAGCCGCCGTGCACACCTGCATAGAAGCCTGTCCAGCTCTGGCGCGGTTCGGCGGCCGCAGGCTCGGCTACCATTCCCAGAGATGCAACAAGGAACGCGAGTGCAATAAGTCCGCTGCAGGCGGTGATTTTCATTTTTGTGCCCCCGGGATAGCGCTTGCTGCGCCACGTAGTTCGACCCGTGTCGCACTAACGCTGATTCGGGGCGGCTGATCACAAAATTGTATTCAGTAAGAAGAACTCAGAATTGTGATTGGGGATCGGGCACTCAGATCTCAGACATGCGCCTTTGCGTGTTGGTCGCCGATGCGGCGAACGCCGCCTGCAGGGCCGCAATGAAGATCAGGAACGACGTCACGACATTCCAGCCCGCAAAGGAAAGGCCGAGGAATGTCCAGGGCGCTTCATCGCAGCGGATGACGCGCGTGGTTTCGAGCTGCTTGAGGAGACCACCCGAGCCGCCGAGCTCCTGCGAGACCGACGAGCAGGTATCGGGCCCTGCCCAGAACTTCCACTCGGCACCGGCGTGGTAGATGCCGAGCCCTGCGTTCGCGAGGAAGGCCAGTGCCACTATGAAGAAGACGAAAGCCGCCCAGCTTGCGCGATCGGTCGCGACGAGTACGAGCGCGACGAACAGCAAGGGTATGCCGGCGTAGTAGGCGTAGCGCTCCATGAGGCAAAGCGGGCAGGGCGCATAGCCGCCGATGTGCTCAAAACCCAAAGCCGCGACAATGGCGGCAAGGGCGAGCATCAATGCGATGCCCCCAGCCTTGTAGGCGGGATCGGCTGTCGCTGGAGGGGGACGTTGGTGCATGACGGCGCACTCATAGCCGAACAGCCCGCTTAGACAAACAAGCGGATTGCCGCAAAGCCGGCAAAGAGCATCACAATTACGACAGCAGCCGCAAGGCCGAGACGCTCCTCGATGAAGCGGCGCGCCGTGGGGCCGAAATGGTAGATGAGCGCGGCGATGGAGAAAAAGACGAGGCTCCGGGCGACCAAGCTCGAAAGGAGGAACACCGTGAGGTCGAGCCCGGTGGCGCCGCTTGCGATTGTGGCCAGCTTGTAGGGGATGGGCGTGACGCCGGCAATAAGCACGATCCAGGCGCCATATGCGTTGTAGTGGACGGCAAATGTCGCGAAGTCGTCGGTCAATCCGTTCATTTCGAGCAGCCAGCGCCCGACGCTCTCGAAGAGGAAGAGCCCGATCGCGTAGCCCGTGAGCCCACCGAGTACGGAGCCGACAGTCGCGAGAGAGGCGAGCCACCAGGCCCTTTCACGCGTCGCGATGACCATGGCAATGAGCATGGCCTGCGGTGACAAGAAGGCGACGAACCCGCCCAGGTAGGCAACGAACATCAGCAGGTGTGGGGCCCTCTCGTGCGCGGCCATCTCCATGGTCCGGTCATAATACCGGCGAAGTCTGCTCATGCGGCGAGGGCCCCGAGAGGACGCTGATTCCCGAGATACTAGAACAATTCGGCGCTCGTGATGCGACAGCGTTCGAGGGTGGGCGCCGCGATTTGCTTCAATGCGCGCGGCCGGCCGGCTTGTTGCGCGCGGCAAGCTTCATCTGCCGCTCGAGCTGGCCGCGCTTCTCGGCTGCGATCCGTACATGCAAGTCGATGTGCCCGTCGTCGCCGCTCGCTTGGTCGAGCACCTGGGCATTCGCGTGAATCCAGCTCAGCAGCCGGCCCTGATCCGGCTCGACGACGAGGTGGAGGTCGTTGTCGCGGCCGCCGAGCCGCGCATCGATCGCGGCCAGCAGCGCGGGCAGGCCCTCGCCCGTTGCCGCAGATGTGACGACGCAGGACCGGTCGCAGCGGGCGGCCTCGTTGCGCAGCTCCTCGCGCGCCTCGGGATCGAGCCGGTCGATCTTGTTCCAGACTTCGATGACGGGGCTGCCGGCCGCCTGCGGGTCGATGCCGAGATCATGGAGCACGCCTTCGACGTCGCGGGCCTGGGCGTCCGTATCGGAGCGCGAGATGTCGCGTACGTGCGCGATGAGGTCGGCGCCGACGACCTCTTCGAGCGTGGCGCGGAAGGCGGCGACCAACGTCGTTGGTAGGTTCGAAATGAAGCCGACGGTATCGGAGAGGATGATGCGCCGGCCGCTCGGCAGCGCGACCTCGCGCATGGTCGGGTCGAGCGTCGCGAACACCTGGTCCTTGGCCATGACGCCCGCGCCGGTAATGCGGTTGAAGAGCGTCGACTTGCCGGCGTTCGTGTAGCCGACGATCGCCACCACCGGATAGGGCACCTTGGCGCGACCGGCGCGATGGAGCGCGCGCGTACGCACCACGCCTGCGAGCTCCTTCTTGATGGCGTCGATGCGGTCCTGCAGCATGCGCCGGTCGAGTTCGAGCTGGCGCTCGCCGGGACCGCCGAGGAAGCCGCCGCCACCGCGCTGGCGCTCGAGATGGGTCCAGGAGCGCACGAGACGGCTCTTCTGGTAGCTGAGGTGCGCAAGCTCGACCTGGAGGCGGCCCTCTCGGGTCCGTGCGCGCCGGCCGAAGATTTCCAGGATGAGGCCCGTGCGGTCGATGACCTTGACGTTCCAGGCGCGCTCCAGATTGCGCTGCTGGACCGGGCTGATCGCATGATCGACGATGACGAGGCCGGTTTCGCGCTCGGCGATCTCGGTCTTGATTTCCTCCACCTTGCCGCTGCCGAACAGCGTGGACGGCCGCGGCTGCGGCACAGGCACGATGAGCCCGCCGGCGACGTCGAGATCGATGGCTTGGGCGAGGCCGACGGCCTCATCGAGACGATCGGCATTGGCGCGCGGCACTGGCGCCGGCCTGTGCCCGCCGGCACCATCGGGGCGCTGGACGCGATCGGCCGCGAGTACCGGCACCAGGACGAGCGCGCGCATCGGCGGCGGCAACACAGGATCGGCGCTCCGGCGGCGACGCCGGGGCTCAGACTTCGGGAATTTGTCCTGCACCGTGATCGGCTGATCCTGGCTTACTGGCCGTCCGCCTGGTCCGTATCCATAAGATGGACCGGTTGCCCGGGCATGATCGTCGAGATCGCGTGCTTGTAGACGAGCTGGGAATGCCCATCCCGACGCAGCAGCACGCAGAAATTGTCAAACCAAGTGACGATGCCCTGCAGCTTCACGCCGTTGACCAGAAAAATGGTGAGCGGCGTCTTGTTCTTGCGGACGTAATTGAGAAATGTGTCTTGCAGGCTTTGCACGCGCTCGGCAGCCATGACGGCCCTCGTTCTTTGTTTTCTTGTTCCGCGTCCACACAACGCGTTCGGGCCGCGCGACGCACCCGGATAGGGCGTAGACCTTCATTCCGGGATGCTCATGCGGCACAAGGCAAGCCCGGGCAATGTCCCGTTCATGCATTGTGCTCCAAAGAAGTAATGGCAAAGTGGCGCTCTGGCAAGTCTGCAGGCTCGTACTCAGGCGGGCGGTTGGGTGCATAGCTCACGGGAGAGATAGGCCGAGACGCCGAGGCCGGCCGCCCTCCCGGTCGCAAAACACGCCTGCAGGAGGTAGCCGCCGGTCGGCGCCTCCCAGTCGAGCATCTCGCCGGCGCAGAAAATGCCCGGCAGCCTGCGCAGCATGAAATGCTCGTCGATCTCCGGCCACGGGACGCCGCCGGCCGTCGATATGGCTGAGGCCAAAGGGGCCAGCGCGCGAACGTCGAGCGGCACCGCTTTGATCAGGGCGGCGAGTGCCGCGGGCTCGCTCGGAAGCTTATTCGCGACGCCCTCGCGCAGGATCGCCACTGCGGCAGGGGGCAATCGCGCGGCCTTGCGGAGGACATTGGCGCGCGAGTCTCCCTTGCGGGCCGAGGCGAGGCGGGCCGCAAGCGCTTCCGCGGTGATGTCGGGGCGCAGATCGAGGCTCAAGCTCGCGACGCCGTTGCGCGCGATGGCCTCGCGAATGGCCGGCGAGAGCGCATAAATGGCGCCGCCTTCGAGGCCTGAGACAGTGACGATCGCCTCACCGCGGGTCGTCTGGCCACTGCAACTCACAGCAATGCGCTTCAAGGGGGCGCCGGCGTGGCGCTGTGCCATCTCTGGGCTCCAGGCAATGAGGACCCCGCTGTTGGAAGGCGCGAACGGCCGCACATCGATGCCTCGCTGCGCGAGCATGTCCGCCCAATTTCCGTCCGAGCCGAGGCGTGGCCAGCTCGCGCCGCCGAGTGCGAGGACGATGGCATCTGTCGGGATCTCGGCGCGAGTACCCGTCGCATCCGTGACGACTACACGGCTCGCCGGCCCGAGCTCCAGCAGCCGGTGCCGCAACCGGATCTCGACACCGAGACCGGCAAGGCGCGCGAGCCACGCGCGCAGCAATGGTGACGCTTTCATCGCCCGCGGGAAGACGCGTCCGCTCGTGCCGATGAAGGTCTCCTGGCCGAGTTCGTTGGCCCAGGCCACCAGCGCGTCCGGCGGAAAAGCGCGGATTGCCGCCTCGAGCGGTGCGCGGCCGGCACCGTACCGCCGGAGAAAATCCTCGATAGGCTCGCTGTGTGTGAGATTGAGGCCGCCGCGCCCGGCCATGAGGAGCTTGCGGCCGGCGCTTGGCATCTGCTCGATGACCGTGACGTGGTGGCCGGCCCTGGCCACGCACTCCGCGGCCATGAGCCCGGCAGGTCCCGCGCCGACGACAACAACCCGGCCCCGGGCGGGGCCGGGAGAAGCGCTGCTCACCACTTGCCGATGTTCGGTGCTGACTTCCAGGGCTCGGCCGGCGCTTTTGCCTCGCCTTTCTGCAAGATCTCGATGGAGATGTTATCGGGCGAGCGGATGAAGGCCATGCGGCCGTCGCGCGGCGGGCGGTTGATGGTCACGCCGGCCTTCTGGAGCTTGTCGCAGAGGGCATAGATGTCATCGACCTCATAGGCCAGATGGCCGAAATTGCGGCCCTCGCCATAGGTTTCCGGATCCCAATTGTAAGTGAGCTCGAGCAGGGGCGCGTTGGACTTCGAGCCCGCGTCGGCATCGTCAGAGCTCGCGAGGAAAATGAGCGTGAAGCGCCCCTCGGGGCTCTCTCGCCGGCGCACCTCCTTCATGCCGAGCTTGTTGCAGTAGAAGTCGAGGCTCTTATCGATGTCGGTGACGCGCACCATGGTATGCAGATACCGCATGTTTCCTCCTCGCTGAACAGCGTGATGACGGTCCGAAGGCCGATCTTGCCGGCGGCGAGCATAGAGCCGCCCCGAGGCGTGCGGCAAGCAGCTCCGGAGGGCCCTTCATCACGACGTCCACGGCGAATCGGCACCTTGCCCGCGGGGGCTGTGGCCGGCTTGACGCGCCGGTCGGGGAGGCTTCGGAGACGCAACCCACAGCTTACAGTGGGCGCTGCTTACCCTCGTTCAAGGTTCAGCGGCAAAGGAAAATATGTACGTGTAATCAATGTGGTATCGGGACATAAATCAGACGTGATATTATCCGAGGACACAAGCTTTGATGCAAGACTGAAGCGAATGTGCCACAGTGGCGGCAGTCCGGACTGGTATGGTGCGTCGGTCAGCGCAGGAGGGCGTCATTCGAGAGGGCAAATCGGATGGCGCCGGAGAGCAGTCTGGCAGATGTGGCAGTTATATTAACAGTGAAGTGGGGTTCAGAAATGGGGGATTCCTCGAAAGGGCCACCGAACATGCACGAGGGTACCGGCGTGGAGCCGACATCGGGCTTGAGCGAGGTGGTCGATGGCGTTGAGGTCGTCGAGATTGCCGGGGCAATCAAGTGGTTCGACGCCTCCAAGGGATACGGTTTCATCGTTCCCGACAATGGCATGACGGACGTCCTCCTTCACGTCACATGCCTGCGCGCCGGCGGTTTCCAGACCGCCTACGAGGGTGCCCGCGTGCACTGCCAGGCTCTTAAGCGGCCCAAGGGCATGCAGGCCTTCCGCATCATCAGCATGGACGAGAGCACGGCCATCCACCCCTCCCAGCTCCCACAGCGCACGCACGTCGTTGTGCAGCCCGAGAGCGGGTGGGAGCGTGCTGTCGTGAAATGGTTCAACAGGGTCCGGGGCTTCGGCTTCCTGACCCGCGGCGAGGGTACGCCCGACATCTTCGTGCACATGGAGACGCTGCGGCGCTTTGGCTTTACCGAGCTGAGGCCTGGCCAGATTGTTCAGGTGCGCTGGGGAATGGGCTATAAAGGCTGCATGGCAGCCGACCTGCGCCCGGATGGGCCATCGGGACTGCCGCCCTCGCACTGAGCGGAGCGCCCGGTTGGAATTTCTGACGCTAAGAGACGGCAGGGCCGCGCGATGCGCGGTCCTGTTTTGCTTGTTCGCGGCTGCTTTGGCCGTGATGATGGGCACGGCGAGTGCCCAGGCCGAGATGAAGATGCGACGCGACACGCTGATCCTGCATACGGCGAGCGGCGCCCACCGCATCAATATTGAGATCGCGGAGAGCGAACGCGAAAAATCCTACGGCCTCATGTTCCGCCGCTCGCTCGGCGACGACGAGGGGATGCTTTTTCCCTATCCGACGGCGCACGAGATCACCATGTGGATGCGCAACACATTCATCCCGCTGGACATGATCTTCATCCGCGCAGATGGCATCGTTCACCGCATTGAGACGGACACCGAGCCGCACTCGGAGCGCATCATCGCCTCCGAAGGCGATGTCGCGGGGGTGCTGGAGATGAAGGCAGGCTCCGCGCGCCGCCTCGGCCTCAAAGCCGGCGACCGGGTCGAGTACGCGCATTTCAAAGGCCCGGCGAAACGCTGAATTGCGCCCTGCGATCGCCGGAACAGCTTGACGCTCGCGGCGCGGCACGGCACTTAAACGCCGGATCGGGGCATAGCTCAGCCTGGTAGAGCACCTGCTTTGGGAGCAGGGGGTCGCGAGTTCGAATCCCGCTGCCCCGACCAATAACGCGGCTCGACGACGCGTCGATAGAGATGCCAGCTCGCGTGGCCGAGAACCGGCATGACGACAGCCAGCCCCACCAATAGGGGCAACGAGCCGATCAGCAATCCGCCGGCGATGATCGCAGCCCAAATCGCCATCACAAGCGGATTGGTGGCAACCGCCTTGATGGATGTCGTTACGGCAACAGCCGCCCCGACATCCCGCTCCAGCAACAGCGGGAACGAAATGACGCTGATCACGAAGACGAATGCCGCGAAGGCAGCGCCGACGAGATTGCCGACCACGATCAGGTGGCGGCCGGATTCTGTGGTCAGTACTTTGGATATGAAGGCGCCGAGCGATTCAGGTTCGTGAGAGCCGAAGTTCGCCACGTAGATCCCGTGCGCCGTCGCGATCCAGACCAGGAACACGACGAAGAGCAGCAACCCGAGCAGCATGATCGGACCAAACGACGGCGAGTGGATGACATCGAAGGCATGTCGCCACGACGTATCAAGATGCTGCTCGCGGCGGCGGCTCAGCTCATAAAGACCGATCGCGGCGAACGGACCCAAAAGGGCAAATCCGGTCGCCAGCGGATAAAGCAAAGCCAACAAATCGAGCCCGGCGGTGGCAAACCAGAGTACGACACCGGCAACCGGGTAGATCAGGCTGAGAAAGACGACATGGGTCTTCATTGCCAGGAAGTCGTCGAAGCCTTGCGCCAGCGATTGCCGCAAGTCATGGACCCCTATCGTGCGAACCACCGGCAGCTCATCCGTGCGTGCGAGTGGCATGATCATGTCGTTGGTGGACATTTGGACCTCCTGATGATTGGTCCCGGATCGAGGTACGATCCTCGAGGCGGCAACGCTCGTGTGCCCGTGGAGGTTGCTAGGGGCTAGCGGAGCATCGGCCCGCCGGCCGGTACTGAAAACTGAGGTCCTCCAATGAAATCTCTTCTTCTGGTCGGTACCTGGGCCCTGCATCGTGGAACGTGTACGGCCGACGATGGCACGCCCCGGCCAGCGCCTTACGGGCCGATGGGCATGGGCCGAGTGTCGTTTTCGGCGGATGGCCACATGATTGCGGTGGTTTGCGATTGCCGGCCTGATCTCCCGGCCGGCGCGACGCGCGAATACAACTCGTATTGCGGGACCTATACTTTCGACGGCCAGCGATTGGTCACGAAGGTTTTCGCGAATTCCGACCCAAGTCGGCTGAGCGCGGACCAAGTGCGCGATATTCGCTTCGAAGGTGAATACCTTGTGATGCGCCCGCCCGCACATGTGGTCCCAGGCAAAGCCTCGGAGCAACGCGAGGTCTGGTGGAAGAAGATCGCCGACGAGTAGCCGATCGAGCCAGTTACCGGCACAGCATTAACGGCTGAATTACGCGGAGGGCGTATTTACGGACGATGCCCCGCCAAACCTGGGCATGGCAGGCGCGGTGCCACGCGCTATCGGTCATTGAAGGGATGGGATCAATGTCGATGTGGCGCAGCTCGCAATCCTGGCAGCCACCCCAGTTCGGATGGAGCCATCCTGCCGAATGGCCGCCATTCATCGCCTGGTTAGCCCCTGCCGCCTTGGGCGTCTTGGTGATGGTCGCGAGCCGCACCTCGGACGGCGCCTTTCCTGGGCACGCGAGCCGCCTCGAACAACTCGGCGTGTTCGGCGATTACTGGGCCTCTACCCTCCTCTACTCCCCTCTCTGGGGCTTTCCGGCGATTCTCGCGGCATTTCCCCTTCGTGCCCTCTTGATCAGCTCGGGTCTGTTCGGCTGGGCCAGCGCCTTGCTCGCCGGCGCTCTTGCCGGCCTCGCGGTGCCGGTTTTGTTGGGCGCAGGCTTGTGGTTGGACGGTCTGCTATACGGCGCTTCCTATCTAGGCGTGCAGTACCTGATCTACAGGGCGCTGTACGGGGCCGAGTTCAGCACTTCGAGCGATTGAACCCCGCACCGCGAGATGATCTCGACGCCCGCTCTCGACCGGCCGCCTCCGAGCGGGCGTGCAACGGCAACCATTTGGCGTTCAGGGCCTTTTATGCGAGACGGCCAAGCCGCTTCCGCTGCGAGGTCCTTTTCGACAGAATTGCAGCGGCGTTACACTGGTCGCAGTTCTTTCGTAAGCGTGAGGCGAGATGGCCAATCCCTATGAGACGCTGGGCGTGGCACGCGACGCCAGCCAGGACGACATTCGCAAGGCCTATCGCAAGGCTGCGAAGGAGACGCATCCCGACCTCAATCCGGGCAAGCCCGAAGCGGAAGCGCGCTTCAAGCAGATCAACGCCGCCTACGACATCGTCGGCGATGCCGAGAAGCGCAAACGCTACGACGCTGGCGAGATCGACGAGACGGGTGCCGAGCGCCAGCCGGAGCGGCATTTCTACCGCGAGTACGCCGAGGCCGATCCCAGCGGGCGCTACGGCCGGCGCGCCTCTGGAGCCAGCGGGCCGGGCGCTGGCAGCGGCGATTTCGATTACGATATTTTCGCGGACCTGTTTCGGGGCCGCGGTGGCGAGCGCGCCTCGTTCCGCATGCCGCCGCAGGATGTGAGCTATGCGCTCGAGATCGATTTTCTCGATGCTGTGCACGGCGCCCACAAGGTCGTCTCGATGCCGGACGGTAAGAAGCTCGACATCACGATCCCTGCCGGCATCCGCGACGATCAGGTGCTTCGCCTCAAAGGCCAGGGACTGCCGGGCTCGGACGGCAAGGTGGGCGATGCCTATGTGCAGATCTCGATCCGGCCGCATCCTGATTTCAAGCGCGACGGCTTTGACATTCTGACGACGCTTCCCGTCTCGCTCGGCGAGGCCTTGAACGGGGCGAGCGTTCGCGTCGAGACGGTGGACGGCCCGGTCGACGTCCGCGTGCCGAAGGGTGCGAAGGAGGGCACTAAGCTGCGCCTGCGCGGCAAGGGCCTATCGCGCGGCAAGGCCGGCGAGCGCGGTGATCAGTTCGTCGAAATCCACATCGTCCCACCGGAAGGCGCCGACGACGCGCTCGCCCAGTTCATGGCCGAATGGGAGAAGGCGCATCCACAGAACCCGCGCAGGAAGGGCGCAGTCTGACATGATCCGCGAAAGCCAGCTCATCGCACGTTACACGTATCTGGAGCGCCAGGTCCTGATCACCTGGATCGAGGAGGGCGTGATCACGCCGCACAGCGATGCGGAAGGTTATCTGTTCGATCAGGTCGACGAGTCGCGTGTGGCGCTGGCGTGCGACCTGCACTACCGCATGGGACTCGACCACGCGAGCCTGCCCGTCATCCTGTCCCTGATCGATCAACTTCATGATGCGCGCCGCCATCTGCGCGCACTGACGCGTGCGGTGTGCGAGCAGCCGGACACGATCCAACAGGCCATCTCGCGTCATATGGCTGGCGACAGCGCCCCTGGAGAGGATGAGCAAGGGACGCCGGGGTTGACGGAGACACATTGACCCGAAGATCGCGGCGGCGCGACAGTCGTCAGGCCGCCGTCTTGGTCGGCGCCGCCGTCGCGGCCGCCCGCTTATTGGACGACAACCGGCTTTCAATCCCTACAGCATCGTCCGCATCCGCACTCTTTGCGGCGTAGATCGTATACTGGCTCCAGGGCTGAAACTTCGGCCCACCCTGTTTGACCTTTTGCAGCACCGGCGAATTCTGCAGCAGATCGTCGTACTGCGGATACACGTAGACGACATAGGCTTCGCGTGGATTGGCCTTCAACGAGGCCTCGAGCTTGGCAACGACCTCCTGCATCACCTCACGGCCGAAGGGATCGAAGAGATAGAGCACTAGCGGCTCGTCGCCATGGTCGTAGGCGAGCGCGTCCATGCACTTCAGATCGAAAGTCGCGCACCGCTGGGTAGCCGGCTTGTAGCGTTTCACGTTCTCTTCGGCGATCCGGTGGAGATTGTCCGAAAGCTCGACGCCGACGATCTTCGAGAAAGGGAACTCCGATGCGACGAGCAAGGCGCGACCCTTACCTGATCCCATGTCGACGAACGTGAACTTCTCCTGCTCCAGCGGCAGGAAGCTCAGGATGCCGTAGATGATCGAAGCGGTTGTCGGCACGTAGAAATGCACTGACGTCTTCTGATTGCGCTCGAATGTCGGCGCCGACGTATCTGTGCCGAAGCGCTTGTCGAATGCTTCCAGCTTCTCCTCGACGTACGATCTTGCGTACTCGAAAAGATAGAAGATGCGCCCGAGTACCGGCCCGTTGAGATCGAGCGGCCCTCGGAACACCTTCGTCAGCAGAGGATTGAGCGCAGTCATATTCGCCTCGTGAAGTACGCGTGCACATTTGCTCCGGCTCAGCGGCAGGCGCTCTGAACAGAAGATTGGCACTGGATGAAGATGCGGGCGTCGTCGCGGCGGTCGGTCAGACCACACGAAGGCATTCGCGACGCCGGCCGATTGCGGCCCGTGTCGCGCTACTGCGACTTCGCCCTACTTCTTTGGATCCCGATGCAAGTCGTTGATTTCGGAAAGGCAACGAGGATCATCTCCTCACCTTCCGCTTGGTTGGGGTTAATGTCGTCAATGTGGCAACTTCAGGAAATGCGACATTCGATCTCGCTCGCTCCGGATGCGGTGCTTCTTCGCCCTCGACGCCAGTCGCGTTCGATCTCGGATGCCGGGAAAAGCGGGGTTTTGCGCGCTGCGGGCACGGTTTGCGCTCGACGAAGAGGCCAGAAAATGCGCTCTGACGATCTCGCAGATGTGATCGCGCGGCGTTCCCTTCACGCCGCCGCCATGCGCACGCGCCGCCAGCCCCATGCGAAGACGGGCCACAGCAGCGCGCCGATCGTCATCGCCGCAAGCACAGCCGCAACCGGACGGTCGAAGAATGGGAGAACGCTGCCATCGGACTTCATGATCGAGGTCACGAGGTTCTGCTCGACCATCGTACCCATGATGATGCCGAGCACCATGGCTGCGACGGGATAGCCGTTGCGCTCCATGACATAGCCGAGGACGCCGAACGCCGCGACCGTCAGCACGGCGAAGAGGTTGTTGCCGGTCGCAAATGAACCCACCGCGCACATCAGCACGATAACCGGCATGATCGCCGATCGCGGCGCGCGCAGCACCCGGCTCGCGAGCCGGATCATCATGATCCCGAGCGGGATCATGATGATGTTGGCGATGATGAAGATGATATACAGCGCGTACATGCTGGAGGCCTGCTCCGTGAAGAGCGTCGGCCCGGGGTTGAGGCCCTTCATGTAGAGCACGCCGATGGCAATGGCCGTGATCGTATCGCCGGGGATCGCGAACAGCAGTGCCGGCACCCAGCCGGAGGCGAGGCTCGCGTTGTTGCTGGCGCCGGCCTCGATCAATCCTTCCGGATGGCCGGTTCCGAACTTCTCCGGCGTCTTGGAGAAGCGCTTGGCCATGGAGTAGCTGACCCAAGCGGCCATGTCGGCGCCGGCGCCTGGCAGCACGCCGATGATGATGCCGACGATGTTGCCGCGCACCTGCGGCGCGACATACTGCTTGGTCAGGTTCCACTGGTTCTTGAGGATGCTGCCAAAGCGGCGGAAGGGGAGCTTCGGCGGTTCGGCGGACATCATCGCCCGCATGACCTCGGATACGGCGAAGACGCCGACCAGCGCCGGGATGACTTCGATGCCGCCGAAGAGGTCGGTCATGCCGAACGTGAAGCGCGGCGTGCCGGCGGGGTTCTCGATGCCGATGCAGGAGACCAGCAGGCCGAGCAGCATGCTCGCGATTGCCTTGACGGGCGACGAGCGAGCCACGAGCGTCGCGCACATGAGGCCGAGGAAGGCGAGCCAGAAATTCTCGTAGGTCGAGAACTGGAGCGCCATCTCGGCGAGCGGCGGCGCAAGCAGCATGAGCGAGAGCGTGCCGGCGATCCCGCCGAGCGCGCTGAACCAGAGGCCGATGCCGAGCGCCAGCTCCGGCTGGCCCTTGCGCGTCATCGCATAGGCTTCATCCGTATAGGCAGCCGATGCCGGCGTACCCGGAATGCGCAGCAGTGCGCCCGGGATGTCACCCGAGAAGATGGCCATAGCCGAAGCGGCAATGATCGTCGCGATGGCGGCAATGGGCGAGAGATAGAAGGTTATGGGGACGAGCAGCGCCGTCGCCATGGTCGCCGAGAGGCCTGGCAGCGAGCCGACAACCAGGCCGTAGATCGACGCGAGCAGGATCGCGAGCAGAACGTCCGTCTGGAAGACCAGGGCGAAGGCTTGCGTCAGATTGCTCATGCGGGCGCGCTCACGGGAGGCCGATCCACGGCAGCGGCAGCATCCCCGATGGCAGAGGTACGCGCAGCAGCTTCAGGAAGACGAGATTGACGAACAGCGGAGCGATGAGCGCGAGCGGGACCGCCAAACGTGCGCGCGCGCCCAAAGCCAGCGATGCGACGAGTATGACCACCCCCGCCGTCGGAAGGAAGCCGAGCCGATCGACGGCGAAGTAGTAGAAGAGCAGCAGTGCCGGCGGGATCAGCGCGCGCAGCTCCCACCAGCGACTGTGGTGCGCGGCTGCGGGGATACCGTCGGCTTCGGTTTCGGCGGAGATCTTTGCGAGGTCGGCTTCGGCCTCGTCCTCGTAGCTGCGGCCGATGCCGGCCGCGATCATCCCGCCACAAAGCGCAAGGCCGATGCCGACCACCATCGGGAAGACTTCAGGCCCGATTTGCTGGCCGGGTACGGGCGGCAGGCGCGAGCCTCCATAGGCTGCGACGCCACCGAGGGCGACGAGGAACAACCCTGTCACGCGATCGGATAGGTACATCAGAAGTTACGGCTCCGATGGGCACTGGTCATGAGGAAGGGGCCCGCGCGTAGGCGAGCCCCGACCGCGGATCAGCCCTTGGCGAGGCCGGCGGCCTTCATGGCGACGCCCATGGCCTTGTTGCCCTCGTCCATGAACTTCGCCGTGCCGGCAGCATCGGCCCAGCGGACGCCGAAGCCACGACTGGCCATGAAGTCCAGGAATTCCTTCGACTCGTTGACCTTCTTGAGCGCCGCCGTCAGCGTGCTCGCGACGTTCGCAGGAAGTCCCTTCGGGCCGAGGAAGGCGCGCCACGCACCCGTTGTGTAGTCGATGCCCATGGCTTCCTTGAGCGTCGGCACGTCCTTGAAGGCCGGATTGCGCTCCTTGGCCATGACAGCGAGGCTGCGTGCCTTGCCCGCTTCGATGATCGCGCGCGCTTCCGGAACGGAGCACGTGACGAGATCGAGGCCGCCGGCGGCGAGATCCTGCATGGCCGGCGCAGCGCCGTTGAGCGGCACCCATTTGACATGATCCGGCTTCAGGCCCATGGCCGTCAGCCAGCCGACGAGAGCGAGATGCCAGATGCCGCCTTGTCCCGTGCCCGAAGCCTTGAGCGAACCGTGCGGCGCGGCCTTGATGGCGTCTGCGAGTTCCTTGACCGTCTTGTAGGGGCTCGAGGCGTTCACCTGGATGCCCGGCGGATCCTCGTTCATGAGGGCGAGCGGTGTGTAGCTGTCCGGCTTGAGCTCGGTCAGGCCCTGCCAGTGCATCATGGAGATTTCGACCGTCGCGAGGCCGATCGTGTAGCCATCGGGTGGCGCGGCCGCGATCGCGGCATGGCCGACGACGCCGGAGCCGCCGGTCCGGTTCACGACGTTGAAAGGCTGCTTAAGCTCCTTCTCGAGCCCGGCGGCGACGATGCGCGCCGTCGCGTCTGTGCCGCCGCCGGCTCCCCAGGGGCAGATAACCGTAACGGGTCGCGCCGGATACGTCTGGGCAAAGGCGGGGCCGACGCCGGTTGCTGCCGCTGCTGCAAGAGCACTGCCCCCAACGAGCACCTCGCGGCGGGTATGTTTAGCCATCTTCGTTTCCTCCGTGGGTATTATTGATTTGCGCGAAAGATAACCAAACTAGGATATCAGCGCCAGCAGTCCCTGGCGTGCCATGGGCAAGCGCGTTATGCGAGTGTGCATATTTTCAGGCCGGGCGAACGATGCTAACGCTCAGCGCGCCAGATCAATTCGCGCCGTTCTGGCGCCCAAGCCGGATCCCATCATGATCGCTCGCATCTATCGTCCCGCCAAAACCGCCATGCAGTCCGGTCAGGCCCGCACGAAAGCCTGGGTGCTCGAATTCGAGGGAGCCGCCCCGCGCGAGGTCGACCCGTTGATGGGTTGGACGAGCTCCACCGACATGCGCGCGCAGGTCCGCCTCGAGTTCGAGACCAAGGAAGAGGCGATCGCCTACGCGAAGCGCAATGGCCTTGCCTTCCGTCTGAGTGAGCCGAATGTTCGCCAGCCGGTTCGCAAATCCTACGCCGACAACTTCAAATTCGGCCGTCGCGAGCCCTGGACGCACTGACGGCACGTGGCCTTTTTGCGGCCACCATTGCCGAAACGCATTCCGCCCCGGCCGGAAACTTTGCTGGGGAAAGACATTTTTCGATATTTTTGATCGAAGGCGCGAGCGGGCGCCCGGCGGCACCTAAGTCCTTGAGCATTAATAAGTTCGGTTGCGGCGTGGCCGAACTGCGACGTGTCCAGCCAGAAGCAATTGTGATCGTTGAGAAACTGCTTGTACGAAAAATGACAAATTCCTGTCGGATGATCACAACGCTGAGCAGGGTCGGGGGGCCGCACGCACAGCGACGGGGGAATGCATGTCCGAGCGGATTGCCCCGATGGTCGAACGCCGACCGTCGTACGGGGGATTTGCGGTTGAACTGGCAGCATGTCTGTTGAGTGTCGAGGGGGACGAGCCAGTAGTTCTTGTCGACGAAGGAAGTACGAGCGAAGCCCGCTTTCCAAGCGTGGCCTTCGATCCGGGAGTCCATAAGTGTCTCGACCTCGGGGTACGGGACTGGCTCCTCGACAATACCGGGCTCGAGGTGGGAAGGCTCGAGCAGGTACACACCGCGCGCCGAACCGGCGCCGGCAGCGGGATCGGGGATCCGTGCTCCGCCCTTTCGATCGGTTTTCTGGGGCTCGTTCCGCCCCAGCAGCGCGCAGGTGTCGTACGGGGCACATGGCGTCGCTGCCTCGACTACATGCCTTGGGAGGATCGCCGCCGGCGCGGCGGCCTGACGGGGCATGAGCGTGTCGGGCAGCTTCTGTTGAGCCGTGCCCAGTCCGCGACGCTTGCCGGAGATCAGGCGCTCGAGCGTCAATCACGGCGCATTCGCAGCGCGTTCGGTCTCGACAGCACGCCCTGGGAAGAGACCAGCACGCTCGAACGCTGCGCGCTCGTGCAGAGCCTCGCGCCATGTGCTGGCGAGGGGGGCTACCTGGAGGGCATGGACGCCGAGGGGCTCCTGTCCTCGCGCATGGTCGCGGATCATCTTCAGATCCTCGCCGCTGCGCTCGGCCGTCTCAGGGCCCGACTGCGTGTTCGGCCCATCGCCATGGATCTTGTTCCGCCGGTGTTCACGCTGCTCGATCTGCAGCGTTCGGCGGAGGCGATCCTTGGCCCGAGCCTGCACAAGCAGAATTTCCGTCGCTATGTGGAAGGTGCCGGCGTGATCGAGGCAACGGGAACCATGCGGCAGCAGACGGGAGGCCGGCCGGCGCAGCTTTTTCGGTTTCGTCGCGAAGGATTGAGCGAGCGTCGCCTGGCGTCCCGGCGGCTGCTGGCATCGGGCACGCTTCAGCGCGCTTGATTTCCACCTCACTGGATGCCACCTCTGGGCGGGCTGCGCTTGCGGCCCGCCACTCATTTTTGGAGCACAATGTGGGGCTAAAGCGTCGGACCTTAAATGCGACCCGCGCGTGGGTTGGTCTCGAAAGTCGCATTTAATGTCCAAAGACGCTTTAGAAACGTAGTGTTCTAAAGCAACTTTGGACTTGAAATTCACGCCCCGCCCCGCCGCGAACTGAGGCGAATTTCAAGTCCGTTGCTTTAGGAGGAGAGATGGAAGCCGTAAAATGGATCGTTGTCTGGGGTCTGGTCGCGACCGCCTCGGCCGTGCTCGGTGGCATTATCGCGAGCTACAAGCGGCGTGACCACTCGGCCTGGGCCGCGTGGTGCTTTGTTTTTCCTCCGCTGGTGATTGCCGTCGCTCTGCTGCAGAACAATCCGGGTCCCCGTCCTCGCCGTCCCTCCATGGATGAGGACGACGCAACCGCGGGCTGAGGGGGGAGAAGCGCCG
>Ga0180218_1000947_pt1 | contig 20204 bp, 20 predicted proteins | sample eDN3rd37CKraftBY_FD_151334 | JGI IMG/M metagenome (GOLD analysis project Ga0180218, IMG submission 151334) | Enriched backyard soil microbial communities from Emeryville, California, USA - eDNA 3rd pass 37_C Kraft BY (version 2) (version 2) | ecosystem: Environmental > Terrestrial > Soil >...
TGACGCGGAATTCGCGAACAACGCCTGCGAGGGCGCTCGCGCGAACGCCAAGAAGCACAACATCAAGATCGTCTACGACCGCAAGTATCCGCCGGCAACGACCGACTTCACGCCGATCGTGCGCGCGATCCAGGCGGCGAATCCGGAAGCCGTCGTCATCTGCTCGTATCCGCCGGACTCGGTCGGCATGGTGCGGGCGGTCAACGAAGTCGGCCTCAAGCCGAAGATGATCGGCGGTTCGATGGTCGGCCTGCAAATCAGTGCGATCAAGACCCAGCTTGGACCGCTGATGAACGGCTGGATCAACTACGAAACCTGGGCGCCGACCAAGCACTTCCTCAATCCGGACGCCGAGGCGTTCCTGAAAGAGTATCAGTCGCGCGCGAAGTCCGCCGGCGTCGATCCGCTGGGCTATTACCTCGGCACCTGGGGCTATGCTTATGCAGAACTGCTTGGCAAGGCCGTTGAAGGCGCAAAGAGCCTGAACGACGACAAGATCGCCGAGTATCTGCGCCAGAACACGATCCCGACCATCATGGGTCCGGTGAAGTTCGGCAAGAACGGCGAATGGACCGAGTCGGGCATGATGCAGGTCCAGTACAAGGGCATCAAGGGCAACGACCTCGAACAGTTCCGCGGCATGGACGTGCAGAACATCGTCGCGCCTGCGAAGTTTGCGACCGGTGAAGCGGTTCTGCCGTTCGAGAAGGCGCAGCAGCAGTAACCGCGCCGATTGGTCGAATGTGAGCAATACGGCGCCGTGCGAGCCATCGTGCGGCGCCGTTTCCATCTGCGATCGAAGGTAGTTCGTCCGACCGGAAAATAGTTCGCTTGCGTCGTTCGCGCGAAAGCTGGGCCCCATAGCCACCGCTCTGGAATATGGGTCCCGGACTCCCGGGGGGCGACCAACTCACAACAACAGCTGGTGTTTCAATGCTCCTTCCCACAAGCCTTGTCGGCTCATACCCGCAACCCGAATGGCTGATCGACCGGGAGAAGCTGTCGAAGCAGGTGCCGCGCGTGCGCATGCATGACCTGTGGCTGATTCCGGAAAATCATCTCGAAGCCGCGCAGGACGATGCGACGCTGCTTGCGATCCGCGATCAGGAGCGTGCCGGCCTCGACATCATCTGCGACGGCGAGCAGCGCCGCGAGAGCTACTCCAACCGTTTCGCAACGGCGCTCGAGGGGATCGACCTCGACAAGCCCGGCACAACCATCAACCGCACCGGCAAGACCATCCCCGTGCCACGCGTGGCCGGAAAAATCCGGCGCATGCGCCCGGTCGAAGTGCGCGACGTGAAGATCCTGCGCGCCAATACCGATCGCACAATCAAGGCGACGGTGCCCGGGCCGTTCACCATGGGCAAGCAGGCCCAGGACGATTTCTATGGCAGCGAGGAAGCAGTCGCGATGGATTACGCGGCCGCGGTCAACGAAGAGATCAAGGATCTCTTCGCGGCCGGCGCCGACATCGTGCAGATCGACGAGCCCTGGATGCAGCAGCATCCGGAAAAGGCGCGGCAATATGGTCTGAAGACGCTGCAGCGCGCACTCGACGGCGTGCAGGGCACAATCGCGATCCATCTCTGCTTCGGCTACGCGCAGGTCGTGCACGAGAAGCCGACCGGCTATTCGTTCCTGGCCGAGCTCGAGAATGCGCCGGTGCATCAGGTGTCGATCGAGGCCGCGCAGCCAAAGCTCGATCTGAATGTGCTCAAGCAGCTGCCGTCGAAAACCATCATCCTCGGTGTCGTCGACCTCGGCGACCTGACGGTCGAGCGGCCGGAGACGGTCGCTGATCGCATCCGCGCTGCGCTCAAGGTCGTGCCCGCCGAGCGCCTGGTGATTGCGCCCGATTGCGGCATGAAATACCTGCCGCGCCCGGTCGCCTTCGCGAAAATGAAGGCGATGGTCGAGGGCACGAACATGGTGCGGAAGGAGCTGACGGGGGCCTGAGTGGCACGTGCGATCTTGCTTGTCCCTCACCCTGAAAGGGGGAGGGCGGCGAGCAGCGAAGCTGCGAGTCGGGTGGGGGTCCTGCATGACGACGACTCCACCCCGCCTTCCTGCGCTTCGCTTCGTCAGGCGACCCTCCCCTTTCAGGGGAGGGAGGAAGAAAGGATGCCTTCATGACCAAAGACACGCGACCACCCTTCCGTGCCGATCATGTCGGCAGCCTGCTGCGCCCCAGGGCGATCCATGACGCGCGCGCAAGGCGCGCGAAGGGCGAGATCACCGCGGAGCAACTGAAGGAGATCGAGGACCGCGAGATCGAGCGCGTCATCAGGAAGCAGGAAGAGGTCGGACTGAAGTCGATCACCGACGGCGAATTCCGCCGTTCGTGGTGGCACCTTGATTTCCTCTGGGGTCTCGATGGCGCCGAAAAGCACGTTATGGACACGGGCATCAAGTTTGCCGCGGTCAACACCCGCAACGAAGGCGTCGCGGTGACCGGCAAGCTCGGCATGTCGGGCCCGCATGCGATGGTCGAGCATTACAAGTTCGTGGCCGCGCATACGAAGCAGACGCCGAAGATCACCATTCCCGCGCCGTCGGCGATCTATGGTCGCCCCGTCGCGACGCCGATAGACAGGAAAGCGTATCCCGACATGGATGCGTTCTGGGCAGATCTCGGCAATGCCTACAGGAAGGCGGTCCGCGGCTTTGCCGATGCGGGCTGCCGCTACCTGCAGCTCGACGAGGTCTTCATCGCGATGCTGTGCGATCCGAACTATTGCGAGCAGATGAGAAAGCGCGGCGACCATCCCGACAAGCTCGGTCCGATCTACGGCGACCTCATAAATGCCGCGATGTCGGATATCCCCTCCGACATGACCATCACGATGCATCTGTGCCGCGGCAACTACAAGTCGACCTTCATGGGTTCGGGCGGTTACGACGCCGAGGCCGAGGTGCTGTTCAATCGCATCAAGGTGCACGGCTATTTCATGGAATACGACACCGGACGCGCCGGCGGGTTCGAGCCGCTGCGGTTTGTGCCGAAGGATCGCCGCGTGGTGCTCGGGCTCATCACCTCCAAGACCGGCGAACTGGAGAACAAGGACACGATCAAGCGCCGGATCGACGAAGCAGCGAAATACATCAGCCTCGACCAGCTGTGCCTGTCGCCGCAATGCGGCTTCGCCTCGACCGAGGAGGGCAACACGCTGACCGAGGAGCAGCAATGGGCGAAGCTTCGCCTGATCGTGGAGATCGCCGAAGAGGTGTGGGGCTCGCGCTGAGTGGTCCTGCCTGCTTTCGCGCGGGCGACCGCGACAAGAAATATCAAGTCCACGTTTGAGGAAAGCTGTTTGCTATGAGCACCAACACCACTGCACCCTTCCGCGCCGATCACGTAGGTTCGCTGCTGCGGACCGCGCCGCTGAAGGCCGCGCGCATCAAGCGGGAAAAAGGCGAAATCGATGACGCCGCGCTGAAGGCGGTCGAGGATGAGGAAATCAGGAAGATCATCAGGAAGCAGGAGGAGATCGGGCTCAAGCTCGCAACGGATGGCGAATTTCGCAGGTCGTGGTGGCAGTTCGACTTCTTCAAGCAACTCGACGGCGCCGAACTGGTGAAGACCGCGCATGGCATCAAGTTTGCCGGTGTCGAAACCCGGCCGGAGGATATCGCGGTCACCGGCAAGCTCGGCTATTCCGGCGCGCCGATGATCGATCACTTCGAGTTCCTGAAGGCGAATTGCAAGGTCACGCCGAAGATGACGCTGCCGTCGCCGACCGTGCTGCAATATCGGGTCGGTCCGAAGCCGGTGCAGGACGGCATCTACAAGTCGACCGAAGAGCTGCTTCACGATCTCGGCCTTGCCTATCGCAAGGCGATCAAAGCGTTCGGCGATGCCGGCTGCCGCTACCTGCAACTCGACGATACATCTTACGCGCATCTGTGCGACAAGGAGCGTCGCGCGGCGGTCGCGGCCCGTGGCGAGGATCCCGACTGGCTCGCTAATGCCTGGGCCGACATGATCAATTCAGCGCTCAAGGACAAGCCGGCCGGCATGATCACGGCCATGCATCTGTGCCGCGGCAATTTCCGTTCGACCTTCGTGTCATCGGGCGGCTACGAGCCGGTTGCGGACGTGCTGTTCAACAAGATCGGTATCGACGGATATTTCCTGGAATATGATTCCGAGCGCGCCGGCGGCTTCGAGCCGCTGCGCCTTCTGCCGAAGGGAAACAAGCGGGTCGTGCTCGGCCTCGTCACGTCGAAGTTCGGCACGCTGGAAGACAAGGGCGTGCTGAAGAAACGGATCGAGGAGGCGTCCAAATTCGTCCCGCTCGATCAGCTCTGCCTGTCGCCGCAATGCGGCTTCGCCTCGACCGAGGAAGGCAATGTGCTGGCCGAGGATGAGCAATGGGCGAAGCTGCGCCTGTGCGTTGAAGTTGCCGAAGAGGTGTGGGGGAAGTGACCCACGCGCGCGGCGCCTGAGGTGAACTGAACCAGTGGTGTTTCGAAGCGGAGGCTCATGATGACCAGTTATGACAGCGCGTTTCGACCGGTTGCAAAGGTTCTTGCGGTCCTCCTTCTGACGGCAAGTTCTCAGGCTCTCGCGCAGGGCTATCCCTCGGCCCCGGTCAAGCTGATCACGCAAGGCGCGCCGGCGAGCGGGCCCGACGTCGTCGCCCGCATTGTCGGTGACGAACTCAGCCGGCGCTGGAAGCAGCAGATCGTCATCCTCAACGCGACAGGCGCCGGCGGCAGCGTTGCCGCCAAGCAGGCGATCCAGGCGGAAGCCGATGGCTACACGCTGTACCTTCCGGCCGCGTCCGCGTTCATCGTGATGCCGGAAATGTTTCCGGCGCTGAAGATCGACATGCAGAAGGATTTCGTGCCGCTCGGATTCGTCGCCGAGCAGCCGATGGTCGTCGGTGTCGCGCCGGGCCTCAACGTGAATTCGCTGGCCGAACTCGTCGCGCTCTCGAAGCAGAAACCGGGCTCGCTCAATTTCGCCGCCAACGCGCGCGGAACCCTGCCGCATCTCACCGCCGAGCGGCTGAAGTCGCAGGCGGGCATCGACATGACCTACATCCCGTATCCCGGCGCGGCGGCGGGACTGCAGGATCTGATCGGCGGTCGCATCTCGGTGATCGTGGAGGGGCTCGGCACGCTGTTGGGTGCGATCCAGAGCGGCTCGCTGAAGCCGCTTGCGGTGTCGTCACTGAAGCGGCTGGAGAATTTCCCCAACATCCCGACAATCGCCGAATCTCTTCCCGGCTTCGAGGCGACCGGCTGGTTCGCGCTGGTTGCGCCGCGCGGCACACCGGATGCCATTGTGCAGCAGGTCAACCGCGATCTGAATGCCGCGCTGGAATCGCCGGCCGTGAAGGACAAGCTCGGCGCGATGGCCACCATCGTGCGGCCGATGTCGACCGCCGACACCGCCGCCTACCTGCGCAAGGAGCAGGAGGTGTGGCGGCCGGTGGTGAAGCAGATCGGCTTCGGTGCGAAGAACTAGCCCTTCGCCAGTTGCGGAAACAGCGCGCGCGCGTTTTCGTACGAGACCGCGCGCCGTGTCACCTCGTCGAATTTCGGCGATGTCGCGAGGAATTCGATGCCCTGCGGGATCGCCGTCGGCACCATGAAGGGATGGTCGCTGCCGTAGAGCAGATGATCCTTCGGCGCGAGCGTGAGCAGTGCGTCGATCGCATGCGGATGCGACACTGCGGTCATGTCGAAATAGAGCGAGCGGAAATCCGCCATGATTTCATCCGGTGTTACGGGGCTGCGCGCAAAGCGGACCATGTGACGCATCATCCGCGGCACAAGGAAGGGTAGCGTGCCGCCGCCATGTGACACGATCATCCGGACGTCGGGAAAGCGCCGCAGCGTGCCGGACGACACGAGATTCAGGATCATGCGCGTGGTGTCGAATGGATATTCGATGGTCGGCGCGGGAAAGCCGAAGCGCGTCATGTCGAAGTCCGGCGGCGCCACCGGATGGACATAGACCACGGCCTTGCGGCGATTGAGTTCCTCGAACAGCGGGTCGAGACGGCTGTCGCCCGGATAGAGTCCGCCGAAATTCGTATAAAGCCCGAGCCCGTCGAATTTCAGCACGTCGAGAGCATAAGCAAGTTCTTGCAGCGCGCCGTCCAGATCCGGCAGCGGCAACAGGCCGAAGCCGCGAAACCGGCCGGGATGACGGGCGACGATGCCGGCTAACTCCTCGTTGATATCGCGCGCGAGCCTTCGCGCGGCTTCGCCGCTGACGAAATCGATGCCGGGCGCCGAGATCGAGAGAATCTGCGTCTCGATCCCGCATCGGTCCATTAGGGCAAGCGCCGTGTCCGGCGACCAGTCGGGCAGCGGGAATCCGTCGACCGTATCCATTCCCGTGGCGCGCATGGCGGCGAGATAGTTCTTCGTCAGGAAATGAGCGTGAATATCGATCAGTCCCGGCATTTCATGCGTCCTTGTCGTTGCCTGCCCTGTGGCGCGGGGTTTGTCCCCGCGCATTGTGTTTTCATTCAGATGTGAGGAAAGCTACTCCTCGAAGATCGCCACTGCGCGCGTCCAGCCCGCCGAGGCGGCTTTGATCTTGACTGGAAAGCAGGACACCATAAAGCCATCCGGCGGAAGCTGTTCGAGATTGTGCAGTTTTTCGATATGGCAATAGCCGATGTCGCGGCCGGCCTTGTGGCCTTCCCAGATGATCGAGGCGTCGTGGTCCTGCGCGTACCGTTTCGCGGTGTACGAGAACGGCGCATCCCAGCTCCAGCCGTCGATGCCGGTGACGCGCACGCCGCGTTCGGTGAGATAGAGTGTCGCCTCGCGCCCCATGCCGCAGCCTGAATCGACATAATCGTGCTGGCCGTATTTGACGCCGGCGGCCGTGTTCACGAGAACGATCTCCAGCGGCTTCAGCGTATGGCCGATGCGCTTCAATTCGTACTCGACATCCTTCGCGCTGACCACATAACCGGCAGGAAAGTGCCGGAAGTCCAGCTTCACGCCCGGCTGGAAACACCAGTCCAGCGGAACCTCGTCGATGGTCATGGCGGGCTTTGGCGCGCCCAGCGCATGATCCATGGTGGGATGGAAATGATAGGGCGCGTCGAGATGGGTGCCGTTATGCGTGGTGATCTGCACCTTCTCGAGCGCCCATCCGGCGCTGTCGGGCAGGTCGGCGGCCTGCAATCCGGGGAAAAACCCACGGATCCGCTCGATGGTCTGGTCGTGACGCAGATACTCGATCTTCGGCAGCGCCACGGGCGGGTCGCTGGCCACGTCACTTTCCAGCGGAATCGAGATGTCGACGATGCGGCGAGCCATGCCCTTGTCCTCACGGTTCGGACCTTGCAAACCATGGGCTGAGAAGAGATACAAGCGTGAACCGGAAACGGAAAACGTCCAATAAAGCTGGAGGAAATGATGGTGAGGACAGTGCTTTCGGCGGCGGCCGTCGTGTTGGCAATGACCGGCCTGGCATCCGCGCAGAAATATCCCTCCCGCACCATCGAGCTCATCATTCCATTCGCCGCCGGCGGTGGCGTCGACCTGATCGGCCGCTCGGTCGGGGCCTCGATCGCCGAACAGCTTGGCCAGCCGGTGGTGGTGCAGAACCGCGACGGTGCCGGCGGGACCATCGGTTTCGGTGCGCTCGCCTCGGCGGCGCCGGACGGTTACACGCTCGGCTTCGGGCCTTCGACGCCGATTGCCAATGCGCCATATCTCGTCAAGGGCGTGCGCTATAATCCGGAGTCGTTCGATTATATCTGCCAGGTGTTCGAGAACGTGTTCTCGATCGCGGTTCCGGCGAATTCGCCTTACAAGACCGCGAAGGATCTGATCGCCGCGGCCAAGGACAAGAGCCTGAATTTCGGCCACGCCGGCCTCGGATCGATCCCCCATCTGTCGGTCGAGAACTTCGCCGACGCAACGAAGATGAAGGTGCAGCATCTGCCGTTCCGTGGCGATGCCGCCATGATGCCGGTGTTGATGAAGGGCGATCTCGATTTCGGAGCGCCGGCGATTTCATCCTATCGCGGCAATGAACAGATCCGTCCGCTGGTTGTGTTTGCCGACAAGCGGCATCCCTCCTACCCGGATGTGCCGACGGCGCGCGAACTCGGCGTGACGACCGCCGTACCGCCCGGCCAGAACGGACTTTATGCGCCGAAGGGCTTGCCGGCCGAGGTGAAGGCGGCGCTCGAAAAGGCGTGTACGACTGCCGTGAAGTCGGATGGCGTGCTCAAGGTTATCGGCAATACCGGCCAGAGCGTCGCTTTCCTCGATGGCAAGCAGTTCCACGATCAGACCGTTGCGGACTACAAGTTCAAGGGCGAACTGATCAAGCGGCTGGGGCTCGGTGCCAATTAGAGGACGCGTCACGATGTAGACGGCGCAGCCATGCCGCTCGACCCCACGAGGCTATTGTCGCTGCATCTGCCGGATACCGAGCAGCATTACACTGCAAAGGACGTGATGCTCTACGCGCTGGGCGTCGGCCTTGGACACGATCCGGTCGACGCCCGCGAGCTCACCTTCGTCTACGAAAAGAACCTCAAGGTGCTGCCGACCTATCCGGTGGTGCTGGGCTTTGAGCCGTTCCTGCTGCGCGACCGCGACACCGGCGTCAATTTCGAGATGACGGTGCATGGCGAGGAGCATCTCATCCTGCACCGGCCGCTCGCATCCTCGGGCACTATCGTTGCACGTCACCGCATCCTCGATGTGATCGACAAGGGCGCGGGGAAGGGAGCGCTTCTCCTGATGGAGCGCGCGATTTTCGACAAGGCCACCGGCGAGGGGATTGCGACGATCCGGCAGACTGTGTTTTGCCGCGCCGATGGCGGCTTCAGCGGCGAGACGCGCCCGTCGCCGCCGGTGCATGCGATTCCCGATCGTGCGCCGGATCTTGTCTGCAATCTGACGACGCGGCCGGAAATGGCGCTGATCTACCGGCTGTCTGCGGACGTCAATCCGCTTCATGCCGATCCGGAGGTCGCACGGGAAGCAGGCTTTCCGCGACCGATCCTGCAGGGCCTCGGGACGTTCGGCGTCGCGGGCCACGCGATCCTGCGCAGCGTCTGCGACTACGATCCAGCGCGGCTCAGGTCGATTGCCGGCCGGTTCTCCGCGCCGGTCTTTCCGGGCGAGACCATCCGCACCGAGATCTGGCGCGACGGCAATACCGTCAGCTATCGCGCACGTGTCGTCGAACGTGACGTGGTCGCCATCAACAACGGGCGGGCAGAGGTGGCGTGATGCGCGATGACGACGATCTCACCGCGATCCGCGAGAGTGTGCGCGCGCTGTGTGCGGATTTTCCGGGAGACTATTGGCGCGCGCTCGACCGGGAGCGCGCCTATCCGACGCAATTCGTCGACGCTCTCACCAGAGCGGGCTTTCTCGCCGCCCTGATCCCGGAGGAATTCGGCGGCAGCGGTCTGTCGATGCGTGCCGCCGCGGCCATCATGGAAGAGATCCACGCAACCGGATGCAACGGTGCGGCGTGCCACGCGCAGATGTACACGATGGGCACGGTGCTGCGGCATGGCAGCGACGCGCAGAAGCGCAGCTATTTGCCGGCCATCGCACGCGGCGAATTGCGTCTGCAGGCTTTCGGAGTGACCGAGCCGACGTCTGGCACCGATACGCTGTCGCTTCGCACCACTGCGACGCGCGACGGCGACGACTACGTCATCAACGGCCAGAAAATATGGACATCGCGCGCGGAATATTCCGATCTGATGCTGCTGCTCGCGCGCACCACGCCGCGCGATAAAGTGAAGAAGCGGACCGACGGGCTGTCGGTGCTGCTGGTCGACATGCGCGCGGTGAAAGGTAAGGGCCTCGAAATCCGCCCGATCCGCACCATGATGAACCACGCTACGACCGAAGTGTTCTTCGACAACATGCGCGTGCCGGCGTCGTCGCTGATCGGCGAGGAGGGCAAGGGCTTTCGTTACATCCTGTCCGGCATGAACGCCGAACGAATCCTGATCGCGGCTGAATGTATCGGTGACGCGAAGTGGTTCATCGCCAGGGCATCGGCCTACGCGAAGGAGCGCGGCGTGTTCGGACGGCCGATCGGCCAAAACCAGGGCATCCAGTTTCCGATCGCGCGCGCCTATGCGCAGATGCGGGCGGCCGGACTCATGGTGCGCGAAGCGGCCGAGCGCTACGAAAGCGGCGCGGATATCGGCGAGGAGGCGAATATCGCTAAGCTGCTTGCCGCCGATGCGTCATGGGCCGCGGCCGACATGTGCGTGCAGACCCATGGCGGTTTCGGTTTCGCCGAAGAATACGATGTGGAACGCAAGTTCCGCGAGACGCGGCTTTATCAGGTCGCGCCGATTTCGACCAATCTCATCCTGTCCTATATCGCGGAGCACGTGCTCGGGTTGCCCCGCTCGTATTAGTCAGATCCCGTCATGTCCCAAACCGCTGCCGACATCATCCGCCTGCTCGACCTTCAGCCGCATCCGGAGGGCGGGCATTATCGCGAGACATTCCGCGATACCCGCACCGATCACAGCGGCCGGGCCGCTTCCACCGCGATCTATTTCCTGCTGGCGCGTGGCGAGCGCTCGCACTGGCATCGTGTCGATGCGGTCGAAACATGGCATTGGCATGCCGGCGCGCCGCTGCGGCTGGACATTGCCGATAACGGGCAACGTTCATCGGTGTTGCTGGGCCCCGATCTCGTGGCCGGTCAGCGGCCTCAGGGCATCGTGCCGACAGGTGCGTGGCAGGCTGCAGAGACGCTCGGCGACTGGTCACTCGTCGGCTGCACGGTCGCGCCCGGCTTCGTGTTCGAGGGCTTCGAACTCGCGCCGAAGGGCTGGTCGCCGGACACGAAGGCATGATGCTCTGTCATTCCGGGCTCGCGTGTTGCACGCGCGCCGGGCATGAGCAGGGCGCTCACGCCATATACTGTCCGCCGTTCGCGGTCAGCGTCGAGCCGGTGATGAATCCGGAATCGTCGGACGCGAGGAATACCACGCAGCGCGCGATCTCCTCCGGTTCGCCGAGCCGGCCGGCCGGGATATGCGGCAGGATGCTCTTCTCGAGCACGTCCTGTGGCACCGCCTTCACCATCTCAGTCGCGATATAGCCGGGACAGATCGCGTTGACGGTGATCCCGCTCTTGGCGCCTTCCTGCGCCAGCGCCTTGGTGAAGCCGATGTCGCCGGCCTTGGCGGCCGAGTAATTGACCTGGCCCATCTGGCCCTTCTGGCCGTTGATCGAGGAGATGTTGATGATGCGGCCGAACTTGCGCGCGCGCATGCCCTCGATCACCGGCCGCGTCATGTTGAAGAGCGAGCCGAGATTGGTGCTGATCACTTCGTTCCATTGCTGCGGCGTCATGCGGTGAAACATGGTGTCGCGAGTGATGCCGGCATTGTTGACCAGCACTTCGACCGGTCCGAGATCGGCCTCGACCTGCTTGATACCGGCGGCGCATGCGTCGAAATTTGACACGTCCCACTTGTAGACGGGGATACCGGTCGCCGCCTTGAATTTCTGCGCGGCCTCGTCGTTGCCGCCGTAATTCGCTGCGACCTTGTAGCCGGCAGCCTTGAGCGCGCGACAGATCGCTTCACCGATGCCCCGGGTTCCGCCGGTTACCAATGCTACGCGCGCCATGTCCCCTCCTTCGTCAGGCCCGACTGTCAGGCGGCTCCGCAACAGAGTCGCGACAGATGCGACACAATCAAATTTTTCGCCCTGGAACGCAATGGCTACGTCCGCGGCCGATCCGCTTATATGCAGCGCAAAAATTCGTGATGGCAGTGCGAATGCACCGTCAGACGCAGCACCTATCAAAGCCGTTACGTCCGCTATCGGATCGAGCAGGACAAATATACTCAAGTACAATCATCGGGCACGAATTCCTCAACCAGAATGGGTGATCACCACCCGCAGCGAATTCGTGATGAAGACAATCTCGAGCGAGCAGGCCGTCAATCTTATCCCCGACGGCGCGGTGTTGATGATTGGCGGGTTCATGGGCGTCGGTACGCCCGAGCGGCTCGTCGATGAACTCGTCCGGCAGGGCAAGCGCGACCTGACCGTCATCGCAAACGACACCGCATTGCCGGGACGGGGAATCGGAAAACTGATCGACGCCGGGCTGGTCGCGCGTACGATCGCCAGTCACATCGGCCTCAATCCTGAAACGCAGCGGCAGATGATCGCGAACAAGATGAAGGTCGATCTCGTGCCCCAAGGCACGCTGATCGAGCGGATTCGCGCGGGCGGATACGGTCTTGGAGGCGTCCTCACGCCCACGGGCGTCGGGACGATTGTCGAAGAGGGCAAGCAGAAGGTCGATGTCAACGGCAAGACCTACCTGGTCGAGCCCGCGCTCCGCGCCCATTTCGCACTGGTGAATGCGTTCATGGCCGATTATCTGGGCAATCTTTATTACGCGCTGACGGCGCGCAATTTCAATCCCGTGATGATCATGGCGGCCGATAGTACCATCGTTACCGTCGACAACATCGTGCCAACTGGCGTCATCGCTCCGGACCACGTGATGACGCCCGCGCCTGTGGTCGATTACATCGTCGCGAACGGATGACAGACATGGACGCGCAATCCGTCATCGCAAAGCGTGTTGCTTCCGAATTGCGCGCCGGCATGTTGGTCAATCTCGGTATCGGTATTCCAACCCTCGTCGCCAATTACGTGCCGCCCGGCATCACCGTATTCTTCCAGTCGGAAAACGGATTGATCGGGACCGGGCCGATCCCCGAGGAGGGCATGGCGCATCCGACGCTGACCGACGCCGGCGGCCGGCCCGTCACAGCCTTGCCCGGCGCCTGCACGTTCGACAGCGCCATGTCGTTTGGTCTCATCCGTGGCGGACATGTCGACATGACCGTGCTCGGCGCTCTTCAGGTCGACGGCAAGGGCCTGCTGGCGAACTGGATGATTCCCGGAAAGATGGTGCCGGGGATGGGCGGCGCGATGGATCTCGTCACCGGCGCAAAGCGGGTTGTCGTGGCCATGCAGCACACGGCCAAGGGAAAGCCGAAGATCGTCAAGGAGTGCACGCTGCCACTGACCTCGGCGCGTTCCATCGATCTGATTGTGACCGAACTTGGTGTGATCGGATTTCCGGACGGGCGTGCGACGCTGCTTGAGCGGGGTCCCGGAGTCACGGTCGAACAGATTGTCGCCGGGACCGAAGCGAAGCTGGAAATACCGGATCAGGTCCCCGAAATGAAAATCTGACGGCAGGGCGACAACGAGTTGCCGCCCTGCCGGACTTTGGGTGTCGAGCGCTCTAGCGCTCCACGCACATCGCGATGCCCATGCCGCCGCCGATGCACAGCGTGGCGAGGCCCTTCTTTGCATCGCGCTTCTGCATCTCGTGCAGCAGCGTCACCAGCACGCGTCCACCGGAAGCGCCGATCGGATGGCCGATCGCAATCGCGCCGCCATTGACGTTCACCTTGCTGGTATCCCAGCCGAGATCCTTGTTCACGGCGCAGGCCTGAGCGGCGAACGCTTCGTTGGCCTCGATCAGGTCGAGATCCTCGATCTTCCAGCCGGCCTTCTGGAGCGCGGCGCGCGAGGCCGGGATCGGGCCGGTCCCCATGATGGAGGGATCGACACCGGCATGGGCCCAGGAGGCGATGCGGGCGAGGATCGGCCTGCCGGCCTTCTTGGCCTCAGACGCCCTCATCAGCACGACCGCGGCCGCGCCGTCATTGATGCCCGACGCGTTGGCGGCGGTCACGGAGCCTTCCTTGTCGAAGGCCGGACGCAGCTTCGCGATCGATTCCAGCGTCACGCCGGCCTTCGGATATTCGTCGGTGTCGACGACGATATCGCCCTTGCGCGACTTCACGGTGACGGGCGCGATCTCTTCCTTGAACTTGCCGGCCTTCATCGCGGCCTCGGCCTTGTTCTGCGAGCCGACCGCGAATTCGTCCTGCTGCTGACGGGTGATCTGCCACTGCTTGGCCACGTTCTCGGCCGTGGTGCCCATGTGATAGCCGTTGAAGGCATCCCAGAGGCCGTCCTTGATCATGGTGTCGACCATCTGAAAATCGCCCATCTTCACGCCAGAGCGAAGATGTGCGCAATGTGGCGCCATGCTCATGGATTCCTGGCCGCCGGCGACGACGATGTCGGAGTCGCCGCTCAGGATGGCCTGATAGCCGAGCGCGACCGCCCGCAATCCCGAGCCGCAGAGCTGGTTGACGCCCCAGGCCGGGCTTTCAACTGGAATACCAGCCGCGATCGACGCCTGCCGCGCGGGATTCTGACCCTGACCGGCGGTCAGGATCTGTCCCATAATGACCTCGGAAACCTGTTTGCCTTCAATTCCGGCACGCTCCAGCGCTGCGGCAATGGCGACCTTGCCAAGTTCATGCGCCGGGAGATTTGCAAAAGCGCCGTTAAACGCGCCGACCGGCGTCCGTGCCGCGCCGACAATGACGATATCGTCCTGCATGATCGAGCTCCCTGTCTGTTGGCACCGCAATAGCATGCCGCCGTCACTCAGCAAAACTGCCGGCCATGCAATGGCGCGGGATGCGACCCGCACAAAACGGTGGCTAGGCCGTTTGAAACCGCTTACATTTTGCATCCATAGGGCAGGATACTGGGCCCGATCCCGGGTGCAGTGGCGCGCAGCAAGCGGTATCATGGCAAAATCCGACGAACCGATCACCATCAAGAAATACGCCAACCGGCGACTCTACAACACCGGGACCAGCACCTATGTAACGCTGGAAGATCTGGCCACAATGGTGAAGAACGGCGAAGATTTCGTCGTCTATGACGCCAAGAGCTCTGAAGACATCACCCGCTCGGTCCTCGCGCAGATCATCTTCGAACAGGAAAACAAGGAAGGTCAGAACCTTCTTCCGATCAATTTCCTGCGCCAGCTCATCCGCTTCTACGGCGATTCCATGCAGATGATGGTGCCGCGCTATCTCGAGGTCTCGCTCGAGTCGTTCACGCGCGAGCAGGAGAAAATGCGGCAGCAGATGGCGCAGGCCTTCGGCGTCAACGTACCCGCCTTCGGACCGATGGAAGAGCAGGTCCGCCGCAACATGGAGATGTTCGAGAAGGCCTTCGCGATGTTCTCGCCATTCCCGCGGCGCGAAGGCGGCGGCCAGGAAAAACCCGAGGCGGACAAGCCCGCAACCTCGTCCGAAGATATTGACGCGCTCAAGCGGCAGATCGACGAGATGCAGAAGCGGATCGACAAGATCAGCGACAAGGGCTGAGCGTCACGCCGTCAGCCTGAGCTTTTCGTCAAATCGCGTTGCGACGGTACGGCGCGCGTCAGGCGCGCGCTGGCTGCGCGCGTGACGGTTCGACTTGAGTATCGTGCCAGTCGAGCCGCGCCAGCCCGACATGTTCGCCCTGCAGATAGTCGCAGCCCCAGTCGGCGAGTATCGCCGCGGATTGCTCGTTCTGCACCCATTCCGCGACCGTCTTGATCTTGAGACCGTGGGCAAGATCGAGCATGGTGCGCACAAAGGTCCTGTCGTCCTCGGACCGCGCAACATTCTGCACGAACGCACCGTCGATCTTGATCATGTCGACGCCGAGCTGACGTAGGTTGCGGAAAGACGTGTAGCCCGCGCCGAAATCGTCGATGGCAATGCGCGCGCCGAGATCCTTCACGCGCTGCACGAAGCCGCGCGCGTTTTCGACGTCGTGTATCGCGGTGGTCTCGGTGATTTCGACGATCAGCCGCTCCGCAACCGTGTGGTTGACTCGCAGCAGCGCTTCAAGCTTCGCCCACCAGTCCGGATCCATGGTCGATGAGGCCGAGACATTCAGGCTGGCGCGCAGGTCCGGATGTTCGGCCATTTTGGCGATGACAAGCTCCAGCACGCGTTGATCGAGAAGGCGCGCAAGGCCAAGCCGCTCCGCGATCGGGAGGATCTGCGCGGCGGGAACGAGGGTGCCGTCGGCACGCTGGATCCGCAGCAGGCATTCATGGAACGCAACAGAGCGCGTATGCGCATCGACGACGGGCTCGTAAGCCAGCAGGATGCGGCGCTCGCTCAGCGCGTTGACGATGGTGTCGGTGGCGCGCATGTTGGCGCGCCGCTTCGTCTCATTCTCGGGATTTGGCCGATAGGCAACGAAAGAGCCGGGCCGCCGGTCCTTCGCGAGGTCGAGGCTTTCTTGCGCGCGTGCGAGCACTTTATCGACAGTGGCGGCATGATTGGGCGCGGTGACGCCACCGATCGTGCCGGTGACCGAGATCGGGCCTGCCGTTGTCATGATCACGTCATCGCGGATGGCGGCGAGAAAACGCTCGGCCGCAACGCCGATCTCCTCGGGACTGCAATTCTGCAGGATGATCCCGAACTTGTTGCCCGAGAAGCGCCCGAGCACGTCGTGGCCTCGCATGCGGCCGCGCAGGCGCTTGGCGATGACGCCGATCACCTCGTCCGCAATGCCATAGCCATAGGCCTCGTTGATGCGGCCGAGATTGTGGATCGCGACCAGCATAAACCCGCAGGACGTCTGCGTGCGTATGGCCACGTCCAGCGCTTCCGTGAGGCGTTCTGTCAGGTGCCAGCGATTGAACTCGCCAGTGAGCACATCGAACCGCGAAAGATAGGCAAGCTGCTGCTCGCGTTCGTAGCGATCAGTGATCACGCGGATGATGCCATGCGCCTTGCAAGGCTTGCCGTCGGCGCCGGCGAACCAGCGGCCGGTATCCTCGATCCACAATTTGGGCGAGCGCGGACCGGACCGCAGCGCATATTGCAATTGATACGGGACGCCCGCGCCTTCGTCAGCCTCGGCCGAATTCATCACCGCGTCGAAGCGGGACTGCTTGTTGCCGGGATCGAGCAGGGTGGCAAAGCCGCGGCCGGTCGCGGCGGGGGCGATGTCGCGCAGCCCCAGCAGGCGCGGCGCGGCCGCGCCCCATGTCAGCGCGTCGGTCCCGATCTGCCATTCATAGACGGCTTCGCCGGCAGCCAGCATGATCGCGGCATAGTCGAGCGGCGCGGCCGCGCGGCCGCTCTTCCGCCGCGCAGTCTCCAAAGCCAGAACCGGACTTTCGGTGGCTCGTGTCACCATCGCCCCTTGGGTGCGCGTCGCGGCCGTAGCGGCACACATCAAGCGAGGATGGTAGTGGACAACTCTAAATAACTGGGAAAAACCGTTGGTTGCATTCTAGGAACCTGCCGTCGCCTTGGGCGTTCGCGGCATGAGGCTTGCGATCCGTATGTCGGGAGCACACCCGATGTCCCGATTTGACGCAGGAGCCGCCGTGCCGGTCGAAAAAGCGAAGGGCAGGATCAGCGCGCTGCAGGCTGGTGGCGCAACACGTGGTCCCGTTCGGGACACCGCGAAGGCGAGCCCCGAACGGCGCGATCTCGTCGTGGTTAATCCGAAGATAACGCCCGACCGGACGACGCCGCGGAGCGGCAAGCCGTCTCGCTACGCCGACGTGCTGTTTCTCGCCCATATGTTCGCAAGCAAGTTCGACGCCCCGCAACAACGCGAGAAACGCCGCGCCGATCCTGCGGATGCGAATGCGAGCTATCGCAGGAGCGCACGCGTACCCGGCAAGACCGGCCGCGTATTGTCGAAGAAAATCTAGGCTTCGCTCGCGCGTCAGTACCCGAGCGCGATCCCGTCCTTGCGCGGGTCGGACGCTCCGATCAGCACGCCACGCTCCCAGTCGATACGGATCGCCTGACCGCCGCCATGCGGCAGCTTGCGCCGGGCGACCTCGTGACCCATCGCGCGCAGCGCGCGCATCACGTCGTCACTGACGCCATTCTCCACTTCGATGCGCTCGCCCTCGAAGAAGACGCGCGGCCAGTCGAGCGCGGTCTGCAGGTCCATGCCGTGATCGACGATGTTCGAGATGACATGCGCATGGCCCATCGCCTGATACGCGCCGCCCATCACGCCAAACGCCATGTCGACACGGCCGTCGCGCAGCGCGAGCGCAGGAATGATGGTATGCATCGGCCGCTTGGTCGGGCCGATGCAATTCGGATGGCCCGGCGTGAGATTGAATCCGGAGCCGCGGTGATGCAGCAGGACGCCGGTCCTGTCGGTCGCAATCCCTGACCCGAATGACGAGAACAGCGAGTTGATCATCGTCACCGCATTGCGATCCTTGTCGACCACGCAGACGAGCACGGTCGAGCCCATCGGCTTGATTGCCTTCGGGAAGTTCGAACGCTGGGTGCGGTCGATCATGCCGGCGAGCTTTGCTGCGAATCCGCGGTCGAGCAGCGCCTCGACGGTTTCCGTCATGAATCTCGGATCGGCGACATTGGTGTTGCGCATGCCGTAGGCGAGACGGGCGGCTTCGATCAGCAGATGAATCCGTTCGGCGCCATTGGCATCGAGCTTGCTCATGTCGAAGTGTTCGAGAATGTTCAGCAGCACCAGCGCGGCGACGCCCTGACCATTCGGAGGCAATTCCACCACTTCGAGCCCGCGATAGTTCGTCGAGATCGGCTTGACCTCGTCACCGCGATGCGCGGCGATATCCTTCGCCGTCAGGACGCCGCCGAGAGAGGCGAGCGTCGCCACGATATCGTCGGCAATCTCGCCCTCGTAGAATGCGCGGGCACCGTCCTTGGCGATGGCGCGCATGGTGCGTGCCAGCGCCGGAAACCTGACGATGTCGCCGGCATTCGGCGCGCGCCCGTCGATCAGGAAATGCTTCGCAGTGGCCGCGTGCTTTGCAAGCTTTTGGACCGCGAGCGACCAGTCGAGCGCGACGCGCGGCTGCACCGGAATGCCGCGTTCGGCGGCGTCGATAGCGGGCGCCAGCACCCGGTCGAAGCCGAAGCGCCCGTGTTTGCTGAGGATCGCGTCCCAGGCCTCGATCGCGCCGGGGACGGTGACGGCATGCACGGAGTCCGTCGCGATCTCTTTCAGGCCTTGCTCGATCAGGATTTCGGGGCGCATCGCAGCGCCGGTTCTGCCGGATCCGTTGTAGCCCCAGATCGGCTGTCCGGGTCGCGCCACGAGGCAGAAACAGTCGCCGCCGATTCCCGTCATGCCTGGTTCGCCGACGCATGCGACCGCCATTGCGGCCACGGCCGCATCGGCAGCGGTGCCGCCGGCGCGCATGATCTCGACGGCGGCAAGCGAGGCGAGCGGATGCGAGGTCGCGACCATGCCGCCTGCGGCATAGGCAACCGAGCGTCCGGGCGCGTGGAAATCACGGGTCATGTCAAAACCGTCGAAACGCTGTGGCGTCGATCAATGCGCGACGGGGTGGCTTTCGACGGTGTAATCGCGCGCTGCGGCGCGAATCGAAATCGAGAACCCGCCGATCACGTCGACAGCGCAGATCACGAGGAAAATCAGGAAGGTCGAGGTCGCGGCCTTCTGCACCATCAGGAATTCGATCAATGCACCGACGAAGACCACGAAGGACAGCATGTGGTCGACGATCGACTTCACCCCGAAGCGCGTGGCCTTGAGGATTTCGACGAACAGCAAAAGGATCGAGAAGATGATCAGCAGATCGCCAGTGGTGACGCCGAGCGTCGCGCCCGACATCATCCGGATCGAGAATATGGTGTCGTTGAAACCGAGATCGAACAGGAACGCGATCATGTTGTAGATCGCGAGAGGGATCAGCAGGAGAGGAAAGCCGACAAGATACATGGATCAAGTCCTCGGGGACCTAACTCTCCTGTCCCGGCGCGCAACCGGCAACCGATCGCGCGCCCACTCACCAAACCGGAAGGTCAGGCTTCGGCGCTCTTCACCTTCAGCACCTGCCGGCCCTTATACATCCCGGTCTTCAGGTCGAGATGATGCGGACGGCGGAATTCACCGGAATCCTTGTCCTCGACATAGGCGGGCTGCTTCAGCGCGTCGGCGGAGCGGCGCATACCACGCCGCGACGGCGAGGTTTTTCGTTTAGGAACGGCCATTGCTGGAACTCCTGAAAAGACAATCCGGTCCCGCGGATGCCACCAAGGGGGAAACCCCGCCGGACCGGATGTAATGGATTGCGGCGGCTTATAGAGGAAGGATGGCGTGCGCGCTAGGGCTTTTGAGCCCCCGGGACACTCTGGCCGGCCGTTTCAGGCAGGCGTCCAGGCCCGCGGTCCCGGCGCGCCGCTGGTAGATGCCCGCCAGCCGGCGGACGGACGGCCCCGGCTTCTGGGCGTCCCGCCGCCTGGGATTTGGCAGCATGGCGGCCATCAGGGCGGCTTCCCGGGTGTCCAGGTCGGCCGCCGACTTGTTGAAGGCCCGTCGGG